>ERZ802824.1878-NODE-1878-length-10931-cov-13.6398_pt1 | contig 10931 bp, 10 predicted proteins | sample MGYA00345650_ERZ802824 | MGnify/ENA primary metagenome ERZ802824 (study PRJEB30503, sample SAMEA104212361) | marine metagenome | biome: Westerlies Biome; feature: [SRF] surface water layer (ENVO:00010504) within the epipelagic zone...; material: water... | reverse complement strand
ATACTAACGAAATCGTGGAGGAAACTCTCGAAGAAGCACAAGCTCCTGCAGCGAAAGGCAAGCCAGACGCGGCCGCAACGACTGAACCAGAGTCAATTGCAACCGTTGATAAGGCTGCCAACGCAACCTCAAAAGTCGCCCCACCAAAGACAAAAGCAGGCATGGTTAACGCTATGTACAAAGCTGCGTCTAAAATGAAGAAAGCAGACCTAATGGCTGCTTACTCTAAAATGATGGGCGAGTCTGTTGAACTGGAAGATGAGGCTGAACTAAACACGACGGCAGAACTATCTGCAATCGTTGATGGTGAAGCAACTCTATCAGAAGAGTTCAAGGAAAAGACTGCGATTATTTTTGAAACTGCAGTTAAGACAAAGCTATCTGAAGAAGTTACTCGACTAGAGGAACAGTACGCAGAAGAGCTTGCTGAAGAAGTCGAAACGATTAAGACCGACCTAGTCGGTAAAGTCGATTCTTACCTAAACTATGTTGTTGAGACTTGGATGGAAGAAAACAAGTTGGCAATCGAAGCAGGACTACGTACCGAAATCGCTGAAGGTTTCATGAACGGTATGCGTGACCTATTCGTTGAGTCATACGTTGAAGTTCCAGAATCCAAGGTAGACCTAGTTGATGATCTAGCAGAACAAGTAAGCGAATTAGAAGAAAAACTAAACGCAACTACTGGTGATGCGATCTCACTTGCTGAGGAACTAGAGACGTACAAGCGTAATACTATTATCGCAGAAGCATCTCGAGGCCTAGCAGACACACAAGCAGAGAAGTTAGCTGAACTTTTAAGCAACGTTGATTTTGAGACTGAAGAAACCTTCATCAATAAAGTTAACACTGTTAAAGAGTCATACTTCTCAAAAGAAATCCCAGAGCAACTTGAAGAATCTGTATCCACACTAACAGAAGATACTGAACAAGAAGAAGTAGAAGTTTCGTCGTCGATGGAAGTTTACTTGAATGCTCTTCGTAAAACCTCTAAGAAATAAGGAATTAGAAAAATGAACAATTCATACGATCAGTTGATCGAGAAGTGGTCACCAGTACTAAACGAAGAATCTGCTGGCGCCATCACCGATCACCACAAGAAGGCGGTAACTGCTGCTATCCTAGAAAACCAAGAACGTGCAATGATGGAAGAACGCGCTGCTTCAGCAGGGTTCCTAACAGAAGCTGCACCAACTAACGCAACTCAAGGTGGCGTTTCTCCACTAGCAAACTGGGATCCAGTATTGATCTCACTAGTACGTCGTGCAATGCCAAACCTAATGGCATATGACCTATGTGGCGTACAGCCAATGGCAGGCCCAACTGGACTAATCTTCGCGATGAAGTCACGTTACAACGGCATGACAGGTCAAGAAACATTCTTCAACGAAGTTGAAACTCGTTTCTCAGGACTAGACGGAACTTTAGATCAACCAACAGACGGTTCAGGTATTTCTGGATTCGACGGTATTGATCCAGCAACACGCGAACTAGACCTTGCAGGTCGTCCAATGTCTACTCAAGAAGCTGAGACTCTAGGTCGTGGCGGAGTCGGCGATAAAGAGTTCCAAGAGATGGGATTCTCAATCGACAAGGCGACTGTTACTGCTAAGTCACGTGCGTTGAAGGCAGAGTACTCTCTAGAACTAGCACAAGACTTGAAAGCAATTCACGGTCTTGACGCTGAGACAGAACTAGCAAACATTCTGTCTACAGAGATTCTTGCTGAAATCAACCGCGAAATCATTCGTACAATCAACTCTCAAGCAAAACTAGGTGCGCAGACATCTAACGTAACTGCTCCAGGCATCTTCGATCTATCGACAGACGCTGACGGTCGTTGGTCTGCAGAGAAGTTCAAGGGTCTTGTAGTACAACTAGACCGCGAAGCAAACGTAATCGCGAAAGAAACACGTCGCGGTAAGGGTAACATCGTTGTATGTTCATCTGACGTTGCTACTGCACTTGCTGCTTCTGGCATGCTAGATTACACTCCAGCAATGAACACTTCATTGTCAATCGACGATACAGGTAACACATTCGCAGGTACTCTAAACGGTCGCCTACGTGTATTCATCGATCCATATGCAACTACCAACTACGTAACAGTAGGTTATAAGGGTACTAACCCATATGACGCAGGTATGTTCTACTGCCCATACGTACCACTACAGATGGTCAAGGCAGTCGGCGAGAATGACTTCCAACCACGTATCGGGTTTAAGACTCGTTATGGAATGGTTGCAAACCCATTCGTAACTGACAACCCAACTAGCGATATCGATACAACTAAAGGTCTCAACCAGTACTACCGTATCTTCCGTGTAGACAATATCCTAGATAAAGCATAATAAAAAGAACTAGTTCACTAGTCATTTTGGGGAGTCTTCGGACTCCCTTTTTTTATGCGTATAAATAAAGTGACTAAGAGGATATATTATGGACTTAACTCCTAACAAAAACTTTCTACAGCCTACTGGGTTCTGTGTTATCATAGAGCGGTCTTTTGGCAACCTAAAGTTTTTTGCGCATACAGTATCGCATCCAGGCGCAACAGGGACTGCCGCAGAGATGGCAGTGCCTCGTGTTCAGCGATTACCCCTACCACCAGATACCATCAACTATGGCGAACTAACAATCAGCCTCATCTTAGACGAAGACCTTACATGTTATAAAGAAGTCCTAGACTGGATGGAAGGTATCACATATGGAACAAGAGAGACAACGTATCACGATATCCAAGTGATCATTCTCACGAGTCATAATAACTCTAATGTAACTATCAAATATAAAAACTGCATCCCCACGCAAGTGGGCAATATTGAATTGACCTCTACTGCGGGCGATGTTACATACTTAAACTTTGACGCCACATTCAGATTTACTGAATACGAAATCATTTAAAGGAGACTATTATGGCGCAATATAGTGTAAGCAGAGGAAGACACTTAAACAAGCGAAACGATATTCACGAAGTGATGATGGTTGCTGATAAAGACGGCAACATTCTAAACACCGCAGGCGCAGCAAGTAACATCCCAATCGCTGCCGGAGACGTTTCTGGTTATAGTCACATCAATAAGTTTGGTGCGACAGACGGTGATGTAACAGAAGGCACCGTATGGGACGGTAATGACGGCAGTGTTGCATATCCATACCCAGACGCTGGTTTGGTTTCTATTGCATCTCTAACAGAAGTTGGAGAGACTGTAATAGTCGATGGACTAGATGCAGACTACAACCTACAGAGCGAGACCATCGCGATTGGTAGCACAGGCACCTTGACGTTCTCTCGTATATTCCGCGCTAAGATGTCGACGGTTACAAATGCAAGTGAAATCACTATCAACCAAGGCGGAGGCCTTTCTGCAAAGATCCTTGCTGGATTAGGACAGACTTTGATGGCAACATACACGGTTCCTGCCGGAAAGACTGGTTATATCTTGGGAATCCATTTGGGTTCTGATAAGGCGTCTGTCAATTCGCGTATGATATACCGTTTGTTCTGTCGTGAGATTCTAAACGGCGGTGTGTTCCGAATCAAGGCAAATTTAAATGCCGCTGGTGGTCAGAGTCTAGATATCGAGTATCCAGTGCCGTTAGTTGTGCCAGAGAAAAATGACATTAAGATTGATGTTATCGCTGGTCAGGCAACACAAGTATCTGCAACATTTGATATTATTCTGGTAGACAACGACTAATATGTCTCTACAAAAATATGAGATCAAGAATCGTAGGGTTCTTGATCTTCTTGAGAAGTTTAGGTATACTTACCGCGAAGTCTATTGCCCCGAAGAGACAAACGATTCTTTATCGCTCGACCAAAAAGATATGGCAGATCGCTACACTAGTGACGAAGAGATGACCCGAATCATCGCAATGGGCGAAGGTCATGACGGCGCAGCTTCTAACGCATACTCGTTTGCCTTAAAACCAGAGTTTTATAAAGGCGAAGATGCATTAACATACAAAAGGGTTTGGTCTTCACTCGACGAAGAGATGAAGACAGAACTCGGACTAAGGCATAGTGCGCTATCACAACTCTACCCACCGAAAGGATTTATAGGTTGGCATAATAATGCGAACGCAGCTGCACACAATTTGATTTTTACTTGGTCGGAGACCGGAGACGGTTGGTTCAAGTATGTAGATCCTAAGACGTCCGAAGTGATCACAATACAGGATGAAAAGGGTTGGAATTTAAAGGCAGGATACTTTGGCGCATATGGATCAGGTGATGTGGTTTACCACGCGGCCCGCACCGATTGTTATCGCATGACGTTGAGTTACGTGATGGCGCATGATGAAAATTATTGGAAAGATTGTGTTGATTACGTCACTCAAATGTGATATAATATAACTTTGCCAATATAACTATAGGATTATATGATGACTTTAAATTTAGAAGGCATTCACAAAGAATGGCGTGAAGACTCTACGATACCTGTCCACCAGCTGGATGAGACTTCGCGACAAACACCTCTTTTGCACTCTAAGTACCGTGAATATTTAGACGTAACTAAACAGTCGTTGCGTCGAGCAGAAAACTCTCAGAAGATCCTGCTAAAAGAAAAATGGTTGTATTACAACGGAAAGATGGATCAGAAAGAGATCATGGAGAAAGGGTGGGAACCCGATCCATTCAATGGACTCAAGATCCTCAAGGGCGAGATGGACTACTACTACGAGTCTGACCCAGAGATTCAGAAGTCTGAAGACCGAATAGTCGCACTTAAAACTCAGATAGATACTCTAGAAGATATACTAAACGTTCTTCGTTGGAGACATTCAACCATAAAGAACATGATTGATTATAGAAAGTTTGAGTCTGGTGGATAATAAAATACGCATACGCATGAAGGATCACTCCCACTTTATGGTGGAAGCACATCCTGCCCAAGAGAATGAGTTAAGAGAGTACTTCTCGTTTTTCGTTCCTGGGTATAAATTCATGCCTGCATATAAAAGAAAGGTGTGGGACGGCAGAGTAAAACTTTACAACACCGTAAGCAAACAGATGAATGTAGGTCTCTATTCGCACCTACGTCGGTTTTGCGCAGAAAGATTCTACCCACTAGAAATACTCGAACACGAAACTTATGGTATCCCTTCGTTCAAGGATGACATCGACCACCCTGCTTTGGTAGAGTTTTTATCTTTACTTGATGCGCCTTACAAACCAAGAGACTACCAGTACAAAGCAATTGCTCATGGAGTAGAGAACCTCAGATGTATACTCCTCAGTCCTACTGGTAGTGGCAAATCATTTATCATTTATAATCTACTACGGTACTGCTACGAAGTAACTGATGGTAAAATTCTCATTATTGTACCGACCACATCTTTGGTCGAGCAGATGTACAAAGACTTCGAAGATTACGGGTATGACGTAAATGAATTCTGTCATCGAATCTATTCCGGCAAAGAAAAGGTTACGGACAAACGCGTCATTATATCCACGTGGCAGTCTATCTATAAATTCGGTAAAGAATGGTTCGAGCAATTCGATACTGTCTTTGGTGACGAAGTACACCTATTCAAAGCGAAGTCCCTTACTACCATGATGGACAAATGCGTTAATGCCAAATACAGATTTGGTCTTACAGGTACTCTTGACGGCACCGAAACCAATAAACTTGTCTTAGAAGGTTTATTCGGTCCAACGTTTACTGTCACACGCACAGTAGAACTTCAAGAATCTAAGCAACTTGCTGACTTAGATATCTCGGTATTATTACTCAGATACCACAGTGATATATGTAACATGATGCGAGACAAAAAATATCAAGATGAACTTGATTATATTGTCACCTATGAACCTCGTAATAAATTTATAAGCAAGCTTGCTTTAGATCAAAAGGGCAATACCCTAGTAATGTTTCAGTTCGTGGAGAAACACGGAAAGGTATTGTATGAAATGATTAAGGGTATGTCAGGTCCAAATAGAAAAATATTCTATGTTTCTGGCGAAGTAGACGCTCATGATCGTGAACAAATACGAGGTATAGTAGAAAAAGAAAATGATGCAATTATCGTTGCTTCTCTTGGTACTTTTAGTACTGGTATTAACATCCGCAATCTCCATAATATTGTATTTGCGACTCCGTCCAAATCACAAGTTAAAGTTCTCCAATCAGTTGGTCGTGGCCTTCGTCAGTCTGATGATGGTCGGACTACTCGACTTTTTGATATTGCTGATGATCTTCATGTCAAGTCTCATAAGAACTTTACACTGAAACATAGCGCTGAAAGAATTAAGATATATACTAAAGAGGGGTTTAAATATAAAGTTTACCCTATAAACCTAAAACCAATAAAGTCAGAAAGGGACGAAGATGAATTCTTCTATTAAGCATTTAAAATTGATTACCGGAGAGGAGCTTATCTGTAATCTTCTAGATGAATCTCCTGATCACTTAGTTGTAAATAATGCACTGAGTTTAATGGAGAAAACTTTAGATAATGGTACTAAGTTCTATGCATTTAAAACTTATATGGTATATCAGGACACCCCACAAAACGTCATCATGGTTTTTACGGATAAGATTGTTTCCCTCGCATTACCTACTCAAGATATGATTGAGCAGTATGGTAGCGCGATTAAAGAAATGGAATCGTTTGTTGCTAAATCAGAATTAGTAGATGACTTTGAAAACGACCCTCTTTCGTTAGATGACTTCTTACGAGATATGGAAAATGAATCTTCAGAAATAGATTCTGATACTGACGGAATGACCATAAATTAGGAGTATACTATTCTCCCCTTTCGGTTAAAGGAATTATATACCATAAACCGAATTCCGTCAAGCTCATTGACAAACAGTGTAAAATTTAGTATAATGTGTTCTATTAAATTGAGTGGTATATTTTATGAAACCTAAAGAAAAACCCCATTACGTAAGTAATAAAGATTTCTCAACCGCAGTAGTAGAGTACTGCACCAAGGCTCAAAAATCAAAATCAGAAGGCAACCCATTGCCTGTTGTTCCTGATTATATTGCCACTTGTTTTCTAAAGATCGCCGAAGGTCTTTCACACAAAGCAAATTTCGTTCGTTACACTTATCGTGAAGAGATGGTAATGGATGCGGTAGAGAACTGTTTGAAAGCGATCGAGAATTATAATATAGAAGCTGCGACCCGATCGGGTAAACCAAACGCATTTGCTTACTTCACGCAGATATCTTGGTATGCGTTCCTCCGTCGTATCCAGAAAGAGAAGAAACAACAAGATATTAAATTGAAGTTTATATCAGAAGCAGACGTGAGTGAGTTTTTAGATGAGGAAGGATATGGTTCTGTATTATCTCAACCATCGCCTTTCGTCGACACTCTTCGTATGCGTATTGATGCGGTAAAGTCTGCAGATGATGAGTTTAAAGAGTACAGAAAAGAATCAAAGAAAAGAAAACGCAGAGCGGTAAACGTTGATTCTGACCTATCAGATTACCTAGAATAGCTTGACAAAACAGCATAACTGTAGTACAATTACCGGTATAAGTTGAGTTGAGCACATATGAAAATAGCAATATTAAATGACACTCATTGCGGGTGTCGTAATTCTTCTGACATCTTCATGCAGTATCAAGAGCGTTTCTATGGTGAAGTGTTCTTTCCCTATTTAAGAGAGAATAATATAACTCAGGTTTTACATCTGGGCGATTACTATGATAATCGTAAAACCATAAACCTCAAAGCATTGAACCACAACCGACAGATATTCTTGGATAAACTCCGTGAGTATAATATTCACATGGACATCATTCCAGGAAACCACGACGTTTATTTTAAAAACACCATAGAACTTAATTCACTTAAAGAGCTGATGGGTCATTATATCAACGAGGTCGATATCCTTATGGACCCCGTCGTTCGTGAGTATGGTTCTGTTAAGTTTGGTCTAGTCCCTTGGATTTGCCCAGAGAATGAGAAAGAGGTTTTGTCTTTCATTGATAACTGCGGTGCTGATGTTCTTGCAGGTCACTTTGAACTCGCAGGGTTTGAGATGGATAAAGGTATCGTCTGTAAAGACGGTATGGACGCTAAACCCTTGCAGAGGTTCGAGACAGTACTTTCTGGGCACTTTCACACTAAGTCCACGCAGGGCAATATCTTTTATCTTGGGGCGCAGATGGAGTTCTTCTGGAACGATGCACACGACCCAAAGTACTTCCATGTCTATGACACAGAGACAAGAGAGTTGACTCCAGTACAAAATTGCGTTACAATCTTCCATAAGATTTACTACGATGAGAATGAGATAAATCAGTTCGAAGACCTTTCTTATCTCGATAAGAAGTTTGTCAAATTGATCGTGGTTAATCGTTCCGACATTAAAAAGTTCGAGCGGTACGTGGAGCGTATTCAGCAGCAAAAAATATATGAACTCAAGATCGCAGAAGACTTTAAAGAGTTTCGTGGTGAGAATGTAAACGACGCAGAGATTAGTGTCGATGATACAGAAACATTAATATACAACTATATTCAAGACGTAGAGACTGATCTTGATAAAGATAAGATTAAAGGTCTGGTGTCTGAGCTTATGATTGAAGCACAAAGTGTAGAGATTGCATGACGGTATGATTATTTTTGTAATGTCTTCGTGGAAAAACGGATTCGTATAAATACTATTATAAGGGGTATTAATATGAAACTTTCACCTAAAGACATAGACTGGTGGCGCAATCACACCAATCAAGAGATATTAGAAAAATATGGCATTAGTATAGCCAATGTAAGTAGAACCAAAAAAAAGTATTCCATAAAGAATATTAGAAAGAGTGGTTCTGGTAGTAACCAAACAACTGGGTCATACGCAAAGTGTAAGAATTCTAGTTGTAAAGAAGATGTTTGGGTTACGCCTAGTCGTCCGGAGAAGTACTGTTCTCGTGATTGTACATATACTTGTGTCGAGTATAGAGATAAGTTATCTTCTGTGGATAAAAGTTATATGCAGACTGAGGCATATTCTGTCGCTGTGCAAAAAGAAGGTGTTGCTGAGTACCGAAGATATGCGAATAAAGTACACCGACTCAGTGACAAAGTCTATAATGAGAATATTGATACTATAAATCCTGACAGACACCCAAGGACTTTATCTGGAGTTGAGGGTGGTTGGCAGTTAGATCATATAATAGAAGTACGATTTGGGTTTGACAACCACATACCATATGTGGTATTATGTGATATTAGTAATTTGAGAATGTTACCTTGGAAAGAGAATCTCGCAAGAAACAAGAAAGACCCGACTTTAATAGTTTAGATAATGGTGAATATATGGTGTTCTTGGAACAAGCTGAACGACTGCAAGAATTAGGTCATTGCGTGGATGATACTGTCGTTTCGCTTGCAGAAAAAATATATAATGCGAAATGGAGAAATCTTTAATGCTTTGCTTCGAGACCCTCAAATGGAAGAATTTTCTTTCGACGGGCAACTATTTTAATGAACTTAATTTCCTAGAGACGCCGACTAATCTAGTTGTCGGCGAGAATGGTGCAGGTAAGTCTACAATGCTAGATGCGTTGTCTTTTGCATTATTCGGTAAGGCACATAGAAATATTAACAAACCACAACTTGTTAACACCATTAACAACAAAGACTGTATGTGTGAAGTAGAGTTCACAGTTAATGGTGTCAATTACAAAATCGTGCGTGGTCTGAAACCCGCCAAGTTTGAGATCTGGAAAGATGGTACTATGATCAACCAGAGCTCCCACGCACGTGAATACCAAGAGATTCTTGAGAAGAACGTCTTACAGATGTCCCACAAGAGTTTTCACCAAATTGTTGTTCTCGGCTCGTCGTCCTTTGTCCCGTTCATGCAACTCAACTCAACCTCTCGGCGTGACGTGATAGAAGACCTTCTTGATATTAACATATTTTCTAAAATGAATATGATACTCAAGGAGAAAATCTCTCTCCTCAAAGGCGAGCTCGAGAACAATAACCATTCAATAGATGTTGTTAAAACTAAGATCAATGCGCAGAAAAAGTATATTCGTGATCTGAGTGCGATTAATACCGCACACCGCAAAGAGAAAGAATCTGAAATCGAAGGACTGAACGCAGACATCGCAATCTTAAATGAGGCAAACGTAGAACTCTCAGAAGAGGTTAACAATTCTCTCCCTTCTGTCCAAACCGAGTTGGGTAAGTTCCGCGAAAACAAACAGAAATTAGAAAAGTATCGTACGCAGTTTGATACTCAGGTTAAGTCTGTCGTTAAGGAAGCGAAGTTTTTCGACGAGCACGACAACTGCCCTACATGTGACCAAGACATTGGTGACGACCTACGCGACAGCAAAAAGTCTGCTGCGAATGAACGCGCTCGTGAACTCCAAAAGTTAATGTCTCAGGCAGACAAACAACTGCAAGAATATAATGAAACGATTGAAACTCTAGAAGTCGAAATGTCTGACCTTATGCATAAGCAGAACCTTATGAATAATAATATGCAAATGATTTCTAGACTGAATCAGAACGTTCAGAAGATTCAATCAGATTTATTGGAGATGTCCGAGAACACTGGTGACATGGCACAGGCAAATAAAGAATTAAATGTTTTGGACGAAGAACTACACAATCTTACTGATAAGAAATACTCGTTCAATGAATTATCTTCATACAATCGTGTCGCTTCTGAGTTGCTGAAAGACTCTGGTATTAAGACCAAGATTATCAAGCAGTACATTCCTGTGATTAATGAGTTGACTAATCAGTACTTACAGACGTTAGACTTCTTTGTCCACTTTGAACTAGACGAAAGTTTCAAAGAAACAATTCGGTCGCGATACCGTGACACGTTCTCTTACGACTCTTTCTCTGAGGGTGAGAAACAGCGTATCGACTTATCTCTATTATTTACTTGGCGACACATTGCCAAGATGAAGAATTCCGTATCGACTAATCTGTTGATACTGGATGAAACGT
>ERZ802824.1872-NODE-1872-length-10966-cov-33.0845_pt1 | contig 10966 bp, 10 predicted proteins | sample MGYA00345650_ERZ802824 | MGnify/ENA primary metagenome ERZ802824 (study PRJEB30503, sample SAMEA104212361) | marine metagenome | biome: Westerlies Biome; feature: [SRF] surface water layer (ENVO:00010504) within the epipelagic zone...; material: water... | reverse complement strand
CTCGCGATTCATTCAGCGTTAAGCCGAGCCGCACGACGACCAGTTCTCTCTCTGGCATCACCACAACAAATTGACCTGAATTACCGCCGGCGTGAAAAGTGTTCTCCGGCGCATTAGGGAACGCCCGGTGGCCCGTATTGAGCCAAAATCCGAGACCGTATATCTGACCGCCCTTCGTGGTCCCCGGCATCACAGCCAGGCGCTGCCATGCTGCACTGAGCACCTCGCTCCGGCCGTGCCAGGCATCCAGCCATAACTGCCCCATACGCGCCCAGTCGCCTGGGGTGAGATAGGCGTAGCTTGAACCCACCTGCACGCCGCTGGCGTCGGGTTCCAACACGACCTCGTCTAGTGACAGAGGTTCGCTGAACTGGTGATGAATCCAGTCAGGATAGGGCTCGCCCTGCAGTGACTGCTGCCACATAAGGGATGCGGTGTTGATGTCGCCGCTGGAGTAGGCCCATTGCTCACCCGGGGGCAGAGCATGGCCGGTATCCGGTGCCGAAAGCCACATCCCCGGTTGGCGGTAGAGCATGTCGGTCACATCATCACCCGGGAAATACCGCTCCGAAAAGTCAAAGCCCGTGGTCATCGACAGCAGATGCTGGAGCGTGAGATCGGGGTGCACTTTTTCAATGGTTGCCTCCCGCGCGCCTGCTGCCTGCAGCGCGGCCACGACAGCGTCGTTCAGTCGCAAATGACCCTGATCGATCTGCCGCCCGACAAAGGTCGCCATCAGGCTCTTATTCATTGACCACCCCTGCATTGGTGTTTCAGCGGTGACCGGGCCTCCGTAGCGCTCCGCGACTATCTGCCCGCGATGCATAACGATGACCGCAAGAGTATTTCGGCCGCGCTCGAGGGGCTCAGCGAAGGCGGCATCCAGAGCCGACTCCAACGCCGCATTGTCCTTGCTGGTTGGAGTCAGGGTTAACGGATCAGCAACTACTGCAGCTGCACCCATGTCATTGGAAGTTTTTATAGTGGTATCTGCGACGGGGAAAAGCGGCGCTTCGCCCGCCTCACCTAACGTGCAACCGTAGCGTGGGCGATGCTGCGCCGTCACGGTTTGGCCCAGCATCTGTGCCACAACTTGTCGCTTTTTGGTGTCGAGTTCGTAGTCGAGTAACTGCGCGAGCGGTCCAACGGTGGCGAGTCTGGGCAGCACGTCTGTCTCGACAATAAACTGCTCGGGGAGCCGCGCAACAAACGCGCCAGAGCAGATTTGCTTGGCGGCATAACCCGCGCCAATCGCGCCCGCCTGCACAGCAAAGCGAAGGGCCATGGCGATACCGATCATCACGGCTAATCCGGCGATCCAAATCGTTGCGCGTTTCATCACGGTTGCCCGCTCGGTTGAGGTTGGCCGCGAAGGCTGGAGCAGAAGCAGTCGTATGTCCAGTCCAAGCTGAGCTAGCCCAATAAGAGAAAAGTGGCTTATTGCCCACGAAAGACGGGCCAGCTTTCATATCTCTGTCATGTTGGGCGGCCTATACTGATTTCTTGCATCAACCATTTTCTGAGGGATGCCCGATGGATGTCATTGGGTCCTACGGGACAATTCTATTAGTGCTGGCCTGCGGTTTCGGCCTATTCATGGCTTGGGGGATCGGCGCAAACGACGTAGCCAATGCTATGGGCACCTCTGTGGGTGCCCGCGCACTGACTCTGAAGCAGGCGATTTTGGTTGCCGCGATCTTCGAATTCACCGGCGCTTATCTTGCCGGGGGCGAAGTAACGTCCACGATTCGCAAGGGGATAGTTGACCCCGCGCTGATGAGCGACACGCCGGAGCTGTTGGTCTACGGGATGCTTTCCGCGCTGTTGGCCGCAGGGACCTGGTTATACATTGCGAGCCTTAACGGGTGGCCGGTTTCTACCACCCACTCGATCGTGGGTGCGATTGTGGGGTTTGCGGCCGTGGGGATATCCGTCGACGCAGTAGATTGGGGTCAGGTCGGCACGATAGCCGCCAGCTGGGTGGTGTCGCCACTACTGGCAGGCAGTATCGCGTTTGCCCTGTTTGTCTCCGTGCGCTCACTCATTCTGGATCAGGAAGACCCCTTTGCTCGGGCGCGGCGCTATGTGCCGGTTTACATGTGGTTGGTGGGCTTCATGATCTCCATGGTCACTCTGACCAAGGGGCTGAAGCACGTCGGCCTCGACGCCGACCTTGGCTTTGGTTCGAGCTTTGCCAATGCGCTGGTGCTCTCAGCGGGCATCGGTGTGCTGGTCGCATTGATCGGTGCAGTGTTGCTGAGTCGTATTCGCCCCAGTGGACAAGATGAAAATTCGATCGAGAACGTCGAGCGAGTATTCGGTATTTTGATGATTTTCACCGCCTGCGCGATGGCCTTCGCGCATGGTTCTAACGATGTGGCCAACGCGGTCGGACCATTGGCGGCGGTAGTCAGTACCATTCAATCTGGTGGCGCCGTCGGGGCGACCAGCGTAATGCCCTGGTGGGTATTGGCCGTCGGCGCCGTCGGCATTGTGTTTGGCTTGTCTACTTATGGCTGGCGGGTGATTCAAACCATCGGCCGAAAGATTACTGAGTTGACTCCCAGTCGCGGTTTCGCTGCGGAGTTGGCGGCTGCGTCGACCGTGGTGTTGGCGTCTGCAACCGGCTTGCCGATCTCAACCACTCATACGTTGGTCGGGGCGGTGCTGGGCGTGGGTCTCGCTCGTGGTGTGGAGGCGCTCCATCTTCCAACTATTTGGGCGATTGTGTCGTCCTGGGTGGTGACGTTACCCGCGGGTGCCGGCCTCGCCATTGTCTTTTTTTTCATTTTACAGTCGATCTTTGGTTAATAAGGTATAACCCGCTAAAGTCAAAGCAAGGAGCTTATTGTTATGGCGGTCAAACCCGCAATCTCGGAAGTCATTAGTAACTCGCCACTCGCGTTACTCGAGCGGCATGCTGGTGTCTGTGTGGATTGTGTGGAGCGTCTGCCGCTGTACTTTGAAGAGGCTCAAGCGGGGCGCTGGGGCCGCGCGGGCGAAGTGAGAGAGGACATCTGCCGCTTGGAAGGTCTGGCGGATGAACTCAAGCAGGATGTTCGCAGTAACCTACCCCGCGGACTGTGGATGTCTGTCTCCCGGGCAGACCTGCTTGAACTGGTGCGTGTTCAGGACAAGATGGCCAATGGTGCCAAAGAGGTATCGGGTATCTCATCGGGCCGGCAGTTGGCTTTTCCTGCGCCATTAACGGCTGACGTCATAGCGTTCCTGGATGTGGTAATTGATGTGAGCCGCACCGTTGTAAAAATTATCGGTGCCACTCGAGAACTGTCTCGCTCGGCTTTTGGCACCCGTCAGACCAACGCCATCCTCGATTTTGTTTCACAGGTCGAGGTGGGAGAGCGCCGCAGCGATGATCTCGAGGCGGCACTGCGCGGCAGGCTGCGAGAGTGGGAGGCAGAGCTGTCGCCGGTCGACGCGATCTTCCTCTATCAGTTGCTGGCCGGTATCGGCGACATTGCCAACAATGGGGAGAAGGTGGCACACCGCGCCCAAATTATCGCGACGAGCTGATGACTTTTGGGTTGTCTTCTAGGGCCATGGCTAAACCTCGCGCCAGTGAGCAACGCTTTTTTCAGTCAAGACGGGTGAAGCTCAGACCGATTTTCTGGTAGCCATGCGAAGCGAAGCTGGGTAGGTGCGAGAGGTCACTCTCTGACTCGTCCAGTTTGATGTCGCCAAGTCGCCCCAGTAGTTCCTCAAACGCAATTTTGGCCTCAAGCCTCGCGAGCTCAGCGCCCGCACAGAAGTGGGGACCAAAGCCAAAGCCCATGTGCGGCTTGGTAGTGGGGCGATCGATATCGAACTGCCCCGGATTGGGGAACACTGCCGGATCCCAGTTGGCGCCGGCCCACATCGGGATCACCATCTCGCCGGCTTTCACCTCAACGCCCTCAATACGGTCATCTTGGGTGGCGCGGCGATAGGTGCACTGAATAGGCGGGTCCCAGCGCAGCGCCTCTTCGACCATGGCCGGTATATCGCCGGGGTTGCTGCGAAGCCGGCTCATTAGCGCGTGGTCATTGAGGAGCACCAACACCGCATTGCCGATGAGATTGGTCGTGGTTTCATGCCCCGCGAGCAGGATCTGGTCGATGATGGGCAGCAGCTCTTCGGTGGTCAGTGGCGGCTCGCCATCCACCTCAGTATTCACCATGATGCTGAGCAGATCGTCGGTTGGCTCGCGGCGTCGATCTTCAATTCTGGGCACAAAATAGTCATGGAGTTCGACCACGGCGTGGGCTACTTCGCGCCGTCGCTCATGACTCAGCAGATCGATATTGCCTGAGATCATCAGGTCGCCCCAGTGCTTAAAGGTCCAGATGTCGGCGCGATCCACGCCCAGAATGTCAGCGATCACCGTCACAGGCAGTGGCACCGCGAATTCGGGGATCAGATCGACTGACCCCCGGTCGATAAACGCATCGATCAGCTCGGTGGTGATCTCACGTATTTGTGGCTCCAACGCGCGCACGCTGCGAGGGCTCAATGCCTTGCTGATCAGCTTGCGGTGCCGGGTGTGTTCGGGTGGGTCGGCGGTGAACAGCGCGTTCACGATAGGGTGTGCGTTAGATAGTATCTCCTCGACATCGTCCTGCACTGGTTCGCTGTTGATGCCCATGTGTCGAGGGCCGCGATCATCCTCGGTGATGGCGGAGGAGTACACGCCGGTATTTCTGGCGAGTGCCGCGAGGGTGTCATACCCCGCGACGATAGTGCCGATGTTAGGGTCGCGCCCCACGCCACCCGCCTCATGGAGAGAGGCATAAGCCTTGTAAGGGCACTCGATGTGCTCGCTGTCCGCCAAATTCATTTCAGGGGTGGTGTCTTCAGCCATGGGTATCACTGCCGTACCGATATCGACAGCAGTATAGCCATGGCTCACCGATATTGGGCAACCCCCATTCGAGCAGTGTGGCGGCGCTCAGTTCACCGCGCTGAGGGGAAAGGCAACCGGCACAATGATTTCGTTGCGGCGCATGAAGGGCAGGGTCCAGGGTGGGTTGTACTGGTTGAGCGTGGGCTCGCCAGTGATATCAATCCCCTCGGCGATCAGAAATTGCCGCAACTGCTGCCAGTTTTCATCCGCCTTGTCTGCCGAGGCCCAGCCGCTGAACTGAATCACGGCGGCGGTATAGGCCGGTGCCTCCCGAAAGGACACCCGCTGATCCTCCGGCTCGGGGAGGTCCTCGAGGGCATATTCGGCGGGTATCATAAAGGCCATTTCTTTCTCGCCGGCCATGCTCTGTTGCACGGGCGCGGTCATGGCGATTTTTTGTTCCGCTGCGTTACCGCCGAAGATATAACCTGCCAGCACTCTGAAGCCGCTGTCGGAATCCTCTGTCATGCCCGTGACCGCCATCACTCTCGGCGCATACGCCCGGATCTCGATCTGCTCGGCCTCCCAGGCCTTTTCCACCTGGTACACGGGTTCTTCGATGGCGATCGCTTGGGTAGTCATCACCGATGCTAGGAGCGAGATAAAGAGTGTTCGGATATGACTGAACTGTAGAAGTTGCGGCATTGGTGCGTCCTTTCACACGTGGGCATGGTGTGAATACGCTTAGGCGCCGTCCCGGATCAGCCTAGACGGGGTTTGAGTGGTTGGCACAGATACAGTGGTGAAGCAGCCGCCCGTCAAGGGCGGCGTTGATGCGATGTTTTGCTGGGTAAAACGGGCGGGCGGCGTGTCAGCCCCTTTAGGCTGTGCGCCTTATGCCGCCAACACCGCGCTGGGTGTCGAGCGCGCCAGTGCCCACTCGTCCTCGGTCATTTCTGCCTCGATATCACCGAATAACGGGGTCGAAAGGTATCGCTCTCCGGTATCGGGCAGCATGCACAAGATGACAGAGCCCGGCGCTGCGCGCTGCGCCACATCTAGTGCTGCGGCAAATGTGGCACCGCAGGAGATGCCGCAAAAAATGCCTTCCTTTTGCGCCAGGGCCTGCGCGGTAGCAAACGAAGTATCCGCCGATACCGGCACCACCTCGTCGATGTAACCCTTGTCGATGGACTCCTGGGCGACCAGCGGAATGAAATCCGGTGTCCAGCCCTGAATCATGTGCGGGGCCCAGGCAGGGTGGCTGCCACTGGCAGAGCCGTCCTCCCGGCGCTCCTGCGCCCGACCGTCAGAAAGCAGCGCGGCGCCATCAGGCTCGGTGGTGATGATCTTCGTTTCCGGTCGCTCCGCACGGAGCACACGGGCCACACCCGTCATGGTGCCCCCGGTGCCATAACCCGAAACAAAGTAATCAAGCGGCTCGCCTTCAAAGGCATCCATGATCTCGCGCGCCGTGGTGCGCTCGTGGATATCAGCATTGGCGGGGTTTTCAAATTGTCGCGCCATGAACCAGCCATTGGCTTCCGCCAGTTCCCGGCACTTGGTGACCATGCCCATACCTTTTTCTTCCTTGGGCGTCAGAATGACCTTGGCACCCAAAAAGCGCATCAGCTTGCGGCGCTCAACCGAGAAGGTCTCCACCATCACCGACACAAACGGGTAGCCCTTGGCTGCACACACCATTGCTAACCCAATGCCGGTGTTGCCTGAGGTGGCCTCGATCACTGTCTGGCCCGGCTTCAGCTCCCCCGAGGCTTCTGCTGCCTCGATGATGCCCATGGCCAGTCGGTCTTTGATCGACCCCAGGGGATTAAAAGCCTCGATCTTTGCCCACATGGTCACGTGATCCGGGGCGAGATGGTTTATTTTGACGATGGGCGTATCACCCACGGTCTCGACGATGTTCTGAAATTTGCCGCGCGCCATAGCTGTTGATGTCATGGATTGTTGTTTAGAAAGGGGAACGCTACCCCAAGCGGGCCGCGGCAACAAGGCAAATGAGGTGACGAGAGCGCCCAGTCAGCGAATATCTACTATTTATCCCGGTTGCCTTGGCATCAATTTATCCAGCAAGCTCGGCGCCGCCAGGGCGTTATTCCGCCATCTCCTCATCAAGACTCTGATGTCGGACCTTTGCCAGAAATTCCCTCGGTGACGTGGGACGTCCCCGGAAGAAGCCTTGATGCTCTACGATGCCCACGTCAGTCAGCATTGATTCCTGTTCCGCTGTTTCGATACCTTCTGCTATCAACTTCATACCCAGAGAGTCTGTTAGCTGGCGTACATGTTTCAGAATGCTTATGTACCGTTCGGAGTGCCTGCTATTAGCAACAAACTGCCGGTCGAGCTTCAGAATGTCGGCATCAACATTCGCTATCCGCTCCAGGTTGCTATGACCAACGCCAAAATCATCGATGGCAATTTTGACGCCAGAGTTTCGCAGCACCACGAGATCTTCATCATCGATGATGGTGCCCATTGGCCCAGAGCCTTGTTCGCTGATCTCAATGACCCATCCACACAGGTCAGTTTGCTTTCGTCGTAATTGCTCAACGACTCGGGACTTGAACGCGGAGCTTTTAAGCGCTTCGGCTGTGTAATTGAAATGCACATCAACCGGTGTCACTGATCGAATCGCCGAAAAAAGGTTTTGCTTCTTTTCCAGTAGGTGATTCATATAGGGGGCTTGCCATTCCAAACTGACAAACGTCTTGAGATAGTCCTCAAGGGGCACGAACGAGCCATCTTCGAGCCGCCATCGCAGCAGGCATTCAGCGCCTGAGATGCTGTGCGTTGTTGTATTGAAGAAGGGCTGCACTGCGTAGCCAATTTGATCGGAAAGAATCGCCGCACCCACTTCGCGCGCAGGGATTTTTACAGCATTCTCTTTGTAAGTAGTCATGCATGGATTCCATTCCAAAGCAGATGGGAATGGTGTGACACGGCCAAAAAGCAGTCAAGGCCCGGGTACCTGCTTTGCCAACGACTGCCAATTGATGTCTTTCAGGTCGATAGCAAGAGTCTGGTGCCATTCCTCTCAAAAAGTAGGCGACGGGAGAGACATTCAGCCCAATTGATCAAGGAAGAGGCTGTTGCCCCGCGCCCATCAGCTGCTGCCAGAAAGCAGTGAGCTCCTCAGCGCCCGTCTCTCTTTGCACGGCCCACTCCACATGTTGAGTGACTTCTTTCTCGGGCAGGATTCTGATGCCCCATAGCCCCTTAATGGCGTTGGGTAGCTGGGAGTAACGCATGTCGACAATCAAGCTGGCGTCACTTCTGTCGATCGCTAACCAGTCGTCAGAAAACCAGCGAAAGCGCTCAATATCTTTGGCTTGCTGCGACGTCGGTGTGAGAAACGGGAAATCGCGGGCTGCATTGAATTTGGCCGCTGATTCCCCCGGGTAATAGGTTGGTGTGAACCCTACTCGCACGGCGTCGACGTAGTAGCGCCCCTCATATTCGTAAAGGGCCTTCCAGACCAGCAAATTGGCAAAGCCTGGCTTCACCTCAAGCCGAATGGGTTCATGCTGCCGGTGGCTGACGATGCGTTCTGCGACGGATAGGGCGCGCTGATGTTGCACCAGACCAAAACCCAGATAACACAGTGCCCAGCACAACCCATAGACCGCAAGCCTTGGCTTCCGCCGAACAGCAGACGTCAGCAAAAACATCAGTAGAGGCAGGGTAAACAAGGGATCGATGACTGAGATATTGTGCCACGCAACGCGCGCGTCGGTCAGGGGCCAGAGTAATTGCGTACCGTAGGTGGTGCAGGCATCTAACAAGCCATGGGTACCGTAGCCCAGCGCCGCGAAAAACCACACGTTCTTAAAGGTCAGACGTTGCCTGACCAAGGGATAGAAAACGCAGGCACAGATCAGCGCGCCGACAGGGACAAAAAACAGCGAGTGTGTGAATTGCCGATGGTATTCCAGCGCCAGCAGGGGGTCGGTATCGGATTGGATCAACACATCCAGATCAGGCGCCATGCCCGCGAGCGCGCCGATCCAGAGCGCATGGCGCAGGGTGCTGGCCTTGCTACCCGATTGTGCGGCGGCAGCGCCAATCGCTGCCTGACTGAGGGGATCCATAGCCGTTCCGTCGTTGAGTTGCCCCCCAAATAGGCTCCGCCCAGTGTCTTGTCCGATAGTGCACGGGGGGCGCATTGGGAGCGTGCAGGGGGCGCACCTTATCAAAACTCGGGAACACGCCACAGTACCGTGGCGCGGGGTGCGCGCGCAGGGCTTGGGGTAACATTATCCGATCTGGGACTGAGTCTAATGAGACGCTTTTTCGATCGGAGGGGAGAGATGAGATTAAACGCTGCGCGAATTGCGCCGTTGGCTGAGGCGGACATGGCGCCCGAATTGCTCGCGCTGCTGGGACCTCGATTCAAGGCGATCCCGGTACTGAACATTTTCCGTACGCTGGCCCACGCACCTAAAGCCTTCAAGCGCTTCATGGCCTGGGGAGGTTATATCCTGTCAGATGCCAACAGTCTGAGCCCCCGAGACCGTGAATTGGTGATCTTGCGCACCGGTTTCAATTGGAAATCCGGTTACGAATGGGCGCAGCACGTGCGTATCGGTTTGGACTGTGGTCTGACCGAGGCCGAGATTGCCCGCATCAAGATGGGGCCCGACGCCCCAGAGTGGTGTGACAGCGATCGCGCTTTACTAGTGGCCACTGATGAGCTGACTGCCGAGGCTTTTATCAGCGACGCTGCGTGGGCCGCATTGGGTGAGTTCTCTGAGAAACAGCGGATGGATTTAGTGATGACGGTGGCGCAGTACACGCAGGTGTCGATGATGCTGAATACGTTTGGTGTGCAGTTGGATGAGGATCTGAAGCTGGATCCTGACCTGTGCCCGTGATCATAGTCATCGCAGTGAGGACCCTATTTGTGTTGAAGCCTTCAGGTTTGTATAGAAAACAGCGAGAGTGGCATCTATCGCACGCTGTATCGGTTTTGGTGGTCGCCCTTTTCAGTGGTGCGGTCGCTGCCTCTGACTCGATACCGACCGACTGCGATACCGCGCGCGACCGCGCGAAAAGCAAGTACGGTGCGGTCAGGCATTATTTCGATACGTTTAATCTGTGCGTGACCCGGGCTGACGGTGACTTACTGCAGTGCGAAGCGGCGCTGAATGATCAGCAGTCGGCGCTGGGCGATTTTATCTTTGCGCAGCGCGTTGCCCAGGATGTTTGCGGGCGTGAAGGACGATCAGGAGATATCGTTCAGCCCGCACAGGAGTAATGTCAGTCGAATAACCCCAGCACGCTCTCTGGCGGTCGCCCGAGCGCCGCGCTTCCGCCGTGAATCACAATCGGACGTTCGATGAGAATCGGGTTCGCACTCATGGCCTCGATCAAAGCCTTGTCAGCGGTGTCCTTGTCCAGCCCAAGTTCTTTGAACACTTTTTCACCTCGTCTCAGGAGCTCCCAAGGCTTGATGTCCAGTTGACGCAGCACCTCGGCCATTTCGCTAGTGGAGGGCGTGTCATCCAAATACAGCCTAACGTCAGGGCTGATACTCCGCTCTTCAAGCAGGGCCAGCGTTTGGCGTGATTTGGAACAGCGTGGGTTGTGCCAGATGGTGGTCGTCATGTTCTGGGTCCAAAAATTGAAAGTATGGCCTGCTTGACCGACACTTTCGAGGGGCGCAACGGCATATCACTACGATGGCAGCTACTGACACAGAGAACCTCTCTTTTAAACACGGAGCGCTGACCTTCTCGGCGCGGGCGATGGGTGACGGCCCCATCGTGCTGTGTTTGCACGGCTTTCCAGACAACGCCGGGTCATACCGGCATCAGTTATCGGCGCTCGCAGAGGCGGGCTACCGAGCGATCTCGCTGACGCTGCGGGGCTATGAGCCGAGTTCGATTCCGGCTGATGGCGACTACACCATGGAGACGATCTCGACTGATATCCTGGCGGTGATCGATAACCTCGATACCGGCGCGGTTCACTTGGTTGGCCACGATTGGGGCGCTGCTGTGGCCTACGTTGCTGTTGCCGCCGCACCGGAGCGCTTCAAGAGTCTGACAGTGATGGCGGTGCCCCACGCGGGCCGGTTTGCTCGCGAGGGCCTCCGGATCCCCA
>ERZ802824.1866-NODE-1866-length-10997-cov-81.7291_pt1 | contig 10997 bp, 8 predicted proteins | sample MGYA00345650_ERZ802824 | MGnify/ENA primary metagenome ERZ802824 (study PRJEB30503, sample SAMEA104212361) | marine metagenome | biome: Westerlies Biome; feature: [SRF] surface water layer (ENVO:00010504) within the epipelagic zone...; material: water... | reverse complement strand
TAGACCAAACAGACCTGCGACAGGCCAATGCGCAGTTGCAAAATCAAAACACCGCCACCAAGCTCACAGCGTGGCAGATCTTAAACCCCAAAGGCGCCCACGCGATTGCGGTTGGATTAGACGCACCAATTGACGTCACGGTTGAGGGCTCAACTGGCTATTATTGCGCGGGAATGAACAAACAGGCGCGTCTGCGCATCAATGGCTCTGTAGGCCCGGGCGTTGCGGAAAATATGATGTCCGGCACGGTGATTATTGAGGGCGATGCCAGCCAATATGCGGGGGCAACGGGCCATGGCGGGCTTTTGGTGATCAAAGGCAATGCCTCCTCGCGCTGCGGGATCTCTATGAAGGGAATTGACATCGTGGTGCATGGTAATATCGGCCATATGTCTGCCTTTATGGGGCAATCCGGCACAATGGTTGTATGCGGTGACGCGGGCGACGCGCTCGGCGATAGCCTATATGAGGCAAAGCTATTTGTGCGCGGGGCGGTAAAATCTTTAGGGGCAGATTGCATTGAGAAAGAAATGCGTCCCGAACATCTTGCCGAAGTGCAGGCTTTGCTCGAGCGCGCGGAAAGCACGGCCAAGCCCAGCGACTTTAAGCGCTATGGATCGGCGCGCAAACTCTATAATTTTGACGTCGATCATGCCGGCGATTATTAAGGTGAAGAATGAACAAACCCCCTGAAACCGCGGCAGCGCCGCGCACCGAACCTATACAATCCGCCACATTTACGCCGGCGGTAAATGCCGAAATCCGCCGCGCTGCGGCGACCGGTATTTATGACATACGCGGCGGCGGCGCAAAACGCGCGGTTCCCCATTTTGACGATCTTTTATTCTTGGGTGCTTCGGTGTCTCGCTACCCTTTAGAAGGCTACCGTGAAACCTGCGATACCTCGGTTACATTGGGCACGCGCTACGCGCAAAATCCGATTAAACTGGATATTCCGATCACCATCGCGGGGATGAGCTTTGGCGCCCTATCTGGGCCTGCAAAAGAAGCGCTGGGGCGCGGCGCCACAGCAGCGGGAACTTCAACCACCACCGGCGATGGCGGCATGACAGCAGAAGAGCGCGGGCATTCTGATAAGCTGGTCTATCAATATTTGCCTTCGCGCTATGGGATGAACCCCGATGATCTGCGCAAAGCCGATGCAATTGAAATGGTGGTTGGGCAAGGGGCAAAACCCGGCGGTGGCGGAATGCTTTTGGGCCAAAAAATATCGGACCGCGTGGCCGATATGCGCAATCTGCCAAAGGGCATCGATCAGCGCTCGGCCTGCCGGCACCCCGATTGGACTGGCCCCGACGATCTTGAAATCAAGTTGATCGAACTGCGCGAAATCACCCAATGGAAAATACCGATTTATGTAAAGATAGGCGCAACCCGCCCGTATTTTGATACAACGCTTGCTGTGAAAGCAGGGGCAGATGTTGTGGTGATTGACGGGATGCAAGGCGGCACAGCGGCCACGCAGGATGTGTTTATCGAACATGTCGGCCTGCCCACTTTGGCCTGCATTCGCCCGGCGGTAAAAGCGCTGCAAGATCTGGGGATGCACCGAAAAGTTCAATTGGTCGTCTCGGGCGGAATTCGCAATGGCGCGGATGTCGCCAAAGCCATGGCGCTGGGGGCAGATGCTGTTTCCATCGGAACCGCCGCTTTGATTGCGCTGGGCGATAATGATCCCAAATGGGAGGCCGAGTATCAGGCATTGGGCACCACAGCGGGCGCCTATGATGATTGGCATGAGGGCAATGACCCTGCTGGCATCACAACCCAAGATCCCGAACTGATGGCCCGGCTGGACCCGATCGAAGCTGGCCGACGGTTAAAGAACTATCTTAAGGTTTTGACGCTCGAGGCACAAACCATCGCCCGCGCCTGCGGAAAAAACAATTTGCGCAATTTGGAACCCGAAGATCTCTGCGCCCTCACGATTGAAGCCGCCGCCATGGCCGGCGTGCCGCTTGCCGGCACCAGCTGGATACCCGGCGCGGAGGCTCCATTTTAAACTCTTAAACCGCCAAGCCCCCTGTCACAGTCGAAAGGATAAAAAAGATGACCACTGATCTCGCCGCATTTGCAAAAGCAACAGGTGTCAAATATTTTATGGTGTCATTTACCGATCTTTTTGGCGGTCAGCGTGCCAAGCTGGTACCCGCGCAAGCCATCGCCGAAATGCAAGAGGATGGCGCCGGATTTGCCGGATTTGCAACCTATCTTGATATGACCCCCGCCCATCCTGACATGCTGGCGGTGCCTGATGCGTCTTCGGTTATTCAATTGCCGTGGAAGCCAGAGGTGGCTTGGGTGGCCGCGAATTGCGTAATGGAGGGCGAAGATGTCGCGCAGGCCCCGCGCAACGTGCTGCGCAAGCTTATTGATCGGGCTGCAGATCGGGGGTTGCATGTGAAAACCGGCATTGAGGCTGAATTCTTTTTACTCACGCCACAGGGCGATCAAATCAGCGATCCGTTCGATACCGCCGCAAAACCCTGCTATGATCAACAAGCTGTGATGCGCCGCTATGAGGTGATCCGCGAAATTTGCGATTATATGTTGGAGTTGGGCTGGGGCCCCTATCAAAACGATCATGAAGACGCCAATGGCCAATTCGAAATGAATTGGGAATTCGATGACGCGTTAAAAACCGCCGATAAGCACAGCTTTTTCAAATTCATGGCCAAATCCGTGGCAGAAAAGCACGGTCTGCGCGCCACCTTCATGCCAAAACCCATTGAAGGGCTCACCGGCAATGGCTGCCATGCCCATATTTCGGTTTGGGATGGTGCCGGCAATGCGGCAAAAACAAATGTTTTTGCCGATGATGCGATGGATCTGGGCCTGTCGCAATCCGGGCGGCACTTTTTGGGTGGCATTATGAAACATGCCAGCGCATTGGCCGCAATTACCAACCCCACGGTCAACAGCTACAAGCGCATCAATGCGCCGCGGACGATGTCGGGGGCCACTTGGGCACCCAATACCGTAACATGGACCAGCAATAACCGCACCCATATGGTGCGCGTGCCCGGGCCTGGCCGGTTTGAGCTGCGTCTACCGGATGGAGCCGCCAACCCCTATTTGTTGCAAGCCGTGATTATTGCCGCCGGTCTCGATGGGCTGAGCACCAATGCCGATCCAGGCAAACGCTATGATATTGATATGTACGCCGAAGGGCATAAGGTGCGCAGCGCCCCGCGCCTGCCTTTGAACCTGTTGGACGCATTGCGTGAATTTAACAAGAACAAAGGCTTAAAATCGATGTTGGGAGATGAGTTTTCAGCCGCTTATTTGAAGTTAAAGCATCAGGAATGGGATGCATTCGCCGCGCATTTTTCAACCTGGGAAAAAGAGAATACGCTGGATATCTGACCCAAACCGCCGCAAACGCAACAGCCCCTGATCCCGCCTGATCAGCCTAAGAATAATTTGACGCCTGACGCGGGTTTGCCTTTATTTGCCTTTCCATATGGGATCGCGCTTTTCTGCAAACGCGCGCGCCCCCTCCAATTGATCTTCGGATGTATACAGTCTCTCAACCGTTTCAAATTGTGACTGCGTGATTTTATTCAGACAATCTTGAAATTTCATATCTTCCGCCTCGCGCACCACCTCTTTGATCGCGGCGTAAACCAAGGGCGGACCCGAGGCCAAAAGGTCGGCGAGATCACGCGCCTTTTGAATCAGATCTTCTTTGGGATAGAGATGGTTGATCAAGCCCCATCGCGCGGCCTCTTCGGCCTCTAACCACCGTCCGGTCAACAACATTTCCATCGCGATATGATAGGGGATGCGTTTGGGCAGCTTGATACTGGCCGCATCGGCGATCGTACCGCTGCGAATTTCGGGCAGCGCAAAGCGGGCATGATCTGCCGCCAATATCAGATCGCAAGACAGCGCAATTTCCAATCCGCCCCCGCAACAAATACCATTCACCGCGCAGATCACCGGTTTGTTCAACCCGCGCAATTCTTGCAGGCCGCCAAAGCCACCCACGCCATAATCGCCATCAACCGCATCGCCCTCTGCCGCCGCTTTTAAATCCCAGCCCGGGCAAAAAAACTTATCATGCGCTGATGTTAAAACCGCCACGCGCAAGTCAGGGTCATCGCGAAAGCTTTTAAACACCTCTCCCATAATCCGGCTGGTGGCCAGATCAATCGCGTTGGCTTTTGGGCGGTCAATAGTCACCTCAAACACATGGCCACGCCGCGAGGTTTTAATCGGAGTCTGTGTCATCTAACTGTCCTATTCTGATCAATGCATCCGCCGCAATCGCCGCGTTTGGCGTCACAATAAGCGGGTTGATTTCAACTTCTTCGATCTGATCTTTATGCGCAAGCACATAGTCCTGAAGCGCCAAAACAGCAGCAATCACCGCGGCCCGGTTGCCGCTTGGCCTGCCCCGAAAGCCCCGAAGAATTTTGTTAACTTTCAAGCTATCCAGCGCATGCTCAACATCCTGTGCGGTCACCGGCAACAATAAGGACGCACTGTCTTCCAGCAGCTCAGTCAGCACACCGCCAGCTGCCAGCGTTAACAGAAACCCATGCGCTGGATCGCGCACAACCCCGAGCAATAGCTCTACCACCGCCCCCTGCACCATATTTTCGATCAGAAAACTGCCCTGCGGCATCTCAGACAAGGCGCGCTGAACCTCTTTCAGATTGCCAAGGTTCAAATGCACTGCATTCGCTTCCGATTTATGCGCCAAGCCCATGGTTTTCAAAACGACGGGAAAGCCAAGCCCTGCCGCTTCCCGCTCGACCGTGGCCGCGGAATCCACCAACGCACCTGTCGGGATTAAAACCCCGAATTTGGCAAGATCTTGCTTGGCCTGCGCCTCAGAGATCAGCTGGATACGGCGCGGCGGTGCGCCTAGAACAAGGGGCGGCGGCAGATGCGGTAGGTGCCGGCGGCCGATAAAGGCCGCAACCGCGATTGCGCAGAGCGCCTCGGGCAAGCCGCGCAACGCAACAACAGCGCCGCCGGATAGATCTAGGGCCAACGCTTCAGGGATATTTTCTGGAAAGCTGCCCAGAAGGACCACTGGCTTGCCGCTCGTCTTAGCGGCCGCGCGCGCAGCAGAAATCACGCAGTACCAAGCCGAGGGGTCGCATAGATCAGACCGGGGGAAATCAACGATCACGCAAGCCAGCGCCACATCACCGCTGAGGATTGCCACAAACGCCGCCGTCATACGCGCCTCATCGCCCCAAATATAAGTGTGGTAATCCAGAGGGTTGGCCAGAGACACCATGGGCCCCAAAGCAGCGCGCAACCCGCTCAGCTGCTGCTCATCAAGAGGTGGAAATACCACATCATAGCCCAAAGCAGTATCGGCGATCAGGCTGGCTTCGCCCCCCGAACAGGAAAGCGAAGCGATATGATGGCTCGAAAGCGGCCCAATCTGATTTAACAGCACCAAAGCTTCCACCATTTCGGGCAGCGAGCGCACTTGCCCAATGCCCAGCCGCGCCAATAACGCATCGCCCGCCGCAGCATCGCCCGCAAGCGAAGCGGTATGCGATAAAGTGGCCGCCTGCGCTTGCAGCGAGCGGCCAACTTTTAACGCAATAATGCCTTTTCCAAGGCGCCGCGCCTCTGCCGCCAAAGCTTCAAACGCCCGCAAATCTCCCACGCCTTCAATATGCAACCCCAAGGCGGTGACACGCGCATCGCGCAGCAAGGCCAGACCAATTTCTGACATCCCGATCTGCGCCTGATTGCCAACCGTCACCGCGTAGGCAATTGGCAGGCCACGCTGCTGCATGGTGATATTAATCGCAATATTCGAGCTTTGCGTGAGGATGGCCACACCCGAATTCACACGCACCCCACCATGCTGATCAGGCCAGAGCGCAGCCCCCTCAAGATAATTCACAAACCCATAACAGTTGGGCCCGATGAAGGGCATCTCGCCCGCGGCCTGAAGCAAAGCCTCTTGCAAGGCCTCTCCATCTTCGGTTTCATTTTGCGCCTCTAAGAACCCGGAGGCAAAGCAAACCGCGCCCCCTGCCCCCATTGCAGACAATTTGCCAAGACAGTCGATGGTCGCATGGCGGTTTACCCCGATAAACACGGCATCAGGCGCCATCGGCAAATCTGAAATATCCTGAAATGCTGATAAACCTGCAAGCGTTTGAGCAGAGGGATGCACCGGAAAAATCGGGCCCTTAAAGCCAATTTTCTGGCATTGCGCAATGACCGATCGCCCCCAGACGCCGCCGCCAATCACAGCGATGGATTTCGGGTTTAACAATCGATTGAGATCCCGCAATTTATCCCCCTTGCCTTATCTCAAAGCAACCTAAGCATTTAATGGGCGCAACAAATCGCGGCTGATGATATGGCGCTGAATTTCCGACGTGCCATCCCAAATCCGCTCGACGCGGGCATCGCGCCAAAACCGTTCGATTGGAAAATCGCTCATCAAGCCCATACCGCCAAATATTTGCAGCGTGGTATCGGTAACGCGCGCCAGCATTTCGCTGGCATAAAGCTTCGCGCTGGCAATTTCGCGGTTTGCGGGCAGCCCTTGATCCAGCCGCCATGCAGAGGCCAAGGTCAGCCAATCGGCCGCGTCGATCTCGGTGATCATATCAGAAATTTGAAAACTTACGCCCTGAAATTTCCCAATCTGTTGCCCGAATTGCTTGCGTTCAGCAGCATAGTTTAATGCATATTCAAAGCACCGGCGGGCACGCCCAACCGCCATCGTGGCCACCGTGATCCGCGTTGCATAAAGCCATTCATTCATAACCGAAAATCCACCATCGACTTCACCCAACACTTGCGCATCTGGCAATCGGCAATTGTCAAACTCCAAAATCATATTTTTATATCCGCGATGGCTGACCGATTTATAGCCCTCGCGAATGGTGAAACCGGGAGTGCCCCGATCCACTAAGAATGTGGTGATGCGTTTCTTTGGGCCCCGCGGCGTTTCGTCCACCCCTGTGGCAACAAATACAATAACAAAATCAGCATGTTCCGCGCCTGATATAAAGTGCTTATTGCCATTTAAAACCCAATCACCTCCCGCGCGCTGGGCGCTGCAGGCCATGCCGCGCACGTCGGATCCTGCGCCCGGTTCAGTCATCGCCAGCGCATCCATTTTTTCGCCACGTATGGCGGGTCGCAGATAACGTTCCACCTGCGTGCCCTGACAAGCCATCAGGATATTTTGAGGGCGGCCAAAGAAATGCGTTAGCGCCATCGAGCCTCGGCCCAACTCGCGCTCGACCAAGGCAAAATCAACATGGGACAGACCAGCCGCGCCCACAGATTCGGGAAAGTTGCACGCGTAAAAACCAATATCAATGGTTTTTTGTTTGATGTCCTGGGCGATTTCGCGGGGTACCTCTGCGCTTTGCTCGACCAGATCTTCATGCGGGTAAATCTCTTTTTCAACAAAGCTGCGCACCGTGTTGACGATCATCTCCTGCTCTTCGCTCAATCCAAAATTCATAAGCTCTGCTCCTCAAGCGCCAATTTCAACGCATTCAAACGATCCGCCACCTCGGGCAAAGGCGCGCATGATTTTCGGGTGCTCAGGCTGACATGCAGCATGAATTGCTCGCAGCTTGCTAAGGTCGTACCATCATCGGCGCGCATAAAATGGCGCAGCTTCAATTTTTTGCCCTCGGCAAGCAAAACCTCGCTTTCAACGTAGATATGCTGCCCGGCATGGGCTTCTTGCAGATATTTCACAGTGGTTTCGGCGGTAAAATAGCTATGCCCAGCGGCGATATATGCAGCATCGGCCCCGATCGAAATCATAAAACTATCCGCAGCATCGGAAAACACTTGCCCATAGCGCCCCTCATTCATATGGCCATTGTAATCCGTCCAATCAACGGGGATCACCCGCGATACGCTGCGCAGTTTGGTCGCGGGCTTAAACTTGGGCTGTAAATTACGATCATGTTCGCCAATCAAAGCCCCAGCGGCATTGCCCTGTTGCTTAAGGCTGCGCAAAATCACCACCAAATTGTTATCGCGTTTGCGCTCTAAAGCGCGGATCGACAAACGCCCCGATTGGGCGTCAGATTGATCGGCAATTTGTTGAACCAACTCATCTGTCAATTCGGGCACATCCATCAATTTGGTCCAAGGCCAATCGAGGCATGGCCCAAACTGGGCGATAAAATGCGCCATGCCCTCTTCACCGCCCGCAATCCGATACGTCTCAAAAAGCCCCATCTGCGCCCAGCGCAATCCAAACCCATAGCGAATGGCATTGTCAATTTCTTCTGTCGTGGCGATCCCATCTTTGATCAACCACAAGCCTTCGCGCCAAACTGCCTCTAAAAAGCGATCGGCAATATGCGCATCAATTTCCTTGCGCACCAGCAAAGGAAACATGCCAAGCGCGGTTAGATGCGCCTGCGCGTGCGCAATATGCGTTGTGCCACTGCGGGGGCTGGGAACAAGTTCAATCAAAGGCAGCAAATAGACAGGGTTAAACGGATGGGCGACAACTATCTGATCTGGAAAATCTGATTTTTCTTGCAATTCAGACGGCTTATACCCCGATGTTGAAGAACCTATGATAGCGTTTTGCAAACAGTATTTTTGAATATCTGAAATCACATTATGCTTAATCTCGAGCCGCTCAGGAACGCTTTCTTGGATCCAATCCGCAGCGCTGACCGCCTGCTCGATGGTTTTGCAGATCGTCAATTCACCTTCTTTGGGTAAATCCCGCTCATAAAGCATTGGCAATGCGTGGCGGGCATTTTCCAAAACAGCGGCAATTTTGCGCTCAGCCTGCGGATCGGAATCAAATAAATTGACGTTCCAGCCATTCAGTAAAAAGCGCGCAAGCCAACCGCCGCCAATCACTCCACCGCCGATTATCGCTGCCGTTTTCTGAACCATTTTACATATTTCCCTTGCTTGGGCGCCTTTGCGCTAAACCATACGTTCGGTATGCCCGTCCACCGCCAAGGCCTGACCGGTCACCTGTCGGGCTGCCTCTGAGCTTAGGAACACCGCCATATCGGCAATATCTTCTGGGCTGACGAAACGCCGCAACGACACGCCCTGGCTATATTGCTGGCGTATCTCTTCCAGACTGCGCGCGGTTGCGATTGCCTCGATCTCAAGCACATGCTGCATGCGATCGCCTTCCACCGCGCCGGGGCAGATCGCGTTTACCCGCACGCCGCTGGGGCCAAGCTCCATCGCCAATGTTTTGGTTAGGCCAATCAAGCCCCATTTTGCCGCCACATAGGGGCTGCGCATGGGGACGCCATGCAACCCAGAACTTGAAGACATAAACAAGATCACGCCCGCGCCCTGCACGCGCATCATCTCTGAGGCCCAACGCGCCCCCAGAAAAGCACCGTTTAAATTTACCGACAGACAGGCTTGCCACGCGTCATATTGCAATTCGTCAAGCGGCCCTGCAGGCCCGCCCGTGCCCGCATTGCTGATAAAAATATCAACCCCCGCGAAACGTTCCGTTACCTGTGCAAAAAAGTGCTGCATTTGATCTTCGTCGGTCACATCAGCCAATGCCGTTATAGCATTGGGAAGCGCCTCTTGCGCTGCGGCCAGATGCGCGGGCGAGCTGTCGCACAGCGCCACCTGATCGCCCAGATCAGAAAATCGTTTGGCCATCACCAAGCCAATGCCAGAAGCTGCCCCGGTCAGCACAACCCGCCGTGCCATCGACGCTAGCCCCGCGGGGCGCGTTTGATCAGCCCAAGCTTTTCGCGCAAAGCTGCGGGGCCCATTACGCGGGCACCCATATTTTCGATTATGGTCTTTGCGCGCTCAACCAATTGATAATTCTCAGCCAAAACGCCTTTTTCCAGCCATAAATTATCTTCCAGCCCAACGCGTACATTGCCCCCGGCCAGAACCGCCGCGGCCACATAAGCCATTTGGTTGCGGCCCAAGGAAAATGCGCTGAAAGTCCAATCATCGGGAACATTATTCACCATGGCCATAAACGTATTAAGATCATCAGGCGCGCCCCACGGCACCCCCATACATAATTGAACCAAAGCTTGTGGGGCCAGCGCGCCATCCTGTACCAGCTGTTTGGCATACCATAAATGCCCCGTATCGAAGGCCTCTATTTCGGGCTTTACGTCCAGTTCGCTCATCCGACGCGCCATCGCCTGCAACATCCCCGGGGTATTGGTCATCACGTAATCGGCTTCGGCAAAATTCATTGTGCCGCAATCTAAGGTGCAGATTTCGGGCAGGCATTCAGCAATATGCGCAATGCGTTCTTCGGCCGACACCATATCGGTGCCCTGTTGCAACGGCAAAGGCGCCGAAGCATCCCCGAACACGATATCCCCGCCCATCCCCGCGGTCAGGTTCAACACCATATCAACCTCCGAGTCGCGGATGCGCTCGGTCACCTCGCGATAAAAGGCCAGGTTGCGGCTTGGCGCACCGGTTTCAGGATCGCGGACATGACAATGCACCACTGCGGCCCCTGCGCGGGCAGCTGCAATGGCGCTATCGGCGATTTCCTGCGGACTGCGCGGCACATGGCGGCTGCGATCTTGCGTGGCGCCTGATCCAGTAACGGCGCATGTGATAAACACGTCACGATTCATTGTAAGCGGCATATCAAATCCCTTATCGCTTGATCCGAGTCCAACAATACGCGCTGGCAGCCCGTGTATATTTGCCTTAAACGACAAATATTATGCAGAAATGGTCAAAACATCCTGCTGCTGCGATCAAAGTGGCCTTCGTTTTATTCGACCAGTTTTCCAATATGTGTTTGGCAAACTGTCTTGAGCCCATGCGCGCAGCCAATACGCTTGCGCATCAGCGTGTGTTCGACTGGAGCTTTCTGACGCTGGATGGCGCGGCAGTGCACACCTCAAGCGGCTTGCCGATTCTGCCCCAAGGACAGTTGAAAGATCTTGAATTCGTCGATTATTTATTTGTGCTGTCAAGCTATCAGCATCGCCTGCATGACGACGCAAAAACCCGTAAAGCGCTGCGCA
>ERZ802824.1860-NODE-1860-length-11013-cov-12.9813_pt1 | contig 11013 bp, 10 predicted proteins | sample MGYA00345650_ERZ802824 | MGnify/ENA primary metagenome ERZ802824 (study PRJEB30503, sample SAMEA104212361) | marine metagenome | biome: Westerlies Biome; feature: [SRF] surface water layer (ENVO:00010504) within the epipelagic zone...; material: water... | reverse complement strand
ACACACTTGGTGACGCAGTAGGTGCGAGTTCGCTCTTCTGGAACACACTTGGTGACACAGTAGGTACGAGTTCGCTCCTCTTCACGACACTTTGGAACGCACACAGTACGAGTTCGTTCTTCCGTTCGGCACTTGCGAACACAAACGGTATAAGGAACTTCTTCAGTCACGCAATCGTACGTCGTGCACTGAACTTCCTTCTCCTCACACGTTGGCACCCAAACACGCTTGCAGCACATTTTTGGTGGGCACGGATTGCCACACGCATCTGTACCACAGGATGGCATTTCGGTCATCTGGTTTTCCCAATGACCACCACGAACCTGAACAGTCTTGGTTGAGCAAACTGGCACTCGCTTCTTCACAGTACGGGTCTTTTCGACATTTTCTGTGTAAGGAACTTGAACCGTATACTTCTGCTCAACTTCTTCTGTATAAGGAACCTTCACTGTATACGTGCAGGTTTTTTCTTCCTTTACAGGTACCATCACAGTGTACGTGCAAGTCTTTTCCTCTTGCACTGGCACCATCACGGTGTACTTCTGCTCAACTTCTTCGCAGTAAGGAACCTGAACAGTGTACGTGCAAGTCTTTTCTTCTTGCACTGGCACCATCACAGTGTACTTCTGCTCAACTTCTTCACAGTAAGGAACCTGAACCTGATAATCACAGCTTCTGGTTTCCATTACCTTTTTATTGACTGTGTAATTGACAGTCTTCGTGCGAGTCTCTGGAACACATTCGGTTACCGTACGAGTTCGCTCTTCAGTCCGAGGTACTCGCTTCATGACCTTGTAAGTCTTTTCACGAGTTTCTTTTTTATACTCAGTGCATGTCACAGTTTTCATTTCTGTCACATACTGCCGTTGGCACACCGTTTTGGTGCCACAGCTTTCACTCTTGTTGCAGTCTTCACAATCAGCGGATGCGATAGAACACGTCGCGAGGATTGCAATGGCTGGCAACATACTTGTCACAACTTTGCGGAACACGAAGGCCTCCATAATTCAGGGGGGGAATCAAACGTTTGGAACTTGAAAAAAAATGGTCCGCCTGCCAAACGAAGAAATTCCCGATGACAGACTTCGACAAAAGAGACCGAACACGCACGGTCACCTGTCAAAATAGCTAGATTAAGTGGACTTTTAGGCCACGCAAGCGCGAGATGACATTTTTTGGCAATTTTTTGCAGGCTATTGCCCCTGCAGACTGCGACGGTTTAGTCATCCGGAATATGACGGCTTCCATTGCACCAACCTATGGAAGCAAGATGTCCTTTCAAATTTTCAAATAAAGTGAACCAGAAAAGCCTGAAAACCTGTGTTTTTACCGTTTGTAGTCAGTGATCTCTGCTGCTCGTCCAGCCCAGAAGTACACTTCGTGACTGAAATTTTCGTATAATTTGAAGATTACGGGGACAAGGCCGAGGAACGACTGGGAAATGTTTTTCTGACACATTCCCATCATTGATTTATACGGGGAGGACCGATGGCTACCGTTTCACACCTTTTAGCAACCAAAAGTGGCTGCCGTGTTTTGAGCGTCTCACCAGACACGACTGTTTTCGACGCAACTCGCCTGATGAATGCTGAGCATATTGGTGCTTTGTTGGTTGTTCAAACATCACATACAGGTGATGAACTTGTAGGTATTTTCACTGAGAGAGATGTCCTCCGCCGAATCGTGGCAGCAGGAAGACAGCCAGAACTCACCAGTGTTGGTACTGTAATGACCCAAGAAATTATCACGTGTACGATCGACACCCAGCTTGATGAAATCGCTGAATTGATGAGAGTTGAACGAATTCGTCACCTCCCAGTTCTTGAAAGGAATCAACACATCGCAGGGCTTATCTCAATAGGTGATCTCAACGCCTACAAAGCTGGAAATTGTCAATTGGCTCTTCAAGAGGCTGAGAACTACATTCAGGGACGCGTGTAGTTGCCTCACGAAGATCTTAGTTCTACGTGAGGTAATAAACTCGCAACATCTAGTGTACATTCTGCAGTTCGTTACGATTCAAGTTGTTTCAGATAGGCCAACTTTTTGCCCATACTCAGTTCGTAACATTTCTGAAATATCGACATCTATTCGTATTCCTTTCATGGTGGTCAACACCTCTACTCACTTCAGAAGTAATTACTATGAATCTGCGTTGCATTGCTATTTTCTCATTCTTGTTCCTTCTTACACCAACAACCCTCCTCGCGAATGTGTCGCTGAACAATTTGTTTGGTGATCACATGGTTTTGCAACAAGGTATTCAGAATAAGGTGTGGGGTAAGGCCGATCCTGGTGAAAAGATTTCTGTTTCCATAGCCGGCCAGAGTCACGCCACGGTTGCTGAAAAAGATGGGTCCTGGTCAGTACAACTCGACGCCATTATGGAATACGGCGGCCCTCACACCCTGACTGTCGAGGGAAATAATACCCAGACATTTCAAGATGTCCTTATTGGAGAGGTCTGGGTCTGCTCTGGGCAATCGAATATGCAGTGGAATGTTCGTCAGGCCAACGACGCTGACCTCGCGATAGCGACTGCAGACTTAGGACACATTCGACTTATTTCTGTTCCTCAGGTGGGCACGCAAGAGCCTCAATGGAACTTCAAAGGCGAATGGGCCGTGTGCTCTCCTGAAAATGTTGGTGATTTTTCTGCAGTTGGATTCTTCTTCGGACGTCAAGTCCACCAAACACTTCATGTTCCAGTTGGGCTCATCGACAACGCGTGGGGTGGGAGTGCTTGTGAGGCTTGGATTGACAGGAATCTGTTATCGTCGGACGACAGATTCAAGCCATTAATTGAGAGATGGATTAAAACCGAGTCTACGATGCCTGAGGCTCTAAAGGCTTACGAAAGAAGACTTGATGTTTGGAAACAAGCTTCTGAAAAAGCAAAGGCTGAAAAAAAATCGCCTCCAAGACGTCCTCGACATCCAGAGTCGTTACTTACCGGGAACTCTCGACCAGGAAACATTTACTGTGGCGTGCTCGCGCCGACTATTGGCTACGGCATGAAAGGTGCCATTTGGTATCAGGGTGAGTCCAATGCAAGCCGCGCTGTTCAGTACCGTGAGCTTTTCCCATTCATGATTGACTCCTGGCGGGACGAATGGGGCCTTGGCGACTTTCCCTTTTATTGGGTCCAACTTGCAGATTTTAAAGACGAGAAGCCTGAGCCTGCTGAGAGTGAGTGGGCTGAACTTCGTGAAGCCCAAACAATGACACTTAAAAAACTGAACAATACGGGTGAAGCCGTAATCATCGATCTTGGTGAAGGAAAAGACATCCATCCAAAAAATAAAATCGATGTTGCAAAACGATTGGCACGGTTGGCACTTGCTGAAACATACAGCATGCCTGAGATTGCCTACCGAAGCCCACTGTATCAATCGATGCAACACAACGGCGACAACCGTCTAATCCTTACGTTTGCACATGTGGAACCAAAGGCGAGTGGATGGAGACCTTTTGACGTTCGTGAACCCGTCGGTTTTACCATTGCTGATTCCAGCAAGACATTCGTCCACGCACAGGCTCGAATACTTGCTGACGGGCGTATAGAAGTCTGGAGTGATACCGTGGCTGATCCAGTAGCCGTTCGTTACGCATGGGCTGATAACCCAGTCTGCAACATGTATTCTTCTGCTGGATTACCGCTCACACCCTTTCGAACTGACGACTTTCCGAGCATAACAGCAGGCCGAAACTAAATTGCTCTGTTTTTAGAATTGGCAAAAATATGACCACTCGGGATACACTACGTACTAATGTATTGATGCCTGAGAACTATACATATTGTGTTTTCACATAGCGTGTCTTCATGAATAAATGAGTGACACCAAGTACAAGGAGGGTTGTATGAGCCGTGCTTTCAATGCAACAGGAGAGTTTTCGCGACATAGGAACCTCGCATATCTGCTTACTGCATCTAGCATGCTGATTGGTTGCAGTCCTTCTGTAAATCAGCCAGTCAGCCAGTCACTCCCTTACGCTGACTCAACAACGCAAGACGAGACCCACACGGCATATCGAGCCACTCGACCAATTCCAGTTGTGATAAAGCCTGCCCAGTCTTTTCGTGTGGCAAAGCTTGATCAACAACTCCTCACAAAAGCCGTGGAAAAAAATGACATTAATCCAGTCTCTGCCGAAATACCAGCAGTCCTCCCACAGGAAAATTCTTTCCGAAACCTGAAAAAAATTAAGGACGCGGTGGCTGCAAATGTCTCCACCGATATACAGAACACGTTTGCCAATTACCTCGATGCCTTTAATCGTCATGATGCTATCGCACTGGCAGCTCACTGGGTGCAGAATGGTGAAAACCTTGATCTTGATACCGGCAATCGCATTGTCGGACAACCAGCTGTTGAGCACGTGTTTGATCAACTCTTTGCACGTGATGAAACTGCTCAGATTGGCTTCCAAATTGATTCGATTCGACCAATTCGTGACGATGTTGTTGTCGTTGACGGCTTATCCCAGATGTCTCTCGCCGATCAAGAACCTCGCCAAAGTCGTTTTTCTGCAGTGCTTGTTCGGCACGAAGACCGCTGGCTCATGGAATCTGTTCGTGAATCTGCAGCATCTGCCGAACCAACAATCCATGACCGACTCCAACAACTCAATTGGTTACGAGGTTTCTGGGAAGACATTAGTGATGGCATCACAGCAAGCCTTCAGTGCGAGTGGAATGAACAGGGCACTTTTTTAATTCGCCGGCATCTCATCACAAAGGAGATTGAGCCACGTGGTGGTGAAGAGCGAATGGCGCAGGGAATACCGGCCCTTCTACCCAATGAGGAGGCCTCTGAAAAAATGGTTGATCGTTTGACAACCACTGAATACATCGGATGGGACCCACAGCAAGGACAAATTTGCTCTTGGCTCTTTCGCTCAGATGGGCGTACCGCTCACTTTGCTTGGCAGCGTAATGGAAACGCCTGGCTACTTCAGTCGATTTCTGGTGGCAGTGGTAATGAAAGTCCTACTCAGTATTTACTCCAGCGTGCTGGGGAAGATGAATTGACTCTTGAACACATATCTGGAAACAACTGTGCATTAATTCCTGAAGCTGATTTTGTTCGCACTGCACGCCCTATTGAGAACCTGACATCATCTGATTCTCTAACGAGGTAGTACGACGCGTTCTTCATTGGACATAACTTCAGGAGCAAATGTTGTAGTCATTTTTTTCACCTACTGTGGAATAGACTCTATACGTTCGCATGGTACGTTCTGACTCAGATGCACTTGCTGAACAATGCACAACTCTGCACGTTCGAGGCCCATTGCTTATTGTGGCGACGAGCAGAACCGTCAGCGATTGTGCTCCTTTTTGGGAGACCGCATTGCAAACGTTGAACATCTCGTATCGAGTGTTTGTCTTCTCTGAAAACTCACATCACGAAATTGATGAGATTCGTAAAGAAGCACACGATTTTCTTGCGACGGCTATCGCCGTGATTGGCACACAAGACATTCTCAACGTTGTACAGTCGGCTGCTTCTCTATCGAATTTACAGTTGGTAACCGTGCTGTTTGAGCCCCAGTAGAACCGGGCCCTCTCATCTTTTTATCGATCGACCCGGCATGTGCTTCAAGAACTTGTAGCATCATGTCTACTCGACCTCGAATACTCTCCGGAACCGCTTGAAGGGATGCCTGAGAGCTGAGTAGCTCGTCAAAAACATATTTTCTGTCCGGTGAATGTACTTGCAATCGCGTCTCCTTACCTTGCGTCAAACGAATCGTACAATCGGCGTCTTCTCTCAAAAGCACAACAGGCTCCGAAGCTCCATTCCAACTTGAAATGTCAGTTAATGAATCGATGCTCGTGATCGATTGGATCGACTGCAACTCACTTGTTTTATTTATGCGTTGAGAGTGACTATGCCTATCCCAACCTCCTGACTTGTAACGTTGCGTTTCTGGAAGTTCCTTTTGATCATTGTGTACAAGTGATATCGCTCTCCGTTCACCAGAACGAATAAATATGACTTTTGGAACCTTGTGATTCTCACCGTGTCTCTGATGCAAGCATGATTCCAGAAGCAAAGAAAACTGTTCTGGCAGAAGGAGGTATTGTTCATCAAATTGGACAAGTATGTCATGCGGCTTCAGGCCGATACGTTCTGCTACAGAATCTTTTTGGACACTATTAACTACAAGACCTTCATTGTGGCTTAATATCAGCTGATGCCGAACAACTTCTGGAACACGGGACAGTTCCGCTCCAAACTGTTTCAGTGATATCTTCGAGTTATCTGGCCCTGCCAACTCACCAGCACGTTGGTGATGTGAGCGAGCCCCTTGAACAAACACTTGTTCTTCACCAAAAACTGGTGCGCTTCCAATGATTCCAGATACGAGAAAAGCTACTTCGGCTCCTATCAACAGTACACATAAAACAGTTGCAGGAACGTGCTCTACAGGCTTTTGACGCGTGCTTAAAGTCACATCTCACCCCAAGGCTTGAAAAGTTTATGAGCCATTTGACTTGTGACTCTATACGTTCAGTATTTGTGACGTTTTTTTGTATATGACACCAGACCTGTCGCCTCAAATAGTGATGAGACATCTAAATCTTTTAGTCTGGGTAATCTAAAGAAAACACGTCTACAGCGCAGAATCCGGTGACGGCATTGCACAGGCAAATGTGGATAAGCATGCCGCCTGATGAAGGTTTACGACATATATCGAGTGACACCGGACGATTCATTTTTTCGTCACAGTCAATTTTTCTGCACTCGAAGTCGCCGTTCAAAGGAATATCTGCATGACACACTTATTCAACCGTGTCTTTCTAATCCTGATCGTCACAGGATACTCACTTGTTCTTTCTCCAGAAACAAAGGGCTCTGAAGAGACCGTTCAGCCTGCGGCTAAAGAACAGTCAAAAATGGCACCCAGCACTCCCGCAAAGCCTGTTGTGACTAAAAAGCCGGTACTCATTCCAGGAACCGGAGTGCTTATAAAGAATGGCATTGATACCTTTGAGGACGAAAACTGGAAATGGTATCACCGCCATCCCAAAAGCTCACGAGAACAAGACAAGCGAACGCGAAGCCCTCTTGGTAAGAGCAACAATGGACTGTGGTTCGAGGGGCCTAAGCGAGGCACGCCAGACGTTGTAAAGCGGGTAGAACTTCCCGCACCAGGATTAGCAGGTAGTGATCATGGCTTACTTATCGCAACGTTACGAGCAGGAATTCCCGGACGAACCACCTACCGTATGATGCAGGATGATCTTATTTTCAATATGTCGAAAGCCGCTGGACGAGGCCTTTCTGCCGCTGACAATCCTAGCGTAGTAACTCGTGTCTATTTGCCACCTTTCGCACAATGGGAGCGACGGGATGGAGCGTCATTTGGTTTTCGCTGTGGATGCACAACACACGCGATCATCACTGGAAAAGAACACCCTGACCGTGGTGATTTTGGTGTTGAGGAATACTGGCCTGGCATGTTTATTTGTTTTGTACCCGGTGATGGCAAAGAGAAAAGTGATTCTGCCTACCTTCGTGTACGAGGGGATCGTCGAGGCCGTGGCATGCGTGGACCAACGATTTCAGAAACGGAACTCGGCTGGTGGACGCTTGGAATGAGTTTTTCACGTGATGGAAAGGTTCATTACTTTGCTAGTCAAGGTGTTGATGATCTGACCATGGATGATCACCTCACAACTCAAAATCCGTACGGGTACCGTACTGAGTGGGTGAAGACATTTTTCTACAATGTTTGTAGTCAAGATGATGGCAAGACATGGAGTACACCTTGGGTCATTGATGATCCAAAGACATTCTTTGTGAGACGGCAGAATGTGGCTCGGTCGAGTCGGAAGTCGCAGCGGTAATCGCGGCCTGCATTACCACAGAAGTTTTCGCTGCATCACCACCGCAACGTTCCAGCTCCCGGCTGGCAACATGGCAGTGGAAGCGGTGGCCTGCGAGGTCGACCTGGGGGGGCTCGACCTCGCGGCAGACCGTTTCAGCCAGCGGACATCGTGGGTGGAAGCGGCAGCCTGCTGGCGGCCGTGAAGGACTCGGAACATCTCCGGCAAGCACAATTCTCTGCCGACGGTTCTTCACTTCAACGCTCGGAACTGCTGAAAATAAGGCGAGCGTGTATGGATGAAGTGGTTGCTGGCAGAGTTGACCAGCTTCTGCAGACTCGACAATCTGACCGAGGTACATAACCGCAACATTATCAGCCAGATACTCCACCACAGAAAGATCATGAGAGATGAAAAGATAGGTTAGACCAAGCTCCTGTTTAAGCTCTTTCAGTAGGTTTATAACCTGCGCCTGAATTGAAACATCCAGAGCTGAAACAGGTTCATCGAGGACAAGGAATTCCGGTTTGAGCACAAGCGCACGAGCTATAGCAATTCGTTGCCGCTGACCACCTGAAAACTCATGTGGATATCGCTCAAGAACAGCAGGGGATAGCCCTGTTCGCTCAAGGGCCTGTTCCATTTGTTCTAGACGAGCACTTCCCTCACCCAATCGATGAAGAATAAGACCCTCTTCAAGAATTGAACGTATTTTCATCCGAGGATTAAGGGAGCCGTATGGATCTTGAAAGACAATCTGCATGCGGCGGCGTAGCGATCGTAAACTACGTGCGTTTTCTTTCCGAACTGCGTGGTTATCAAACAAGACTTCACCACCAGTTGGCTCTACAAGCCGCAGAAGACTTCGACCAACAGTAGTCTTTCCACAGCCACTTTCACCAACAAGACCAAGTGTTTTACCTCTGGGGATATCAAATGTCACTCCATCTACTGCCTTCACTGAACCAACTTGGCGACGCAACAATCCTTTCCTAATTGGAAAGTGTGTCTCTAAACCCTTTACCTGGAGCAATGGAGGATCAGTCTGAGGATTCTGTTCACTCACGAATTGATCTCCTCAGCAAAGTGGCACCGAACAAAATGCCCTGGACTGACTTCACGAAGTGATGGCGGCTCTACATTACATTGTGGTTCCCGAGCATGGCTGCAACGTGGATGAAATCGACAACCGGAAGGAAAGTCCTGGGGCGGAGGGACCATTCCAGGAATTGTTGCCAATGGCCCGCTATCACGAGCATCAACGTTTGGCCGAGCTTGAAGAAGCCCTATCGTATAAGGATGAAGCGGACGACTAAAGAGTTCGACAGCAGATGCCTGCTCAACAATTCGACCAGCGTACATCACTGCAACGTCATCACACGTTTCGGCAACAACACCAAGGTCATGGGTTATCAGTAGTATTGCTGTACCAAGACGTGACCGTAAGTCATCGAGTAGCTCAAGAATCTGTGCTTGTATTGTTACGTCAAGTGCTGTTGTCGGCTCATCGGCAATGATCAGATCTGGCTCGCACGCCAAAGCAATTGCAATCATAACTCGTTGTCGCATACCCCCGGACAACTGATGAGGATATGCATCAAGCCGTTGCTCAGGGTCTGCAAGACGAACAAGGTGCAGCATCTCAAGGGCCCGTGACCTCGCCTCAGAACGACTTACTTTGCGATGCAACTGGACAGCTTCAGCAATCTGGTTGCCAATTGTAAAAACTGGATTAAGGCTGGTCATAGGCTCCTGAAAAATCATGCCGATGCGGCCACCTCGTACTTTTCTTAATTGCTTCTCAGGTGTAGTCACCAGATCAATGCTCTCACCCTCGGTGGTGAACATAATTGAGCCTGACTCAATTCGGCCTGGTGATGAGACAAGCCGTAATGTCGACATGGCCGTCACGCTTTTACCACAACCACTTTCACCAACTAAGCCAAGGGTCTGTCCTCGTTCTATTGATAATGACACGCCATCAACGGCAGGAAGCCTGCCGTCTGATGTATGAAAGACCGTGACTAAATCTTTTATTTCCAGAAGTGGGGCTGCCATTATTTTTTTGCCTCCCGCAACCTTGGATCTGTTGCTTCCTGGAGACCTTCACCAACAAGGTTATAGGCCAACACAGTAAGAAATATGCCCGCACCTGGAAAAACAACAAGCCACCAGAGCTGCAGATTGCTGCGAGCACTGTTCAAAACTGAGCCCCAACTCGCTGTCGGTGGTGGTGGCCCAAATCCTAGAAATGATAATGAACCCTCTACTAAAATAGCTGAGGCAATTCCAAATGTTATTGGCACTAAAACAGGTGCTAATGCATTAGGCAAGATATGTCGAAACATGATTCGCAGTGAGCCCGCCCCTGTTGCTCTAGCTGCCATTACGAATTCTGTTTGTCGAAGTCGTAGAAACTCTGCCCTTGTAAGCCGGGCAATTCCTGTCCAACCGGTGGCACCAATAATTGCCATGGTCTTCCAGATAGTTGGCTTCTCGACAACAGCAATGAGAGCCAATATTAATACCAACGTCGGAATACACATCACAATCTCAGTGAGGCGACTGGTTATCATGTCGACCCAGCCACCGAAATAGCCACCTAATGCTCCGACCAAGACACCGATGGAACCAGCCAAACCCATAGAGACAAATCCGACCAGCAATGCAATCGTGGTTCCATGAACCATTTTTGCAAAAATATCGACACCGTATTGATCTGTACCAAATAAATTCAATCGGTTCGGATGTCCTTCATCCCGAGAGGGGTTCTCGCGACGGCCTGGCCATTCATTCTCTCGAACACGGCGGTATGGATCCTGAAATACAAGTGGCCAAACTGCCCAACTCTCAGGATCTTTCTGCTTCAGGTTCTTGGGGTATGTTCCACGAAATTTATCTTTCGTAAATATTGGAGACTCCCAACTGCGATTGAAGTATCCAAGACATGGAAAATAGAGGGTGCCCTTGTAACTGCATACCACTGGTTTTGTCCCTGCAATTGCCGGCGCAAAGATCGCCACAATTGTCAGAAACAAAACAAAACCAAGAGCCAGCATTCCAATTGGTCTACGACGGTATCGTTGCCACGCATCAGACCAAAAACCTCGTGATGGCTTTGCAGCTTCTATCTCTTCAGACACTCTCATTTTTTCCTGATTCATTTACTCCACATT
>ERZ802824.1857-NODE-1857-length-11024-cov-9.21761_pt1 | contig 11024 bp, 11 predicted proteins | sample MGYA00345650_ERZ802824 | MGnify/ENA primary metagenome ERZ802824 (study PRJEB30503, sample SAMEA104212361) | marine metagenome | biome: Westerlies Biome; feature: [SRF] surface water layer (ENVO:00010504) within the epipelagic zone...; material: water... | reverse complement strand
TTAAATTCTTGTGCGGACATATTCTCTAAGCACCTCACAAACAAAGTCAATTTGCGCAAAAGATAAACCTTGAAATAATCCTATCCAAAACGTGTCGCGTGCTATTTTTTCTGTGCCCTTAAAGGAGCCAAACGTTCGGCATTCTATGCCGTCAAAGTATGGCTGCCTCATGAGGTTCCCGCCGAATAGCAGCCGTGTTCCAATTTTTTTTTCATTTAAATAAAGCAACAAATCCAACCTATTTATATCGGAATAGTTCCTTATCGTAATAGGAAATCCAAACCACGAGGGATTGGATTTCTCGGTCGCCTCCGGCAGAATAAAAAGATCTTGGAATTCTTTTAGATGCTGATAGAGACGCTCAAAATTGCGCGTTCGTATCAGACTGAAGCGAGGAAGGTTTTCAAGCTGAGCTAATCCGCAGGCGGCCTGCATATCAGTGATCTTAAGATTATAGCCTGCGTGACTATAGATATATTTATGGTCATAACCAGCGGGGAGCGAGCCTCCCAACTGTTTTGATGTCCAGCAAAAACGATTGTTGCAGGTATTGTCTTCGCCAGGAGGGCAGTAGCAATCTCTGCCCCAATCTCGAAACGATTCGGCTATCAGCTTTAGCTTGCCACTATTCGTGAAAACTGCTCCGCCTTCTCCCATTGTAATGTGATGGGCAGGATAGAAGCTCAGAGTGCCAATGTCGCCAAAAGTGCCAACCAACCTATTTGTGTAAGTAGAGCCCAATGCATCGCAGCAATCCTCAATCAACCACAAGCTATATTTTTTGCATAGTGCGGTCACAACGTCCAAATTGAACGGATTGCCCAGCGCATGAGCCAGCACAATAGCCTTGGTCTTTGGTCCTATTGCGCCTTCTAATTGGCTGACATCAACGTTGTACGTCGCCAGCTCTACATCAACGAATACCGGTATTGCACCAAACTGAATAATCGGATTTACCGTGGTGGGAAAACCCGCTGCGACAGTTATGACTTCATCACCCTTCTGAATAGCGCGATCGCCTAGCTTAGAGCTGGTCAGCGTGTTGAACGCCACTAAATTTGCAGAGGAGCCAGAGTTGACAGTTATTAGGTGTTTTACACCCAAGTAGCCCGATAGCTGACTTTCGAATGCTTTGTTAAAACGCCCCGCTGTCAGCCAGCCATCCAACGCAGCGTCGACCATATTAAATAGCTCATTTCGACCAATCACTTTACCCGAGGCGGGTATAGGTGTAACCCCAGGCGTAAACTCCGCCGTAGCGTATTGAACGCTCGCAAACTCATCTACGAGTTCGGAAATTTCTTTTCGAATTTGGTCCTTGGTTCGCACCGACGTATTCAAACCTCTAGTTTTTAGTCACTGTGTCTGCACTGTCTTAGCCATTTGTTTTTGATACGCATCGATCTGCGCTATGCATAAAGACTCTATATTGGCTCCGCTCTGCCAAAGTCGATGCCAATCCACCACTTTTTCCAAAGTATCGTCAATCGACCACAAGGGCCTCCAGCCAAGGTGCTGAACCGCTTTGGAGATTTCAATCCGCAAGGACTGAGATTCGTGCGGCCAAGCCCGAGAGGGGCAGTTCCAACCGGGCTTGAAATCCAATTTACTGAGCAATCTGCGGACAAGATCCCCGACTGGAATTCCACTGTCTTCGCTGGGACCAAAGTTCCAGGCGTCAGCATATCTATCACCGTGTTCGACCAGTTTTTGAGCCAGTATTAGGTAGCCAGCGAGCGGTTCTAACACGTGCTGCCACGGCCTGACGGCTTCGGGATTTCTGATGTCCACCTTGGCACCAACTTCCAGTGCGCGAAACACATCTGGTACGATGCGGCTGGACGACCAGTCGCCGCCGCCAATAACATTGCCGGAGCGGGCAGACGCCAGCGCAATCCCAACATCGTTCATAAATGAACGGCGGTAAGCGCTGGTAACCAATTCCGAGCAGCCCTTACTGCTACTATAAGGATCATACCCCCCCATCGCGTCGTTTTCTCTGTAGGCCCAAACCCATTCTCGGTTTTCGTAGCATTTATCGGACGTGACATTAATAACGGCCTTGACCGATTCAGCCCCTCTTACAGCCTCAAGGACATGCACAGTTCCCATCACATTGGTGGAATAGGTGGTTACAGGATCAACAAACGATTGCTGTACGAGCGGCTGTGCCGCCATGTGAATAACGACCTCGGGTTCCGCGGCATGGATCACATCGCGGATCGCAGATTGCGACCGGATATCTCCAAGGTGGCTATCAATGCCGTTGGCCACCTCTGCCAGATCATACAACGCTGGCGAAGTAGCTGGCTCCAAAGAAAACCCCGATACTGCCGCGCCTAATTTTCTTAACCATATGCACAGCCAAGCCCCTTTGAAACCAGTATGGCCAGTAACCAAGACTCGTTTCCCCGACCAGAAATCACTGTTTATCACTCGCTAGCGCCCAGTCAGGACCAGAGCTTCCATGGAGCAAGGCCCTGATCCCACATTGCTTCTAGCTGATACTTCTCTCTCAAGGTGTCCATTGGCTGCCAAAAACTCCGATGCTCAAAAGCCATGAGATTGCCCTGCTCGGCCAAAGTCTTCATAGGGTAACCCTCCCAATTACTTGAATCATCTTCGATGAGATCCAGACACTGCGGGCTTAGCACAAAAAAACCACCGTTGATCAAATTGCCATCCCCCGGAGGCTTCTCAACAAATTGCGTCACCTTGTTTCCCTTCTGCTCAAGTGCGCCGAACCGGCCAGGAGGCACTACCGCAGTTACGGTGGCGGCCTTGCCATGAGCAAGGTGGAATTTAACAGAGGCGGTAACGTCAATATCGCCAAGACCATCCCCGTAAGTAAAGCAAAATGCCTCCTCATCTCGGATGTAATCAGCGGTCTTCAGTAACCTACCCCCGGTTTGGGTATTATCTCCCGTGTCAATCAAAGTGACGCGCCACGGCTCAGCTTTTTTTTCATGAACCGTCATCTGGTCATTGGACAGATCAAAAGTAACGTCAGACATGTGTAGCGAGTAGTTAGCGAAATACTCCTTTATGAGGTAACCCTTGTACCCGCAACAAATAATGAAATCATTGACCCCGTGAAAAGAGTAGAGCTTCATAATGTGCCACAGCATGGGTTTGCCACCGATTTCGACCATGGGCTTGGGCTTGGTGTCAGTTTCTTCGGAGAGTCGCGTTCCCAATCCTCCTGCCAATATCACCGCTTTCATGCCCCGCTCCATTGTCCAGTAAACCCACTCTTCTGAGCGTACCTAATCAGCGCTTCCTGAGCTATTAGCAGCAAGGAGCCCCTACTGCAGCCAGGGACAGTAAGGGACCCAAAGGCAAATTCCAAAGCAACTAACGTCTCGAGGGCGCTAAGCTGATTGGCATTCTGAACACATTGGACCGCCTGCACCATCACTTACTCAGGACAACAATTACTACTGCAGCAACTGCAATACCGTCGCCGGCAATTCATTTGCCTGCGCAAGCATTGCCGTTCCCGCCTGCTGGATAATTTGCGTCCTGGCAAGCTCAGAGGTGGCCTCTGCGTAATCGGTATCCATAATGCGGCTGCGGGTCACCTCTGCATTGGTCACAACGTTAGTGAGGTTATCAACCGCATGAATCAGTCGATTTTGCGTGGCGCCAAAATTTGCTCTTTGCTTCGATACCGCCGTCATGGCAAGGTCCAATTCGCCAATGGCGCCGCTGGCCACCCCGATCGCGGAACCAATAGTCGCGGCAGACAGCGTCTTGGTCGCCAATCCCTTTAGGCTGCCATTAGAGTCGGTAAAGTTTCCAAAAGTTACAGCGACGGTTTGATTAGCGTTCATACCCACCTGATAAGAAACTGATGACAGCCCCCCTGTGGCAGAAGCCCCTGCATTGCCATTCAAAATGGGGCGGCCATTCCATTCTGTACTGTCGGCAATTCTGTCTACTTCTGTGCGAAGCGCAGTAAACTCTGCATTAAGATAAGAGCGATCTGAGGCGTCAGTGGTGCCCGTGCCAGACTGCAGCGCAAGCTCCCGCATTCTTTGCAGCATCGCCGTCATTTCATCCAGCGCACCCTCAGCGGTTTGCACCATGCTAACCGCGTCGTAAGCATTACGAATGGATTGTTCAAGGCCCCGTATCTGAGACGTCATCCTTGTAGATATCGCCAGCCCGGCTGCGTTATCGGACGCCGAATTGATCTTTTTGCCGGTAGAAAGTTGCTCCATTGCGTTGCCAAGCGCCCGCTCATTTTTTGCAAGCGCGGCCTGCGCAATAGAGGCTGCAATATTGGTATTTACAACAGCCATAATCTAGACCTCATTCCTAGTAGTTTTGGCGCGTTTTCAGGCACCGCGTTCTTCAGTTGTGCTCGGCGCAGCTATGAAAAAGCAAGACCGACTTCACATATCAAGCATGGAACGTGCCATAAATGAGTGCAAAAAGCGTAAAGCCGTGAGGACAGCCAAATCCGCAAAAAATAATCGAGAATGCTATTATTTCGTTACAAATGACGGCAATTAGGCGCAATTTTGAAGAATTTACGATTTTTTTGTTTGCGCCAGAATGGTTTAAAGATCGCCGTCAATGACCATTGCAGCGCTGGGCCTGTCGATGCGGCATCAAATTGCCGGTTTTTACAGCTGGAAAACGCTGGTAAGGGAGGGGCTAGAAACAACGGAAACTAGCCTTTTAGGCGCCACCCCACATCGATTTTGACACTAAGCATTGCGACGATCAGACAGGTACATCTGGGCTCGTTCAAGGTCGCTGGGCTCATCGATATCAACCGATGCCTCTCGAGACATAAGGTATCCCACAGTTTCGGGCGAGACGAGAGATCTCGACGCAATCAGCCAATCAATTTCAGCAATATAAATAGCCCCGTTCAGTGAATAGGCAGGTGGCAGATCCTGCCGCCGCATCGAAACGCTTGAGTCGATGCTCAGGAAAGCGTCCAGACGAGAATCCACCGCCATTGAATAGACGAGGAACGGATGGTCTCTCGCCTCGGATACCGACACTGCAGTAGCGGCACCGTTAGCAATCAACAGCTCTAGGCAGTTGTCTATGTCGGATGCCTCCCTCAGAGGAGAAGTGGGTTGCAGCACAACGACAAGGTCAAAATCCGGGGTTCTGTCGATCGCATCAATCACGACATCAATCGTTTTAGCATCATCGGTCGCAAGCTCGGCCGGACGCAAAAAAGGCACGTTGCAACCTGCGGCCTTGGCAACCGAACAGATACGTTCATCATCTGAAGAGAGAATAAGGTGATCGATATATCGAGACAAACTCGCAGCTTCAATGGTCCAGTTAATCAGCGGCTTGCCCATCAAGGACACAGTATTTTTGTTTGGAATGCCTTTAGATCCACCCCTGGCGGGGATCACTGCCAGCACTTTCTTGTTTTCTATCACCGCGTGTCGCTTTCCGATCGAAAGGCAGAAAATTCAACCGCTGGCAATCTTGAGCGGCGTCGCACGAGCAGTTTTCAAATCATCGGGCCGCCCTACATCCAGCCAAGGTTCATACATGGGATAAGCAACCACCCGCGCGCCTTGATCAGAAAGCATCTCAAATACCGTAGGCATGTCGCAGTATTCGCCGTTCGGCAACATTTGCAGCACTGAAGGAGATAGCGCGTAGACCCCGGCATTCACATGGCTTCTCAGTACAGGCTTCTCGGAGAACCCCGTGATTTCCAAGCCTTCCATTTCTACCACGCCAAAGGGATTGGTCCACTCGTGCAGCTTTACCGCCATAACCGCCTGTGCGTCATGCTGATTCAGAAAGCTCAGGAGCTCGGTATAATCAATATCCGTGAGCACATCCCCGTTAGACACCACAAAATTTTTGTTGGGTGCGCGCTCAATTAAACTGAGCGCACCGGCAGTCCCCAGCGGCTCACTCTCCTCCACATACTCAACCTTGATACCAAATTGGCGACCATCACCAAAAAAATCCCGAATCATCTCGCCGTGATAGTTGATGCAGAAAATAAAGTGTCGAAAGCCTTGTCCGCGAGCCCGCTCCACAATGTGCTGCAGCATCGGTTTGCCGGCGATCTCCAACATGGGTTTGGGGCAGGTTTCGGTAAAGGGTCGGAGCCGTTTGCCTAGGCCACCCACCATCAACACCATGACGTGATCATGATCCTCGGCGGGGCCCAGCTCATCCCAGAGGTACAAACCAACCACACGCCCCTCGTCATCCACGGTGGGGACCTGCGCCACTTTATTAGCCCGCATCAGTGCACGCACCGTGGTCCAGTCGGTATTTTCTGGCACGACTAGCGGGTTTCGGTTAATGACTTCCGCCACTGAGTCATCCATTGATAAACCCCGGAGCAAGCCCCGCCGCAGATCACCGTCCGTAATGAGACCAATCAAAGCGCCTTCTTCGTCAGCGCAAATACACAATTTGATCGCAACATCGTTCAAATTCTGAAACGCCTGCTGGAACGTCGCATGTTCTGAAATAACGGCTTTTCGCCAATTCACTGCTTCAATCATACCGCTTCCCTCTCCATCTCCTCTGAGATCGCGTTGAGGTCGTAAAAAAGTTTGTTGCCGCACCGCGGTTCCCACTGTTCAAGCACGGCAACCGTCCGCTCAGCCGCGCCGCCCTGGCCATAGGGGTGTTGGATACCTGATCGGTTGCGGGCGCGAGTCTCAGGATTGATTAGCAGGGCAATCGCCTCACGCATGGCGTCTCGCTCGGCGGCACAGTCAATCACACTCGCCGCCTTCAGGCGGCCACGCTGACGAGAACCGATATTTACCGTGCCCACACCAAATGCGGGCGCCTCGAGTAACCCGGAAGATGAATTCCCCACGACACCTGCGGAGATCGCCAATACCGATAGATATAGGCTTTGCCCTAGAGAAGCGCGTACACAGGCGCGGGTCGGGTTCTTGGCAACAAATGCTGTTATCAATTCAAATAGACTTCGCCCACCAACGTCCGCATTCGGTAAGGTAAACACCAGTGTCGCATCCACCGCCTGTAAAGCGGCCAGCAATTCCGACATTTGGGCACACGCGTCGGTATCGACTTGCCCGGTCTCAGGATGAAATGTAATCAAGAGCACAGGGTCGCTGAGAGAAATTCCGAGTTGCTCTTCTACATCGGCGCGCGCCATCAAGGGCGTTTGCAGGGCTGAATCGACACCGAACCCCCCTACATTCCAGACCGTATCCGGCGGCTCACCCAGCTGAATCACACGCTGGCGGTAGGCCTCGGCAGCGGTAAAGTGCAAACTGGACATCTTGGTAATCGCGTGCCGAATGGTGTCATCCACTGACCCTTCGGTGATTTCTCCCCCATGGAGATGCGCAATCGGGATCCCCGCAATCGTTGCACTAGACGCAGCAGCAAAAATCTCGAAACGATCCCCCAGGAGCAAGACGAGGTCAGGTTGCAACGCAGCAAATGCGTCGGCGAAACCGGTAATGGCCAAACCCACTGATTTGGTGACCGCGACCTCGGTGTCTGCACCGAGGAGCATGTCGACCTTCCAATCGATATGAAAGCCGTCCGCCTCGATGTTGCGCCACGTGTAGCCAAATTCGCTCGCGAGATGCATACCGGTGGCAATCACCTGCAGGGCGCAGTATTGAGAGTCTCGGAGCCCTGCCATCACATAGCGCAACAGGCCGTAATCTGCGCGAGAACCTGTCACAACGCAGACCTTTTTCATAGCTCAATCACTTCGTCAGGCAAAAATGATCGGGCAGCCCGCGTGCCAATCACCCCGTCCCATAGCATGGGCGACAGGCCTGTGGCGGGGCGCTTGACGGTGAGGTTATCCTCAGAGAGCACCTCGTCTTTTTCGATCGCTCGCGCAGCCACAATCGATTTACGCACCAACGCGATATTTTTTCTTTCGCTGCGAGTGCATTGTTTCTCTTCGCTGCCCAAAGCTCGCTCTATTCGGCGAATGCCCGCCACCATAGCTTTGAGCTCCTCCGGCTCGAGACTGGCGCGGTGGTCCGGCCCCGGCAGATTACGGTCGAGCGTAAAGTGCTTTTCAATGACCGTAGCGCCCAAGGCGACGGCGGCAATGGCCACGTCAATCCCGTCAGTGTGATCTGAGTAGCCCACCGCCACGCCAAAGGCCTTACCCATCGTGCACATAGCCCGTAAATTCACCTCATCTATGGGCGCGGGATACTCGGTAGTGCAATGCAGCAAAGTGATGCTCTCTTTCGGCAAGCCCGCAACCTCGAGACAACGGACGGCCTCGCCAATTTCATCCAGGCTCGCCATACCCGTAGACATGATGACCTCTGATTGGAAAGAAGCGATCTGCCTGAGGTAAGGGAGGTTGGTAATCTCGCCCGAGGGCACCTTAAATCGCGTGGCACCGCATTGGGCAAGAAAATCCAGACTGTATAGATCAAACGCAGTCGAAAAAAACTCAATGCCACGAGCCTCACAATGCGCCATTAACTTGTGATGGTCACGCTCACTCAGCTGTAATTTTTTCAGCATCGTCAGCTGACCTGTGTCGGCAGGCAGATCGTCACCACCCGAAGCCTGCTCTTGATAGTCGGCCAGCGCTGCGTTGGCTGTAGCCAACATGTCAGCATCGAAAGTCTGGAACTTAACAAGATCAGCACCGGCATCCGCCGCAACATCGATCAGTTGCAGTGCCTGCTCAATATTGCCGTCATGATTAACGCCCGCTTCGGCGATTACCAAAACACGGTCTGCTCTGAAATCAGCCATGAGCCGCACCTCGCCCCTCGACCGAAGATGAACGAGTTGTCGATACGCTTGATCGCACTAAAGCGCCAGCGGGGATGATCGCGCCCTCACCAATTTCAATATCATTGTGTAAGACCGCACCCGACCCGATAAAGCACCTTGGGCCAATCGTCACGCCACCGTTGACGCGGGCGCCGGTAGCAATATGGGTGTGATCCCCAACCGCCACGTCGTGCTCCACAAGCGCCATCGAATTGACGATGCAGTTCTCGCCAATCTCGCAACCTGCATTCACTACAGCACCATGCATCACGATGGTGCCCGCACTGACTCGAGCATGGCGAGAGACATGGGCTCTTGGAGAAACAATGGCGGGCTGTGAAGCACCCGCGATTTTTGCAGCGATGAACGCGCGGGCTCTAATTTCCGCCGTCTTGATTTGACCCATCGTCACCAAGACGCCCACGCCATCAACAACAAAACGGGAGAGATCATCGTCGGCACCTAATACGGGATACCCGAGCACTTCCGAGGATACAAAAGAGGGCTGTTCCAGGACGCCAATAATGTGGTGACATCCCTCAGCCTCGATCACATCGATCGCGGACCGGCAGTGCCCGCCGCCACCTATCAGGATTAACGGGCTCATGGCAGTAACTCCACGAGTTTGGCCGAGGAGGGTAAATTAATAATTCTTTGCGCCAGCGCCTCGGTTTGGGGGAGTCGCGCGCGCGGAGCATCAGCGTAAATACTCAAGGTATGCATCGGTTCCCAGACCGGCCTTGCCATAAAACCCGCGTCGTTGAGACGCTGGAGGATTTCATCTCGGCTAAAAGCCGCATGAGGCTCCAAAATTAGAGTATTGAGCCAATAGTTAGAGGTTGCGTGCTCGGGTTCGCGCATAACTCGTAGATCCGGGTGATCCGAAAACTGTTTGATATAGGCAGCTGCTAGCCTGCGCTTTTTGGCTATTCGGTCAGATAATTCCTCAAGTTGGGCGACACCAAGCGCCGCGTTGAGATTCGGCATGCGGTAGTTGTAGCCCACCCTGTCGTGACTAAAAGCCCATGCATGGGGGAGTTTGGCAGTGGTAGAAAGATGCCGGGCCTCGGCGGCGAGGTCACTATCGTTTGTAATAACCGCACCACCCCCACCCGTGGTGATGATCTTGTTGCCGTTAAAGCTCACCGCCCCCAACCGACCCAGCGCCGAGCATTTCCGCCCCTTGTACTTGCTACCCAGCGCTTCGGCCGCATCTTCGATTACAGCAATACCAAAGGTCGCCGCTACTTTGTTCAACGCATCCATTGCAACGGGGTGGCCAAACGCGTGCACCGGCACCAGTGCCGAGATAACTTGATTGGTTTGGCGGTTATAAAGGCGGCCCGCTTTGGGTTCGGCAATTTCGTTTAAGTGCCGCAGTAATGCCTCTGCATCAATACCGAGTGTTTGTTCGTTGACATCGACAAAGTGTGGGACCGCATTCAGATGGCTGACCGCATTGGGCGTGGCGACGAACGTCAAGCTGGGCATCAGCACTTCTGTATTCGGCTCGACACCTGCGACACGCAGCGCCAGTTCCAGAGCCGCGGTGCCGTTCACTACAGCAACGGCATGAGCGGCGCCACAAGCGTCGGCCAGCTGCGCCTCAAACTCGCCGACAAATGCACCGACTGAAGACACAAAGGTTGAACGAATGCATTCGGCCACATTGGCCTCGGCCTGCGCGCTGAACTCGGGTTCGTGAAGCGACAACGAGCCCTCTCGGCCCGGGAACAGCGCCTGCAAACGCGCGCTAACCTCGCTTGCCAATTCCTCAGCTATTAAGGGAAGCCTGTGCTCAATCTGGGCATTCATAGGTTGTATGCACCCGTCTTGTACCGCGCCAGATTGACGGGGTCCCGAAACCACTCAGCGGTTAGCTGCAGGCCTCGCTTGAGGCCCTCATGCCCCGAGAACTCCGGAGACCAGCAGATAAGGTCGCTTGCCTTGCGGGTACAGGCCACCAGGCGCTCAACCTCTGAGTTTGGCGGCCGTTCGCGCTCCTCTTGCTGCTTTACCTCTACCGAGGCACCCATCACCTGGGCAATCAGCGACACGGTGTCTCCTATAGAGATCTCATATCCGGTGCCAAGGTTTGTGACCTGCCCAATACCCCGATCGCTGCTCATCAGCTGAATAAAGCCTCGCGCGGTATCAGCAACAAAGGTGAAGTCACGGGTAGGGTGAAGGGAGCCCAATTTAATCTGATTTTCCCCCGCTGCGATTTGTCCAATGACCGTTGGAATAACGGATCTGGCTGACTGCCGTGGGCCAAA
>ERZ802824.1853-NODE-1853-length-11040-cov-23.4335_pt1 | contig 11040 bp, 8 predicted proteins | sample MGYA00345650_ERZ802824 | MGnify/ENA primary metagenome ERZ802824 (study PRJEB30503, sample SAMEA104212361) | marine metagenome | biome: Westerlies Biome; feature: [SRF] surface water layer (ENVO:00010504) within the epipelagic zone...; material: water... | reverse complement strand
AGAGATTATTTAGTTATAAATGGAATTGACCCGGATAGAATTAAAGTGATTTCTTATGGAAAAGAAAAACCTGCAGTTGTTGGATCAAATGGTATGGCTTGGTCAAAAAATAGACGTGCTGTAACTATTATTGATTAAGGCTCAAATTTATTTGTATTATATAATATCCTATATTTAAATATTTATATAGTTTTGTGGATATAAAAATGTCTAAATTAAGATATCTGATTATATCAATTTTATTAGTCTTTTGTGTTTTACCAGTCTATTCTCAAACGATAGAGGGTTTGAGAGATATAGTATCATTTCAACAGGAAAAAATTTCTAGAATTGAAGATAACCTCAAAAAATTAGTTGGTTTAATTGAAGAGCAATCTAATCTTGATAATGAAAATAATAATTTAAAATCAATTGAAAATCAGATAAATAATATTAATGATAAATTAAGATTATTTGAAAATAATATAAAAAATATTACCAACTTGACTTATGACCTAGATTTTGCACTTAAACGAGTTGAACGTCATCTTCAGTTATCATCTATAAAATCTGACAACGATAGAAGTAAAGAGAATACAGATAATACTGATTACAAAATTGAAAAGAAAGCCGATGTTAATAAGAAAAGTTTAGATCCTAAAACCAACGGTGTGCTTGGATTTGTTAAAGAATCTGACTCTAAAGAAAATCAAACTAATGACACAACAATTGATCAAACAACAAAAGAGGATAAAAAAGTAACGCTATTACCACAAGGTACAGCTGATGAAAATTATAATTATGCTCTTGATTTAGCAAGTCAACTCGATTTTATTAATGCAGAGAAAGCTTTTAAAGAGTTCCTAATAACACATAAGGAAAGTAGCAAGATTGCTGACGCACAATATTGGCTCGGTAGAGTTTATTTTGCACAAAAGAAATTTGAAGAAGCTGCTATTGCTTTAGCTGAGTTTAATAGCGTATTCCCTAATGATCCAAGATTTCAAGAGACAACTTTACTAATTGCTGAAGCAGCTGTGAATTTTGCACCAAAAAGCCAATTATGTGATATTTTAAACCAATCATTAGAATTTATGATTAATCCTTCTGAAAAATTCATAAAAAGAATTAATGTTTTAAAGAATGAAAAGCAATGCTCCGCTGAATGATTGAAGTTTTTAATAATCATTTTCAAGAAATTTGTAAAAATTTAACGTCAAGCAAAAAAACATTTGTACTTGGTCTGTCAGGTGGGATGGATTCTATGGCGTTATTATATTTACTTAAAAATTTTGTAGAAAATAACAAAAAATTTAAAATAGAAATTTTTCCAGTAATAATTGACCATAATTTAAGACAAGTATCTAGTAAAGAAGCGTATGAAGTAAAAAAAATAGCAGACGACCTTGGTTTTAGTACAAATATTAAAAAGGTTTATAGTAAAATACCAACAGGAAATATTCAAAACTGGGCAAGAAAAAAAAGAAGAGATTTATTATGTGAGACTGCCTATGAACTATCAGCTAATTTGCTATTAGCCCATCACTTTGATGATCAGGCTGAAACATTATTTATGAGATTTACAAAAAAATCTGGTCTTGAAGGTCTTCAAGGAATGCGTCCTATTAGTTTTTGGAATGGAATTTCTATAATAAGACCTCTTCTTTTTTTTACAAAAAAACAATTAAGAAGCTATGTAGAAAATAACAATATTAATTTTTTTGAAGATACTTCAAACTCTATGTTAAAATTTGAAAGAGTAAAAACAAGATATTTACTAAATAGAATTAGGAAAAATAAATGGCCTAATATTTCACAAGATTTAAATAAATTCAGTGATATAAATAATCACTTAATAAAAAAAATTAAATTTCTTTCTACTAGTTGGGTTAAACAAAATATATTAATTGACGCCTCAGGAGCAATAATAGTTAATTACAATAATTTCAAAATAATTTTTCAGAAATCAAATCTTTTTTCTATCAATATTGTTGGTAAAATAATTCAAACTGTTGGTGGGAAGGAGTACCCTCCAAAAAGAAAAAAAACTTACAATCTTATACATTCTATATTTTTTAATGATTTTAATAATAAAACTCTTGGTAATGTTAACATATTTAGAAAAAATAATGATGTATACTTTGTAAGAGAGCAGAGAAATATAAATTTAAATATAGAAATTAAGAAAGACAAGCTTCATATTTTTGATGGCAGATTTTTAATTATTAGTAAAAAATCTGGTTATTTAATTTCATCTTCTGGAAATGTTCATAAAAGTATTAGTAATGTAAATCCTTTTTTTAAATATAAAGATATTATAAATAATACGATTCCTTACTTGCAAACACTTGAAGGTACACGCATTAAACCCCATTTAAAACTCATGTACATAAATTCAGAACTAAATAAAAAACCAAATAATATATCTTTTGGTCTTTACCTCATGAATAGAGTATTGGTATAATTAATTTAATATTAAAAGGAAAACAATGAATAACTTTGGAAAAAATATAGCAGTTTGGGTAATAATATCTCTTGTACTAGTTGCAATTTTCAATGTGTTTCAAGGTGGATCTTCTAAAGACACAGGCAATGCCATAGCTTACTCAGATTTTCTTGCTAGAGTTAATGCTGGAGAAGTTAGGGAAGTAAGTATCCAAGGTGATAAAATTTTTGGTGCATCTAGTAGTGGAGTTCCTTTTTATTCATTTATACCAAAAGAAGATGAATTAGCTAATAAGTTATCAGAAAAAGGTATAAAAGTTACTTCTGAGCCAGCTGAAGGTGGTATGCCGGGTATACTATCAGTTCTCATATCATGGTTTCCAATGTTACTATTTATAGGTGTTTGGATTTTCTTTATGAAGCAGATGCAGGGTGGTGCCAAAGGAGCTATGGGTTTTGGAAAATCAAAAGCTAAACTTTTGACTGAGCATAGAGATAAAATTACTTTTAGAGATGTTGCGGGTATTGACGAAGCAAAAGCTGAACTTGAAGAAGTTGTTGAATTTTTAAAAGATCCAAGCAGATTTCAAAAACTAGGTGGTAAAATCCCTAAAGGGGTATTATTAGTCGGTCCTCCTGGAACTGGTAAAACTTTGTTAGCTAAAGCGGTTGCCGGTGAGGCTGGAGTTCCTTTTTTTACTATTTCAGGTTCGGATTTTGTTGAAATGTTTGTAGGAGTTGGTGCTTCTAGAGTTAGAGATATGTTTGAACAGGGTAAAAAAAATTCACCTTGTATAATATTTATAGACGAAATTGATGCCATGGGTAGACATAGAGGTGCTGGTTTAGGTGGAGGAAATGATGAACGAGAGCAAACTCTAAATCAACTGCTAGTTGAAATGGATGGTTTTGAAACGAATGAGGGTGTTATCCTTGTTGCAGCTACTAATAGACCGGATGTTTTAGACCCGGCATTGTTAAGGCCTGGACGATTTGATAGACAAGTTGTCGTACCTAATCCAGATATGATCGGAAGAGAAAAAATTTTGAAGGTCCATATGAAAAAAGTGCCTTTGTCCTCTGATGTTATAACCAAAACTTTAGCTCGTGGTACTCCTGGGTTTTCAGGAGCAGATTTAGCCAACCTTGTAAATGAAGCTGCCCTGTTATCTGCGCGCAAAGGTAGAAATAATGTGAGTATGGTTGAATTTGAAGAAGCTAAAGATAAAGTCATGATGGGATCTGAAAGAAGATCCATGGTAATGACAGAAGATGAAAGAAAACTAACTGCTTATCATGAAGCAGGTCATGCGGTTGTGGCGGCTTATTCACCTGCAAGCGATCCGATACATAAGGCAACTATAATACCTCGAGGAAGAGCTTTAGGTATGGTTATGAGATTACCTGAGGGCGATAGGGTCTCAATGGCTAAAGATAAACTTTATGCAGACCTTAGAGTAGCATGTGGTGGAAGAATTGCTGAAGAAATGATATTCGGAAAGGAAAAAGTTACCACAGGTGCGAGTTCTGACATTAGAATGGTAACTGATACTGCTAGACGGATGGTGACAGAATGGGGACTTTCTGAAAAACTTGGATTTTTAGCTTACGAAGCTAATGAGCAAGAGGTTTTTCTTGGAAGATCTGTTTCTCAACAAAAAAATCTGTCGGATAATACCGCCTCAATAGTTGATAATGAAATTCGTAGAATTGCAGACTCTGTTTACGTAGACGCAGAAAAAATGTTAAAAAAGTATTCCAAGCAACTTAAGAGAGTTGCAGAAGCTTTATTAGAATATGAAACCCTAGATGGCAAACAAATTCAAGATTTATGCAAAGGATTAAATATTTCTATCAAAAAATCTGATAATGATGATAGTACTCCAAAAGCAAAAAAGCCAAAGAAAAGAGCAGGAATTCCGTCGACAACAGCTAAACAAACGATTGTTACTAATGAAATAGATAATTCTTAATTTTAATTATATTACATTATGTATTGAATGACTAATGTTGAAAAAAATAAAGACCTGTTCGCACCACCATTTTGTGAAACAGTTGAAACCTTTATTGCACCTATCCCTACATTTAAATTTGAAACTACCAATAGTCTTAGAATTGGTGGAGGCTGGAAATATTTTAATCAGCTAAAAGTTATACAAAAAAACAATGATTCATATGTTGAAGTTATTATGTCTCCTTCAAAATTATTAAGTTCTTCTAAAACTCATAGTAAAAGTTGTCTATTAAGAGCTGAAATGAATTTAGAAAATATTTTAAAACAAAGATTACCGTATTCTAAACTTGACATGTCAGAACCCCACATTATGGGTATAGTAAATATAAATAGTGACAGTTTTTATAAGAATAGCCAAAAAATGGATTATGGCTCCGTAAAAAAAACTTTTGAAAAAATGCAACGTTTTGGTGCGTCAATTATTGATTTAGGAGGAGAGTCTACAAGACCTGGATCAAAAAAGATTTCAGCCAGTGAAGAACAGGATAGAGTGATACAAATAATCCAGAGTTTAAAAGAACACAATTATAAATCCTTAATATCTCTAGACACACGAAATTTTTCTACTATGAAAAAAGGTTATAGAAAAGGTGTAGATATTATAAATGATATTACTGGTTTTAATGATAAAAAGAAAATTGACTTTGTATCAAAAAATAAAACGCCAATAGTAGTGATGCATATGCAAAGAGATCCTGAGAATATGCAAAAAAATCCTAAATATAATTTTGCACCAATAGACATATATAAATTTTTTCAAAAAAAAATTAATGAATTAATAGATATGGGAGTTGATTTAGCAAACATAGTGATTGACCCAGGAATTGGCTTTGGTAAAAATAAATTTCATAATTTGGATATTCTACGTAATTTGTCACTTTTCCATAGTCTAGGTGTTCCAATTTTAATTGGATTGAGTAGAAAGTCATTAATTGAAGAGCTTACGATTGACAATTTTAAATCTCGTGGAATTAATAAATCATCAGTGAGTCCAAGTAAAAGGTTGAGCGGTTCAATAGCTTTTGCTATGCATGCTATTAATAATGGTGTTCAAATTATAAGAACTCATGATGTACTAGAAACAAACCAGGCATTAATATGCCAAAGAGCTTTAATTTAAAAAGGTTTTAAATGATAAAAACATCTTTTAAAAGTAGCCAAAGATTGTTTGGTACAGATGGTATTAGAGGCACTGTAAATGAAGACAAGGTAACTGCTTTAATGGCAGTTAATTTAGCAATGGCCGCGGGTGAATATTTTTATGGTAAAGCAGGAACAAAAAAATCTCGAGTGCTAATAGGTAAAGATACCAGATTATCTGGATATATGCTTGAACCAGCTTTAGTTGCAGGTTTTACGTCTGTAGGTTTAGATTCTATTACAACTGGCCCCCTTCCAACACCAGCTATTGCCCATCTAACAAGGGTTTTAAGATGCGATTTGGGAGTAATGATTTCTGCATCGCATAATCCTTATGAAGATAACGGTTTAAAATTATTTGGAGCTGATGGGTTTAAATTGAATGATGAAGTAGAAAATGAAATTCAGTTAAGAATGTCTAATGGTCCTATCCTTGCAAAATCTGCAAATTTAGGTAGGGCTAGAAGAATGGAAGATGCAATTGGAAGGTATTCGGAATTTGTAAAACAAATATTACCAAAAAGTGAAGATTTAAGTTTAATGAAGGTTGTTTTGGATTGTTCTAATGGAGCTTCATACAAGGTAGGACCTGAAGTTTTATTTGAGCTAGGGGCTGATTCAGTAATTATTGGCGCGGAACCAAATGGTAAAAATATTAATTTAGATTGCGGAGCCATGTTTCCGGAAAAAATGGCTAAAATGACTCAATTAGAGAAAGCTGATTTAGGAATTGCACTTGATGGAGATGCGGATAGAGTAATTTTTTCTGATGAGAAGGGAAAAATAATTCATGGAGACCAGATAATAGCGGTATTAGCCAGAGATATGAAAAAAAATAATCAGTTAAATGACAATAAAGTTGTAGGAACTTTAATGTCCAATTTAGGATTAGAAAATTATTTAAACAAACAAAATATTGGTCTTTTTAGAACTAAAGTAGGTGATCGTTATATTCTAGACAAAATGATTAAATCTAACTGTAAACTTGGAGGTGAACCATCAGGACATATTTTATTATCTGATTTTGCCAAAACAGGGGATGGTTTGTTAACAGCAATAAAGATACTTTCTTTACTTAAAAAATCTGGTTTAAAAGCCTCGGAATTTTTAAGACCATTTACACCAATACCACAATCACTAAAAAATCTTAAAAATGTTAATAAAGATATATTATCTAAAGATAAAATAACTAACTTAGTCAAAACTCAGCAAAATCTTCTTGGTCCAAATGGGAGAATTTTATTGCGGCCATCTGGAACAGAAGACTTGGTAAGAATCATGGTTGAGTCTAATGATGAAAAGAAAGTTAAAGAAATTACTGAAACTTTAGCTAATATTATTCTTAAAGAAAATAAAATTGAAAAAAATAAATAATTTATCTAAAACAGTTCTAGTTATTGCAGGTTCTGATCCAAGTGGAGGAGCAGGAATACAAGCTGATTTAAAAACACTTACAAGTTTAGGTGTATATGGTATGACAGCAATTACAGCATTGACTGAACAAAATACAAATGGAGTTTCTGATATATTTGAAATTCCTTTAGACTTCGTAGTTAAACAAATAAATTGTTGTTTATCCGATATTCATATTAATGCTGTTAAAATTGGAATGTTACATAGTGCAGAATTAATTTTTGCAGTATATGAAGCCTTAAATGATAATAATATTCTTAGTAAAAAAGATATAAATATAGTATTGGATCCGGTAATGGTTGCAAAGGGAGGGCATAAATTATTAAAAGAGAATGCTGTAGATGCTCTCAAAAATTTTATTTATAAAGTTCATCCTATTTTGACACCTAACATTCCTGAGGCAGAAATATTAACTGGAATGAAGATTAATAATCTAACAGATATGAAAAATGTTGGAAAAGAAATAATTAAACTTGGAGCAAGTCATGTTATTTTGAAAGGTGGACATATGGAAACACCAGTTATGACAGATCTTTATATAGATGACTCAGAAATTTATTCAATTGAAACTAAAAAAATTCTAACTAATCACACTCATGGAACAGGGTGCACGATGGCCTCAGCATTATCAGCTTTTTTGGCAAAATCTTTTAACGTTAAATTTTCTTTCGAAAATGCTCATAAATACGTTAATAATGCTATAAAAACTTCTCCTAAATTTGGTAGAGGTAATGGGCCTATAAATCACTGTTATAATATTAATGAATTTACAGTTTAGTTAGCTTAAGAATTTTTTTATACCATGTAAAAATTGGGTCATTTACATCTAACAAGTCACAGGAACTACAAGAATATACCCATTTAAAATTCCCAAAGAATATGTAATCTTCTACTCCAGGCTCTTTTCCAGAAATAAAACCATTTATTTCAATTATTTTTCTAATGGGGCTTATTAATTTTCTAAACTCTTTAATAGAGTTAGATATTGTAGATTGGAATTTAGTTATAGGACCATTTATTCTTTCTTCTCTAGTTCTAATAAAGTATTCTAAATCTTCTCCTTCTAAAATATTTGGTATTTCGTGAGCAATTATCTTAAACAAAATTGGTAAAAGTTGTCTAGATGTCCAAAGGTACAAAAAATAAGAGAAGTTTTTAGATGAAAGATTGCAAAATATGTTTTTATTATCATATCTTTCGTTAAGCCAATTAAGTATATTCCATGAATCACAAACAAACCCATTCTTATATTTTAAAATAGGTACTAATTGTTGATTAGAAAATTCTATTTTATTTTTTTCAGAAAATCTAACTGGCTCAGTTTCAAAGTTAATTTGTTTATGTATTAGGCAAATTTTAACAATCCAACAAGGAGGGCTAAATCTTAAATCATTTTTTCCTGACAAATCGTATAACTTAAGCAAATGTTTCTCTTTTTTTGGTTGTTGACAAAAATTAAATAATCTTTAAAAAAATATTGGGTCATTGCTTCCCAACAAGCAATAACATTTATTAGAGGTTAATATGACCAGACCATTAGTCAAGCCAATACGTCCTGAATTTTCTTCTGGACCTTGTGCAAAAAGACCAAAATGGTCTTTGAAGTTTTTAAATAATAGTACTCTTGGTAGATCTCACAGACATACAATAGCTAAGTCAAAACTTCAAAAGGTAATTGATTTAACGAAATCAACGCTGAAGATCCCCAATGATTACTTAGTAGGTATTGTTCCAGGTTCAGATACTGGAGCCATTGAAATCGCAATGTGGAACCTTCTGGGGCCTAGACCAGTTAATATGTTAGTTTGGGACAGTTTTAGTTCGGATTGGGCTAATGACATAAAATCTCAGCTTAAATTAGAAAATGTTCACATCTATAAAGTTGATTATGGCAAGCTACCTGATCTTACTAATAATCCATTAAAAGGGGACATTGTTTTTAACTGGAATGGTACAACTGCTGGTGTTTGTGTACCAAACGCGAACTGGATCAATTCTTCACGAAATGGTTTAACTATTTGTGATGCTACTTCTGCTGCATTTGCAATGGATATTGATTGGTCAAAATTAGATGTTGGGACATTTTCTTGGCAAAAATGCCTTGGTGGTGAAGCTGGTCACGGTATTCTAGTCCTATCTCCAAAAGCAGTTGAAAGAATTAATTCATATAATCCACCTTGGCCTATACCAAAGTTATTTCAGCTCAGAAAAAATGGTAAGTTAAATCTTGAAATATTCTCGGGTGCCACAATAAACACTCCATCCATGTTGTGTGTTGAAGACTTTTTAGACGCGCTTAATTGGACTAAAGAAGTTGGTGGATTATCTGGATTAATAAGTAGGTCAAAAAATAATTTAAATATAATTAAAAATTGGGTTTCAGTTTCTCATTGGGCCGACTTTTTATGTGAGGATGTTAATAATTTATCTAGTACATCTATATGCTTAAAGTTGACTGATCCTAAAATAATTGATCTTCCAATAGAGATAAAAAATAATATTGAAAAAAATATTATTAAATTATTAGAACAACATAAAGTCGCATATGATATAGGTAGTTATAGGTCAGCTCCCCCTGGATTAAGAATTTGGGGTGGTCCAACAGTTGAAAATGAAGATGTTAAGAATTTATTACCCTGGTTAGATTGGGCTTATTACGAAACATTAGACCAATTAAAAATAAAATAAAAAAGAAAGTGGAATAATGCCAAAAGTTCTCATAAGCGATAAATTAAGTGAATCTGCTGTAAACGTTTTTAAAAAAAATAAAATTGAAACTGAATATAAGCCAGGATTGAGTAATGAGGAATTATTAAAACTAATTGGTAAGTTTGATGGGCTTGCAATCCGCTCTGCAACAAAGGTAAATGAAGAGATTTTTAAGAATGCAAAAAATTTAAAAATTGTTGGGCGTGCTGGCATTGGTACAGATAACATAGATAAAGTAGCTGCAACTAAACATGGTGTAGTTGTAATGAATACACCATATGGAAATGCAGTTACTACAGCCGAACATGCTATAGCTCTAATGATGTCCTTAGTTAGAATGATACCCCAAGCTGATAGTTCTACTAGGGAAGGAAAATGGGAAAAATCTAAATTCAATGGTACCGAAATTAGCGGTAAATATTTAGGTCTTATAGGTTGTGGTAATATAGGATCTATTGTAGCTAGTAGAGCATTAGGTCTAAAAATGAAAGTTTTTGCGTTTGACCCATTTCTAACTCAAGAAAAATCATATGAGTTAGGTGTTGAAAAAGTTGATTTAGAGTATTTGTTAAAAAACTCTGATATAATATCTCTTCATACGCCACTTACAGAAGATACTAAGAATATAATTTCATCTGAAGCTATTAGTATGATGAAAAAGGGCTCAAGAATTATTAATTGTGCTAGGGGAGGGTTAGTTGATGAAGTTGCTTGTAGGGCGGCTTTAGAGAACAAGCATTTAGCTGGTGCAGCTTTTGATGTTTTTGTTGAAGAACCAGCTAGGGAAAATATTTTATTTGATGCTCCTAACTTTATAGCTACACCTCACTTAGGTGCGGCTACTTTAGAAGCTCAAGAAAATGTTGCACTACAAATAGCGCAACAAATGTCAGATTATCTAAATACTGGAGCAGTTGTAAATGCACTCAACTACCCAAATGTGTCTTCAGAGGAAGCACCTATATTGAAACCATATGTAAAGCTTGCTTACTTGATGGGATCTTTTTTAGGTCAGGTTACACAAGAAGGTATATTGAGTGTAAAATTAGAATTAGAAGGAAAAGCTTCATCTATCCAAGGTATCCCCTTAATGGCAAGTAATCTTGTTGGTCTGTTTGAACCCACATCAGCCGCTGTAAATAATATAAACTCATCCTCTATAGCTTCAAGTAGAGGAATTGATTTAACAACAATTAAGCATGAAAGACGTTGTGATTATGAAACATTACTCAGGATCACTATCAAACATGATAAGGGTGAAAGAACAATTTCAGGAACTTTAATTGCAGGTAATAAACCAAGGATCATAAATATTCAAGGAATTGCAATTGAGTCAGATT
>ERZ802824.1850-NODE-1850-length-11045-cov-12.6285_pt1 | contig 11045 bp, 11 predicted proteins | sample MGYA00345650_ERZ802824 | MGnify/ENA primary metagenome ERZ802824 (study PRJEB30503, sample SAMEA104212361) | marine metagenome | biome: Westerlies Biome; feature: [SRF] surface water layer (ENVO:00010504) within the epipelagic zone...; material: water... | reverse complement strand
AAAAGTTTTCAAAAGAGTTGAAGGAAATTAAATAATTCCTTTTTCCTTAAATGATTGTATTTCTTCTTTAGAATATCCAACGTTGTCTAAAATTTCTTCATTATGTTCGCCTAGTTTAGGGGCGGTTCTAATAACAGGCGGGGTTTCAGAAAATTTCCAAGGTGTGCCATGAATTTTTAATGTCTTGTCAATCTCAGGATAGTATTTTTCTGTTACATAATTATTGTCCGCAATGTTGGGTTCATTTGAGGCTTCAAGCATTGTGTTGACATGTGTAGAAATAATATCTGCATTTCTTAAAATATGAATCCAATGTTCTCTTGTGTTTTGAGAAAAAAGACTAGCGAGTGTTTCAAGAATTTGGTTCTTTTTATCTTCAGATTCAAATGCTAATCCTAAGTCGCTTAAATTTTTTTCTATCATAGTTTGATAGAAGCCTAAAGCCTCAAGTGCAGGTTTCCAATCCTTACTGTCAACTTGCATAGCCAGAGGTTTGTTTTCACTGTCGTTAAAACACGCTGCTATCCCAGGTTTTTCTCTTGTTCCATTTATTCTAGCACCTGTAATGGGTGGTTTGTTTTTCCACATTGCAGTTGTCATAGTCCAGCCCATTAATCTAAAAGCACTTCCAACTAATGATGTTTCAACTTTTTGGCCAACTCCTGTAGTCCTTGCATGCAGTAACGCAGCTAAAACACCGCCAAATGTTAATATAGCACATGTCTCGTCAGCTACAGAAGCAACACCTGTTCTAAGATTTTGTCCAGGTATTGAAAAGGCTTCAGTAACCCCAGCTAAAGCTTGGCCGACAGCATCAGTTCCTGGTAAATCTGCGTCTGGACCATCTGGTCCGTAAGCAGATACAGACCCATAAACAATTGCAGGGTTAATTTTTTTCAATTCCTCATAACTAAAGCCCAGCTTTTTGGCAACTCTAGGTCTAAAGTTTTGACCAAATATTTCTGCTTCCTTTACTAGTCTATGAAGTATAGCTTTACCTTCGTCTGATTTTAAGTTTAAGGTAAGGCTTTTTACGCCTCTATTATTAGTTTCAAAAAATGAACTAAACGAGCCAATCATTTCTCCTGAATATCTGTTATTATCACCTTTTTCAGGTGTTTCAATTTTAATAACGTGAGCTCCAAGATCTGCCATAAACATGTAAGGTACAGTTCCAGCTTGTGCTGTTGAACACGTAACAACTTTAATTCCAGATAACGGACCTGTATTTTGTGTCATCTATTACTCCTAATACATATTAGAATAAAAAATTTAAAAGTATTTATTTTAACTTTGGCATATTATATCGATCTTCTGGCTTTAACCAACCTTTGAAATTAGGCTTTCTTTTTTCAGCAAAAGCTCGTCGACTTTCCATTCTATCCTCGGTATCTCCATGAAGATGAAGTTCCTCTGCCAGTTCAGCAATATTAGAGCTAATTTTAGGAGCCATGTGCTTCATCATATACAGAGTATTAACTCTAGCAGCAGGTGGGAGTGTTAAGAGATGCTCAGCCATTAAATATGCCTCGCTCATTAAATCTTTTGCCTCTACAAGACGATTAATAAAACCAACTTGATGCATTCTTTCAGCAGATATTCTGTATCCAAAAGCCATTTCAGTTGCAATTGGATGAGGTAGATTGCCATAATGGCCGTGATTGTAACCACCAAGAAGCCAACGTTTAGCTTCTGACATTTCAAATATAGCCTCTTTGACAGCTATTCTAAGATCAGTTCTTTCAACCAACATGAAACCACCACCCATTGCAAAGCCGTTTACAGCTGCTATTACTGGCTTTTGAAGAACACCTGTTTGGAAAGGATCAACCAAATTTTCTTCAACGAATTCTTTTGGAGACCCTGGAATACCTCTATCAAGAGATTCCTTCATATCTTCTCCAGCACAAAATCCTCTTCCTGTGCCAGTTAGAATAGCAACTTCAAGATCATTATCTTCATGAAATCTGTTAAAAGCTTCAGCCATTCCATTACGAATGACTGTACTTAGAGCATTTAATCTTTCAGGACGATTTAACCTGATCGTTATAATTTGCCCATTGATTTCAGTTTCAACAAAACTCATAAACAACTCCTAAATATAAATCTTAATTTAACAATTTATATACTAAAAAATCTTGCAAGTCATCGATATTAAATCATAATTAAGTTTAAGAATTTTCAAATTTATAAAAAAGGGGTGTGATAATGAAAACTAGAGCTGCTGTTGCTGTTGAAGCTGGAAAACCACTTGAAATTATGGAAGTAGATCTAGATGGTCCACGTACTGGTGAAGTTTTAGTTGAAATAAAAGCTACAGGTATATGTCATACAGATGAGTTTACTTTATCAGGAAATGATCCTGAAGGTTTGTTTCCTGCAATTTTAGGCCATGAAGGAGCAGGAGTAGTAAAAGAGGTTGGAAAGGGTGTCACATCGCTTAAAGAAGGTGATCACGTGATACCACTCTACACACCTGAATGCAGAGAATGTGAATATTGTCTACATCCAAAGACTAACTTATGCCAAGCTATTAGAACCACTCAAGGTCAGGGTGTAATGCCTGATGGAACAAGTCGTTTCTCAATAAAAGGAAAACCTATTTTACATTATATGGGCACCTCTACTTTTTCAAACTATACTGTGGTTCCTGAAATTGCTTTAGCTAAGGTTAACAAGTCAGCCCCATTTGACAAAATTTGTTATATTGGTTGTGGGGTAACAACAGGTATTGGAGCTGTAATAAATACAGCTAAAGCCTCAGCTGGTTGCAATGCTGTTGTATTTGGACTCGGCGGCATTGGCCTAAATGTTATTCAAGGCTTAAGAATGATAGGGGCTAATATGATTGTTGGCGTGGACATGAATAATAAGAAAGAAGCGTGGGGCAAAAAGTTTGGGATGACACACTTTGTCAACCCATCTGAAATAAAAGGCGATCTTGTTAATCATATAGTTGAACTAACAGGAGGTGGAGCAGATTATTCATTTGAATGTATTGGAAATGTAAATGTAATGCGTCAAGCTCTTGAATGTGCTCACAAAGGTTGGGGAGAAAGTATAATAATTGGTGTTGCAGGAGCAGGTCAAGAAATAACAACAAGGCCGTTCCAACTCGTGACAGGAAGAAGTTGGAAAGGTACTGCTTTTGGAGGCGCTCGAGGTAGAACAGATGTACCTAAAATTGTAGAATGGTATCTTCAAGGAAAAATTGATATTGATCCTATGATTACCCATACTTTAGATCTGGAAGATATAAATAAAGGCTTTGACTTGATGCATGCAGGAGATTCTATTAGATCAGTGGTTGTATTCTAATGAAAAAAATATCAGAAACGTTTTCTTACGGTGGGAAGCAAGCTGTCTATAGCCACAAATCAAATGTAAACAATTGTGATATGACTTTTGCGATTTATACCCCGCCAAATGCAAAAAACGCTCCCATTTTATGGTACTTGTCTGGCTTGACTTGTAGTCACGTAAACGTAATGGAAAAAGGTGAATATAGACAAAAAGCTGCACAGCTAGGGTTAGTAGTAATTTGTCCAGATACTAGTCCTAGGGGAGAAAATATTCCTGATGAGGAAGATAATTGGCAGTTTGGGAGTGGAGCAGGATTTTATCTTGATGCAACAAATAATCCCTATGATAAAAACTATAATATGTATAGCTATATAACCACTGAACTGCCTCAATTAATAGAAAGTAACTTTGAGTTTGATATGTCTAGACAAAGTATTTGTGGGCATTCAATGGGAGGTCACGGAGCCTTAATAATGGCTTTAAGAAATCCCAAAAAGTACAAAAGTTGTTCAGCTTTTGCGCCTATTGTTGAGCCTTCGACGGCTAGTTGGTCAAGTGAGGCTTTTAAAAAATTTTTGGGAGAAAATAAAGATGTATGGAATATGTATGATAGTGTTTCATTGATAAAAAATGGATATTCATTTCCTGAAATTTTAATTGATCAAGGTCTGGCAGATAGTTTTCTTGAAGAAGGTTTAAGGCCTTGGTTATTAGAAGAAGCTTGTAAAAACACAGATATTAATTTGAAACTCAGAATGCAACCACATTATGATCATTCTTATTACTTTATCTCAACTTTTATGGCGGATCATTTAGAGTGGCACAAAGAAAGAATTTAATTAAACTCTTTTATTCACGTGGTATTGAGTATGTTAATGAAGCATGAGCAACTGGTTCTTTAATGCCTTTTGAGTAAATCAAAACATCTCCTACACTCAGAGTTTTACCAATCTTTAATACTCTTGTTTCACTAATTAGGTCTGAAATATTTGGTTTTCTTAAAAAATTAATTGAACAATTAGTGGTAACGGTAAGACTCTTTGCTCCTATTATGCTTAAAGTTGCCAGATAAAAACTTACATCCGCTAAAAGAAACATTGTAGGGCCTGAAACAGTTCCTCCAGGTCTAAGGTGTTCGTCTGAAATATGCATTAACATTGAAAGAGAATTTGGTTTAGTATTTAAAATTTTAAAGTTACTACTGACTTGAGGAAATTCTTTTTCTAAAAAATTTTCAAGATCAACTTTTGACATTAATGGTTTCATTGTTATTCCTATTAAGATTACCTGTTATTTAAAAGTCTTTGTGCCATTGCAGGGCCAGCTCCTAAATAATTTGAAGGATCAATAACTTTTTCGAGTTCTTTTTTATTAAACACATTTGATATTGCTTTTTCAGATAGTAATGCATCAATAAAGGTAACTTTGTTTTTTAAAGATTCTCGACAACATTCGTAAACAATATCATGGGCTACTTGCCTTCCAATATGAGGAGCCAAAGCCATCATTACTGCTTCAGCTACTATTAACCCATTTGTTTTATTTAAATTAAATTTCATGTTTTCTGGAGAAATTTCTAGCCCTTCTAGAAGATATTTTGCAGAACTTAAACAAGCTGATGAAATGATAAAGGCGTTAGGTAAAGTATACCATTCCACATGCCACTGACCAGTTGCTCTTTCATGATCAAGCACCATTGCATCTAACATAGATGAATGATGTTCTCTTAATATTTTAGAGCATGCCAACATAACTTCTGAAGAGATTGGATTTCTTTTTTGTGGCATAGTAGATGAAGACCCCCTTCCATGCAGAAAAGGTTCTGCCACTTCTTGAGTTTCTGTTTGCATCATCAACATGACATCGTATGCAATTTTACCTAATGAAGAACCAACTAAGGCTAGCCATCCAGTGACTTCACAAAAATTATCTCTTATTGAATGCCAACTAACATCAGGTACATTTAAATTCAACGCCTTAGCCAAATTAGCTTGGGTGTTCAATCCATCAACTTCTCCAAGAGAAGCAAGCGTTCCAGCAGCTCCAAAAAATGATACATTAAAAATACGAGATTTAATTTCTTCTAATCTTTTTATATGCCTATCTATACTAGACAACCATGTCGCAGCCTTATATCCAAAGGGAACAGGTAATGCATGTTGTAGGTGGGTTCTACCAGCCATAGGAGTGTTGATATGGTCTTTTACAATTTTGGATAATGCATTAGCAATTGAATCCAAATCTTTAGATAATAAATTTAACCCCTTCCTTATTTGCAACACATCAGCTGTATCCATTATGTCCTGTGTGGTTGCGCCCCAGTGACAATATTGACCATATCCATCTTCAACCGATAAACTGAGTTGTTCAACTAAAGGTAAAATGGGATAACCTACTATTGAAGTTCTTTGTTTAAGAATGTCCCAATTAATTAAATCTAAACTTGCAGCAGAAGTTATTTTCTCGCCGGCCTCTTTGGGAATGACACCTAATTTTGATTGAGATCTAGCAAGAGCAGCTTCTACCTCTAAATAAAGTTGAATAGTTGATTCATCAGAGAAGACATGATGCATCTCTTTTGTTCCAAACATTTCTCCCCAAATTTTTGAATTAGTTACTAAAGCAGGCATAATATTTTCCTTTAAAATTAAACTATTTTGTATACCAGGAGGCAGTTCTTTTTTCTAAAAAACTATTTAACCCTTCTGTTGCTTCGTCAGTCATTCTTTTTTTTGAATGTTCTATGACTAATTCTTCAAATTTATCGTCAGTTAACAACAAACCGCTTTCAATTAAGGCTCTCTTCTTGGTAAGTTCTAGCGCTTCAGGTGCTGACATTAGTAGGCTCTCAATGATCGGTTTAACGGCGTCATCAAGTTCTCCAGTTTTACAAATATGATGAACAAGCCCTATATTTTTAGCTTCAGTTGCGTCAAATCGTTCACAAGTTAGAGCATATCTTCTGACATTTCTAACTCCAATACTTGCATTTAAATGAGGTATGATAATGCCAGCCATAACGCCCCACTTGGCTTCGGCTATGGAGAATATGGCGTCTTCACTAGCAATAACAATGTCTGCTGCTGCTGCGATTCCAGTACCACCTCCAAAACACCCTCCATGTATCATAGCAATAGTAGGCTTAGGGAACTCTGTAAGACCTTTAATTGCTGATGCGGTGTTTCTAGACACTTCAATGTTTTCTTGTTCATTTAATTTACCAATTTCTTTTAGCCATTCTAAGTCTGCACCACCTTGAAAATGTTTTCCTAGCCCCCTAATCAGTACTATTCTTACATCATTATTTTCATACAAAGAGGTGAAGCTTTTAATTAGTTCTGATATCATCTCACCATTATAAGCATTATTTCTTTCCGGACGATTTAACGTAACTTCAGCAATTCCTCGGTCATCTATTTTTGTTAACACAATCCCTTCTTTCATTTCAAAACCCTCTCATATTATTTAATAGTCTTTTTTAAAAATCTAATGCCGAAATCAAAGTGTCACCAATTGCAAAAGATCTTAATCTAATTTTCACATTAAATTTATTTTTTAAAATCTCACCTATTTTTTTAAGGCATTTTTCTTTTTTAATATCATCTCTATTTTTGTTGTCTTTATACTTTAATTCTTTAAAAACTTTATATTTTGTATTTAAAATTTTGCTATAAACCCATATTATTTGACAATTATCTTTTTTAGCTTCCATCTCTTTTGTGATTGTTTGAACTAATTTATGTTCAACGTCTTCTAGTTCAGTAAAATTTGTATTCCTATGTAAATTTTCTTCGATATAAATGATAAGAGAGGGCATTATCTAATTCCATTTATTATTAATTGATAATATTGTGTTTTTTATATTAAATAGTATTCATAATTAACATGTTTATAAAAAATTAGAGGCTCAGTAAATGGATAATGAAGATTTGGATATAAATCATTTAAATAAATGGCTTGGTAACACAGAAATAGTTACAGATTATTTGACGCCAATTGTTGAGCAGAGATATAGAGCAACCTTAAACATAGATCCGGGAGATCCTAAAATTGGAGAACCTTCTACCACGGGCTTGCATTGGATGCTTGGGTGGAACCTTAAAAAAAATGATGAACTGGGCGTAGATTCGCATCCTGCAAGGGGAGATTTTCTTCCGCCAGTTCCTCTTCCACGAAGAATGTGGGCAGGTAGTCAAATTAAGGTAAATAGTCCTTTAAGAGTTGGAGACACAGTTATAAAAAAATCTAGTGTTGCTGACATAAAGCTGAAAAATGGACGTACAGGACAACTATGTTTTGTAACTGCTGAGTATGAATATGTAGTTGACGACGAGGTAAGAATACATGAACTGCATAATATAGTATACAGAGACGTTACTAAAGCAGGTGGTGGATCTGGAGTGTCTGATATAATACCAAAAGACGCAGATTTCACAGAAACAATTTTTATGCATCCAACTATTTTATTTCGTTATTCAGCAATTGGCTTTGTTGGACATAGAATACATTATGATTATCCCTATACTAAAAATGAGGAAAACTATCCAGATTTGATTGTCCACGGACCTTTACAAGCTACATTTTTGTTAAGAGCTGCAGAAAAGTTAAAAGGCAAACCTGTAACTTCATTTAATCACAAGGTTATGGCTCCAGTTTTTGCGAATAGTGATTATATAATTGGAGCAAAAGAAAATTCCGATGGAAGTATTAGTTGCTGGGGCGCAGTAGAAGGTTCAGGAATGACAATGCAGGCTGACGCATATTTTGATTAAAATAAAAGGGGAAGAAAATGGTTTCTATAACTAAATTATTTGGCAGCTATGGAGCTAATTGTAAATTAAATAGCTTTAATGATGAAATGAAGTTCTTTGCAAAAATGTCTATATTAGACTGGTGTGGTGTGGCTTATGCAGGGAAAAAAGAGCCAGTATCTAAAATCGTATCTGAAATGGTTATGGAAGAAAGTGGTGTTAATAAAGCTACTGTTATTAGTAATGGTCATAAAGTATCTTCAAGAGGAGCGGCATTAGCTAATGGAGCAACTGGTCATGCTCTAGACTACGATGACACACATTTTCTATTTGTAGGTCATCCTACTTCAAGCGCTTTACCTACAGCTTTGGCTTTGGGAGAAGAGCTAGATTCTTCAATTGAAGATATTATTTTAGCTTATATGGCAGGTGTAGAGGTTTCTACAAGAATAGGGCATATTCTTGGATATTCTCATTATAATGCAGGATTTCATCAAACCGCAACAAGTGGTTCATTTGGATCTACTATAGTGGCCTCAAAGTTATTAGGTTTAAATGAAGATCAAACCATTAATGCGCTTGGTCTAGTTTCAACTAGAGCATCTGGAATTAAGTCACAATTTGGAACTATGGGTAAACCTTTTCATGCAGGTATGGCTGCTTCAAACGGAATTGAAGCCGCTAAATTATCTAAACTTGGTTTTGTTTCCCGTAAAGATGGTATTGAATGTGAACAAGGTTTTTTCCAGACACATGGTTGGAACAAAGAAATTCCTTCTAGAGCTGTTGAAAACTTAGGAGCAGAATTTTTATTCCCAGAAATTAAATATAAATTTCATGCATGTTGTCATGGCCTCCATTCATTTCTTGAGGCACTTGACGATTTAAAAAAGGTAAATAACTTTAACCCCGAATCAATAGAAGAAGTGAAAATAGAAACAAACCCATCTTGGTTGAAAGTATGTAATATTCAGACACCAAAAACAGGTTTAGAAAGCAAATTTTCATATAAATTAACAGCAGCGATGTCTATTTATGGAACTGATACTTCAAAATTAGAAAGCTATAATGATGATATTTGCTTTGAGGATAAAATGGTGAAAATGAGAGACAAAGTTAAAGTTGTTCCAAATGAACAGTTAACTGATATGCAATCAGTAATTTCAATTCATGATGGATCTCAAGAAATAAAAAACACGCATGATTTATCTAATAAAATTGAAAAAAATATTCTTGAAACGAAAATAGTTGGTAAGTCAGTGTCTTTGCTTTCACAATCTAAATCAGAACAAATTTCAAAAATGCTTGATGAACCAGAAATAAACAAGGTTAGTTCTCTAGTTAATTGTCTGGCCAGCTAATGGAAAAACAAGATTCGAGTAAAGACCTAGAAGGACTGTTAGTAGTTACAATTGAACAAGCTGTTGCTGCGCCTTATACATCTTGCAGGCTTGCCGATGCTGGAGCTAGAGTGATTAAGGTAGAACGACCTGAAGGCGACTTTGCAAGAAATTATGACAGTAATGCTCTTGGTAATAGTGCTTACTTTGTTTGGTTGAACAGAGGTAAAGAATCTATTTCTTTAGATTTAAAAAACAATAAAGACTTTGTAATCTTAAAAAATATAATATCTAAAGCAGACATTTTAATTCAAAATTTAGCTCCTGGTGCTTTTGATCGACTTGGTACAAGTCTTAAAAAATTAAGATCAGAGTTCCCATCTTTAATTACATGTTCTATCTCAGGCTTTGGTGATGATGGTCCTTACAAAAATCAAAAAGCCTATGATATGTTGATACAAGCTGAAACAGGGGTTATTGAATTAACGGGACTTCCAGATAAAGAAGGCTTTGATGGAAGAGCTAAAGTTGGACCGTCTGTTTGTGACATTTCTGCAGGAATGACCGCTTATCAGGCAATTTTACAAGCTTTGATTAAAAGAGGAATTACTGGAAAAGGAAGACATATTTCAATTTCTATGTTTAATTCTTTAGCAGACTGGATGAATCCGTTTTATTTAGGTTATGTTTACAATCAAAAAATTCCGAAAAGAAATGGTATGACGCATCCAATAATTGTTCCTTATGGTGCTTATAATTGTAAAGATAATCTAACACTGTTAATTGCCATTCAAAATGATCGTGAATGGTCAAATTTATGTAAAATTGTTTTATGTGATGAGACAATGGCAACAGACAAGCGTTTCAAAATGAATGCTGACAGAGTTGCTAATAGAGCATTAACTGAAAAAATAATCCAAGAAAAATTTTTAGAGTTTAAGCGAGAAGATTTGATACAAAAGCTTGAAGAAGCAAGTGTCGCTTATGGCAGGATTTCTGATATGGAACAATTAAAAAACCATCCTCAAAATAATTATATAGAGATAGGTACAAAAAATGGAGATGTAAAAGTATTAGGTCCAGGAGCTGTTCATGATAATTTCATTCCAACCGTTAACAAGATGCCTGAATTAAATGAGCATGGAGATATAATAAGGTCCGAGTTTGATTTTAAATAACTTTAGAATAATAGGAGATAGTTTTGAGAAGTATTTTATTTTTACCTACCGATAAGATTGAGAGGTTGCCTAAAGCGCTTGGTTCAGGTGCTGATAAGGTTATATTTGACCTTGAAGACGGGCTCGCAGGTGATAAGAAAGTTGTTGGTAGATCAAACTTTGCAGACTTAGCAAATAGGAACTATGACGGACAGTCTGATAAGTTTTTATTAAGGATTAATGCATTAGATACTCAAGAATATCAAGAAGACATAAAGATGTTAAAATCTTTGTCAACGCTCCCCTATTCAATAGCAATACCTAAAATAGAATCCCCTGATGAATGCAGAACATTTTTAGATGATGTTGGTAAAAAGGTATTAATTCTTCCACAAATAGAAACCCCTAGAGGAATAGCAAATATAGAAACATGGGAATGTTCAGATATAGAATTTTCTGGAATTGGTTTTGGTTCTGCAGATTATTGCGCTCCT
>ERZ802824.1843-NODE-1843-length-11069-cov-28.069_pt1 | contig 11069 bp, 10 predicted proteins | sample MGYA00345650_ERZ802824 | MGnify/ENA primary metagenome ERZ802824 (study PRJEB30503, sample SAMEA104212361) | marine metagenome | biome: Westerlies Biome; feature: [SRF] surface water layer (ENVO:00010504) within the epipelagic zone...; material: water... | reverse complement strand
TTTCGTATAATTCCTCACCCACCTAATTTTACACCTGTTATTGCTTTAAGCTTATATTTACCCATAATTTTTGGAATATGGTCTCTTCCTTTTTGTATTTTGGGTTTTGCAATAACAGACTACTTCATAGGATTTCATAGTTTATTAATTTGGACGTGGGGAAGCTTGGTTTTAGTTGGTTTGATTTCAAAATTTACTAAAAAAACAACATATAGATTAGTTGCATCTTTTCTTGGATCTTTGGTGTTTTTTATTGTTACTAATTTTGGTGTTTGGTTTACAGGTTCATTTTATGAGCCAAACATTCAAGGTTTGATAACATGTTATATTATGGCAATACCATTTTTTACAAATACACTTCTCAGTACAATGATATTTGCAATATTTATTGAATTTTTTGTTTTTTCTAAATATTTTAACTTCATACCTATAATTAAAAAAAAACATAATTAATTTTCAATTTTTATAGACTAAAACTTATTCTTTTCTTGACCAAAAGATTATCAAGCTCTATCAAGTATTATCAACCTTTTATGGGGGTGTAGCTCAGTTGGTTAGAGCGCCGGCCTGTCACGCCGGAGGTCGCGAGTTCGAGTCTCGTCACTCTCGCCATTATCTTAAAATATTTGCTAGAATTTCTTTTAACTTGTTAATAGGATAAAATTAATATTGAATAAGATTTTAAATTATTTTGAAGGCCAGAATGAAAATTGAATTACATCATATCAACTTATCTTCTGATAAAGTAGATGAAATGAATGATTTCTACTTAAATGTTATGAAACTTAAGACGGAAACTCAAGGACTACCAATTTTGGAGAAGAAAAAAGGATATTCAGGTGATGTTGCTTTTGTTTCAGATGGTAAAATACAAACTCATTTAGCTGAAAAAGATTTAAATGTTTGCTTCAAGACTGGTCATTCTATAAATCCTCTAGAAAAAGGACATATAGCCTACCGAACTGACGATTTAGAAGCCTTTAAAAAACATCTTGATGAATTAGGTATTAATTATTCTGATTGGGGTGAAACAGCAGTTGCTGGTTGGAAACAAATCTTTTTTTATGATCCAGATGGTAACGTAATTGAAGTCCACGAAGTTGAGAATAATTAAACTTTAAATTTAACAATAATCATTTACTTAGTTAGATTGGCGGTAATATTTGACAAAGCCAAATATTAATTTGTTGGCAGTAATAGTTGCGGTTCCTGTTATTGGAATGACAATTATTTCGCCAGCATTAACTCTTATTAAAAATGACTTAGATATCTCATTTTCTGATACTCAGCTTGTTTTAACTTTATATTTTATTTTTTTAGCTCTTGGACAGATCTTATCAGGTCCATTTTCAGATAAATATGGAAGGAAACCAATCTTAATATTAGGAGCTACAATATATTCAATTTCAGCATTTGCAGCTTCATATTCGTCTAATATTGAAATTTTGTTAATACTGAGATGTATTCAGGGTTTTGGAGCAGCTGCCTGTCTATCTGTAGGAAGAACAATTTTAAGTGACTGTTTTGAGATTAGTGAGGCAGCTAAACAAATGTCAAAAATGACCGCTATAATGGCGATTATTCCTATTTCTTGTTTCATTTTTGGAGGCTTTTTAGCTGAATTTTTGGGATGGCGAATTAACCTAATTGCTTTAGGTGTAATCAGTCTAATATTGATAATTTTAATTTCATTGCTGTTACAAGAAACATTATTAAATAAAGCTAAAAGTGTAAGCTTTAAAAATATATTTATAGTTTATAAGGGCTTAATAAAAAATAATTCCTTTAATTTTTTTACAATTACAACCGCTATGCAAACTTCAATGTTTTTTGCGATGAATGGTTTTATGCCATATGAGTTTGAAAGAAAAGGAGTTAGCATATCTGAATTTGGTATATGGTTTTCTCTTACATCAGTAGGGTATATTTTTGGAAATATTATAAATAGTAAATTAACCCCTATGGTTGGTCTGGAGAAAATGTGTTTTGTAGGGACTGTATGCTCTTTTTGTACTGTATTTATATTCTTTTTAAATAATAATTTAGGAGAAAATGGACCCTTAACCTTGTCATTGATATGTGTTTTATTTGGTTGCTCTAATGGCTTTGCAGTTGCTAATAGTATGACTGGGGCTATTAACTCTTCAAAATTGAACAAAGGAGCTGCTAGTGGTCTAATGGGCGCATTCCAAGTTGGTTCAGGAGGCTTGGCAGGTTTCTTAATTATTTACTTTGGTGGCGCTGAAAATTTTAATATATGTTTATTTGCTTTATTTATTATGTCAGGTATTTCTATAATATCTTCTTATTTGGTATTATATAGAAATAAAATGATTATTTGAGATGTTTAGATGAGTGAAGACATTGAAATTATAGATGCACATCATCACTTCTGGGACTTAAACAAAAATTATTATCCTTTTTTAAGTGATAAAATAGACCCTGATTTTTTTTTAGGAAATTATGAATCTATTAGAAAAAATTACCTTCCGGTTGATTATATTAAAGATATTAAAAATCATAATGTGATTGGTACTATTCACTGCGAGGCCGAGTGGGACAGGCAAGATCAAGTTGGTGAAACTAAATGGTTAGAAAAATTATTAAAAAATAATAAATTCCCAAATGCTATTGTTTGTCATGCTTGGTTTCATAAAAATAATGCCGAAGCTGTTATAGCTGAACAAGCAAGTTTTGATATTGTTAAAGGTATAAGATCAAAGCCATCTGTTAAATTTTCAAGGAAAACTAAGCAATATATTACAGATGGTTCCATGAAAGATGAAAAGTGGAGATCAGGCTTAAAGTTATTAGAAAAATATAATTTAAATTATGATTTAAGAGTTCCTTGTTGGCACCTAGAAGAGGCAGTTGAAATAGTCAGGTTAATACCAAATACCAAAGTTATTATTAATCATGCAGGGTTTCCTTGGGATAGATCTAAGGAAGGTATGGATTTTTGGAGAAAAGGCATTAGGTTGATTTCTTTAGAACCAAATACTTTTATAAAACTGTCTGAATTTGGAGTAAATGGACAAGACTGGAATTATGCTGAAAATGCAAATATTATTTATGAGTTAATTGATTTATTTAGTCCTAGTAGGTGCATGTTTGCTAGTAATTTTCCTGTTTCTAAATTAAAAGTTACCTTCAATGATTTATTCAATAATTATAAAAAGATTGTTAAAGAATTCTCAATAGATGAAAAAAAAGCTCTTTTTTCTAAGACAGCTATTGAAACATATAATATCGAACAAAATCTTCTTAATAAATGACAAATTATCTAAATGGATACATAGTCAATATTTTGAATAATTAATTACTTATGCTAGTAAATTTTTATATATATAAAAAATGGAGTATTTATTGAGTATTCGATATACAGAAATAGTTAAAAAACTCCCTTCTTCAGTTCCCTTTGTTGGACCGGAAGCTCAGGAGAGAAACTTAAAACAAGATTTTAAAGCTCGTATTGGTGCCAATGAAAGTGTATTTGGCCCTTCATTAAAAGCTACTTTGGCTATGCAAAACGAAATAATAAAAACATGGAAATATGGAGACCCTGAAAATTTTGATCTTAAACATGCTCTTGCAAAAAAGCATATGGTTGAAGCTGAAAATGTTGTGGTAGGCGAAGGTATTGACGGTTTGCTTGGATATCTGGTGAGACTGTTAGTTGAAAAAGGTGATAATGTTGTAACTACTGACGGAGCATACCCGACATTTAATTATCATGTTGAGGGTTTTGGTGGTCAATTACATAAAGTTCCATTCAAGGATGATACTGAAGATTTAGAAAAATTATTAATTAAAGTTAGAGAAACATCTGCAAAAATCTTATATGTTTCAAATCCGAATAATCCTATGGGTACAATCAATAAACCTTTAGACATAGAAAGACTAATTCAAAATCTACCTGAGAGTACAATATTATGTTTAGATGAGGCATATCTAGATTTCGTAGATACAACATTAATCCCTAATATATCAACGAACATAAAAAATGTAATTAGAATGAGAACTTTTTCTAAAGCTTATGGAATGGCAGGATTGAGAGTAGGGTATGCTATAGGCGAAAAAGATTTAATTTTAAATTTTGAAAAAATAAGAAATCATTTTGGAATGTCAAGAGTTTCACAGGTAGGTGCTTTAGTAGCACTTGCAGATAATGAATTTATAAGTGAAGTTGTAAATAAAGTGGCACTTGCTCGAAACAGAATAATTGACATAGCTTTAGGTAATAATTGTAAGTTTATACCCTCACATACAAATTTTATTGCAATAGATTGTATGAAAGACGCACCATTTGCAAAAAGAGTATTAGAAAATCTTATTAAAAAAGGTATTTTCGTTAGAATGCCGTATTCTTATCCACAAAATAGGTGTATAAGAGTGACAGTTGGGTTAGATAGCGATATAGATTTATTTGAACAAAACTTTCCAATAGCACTATCAGAAAGTTAGTGTCTTCAGTTAATTCTTTCTATAAAGTACTAATCATCAAATTATTTTAAAAAAACTAAGGGAGTTCATATATGTCAACCAATTATCCAGATACCCATCTTTTTCTAAATGGAGAATGGAGAGAAGCAGCTGCAAAAGAGAGTCTTGAAATTATAAATCCAGCAACTGAAGAAGTAATTGGAAAAGTTTCTCACGCTAGAAAAGAAGATTTAGATATTGCATTAAATGCAGCTGAAAATGCTTTTAATAGTTGGAAAAATGTTTCTGCATATGAAAGGTCAAAGATTTTACGTAAAGCAGCTGATATTGTTCGTGATAAAGCAGATCAAATTGCCACATTGATGACTATGGAACAAGGCAAACCTCTAATCGAAGCTAAGATGGAGACAATGGGAGCAGCTGATTCAATAGACTGGTACGCTGAAGAAGGTAGAAGAGCATATGGTAGAATTATTCCATCTAGAGCTCCTCAAGGTGTTTACCAATTTGTATTTAAAGAGCCAGTTGGCGTTGTTGCAGCATTCACACCTTGGAATTTTCCTCTTAATCAAGTTGTTAAAAAAGTTGCTGCAGCCTTTGCAGCAGGATGTACAGCTATTGTAAAAGGACCAGAAGAGACACCTGCTAGTGTTGCAGAATTGATAAAAGCTTTCGATGAAGCTGGAATGCCTAAAGGGTCAGTTAATTTGGTTTATGGAATACCAGCTGAAATTTCAGAATATTTAATTGCACACCCAATCGTAAGAAAAGTTACTTTTACAGGTTCTACAGCAGTTGGAAAATTATTAGCCTCTCAAGCTGGAACACACATGAAAAGAGTAACAATGGAACTTGGAGGTCATTCTCCTGCTATTGTTTGTGAAGATGCAGATGTTAAAGCAGCAGTTAAAATTTTAAGTGCAAATAAATTTAGAAATGCGGGACAAGTATGTATTTCGCCGACAAGATTTTTAGTACATGACTCAGTATATGAAGAATTTGTAGATGGCTTTGTCAAACAAGCTGAAGCTTTGACTGTTGGTAATGGACTGGATGATGGTGTAAAGATGGGCCCACTTGCACATGATAGAAGGCTTACAGCAATAGAGGGTTTTGTTGCTGACGCCGTTGAAAACGGGGCAAAAGTTTTAACTGGGGGTAAAAGAAAAGGTAATAAAGGTTACTTTTTTGAGCCGACTGTTATGACAAACGTTAGTAATGATGCAAGAATTATGAATGAAGAACCATTTGGTCCTTTAGCTCCTATTAATTCCTTCAGCTCTATTGATGAAGTTGTTGAGGAATCTAATCGTCTTAATTATGGTCTTGCTGCATATGCTTACACAAATTCTGCAAAAACGGCTCAAGATTTAGGTCAAGCCATAGAAAGTGGACAAGTTTCTATTAATCATCATGGTTTAGGGCTTGTTGATACGCCTTTTGGAGGTGTCAAAGACTCTGGTTATGGATCAGAAGGAGGTCCAGAAGGTTTAGATGCTTACATGACAACAAAATTAGTTTCTCAAACTGGTTTATAATTAACTTATATTTATAAAAAAAACAGTCGTTAAAGGCTGTTTTTTTTATTTATAAGAACACAAAATTTCTTATTTAGTTATTTTCTATTTAAATTAATTTAAAAATAAATTAACATGGTAACAAATATAATAATCCATGGAGTTTTGGATGGAATGGGTACCCGCACCAACACCAATAAATGAAAATAGAAGAGCTCAAGCTACTGAAAAGACTGGTATAATTGGGACTGACCAAGTTTACTTGTTTGACATATATTTGGAAATAGCAAAAGATATTTCAGGTTATGAGGGTGGAAGTTTTAGTTTATATGATTCTAAAGATCAGTGTACGATTTCTGAAATTGGTAAACCTGGTGAGAAAGAACTACATAGGAAAGCAGATAAGGCTGCTAGTATATGCTCATACGTGTTACTTGAAAAAAATCCATTAATTGTATTTGACTTAAAAAAACATGATATTTTTAAATATCATCAAGCTGCTACATCTGGAATTTGTCATAGTTATTGTGGTTTTCCCGTAAGGAATAAAGACGGTTATGCATTAGGCACATTCTGTATGCTTAATTTTACTGAAGTTAAAGAAATTTCTTCAGAGAAAATTGAATTAATTGAAAAATTAGTATCTCGATTAGCACTTCAGATTGACACCCAAACAGAGCAAAAAGAGATAACATCTCAAAAAATTTCTAAATCAATTGATATTTTTATGGATAATTATAAGGACTTCACGCTTTCAGATTATAAAAATTTTATCGATATTTGTAGTGGCCTCAATTTACCAGAAGAAAATGCAACAAATTTAATTAATGCTAATTTATGTGAAATTAGAAATATGACAGTGATGTTATCTTCTGAAGGTAATGAATTACAAGAAAAGATGAATATAGTTACTAAAATTCACAACCAAATCAAAGTTGAGGGTAATGAAGCCAACTCGTTGATAGATAATGCACTTGATAAATTGGGAGATTTATAATGTTTGCTAAGGTTTATCAATATAAATTTGGAACTGTTGCTGAAGCAAAGGTTGCAGCTTCTTTTTGTTCAGATAATTTAGGAAAAAAAATTAGTCAGTATAAATTTCAATCTTTAAATGTAATGATTGGTAAAGATGGAGATTTATCAATATTTATCAAATTTGATACAATTGACAGATTAAAGAAGTATGAAACAGAATCAGACGCATTCATAAAAGAATTAAAACAAACATTTGTATTTAAGGAAAATCAATATGCTGGCGTTTTTGTTTATAATTACGAGGCAGAGGCTACTTCATCTGAAATTAAAATTTCAAACCCAGCAGCCTAATTCATTCCATTTCTTATTTCGTGAAATTTAAATATGTTTTTAATAAATTTCCAATAGATTTATTTTTTAATTTGTAATAATTATCCAAATTATTATTTTTTATTGGGGAGGATATTTTGGAAAAAGCAAAAGAAAAAGAAAAACAGATAAGTATTATTTTATCAAAATATATACCACTACTTAAAAATAATTATCGAGTTCATGAGCTTAAAAAAGAACATCTTTTAAAAAACAAAGATCATGAAGATTGTTTTATTATCAAAGAGGGCTCTGTATTAGCAAGAGATGAAAAAGGTAAAACTTTTACTTTAGAACCAGGTGCTCCAATTGGTATTGCTGAGGCTTTAATTTCAAAGTCATATGAATTAGATTATTTTTTAAAAGAAGACGTTACAGTTTTTGCTTTTAACAGTTCAAATTTACGTAAAGCATTTGCGGTCTCTTCATCTTTAACTCGCGGTATAATAAAATATTCTTTAGATAGAATTTTTCATAATAATAAGAGTAAAACCTACCATCTAATTGACGATGGATTTATATCTAAGCAAGAGGTTAAGTTTCCTATTAAAGATTATAGTGATGATGAAACTATTTTTATGAGAAATCAGAAGCCTAAATTCTTCTTTTACGTTGAAGCAGGTCAAGTGCAACTTGTATCAAAACTGGATAAGGTTATAGCTACTTTTAATCCAGGAGATTCGTTTGGAGAAATGGCTTTATTTACTGATCGAGTTAGGTCTGCAACCGCTAAATCAGTAGGAAATACTACGTTACACGCAGTAGGAGTGGATTTTATCAAGGATTATTTTGAAAAAGAGGATATTTTAGTTAAGTTTGTCCTTATTTGTATTTTGGAAAGATTAAGAGCTATGAACAATTTAAGAAATTTAATAACATAAATATATGTTTATCTCTTTACATTTATAATTTAAAATATTTCCAATTATAAAGGAAATATTTTGGATAGATGGATCGCTGTTGACTGGGGAACAAGTTCTTTTCGTGCCTATTTAATAGAAGACGATGTTGTGTTTGATACCATTGAGACCGAAGATGGTATGAAGTTTGTAAAAGATAACAATTTTGAAAATACTTTTATAAATTTAATTGAAAAATGGTTAATTAAAGATAAAAAAATAGATGTTTTGGCAAGTGGCATGTTGGGCGCTCGTCAAGGGTGGATTGAAGCTCCATACGAAAAAGCTCCATGTAACTTAAATAATATTAATTATATTTCACCTATTTTAATTGATAATAGAATTTCTTTAAAAATATTCTCTGGAATATCACAGAATGATCCTCCAGATGTTATGCGTGGAGAAGAAACCCAGGTTGCTGGATTTCTAACTGATAATAATAACTTCAATGGCTCTATTTGTTTACCAGGAACTCATAGTAAATGGATTAAAATTAATAAAAATAGTTTAGAAAAATTTCAAACTTTTATGACAGGGGAGTTGTTTGAAATAATATCTAAGAATTCTGTTTTAAGCCATAGTGTGAAATCAGAAAATTTAGATAGAGCAGAGATTTTAAATTCAGTAAATAAAATAATGAATAAACCAGAAGTTTTTGCAAACGCTTTATTTCAACTTAGAGCAGATGATCTTATTAATTCCAAAGGAGCTGTTATTTATAGGTCCAGACTATCAGGGTATTTGTTGGCTATGGAATTGATAGGTAGTTTAGAGTTTTGGAAAAATAATGATATAATTCTGATAGGTAATATCAATTTGATTGATTTATATGAGGATGTTTTAATTAATAAAGTATCTTCAATACAAAAATTTACCTCCGAAGAAATGGTGCTTAAAGGTTTGCAGCATTTTAAAGATAAACTAGTTTAAGAGAAAATTTTGATTAATAAAGAGAATATTTTTAAATCTAGGAGACCATTGATTGCTATTTTAAGGGGTATTTCTCCTCTTGAAGCTGAAAGTGTTTCAGACGTTTTAATTGAAGCTGGAATAAGTATTATTGAAGTTCCGCTTAACTCACCAAAACCATATGAAACAATAGAGAGAATGGTCAAATTTCATGGGGAAAATGGTATTTTTGGCGCAGGAACTGTTTTAAAGGAAAATGAGGTTTATCGAGTAGCTGAAATAGGAGGAAAAATTATAGTTTCCCCTAATTTGAATACTTTAGTTATAAGAAAAACAAAAGAATTAAATATGTTAAGTTTCCCTGGCGTTTTTACTGCCTCAGAATGTTTTGATGCTTTGGATGCTGGTGCTGATGGGCTGAAGTTTTTTCCAGCTTCATTATTAAAAGAAGAAAATTTTAAAGCTTTATCCTCAGTCCTCCCAAAAAATATTATTTCAATTGCTGTTGGTGGTATCGATGAAAAAAAATTTTTAAGTTGGTTACATGTAAATATTTCAGGTTTCGGCTTAGGGTCAAACCTTTATAAACCTGGTATGTTAATTGAAGAAGTAAAGTTGAAGGCACAACAGATTGTAAGATCTTATGATGAATCTATCATGGATATTGTATAGGTAAATTTATAAATGAAAAAAAATAATCTAAATAATTTGTTTAAAGATAAAGATTTCTATAAAGATTTATCAATTCTTAAGGATTTATTGTCCTCCTTAGAATTGAGGCGAGATTTATTAATTGAACATTTACACATCATTCAAGATCATTTTGGTTTTTTGTCAGAAAAAAATCTTATTTTATTAGCTAAACTAGTTAAAATAAGTAGTGTTGAAGTATATGAGGTAGCTTCATTTTATGCACATTTTGATATAGTTAAAGATGGAGAACTAGCACCTCCTAAGACTACTATAAGAGTTTGCAACTCTCTTTCGTGTGAGTTATTTGGCTCTAAAGAATTGGAAAGTAATTTAGCAAAAAATTATAAAGGGCAAGATGTCAGAGTCCTCAAAGCTCCCTGTATGGGAAGATGTAGTTCTGCACCAGTTTTAGAAATAGGTCATTATCATATTGAAAATGCGAGTCTGGAAAAAGTTGATCAAGCTATTAAAAACAACAGGATTAAGCCTGACATACCTAATTATGAAACTTTTGAAAATTATATTGAAAAAGGTGGATATAAAAAACTTTATGAAATCAGAAGTGGTAAAGAAAATTGGTATGAAAATATAGTTAAGGCGGACTTGAGAGGTTTGGGAGGAGCAGGATTTAGAACTGCCAAGAAATGGGAGCTGGTCTCAAAAGAAACTGGGCCAAGATATTTAGCAGTTAATGGTGACGAAGGAGAACCAGGAACGTTCAAAGACAAGCATTATTTAGAAACAGAACCGCATATGTTTTTAGAAGGTGTTTTAATGGCATCAATTGCCGTGTCAGCTGAAAAATGTTTTATTTATATAAGAGATGAATATCCAGCAATTTTACATATTTTAGGAAAAGAAATAACAAAACTTGAAGAGAAAAAAATTGTTCCTATTGGCTTCTTTGATCTAAGAAGAGGTGCTGGAGCTTATATTTGTGGTGAAGAAAGTGCTATGATAGAAAGCATAGAAGGGAAAAGAGGTTTACCTAGGCACAGACCACCTTATGTAGGACAGTCCGGTATATTTGGTAAACCTACGTTAGTTCATAATGTTGAAACACTCTATTGGGTGGCAAAAATAATAAGGAACGGTCCTCAGATTTTTACAGAAGTCAAAAAAAACAATAGAATGGGTCTGCGGAGTTTTTCTGTGTCTGGTCGAGTGAAAAACCCAGGATTATATTTGTTACCCTCTGGTTCTACAATATTAGATATAATAGAAGTTTCAGGTGGAATGGTTGAGGGACACAAATTTAAAG
>ERZ802824.1842-NODE-1842-length-11070-cov-47.5371_pt1 | contig 11070 bp, 13 predicted proteins | sample MGYA00345650_ERZ802824 | MGnify/ENA primary metagenome ERZ802824 (study PRJEB30503, sample SAMEA104212361) | marine metagenome | biome: Westerlies Biome; feature: [SRF] surface water layer (ENVO:00010504) within the epipelagic zone...; material: water... | reverse complement strand
TGAAAGAAATGAAAGTAGCTATGGAAAAATTAGACCTAATGGTTGTTATTGATCCATATCCTACTGTTTCAGCAGTTCTATCTGATAAGACTGATGGAGTATATTTGCTTCCATCAACAACTCAGTTTGAGACTTATGGTTCTGTAACAGCCTCAAACAGATCTCTTCAGTGGAGAGAAAAGGTAATTGAGCCGTCATTTGACTCTTTGCCAGATCATACAATTATATACAAGTTTGCGAAAAAATTTGGTTTTGCAGACCGTATGTTTAGGCAGATTAAGGTTACTAACGATGAACCTTATATTGAAGATGTGACACGTGAGTTTAATTCAGGAATGTGGACTATCGGTTACACAGGTCAGTCACCAGAGAGACTTAAAGCTCATATGAAGAATCAACACGTTTTTGATAGAACTACTCTTCAAGCTGTAGGTAGTGAAATAGACGGTGATTATTATGGTCTTCCTTGGCCTTGTTGGGGAAATCCAGAAATGAAACATCCTGGTACTCCATTACTTTATGATACATCAAAGCCAGTTGCTGAAGGTGGTCTATGTTTTAGAGCTAGATTTGGAGTTGAACATGATGGTAATAATTTATTAGCTGAAGGTTCATACCCTGTTGGTTCTGAAATAAAAGATGGTTATCCTCAGTTCACTATGGCTATGCTTAAAAAACTTGGTTGGGATAAAGACCTAACAGCCAAGGAAAAGGCAGCTATTGATAAAGTAGCAGGTGATAAAACAAACTGGAAAGTTGACTTATCTGGTGGTATCCAGAGAGTGGCAATCAAACATGGTTGTGCACCATTTGGAAACGCTAAGGCAAGGGTTAAGGTTTGGACATTCCCAGATCCAATTCCGTTGCACAGAGAGCCACTATATACATCTAGAAGAGACTTAGTAGCAGATTATCCTACTTACTCTGATAGAATGGCATATAGACTTCCAACATTGTATAAGTCAATTCAAGACGTTGATCATTCAGCTAAATATCCAATTATTCTTACATCAGGTAGATTAGTTGAATATGAGGGTGGTGGAGATGAAACTAGATCAAATCCATGGCTTGCTGAATTGCAACAAGACATGTTTGTTGAAATCAATCCATTTGACGCTAACTCTAAAAATATTAGAAATGGTGCAATGGTTTGGGTTGCAACACCAGAGGGAGCTAGAATTAAGGTTATGGCACAGGTAACAGAGCGTGTTGCTAAAGGCGTAGCTTTCTTACCGTTCCATTTTGGTGGTCACATGGAAGGAAAAGACCTTAGATCCAAATATCCAGAAGGTGCAGATCCTTATGTATTAGGTGAAGCAGCAAATACTGCAATGACTTATGGATATGACTCAGTAACACAGATGCAAGAGACTAAGTGCTCATTGTGTCAAATTGAACTAGCTTAAGGAGGGCTTAAAAATGGCACGAATGAAATTCTTATGCGATGCAGAAAGATGTATTGAGTGTAACGCTTGTGTAACAGCATGTAAAAATGAACATGAAGTTCCATGGGGAATAAACAGAAGAAGGGTTGTAACCATACAAGATGGTAAGCCAGGTGAAAGGTCAATATCAGTTGCATGCATGCATTGTTCTGATGCTCCTTGTATGGCTGTATGTCCAGTTGACTGTTTTTACCAGACAGATCAAGGAGTAGTTTTACACTCTAAAGATCTTTGCATTGGTTGCGGTTACTGCTTTTACGCTTGTCCTTTTGGCGCACCACAATTTCCACAAGCCGGTAATTATGGATCTAGAGGAAAAATGGACAAATGTACTTTTTGTGCAGGTGGACCTGAAGCTGACATGGGTGAGTTAGAATTTCAGAAGTATGGTCGTAACAGACTTGCTGAAGGAAAACTACCTTCTTGCGCAGAAATGTGTTCTACAAAAGCTTTATTAGCTGGTGATGGTGACGAAGTAGCAGATATTTTCAGAGAGAGAGTAGTTGCACGTGGCTTTGGCTCAGGAGCTTGGGGCTGGGGTACAGCTTACCAATTAAAAGGTTAACATCTATATAAAAAAAATGGCGGATTTTATCCGCCTTTTTTGATTCTTAAAATAAATAGAATTTGGGGGAACATTGTGATTAATAGAAATAAGATTTATTTAATTATTTCAATATTCTCAGGTTGTTTGCTATTGAGCTCTTGTCAGGAAAGTGAACAGGGTAGAATCTTAAATTATGAGAAAGGTGTATATCTTGGTAAAAAAGATGATAGTCTTACCAAAGAACAAGAATACAACCTTAAGATGCATGCATCTAGACAAAGAAATTTTTAAAAGAGATTAAAAGGGGAAATTGTATGTTTAGAAAATTACTTACTACATGTTTGATGTTATTTGTAATCAATTTGGCTTTTTTAAGTAATTCAAATACTTCAGTAGCACAAGTTAAAGGTGAAGTACCTGGTAAGTCATTAGGTTTAAAATCTGATGCAGATTTGTGGAGATATGTAAGAACAGGCAATGCAGGATCTACGCAAATGAAAGATCAGTTGTCAGCAGTTATGATACAGTCTGAGGGAGATAATTGGCGAGCAATTAGAAATGGTCCAGTATCTCTATATGGCGGTATTGGACTACTCGCAATAATTGGAGTCCTTTTTGCCTTTTACATGTACCGAGGTAAAATAAAAGTAGATTCTGGATTATCTGGAAAAACAATATTAAGATTTGCTGCTATTGATAGGTTTGCTCACTGGTTGATGGCTGGATCATTTGTTTTATTAGCATTAACTGGCTTAAATTTACTTTATGGAAAATATACTTTGCTGCCAATTTTTGGTCCTGAAATTTTTACCGCAATTACAATTGGTGGAAAGTATATTCATAATTATTTAGCTTTTGCTTTTATGTTGGGGTTAGCTCTAGCATTTGTATTGTGGGTAAGACACAACATTCCGAATAAAATTGATTGGGAGTGGTTGAAAATGGGTGGTGGTATCTTTAAAGCAGGTTTGCATCCACCAGCTAAAAAATTCAATGCAGGTCAAAAAATGATATTCTGGATTACCATGATAGGTGGATTATCTGTAAGTATGTCAGGTATTGCACTAATGTTTCCTTTCCAGACAACAATGTTTGCTGATACATTTGCAATGTTGAACGTACTTGGTTTGGGTTTGCCTACAGATTTAACCCCACTTCAAGAGCAGCAATATAATCAAGTTTGGCATGGTGTTGTTTCACTTGGACTAATGATTATGATAATTGCTCATATATATATTGGTTCTGTTGGAATGGAAGGCGCCTTAGACGCTATGAATAGCGGAGAGGTTGATAAGAATTGGGCTAAAGAGCACCACAATCTCTGGGCAAAAGAAATGGATCAAGAGAAAAGTAATAAACCTGAGCCTGCTGAGTAAAAAATCAACTAAATGAAATGCGTCTAAGTAAAATTTTTCAAAATAAAATCAAGATTATATTTATAGTCTTGATTTCTTTTTTTTTATTAAATCAAAGTGTGAGTGCGATAGAACAATACACTGCCCATGGAGGTCCGGTGAAGGGTTTAGCAGTTTCATCTGATAATAAATTAATGGCGAGTGCTAGTTTTGATTACTCAGTAGTGGTATGGGATTTAAACCCTATAAAAGAAAAATTAACATTGATAGGACATGATGCAGCTGTAAATACAGTTAAGTTTTCCCCAGATAATAGTCGTTTAGTATCAGGTGGTGATGATAATCAAGTGTTATTATGGCCATTAGATAAAATAAGTAAAAATAATGAAGAAATAGAACCAATAAGGTTGGGTAACCATAGAGGAAAGGTTGCAGACTTAGATTTTTCAAAAGATGGTAAATTTTTACTAACCGCTAGTTGGGATGGTACGGTTGGTGTATGGGATCTCTCACAAAGAAAAAAAATAATGTCACTTAGGGGACATAAAGGTCCAGTTTATTCTGCAAAATACTCTGAAGATAATAAACATATATATAGCTCAGGATCAGACGGTGAAATTAAGCTATGGAAGGCGGAAAGCGGAGAATATGTAAGGCCACTGATCAAAAATGGGTGGGGGATATCTAAATTTGAAATAGATGAGAAAGAAAATTTTATTGCCTATGGTGCTACTGACGGTCAAATTCAAATAAGTGAATTTACAAAAGATAAATTAATATTAAAAATAAAAGAAGATCGAGTGCCAATTTTGTCAATGTATTATTTAAAAAAAGAAAATATGATAAGTTTTGGAAATGCAAAAGGTCGTATGATAATTTTAGATACAAAAAATTGGTCATTAGTAAGAGATTTTAATGCTGTAAATGGGCCAATATGGGACAATATACTTTTTCCAAAAGATTCTTCATTAATAGTTGCTGGATTAGATGATTTTCTAACGAGATGGGAAATCTTTGATTTTCCACCAAAATTTTTAGAAAGACCAGGCCCAGCTAGAAGATTTAATCCTGCCATAGAAGTTAGTAACGGTGAAAAACAATTTGCTAGAAAATGTAGTGTTTGCCATACTCTTGTGAAAAATGGGAAAAAGAGAGCAGGACCTACGTTATATAAAGTATTTGGAAGAGAAGCGGGCACATTAAAGGGTTATAAATACTCCAACGCTTTGATAAAGTCTGATATAATATGGAATGAAGAAACAATAAATAGATTATTTGACGAGGGACCTGATAAAGTTACCCCTGGTACAAAGATGCCAATACAAAGAATGAAAAAAATTCAAGATAGAAACGATCTTGTGATGTTTTTAAAAGAAGCTACAAAATAAACAAAAAGGAGATGCAAATGAAAATGGTATTAATGAGCAGTGTATTTGCTATTGCCGTTGGCGTTGGAGCGTATTACATCCTGATGAGCACTGGAATGGATACCGCTAATGTTATGTCTAGCATTAATGTAAGGTTATCAAATTAATTTGTGACAAACTTAGATGAAAAAAAATATATATTTCATAAGTAGTTTAATATTTATATATTTAATTTCATTTGGTTCTATTGCACATGATGCATCAGAAGCATGGAAAAATGCATATAAATCAACAGTAATTGTGCTGCCAACATGGCCAGGTTATAATAAACCTGGATATGGAGCTCCACAAGGAACAGCACCTGCTGGGACAGGTTTCTATCTTTCAATAGGTAATGATCAACTTGAATCAAAATTCATTATGACAGCTGCTCATGTAATTAAAAATTCAAAAATTGTTGAAATTAAAAACTATAAAAATCAATATGACGAGGTAGAAGTTGTTTTAGTTGATTATAAAACTGATATAGCTATCTTAAAATCAAAGGATAAAGGAAAATCTATTACTCTATCAAAGAAAAAAATTGAAGTTGGAAATCAAGTTTGTGTAATTGGAAATAGTTTTGGATTAGGACAAAGTTTATCATGTGGAATTGTATCTGGTAAAAATAGAAGAGGCTTAGGATTTAATCAAATCGAAAATTTTATTCAGACGGATGCAGCTGTAAATCCTGGAGCTTCAGGGGCACCACTAGTTAACGAGCATGGACAATTAGTAGGTATGGTAGATGCAATTTATACTAAAGAAGCAGATATTGATGCAGGTGTAAATTTTGCTATAGATAAAAAATTAATACAAAAGTTTCTTAAGACTAGATCTGGCCAAATTAATTAGAAAAATTATGTTTATAAAACCAACAAAGTTAGAACATGCTAGAGTTGAATTATTAAAATCAATTAAGTTAAAAAAAAATGTTATAGAGGTTCCGCTGCAAAAGGCAACGGAACGCATAAGCTATAAAAAAATAAATAGTAAATTAAATTTACCATCAACTACAAATTCTGCAGTTGACGGATATGGCATTGCATCTGCAACATATTTTGCTAATCCTAAAACAGAATTTAGTGTTATTGGTGTTGCAAAAGCTGGTCATCCATTTAAGAAAAAAATTTTATCCAGTCAAGCTATTGAAATTTATACTGGAGCAATAATGCCACTGGGTGTTGATGCTATCGTTATGCATGAAAAATGTGAAAGAATAGATAATAAGGTAAAAATAAAAGAAGATATTAAAAAAAATCAAAATATGAGACCTGTTGGGGAAAACCTTAAAAAAGGGGAAGTAGTTGTAAATAAAGGAAAGGTGCTTAATTCTGCTGATATTGGTCAATTAGCTGCTTCGGGTAATAGCAAGGTTAATGTTTATGAAAAAGTTAGAGTTTCAGTAATTTCCACAGGAGATGAATTAGTGAGTGCAAACTCTAAAAATAGGTTAGAAGGACAAATTTATGATTCAAACAAGCCTATGCTGCTTTCCTTATTGAGCCAAAACTATTTAAATTTATCAGACATGGGAATAGTTAAAGATAATAGATCTAAATTAGCAGCTAAATATGCTGAAGCTCTGTCTAAAAGTGATGTTGTTATTTCTTCTGGTGGTGCATCTGATGGCATAGAAGACCATACGCAGAATGCACTTAAAGACGTTGGTGCTAAATGTTTAGTATGGCAATTAGCTATGAAGCCTGGAAAACCAATGGCTGTTGGAAATCTTAAAAATAAATTAATCTTTTGTTTGCCTGGAAATCCTGTTGCAGCATTTGTATGTACTAAATTATTAATTAAACCATTATTGATTAAGATGTCTGGGGGGATTGATTTAGAACCTCTTGAAATTAAATTACGATCAGGTTTTGAACACACTAAGCGTGTTGGTAGAGCTGAGTATCTTAGGGCTAAAATCGTAAATGATGGAAAAGATACTATAATTAAATTACATGGAAGAAAAGGTGCAGGAGTTATTTCCTCACTAACTGGAGCTGATGGTATAGTAGAGATACCAATGGAATGTAAAAGTGTTAATATAGGGGATTTATTAACTTTTTTCCCTTTTGATCATAGAGGTTTATAGGGTGAATTAATTTGGTATTAAATTATTATCCCATTTAACAATTACATTAAAGGAAATTGATATTCTTGGAAAATCAGACATATTTGGATGTACTAAATGATGGATAAATGCAGGCCATAATAATAAATCACCAGATTTAGGTAAAACCCTATGTTCAGGATCTACTTGTTTGTCTCCTTTAATTGAATTCATATTAGCTTGAGGCCGAGGATCAAAAAAACTTATTGATGCCGGATTTAAATCTGATCTATAAATTTCAGCATCAGATTGGTCTGGTACATTTATATAATAGGTTCCTGATAACCATGAATGTGGATGATTATGAAGATTGTGATAGTCACCCTTCATATTGACATTTCCCCAGCCTTGTATTGACCATTTTAACTCATAATTTATTCCAGATTGGCTAGCATAATCATAAATTGCTCTATCCAGACATTGTTTTAGCCAGTACATAGCAGGATGATCCATATTTAAAATATTCTGAGCAACGTAATTTTCTGTCATATTTTCTTGAGATGCATTATTAGATAAAACTATGTCAGCGATAACAGAGTTGGCTGTTTCATGACCTGGCAGGGACATCTCCATAAATTGAGTTGGCCAAAGATCTAAAAATTTAGGTTTAACGGTGTTTTTATTTTGATTTTTTGCCATTTATTTCTCCAAATAAAGTTCAAGAAATTTTATATTTTTCAATTAAGAAATCAGTGATTGTATTAATATTGTTTAAATCAAATGAAGGGATAGTTGTTTTTAAATGACCTTCTGAGGCTATAGCAAATATATTATTATCATCGTTAAAAAGAAGTGGTTTGCCAATAATGGGCCTATGGACTTCAAGCTTTGGGATATTCTCGTTTTTGTAACCTTCTACAATAATAATATCACATTTATTGATAGGCTGTTTAGAAAACATTTCTAACATTTCAAATAAGCTTTTCTCTTCGTTTTGATCATTTTCTTGAATTAGAGCAAACCTCTCTTTAGATGAAATAATCATGGGTCTTGCTCCAGCTTTTCTTAAGTTGTAAGAATCTTTTCCTGGTTTATCTATATCAAACTTGTGATGAGCATGTTTTAGAGTACCCACATTAATACCAATTTTAGTAAAATGTTTAATTAATTTTGTAGATAAAGTTGTTTTGCCTGATCCAGACCAGCCCGCCAGCCCAAACAAAGGTGGTAATTTGCCAAGGATTTGTTGTGCAAGGATAAGATCTTGAGGTGAATTTAAATTAGTAAAAGGATCAAAGTCGGAATTTTGTATTTTATCAAAGTCAACATAAGCAATGTTTAGTTGAGCTGTGAAAATATCTATTTTTCTAACACCTTCATTTAGAGCACTTTGTAATTTTTGATTAATATCTGATTTCCATAAAGCAATTACTGGATGATTAAACCCTCTTGATTTTGCAACCACCAAATCAACTTCTGGAGTTTTATTCTTTGTTTCGACCATAGATTGAACTAGATTCTTAGGAAGAAATGGAGTGTCGCACGGTAAAGTCAAAACCCAATCTTGATTTATTTCCTTTGCCCAATTTAATGATGCTAAAATTCCAGCTAAGGGCCCCAAGTGACCTTTGATAGGATCCTTAATTATCTTGTAACCAAACTTTTGAAAGCTATCAAAATTTGTATTTATATTTAATGCAATAGGTGCAACTTTGCCTGATACTTTTTCTAAAACATAAGATAAAAGTGGTCTATCCAAAAGATGGATTAAAGCTTTTTCTTTACCACCCATTCTTCTACCTTTGCCTCCTGCTAAAATGACACACGGTATTATTTCGTTTAATGTTTCCAAATTATTCAACCTTCAGTTGATTAAAGACCTTTGTGCAGACACTACGTCTTCATTCGCAACTGCCTTGATGTCAGTATCAAAATTCACCCTATCTACACCATTTGCAATTATCATCCTCTTACCTTTAGCTCTTCCAATTAATGTAAGACCAGCTTCTCTAGCAAGTTTAACTCCTGATTCGGTAAAACCTGACCTTGATATTAATATTGGGATTCCCATTTGAACTGTTTTTATGACCATTTCTGACGTAAGTCTTCCAGTGGTATAAAAAATTTTATCATTTGCATTTTCTTTATTTAAAAACATCCAACCAGCAATCTTATCTACGGCATTATGTCTTCCGACGTCTTCAACATAAATTAGAGGTGAATCTTTTTGGCACAACACGCAACCATGAAGTGCTCCTGCTTTTAAATACAAGCTGGGTCTTGTATTAACTTTTTTTGAAATCGTATAAATCCAAGAAGTTTTTATTTTTGTTTTTTTATCAAGATTAACTGATGAAAAATCATCCATTATATCTCCATAAACTGTACCCACCGCACAGCCACTTGTTCTAATTTTCTTTTCCATCTTTTTTTCATAGTTTGTTTTTCGTTCAGTTCTTACGATCACAACTTGGAGGTCTTCGTCATAATCAATTCCTGAAATGACATCATCTCTCTTCAGCATATTTTGGTTAAGCAGATAACCAACTGCTAATAAGTCAGGCATATCACCTAATGTCATGGCGGTGACAATTTCTTGTTTGTTAAGATAAATTGTTAATGGAATTTCTTTAACGACAGGCAGTTTAATATTTTCACCAGATTCATTTAAACACTCGATTGATTCAGTTAGATTATCATTTTCTAAGTTAGGTGAAATATAAAACTCTTTATTGTTTTCCATAGTCTTACCTTTTATCTAAGAGTTTGTTTTGATGCCGCCCAATTAATGAATTCTTGAGATTCTTTTGACAAGTGGTCACATAAATTCAAATATTTTTTTAAAAGTTCTTTTCCAAAAGAGGTAATATGTGTACCTTTATTTCCCAATTTTTTTTCTAAAATAGGTGTTGGGAATGCTTCTTCTATAGTCTTAAGAAGCAAAGCAGCTCTTCTTGTGCTCATACCCATTTCTTTTGCTGCAGATCTAATAGAACCTTTATTAGCAACTAAGTTAAATAGCTCCATTTTCCCAGCGCCAATCATATGACCTTTAATATAAACTTTGATCCTTACACCATTTTCATTTTCATTTACTAGTCTAGGTGGTAAAGAAGAATTTTTTAAATTTGTAGATCTGTTTTTCATTAACTAATTATATAGTATAATGTAAAAATACACTAAATATTTATTATGGAAATGAGCTTATGTCTGAATACTTTACAACTGATGAATTAGCAGAGTTTCTAAGAATTAAACCAAGAAAAGTTTACGATTTAGTTTCTACAGACAAAGTTCCTTATTCAAGAGTAATGGGTAAATTATTGTTTTCTAAATCTGAAATATCAAATTGGATTTCTGGTGGACAAAACAATATATCTAATCAAAAAAATCCACCAAATATACTATTAGGAAGTCATGATCCTCTTCTAGAATTAGCAGTCAAACAGTCAAAATCTGGAATTGCAATGTCATTTGATGGAAGTACAGAAGGTTTAGAAAGATTTAAACTTAATCAGGGTATAGCGTCAGGGCTTCATATTTATGATAGTGATTTGGAATCTTGGAATGTTCCAATAGTAAAAAAATGTCTAGAAAAACAGGATTTTGTTTTAATGGAATGGGCTAAAAGAGATAGAGGTTTAATCTATAAGCCAAAAGAAAAAAGTGAAAAGAAATCTATAAATGAATTCCTAGGTCAGAGACTTGTTACTAGGCAAAGTGGATCTGGATCAGACAATTATTTCAAATATATATGTAAAAGAGAAAATATTAATTCCTCTGATTTTATTAGTACTGAAGTCACCTACTCTGAAAATGACGCTGTTTCACTTATTTTATCAGACAATGCAGATGTAACTCTTGGTCTTGCATCTGAGGCTAAAAAGCATCAGTTGGGATTTCTTCATATTGCAACTGAAAGATTTGATATTGTTGTAAATAGAATTTCTTGGTTTGAAAAACCTTTTCAAAGACTTTTGAATTTTTCTAGATCAGATGATTTTTTAAATACTGCTTCAAATTTTTTTGGTTATAATATTAATGATTTAGGAACAGTACATTTCAATAATAAATAGGCAAAAAAAATGTTTAAAGAAATTGGTAAGGGGTTGTTAGGTGTTGCAATAATACTTGCTCTATTTTTTTTCTTTTTAGGGGCCAAAACATTTATTTTTACTTCTTTGGTTTAAGGTCTTAAATGAAAATTACTGCAATAGAAACAATACAAAATACTGAATATTCTAATCTTGTTTGGATTAAACTTTAT
>ERZ802824.1841-NODE-1841-length-11075-cov-27.2074_pt1 | contig 11075 bp, 9 predicted proteins | sample MGYA00345650_ERZ802824 | MGnify/ENA primary metagenome ERZ802824 (study PRJEB30503, sample SAMEA104212361) | marine metagenome | biome: Westerlies Biome; feature: [SRF] surface water layer (ENVO:00010504) within the epipelagic zone...; material: water... | reverse complement strand
ATTTTTAATATATTTAGATAATATGTTATTTCTTCTAATGTACCACCAGGAACAAATCTTACTATTACATTATCTATTTCAGGAATAGGCGCATCATTAATAAATAGCTTTGCCTTATTATTGGATAACGATAGACTGATATTTGATAGGCATCCCGAAAAAACTTTATGTTCTCTTTTTTCTAGTGATGTTTTGAGTTGTTGAAAATGCCATCCTTCCTTTTCAGTAAGAATTAAAGTTCTAATCATTTATTAAATGAATCATCCATTAAAGATAAATCAATTTTACCACCAGTAAATGATTTTCCAGTTTTCAAACTAGAAACAATTACTTTAGCTGGACTAAAAAGCATCTTATCAATTTTATAAAAATCATATTTGTATTCTTTGAAGACATCTGAGAAGGGTTTTCCATAATCACTCGATGTACTGCTGGGAAGTCTTTTGGCTAATTCTTCTGCATCATCATTAGGTGTATCTACATATAAATGAACTAGGCCACCATATAGAATGGCATCGTTCGTCCTTCCCATACCAATTAGGAAATCAGGTGCGGGAGGTGGTAGAGGTGCTGAACCAAAACCATCTCTTACTTTATCTATTGGGAAACCTAATTCATGGACTTTATGCAAGCCTACCTCTAACACTCTTCCTACAACTTGAGTTGTTCCACATAATGAGCGAGTTGGTGTCAGAATAACTGTTAGATTCTTTTCAGATATGCTGCAGTCATTTACAATTTTATCTATAATTTCTTGAGGTGGATTTTGATCAACTTCTAACACTACCACTGTAGAGAAGAATTTATCCTCATATTCTATATCTTTAAATATTTCTTCTTTGCCGGCAAGAGCACGACATGGTCCAGAACCTAATGCAGAAAAATTATCATCATTTTGTACAAAAGATAGTGACCAGCCAGCATATTGACTTCCTAAACATGATAAAACTGGGTCTGTACTGTGTACATGTATAGATAACGGCCAATTTGGTGTGTTATTAGTCATAGAAAGGCTCACTGTTCCCAGTCCACCCATGCATATTTCCGTTATGATTCTACCTGCTTCAAGACACCCTGTAGTCTTGATTCCAGCATCTATAATTTTTGCTCCACCCTCAGATTCACTAATGCTTAAATTAAGCTTTTCATGTGAATCAATAAGTTGCTCAACTAAAGGTTTAACTTGTTTATTCAGACTGATACTTTTATTCATATTCTAGCTGAGTATTATAACAGTCAATTATTTTCATAGCACTTATAATTCGATTTTTTATTTTAAACAAAATATCATCTTTATCATTAGAATGAAGATTAATAGTAAACAACGGCATATCCTTTTTGACAAAATCTCCAATAGCTGGTCTATCACTTATATTTTCAAGTTCACTGATTGAATCACTAATAATTAAATCTTTTTTTGCATAAAGGATAATGTATGCATGGTATTGATTATTAATCATGTTTACTTCGTTATTGATTAGACCCAAATGATGATGCATTAAGTTTTCATACTTTCTTGTATACAGTCTGTATGATGATGATAAGCGTGGATTAAAATCTAATATATATATTTTGTTATCAATTATTTTAAAATCAATACTGCAATAACCTTTAATTTGATATAAATTACATATACTAAAGATAAAGTCTTTTGGAAAGTCTATATTAGCTTCACTTAGACCTAAGTTCATTGCGCCAGAATGAAGAAATGGAAACTTTATATTATCTTTGACTAAAAATAATTGATTAAGGCCTAATATCTTAGAATATTCACCATTTGCGATAAAAGAAATTGAGTAAGTTTTCCCTGGAAGATATTTTTGATAGTATATATTTTTTGAAAATATATTATTTCCTACATGCATCCCACCAGAGCTATTATATTTTTTGCTTAAGAATTTATAATGATATGACTTAGAAGTTTCGGGTAAAGATATTTTTTTATTAAAAATAGTCTCATCCAAGTTATATATATTGCTCAGGTATCTATATTTTGAAAATGAATTTCCTGCTATAGAGAATTCATTATCTAGATATTCTTGTATACCTATTTTATCTTCTAATCCAGAGCCATATATAATTTTTGTTGATTCACTATCTAGATTATTATCTTCTAAGTACTTTTTAAAAGTTTCCAAAGATTGGATATAATTCTTATCTTGTGAATACGGATCAATATAGTGAACACTTTCAGCAAGATGAAAAATATCATCATGATATGGTTCATAACCGTTAGCAATTAGTAGAACTTTTTTATACGCTTTTTTGTGCAAATTTAAATGCATCTTCAAAATCTAAGTATACTGGATCATCAGATGTATACATTAGTTTCAAACATTCATGTTGAGATTTATATTTTACATTTCCAATTGCTAATGCGCCGATGCCTCGACACTTATTTGGAGATTTCTCCATAATTTTTCCACTATCCATAACGTCAACACCAGCAATACCAGATGGCGGAACGGCATTAGTGTCTGCACATATTTTTAAATTAGAACTCATTTGTATATTTTCATCACTCATTAATTGAATCCCAGCAGCTCCTGTATTTAAAACAATGTCAGCATTATTAAGATAATCTTGCTTATCTGCATCTGCACCCGCAACAACATTTTTAGATTGATAGCGGTCATTGCAAATTGCTGCAGTTTTTTCAGCTTTTTCTATACTACGTCCAACTAATCTGACATTTGCTCCTGCTTTAGCGCAGATCACAGCTGATGCTACACCGACTGGACCAGTACCACCTAGAATAACAACGCTTGATTTATCTAATCCCTGATCAAAACCATCTTTAAGATATTTTTCTGTAAGGGCAACCATACCTGCTGCAGTAGTAAATGCCCCGCTTGGATCAGCAAAGACAGATACTTCAAATGGAGGTACCATGTGTTTTTTTGCTTCTTGAATCATATCCATAGCTTCATGTGTATCTCTACCACCAAAAAATATCCCAGTCCTTTGCAATCCTGACGGAGATCTCGAGAATATAGCATCTTGTACAAGAGTTTGTATTTCAGTCTGTTCAGCATTTGTATAAGGAATAATATTCGTCCACCCAGCATCAATAGCCATATTCACATCAAAAGGGCTAGCATTTTTTTCAGATGTAATTAAATGTAAGATATACGGTTTGTCCATGAAAATCTCCTATGTATAAATTAGCTTACGTGCTTTATTTTTAGCTGACACGACTTCGTATGAGAGGTTATTATACATACTTATTGCCTTATCTAAAATAGGCAAAATTTCATTTAGATCATTTTTAGAATCCACAAACATATAACTTGTTGGTCCCCAAGAACTTTGTCCGCAACCCACAATAAACTGCTTGGAAATCTGATTTATAATTTTATTGATATCGTTACTCAGATAAAGAGATTTCTGTACTTTTGAATAAAACATAGCATTCAACTTCTGGAATTTAGTTAAACTCTTTGCAAAAATTCTAAAGTCTTTATAAATAACAGATGGTATTAATTCATTTAGAGTAATATCAGATAAGTTCTTACGTAGATTATGAGAACTTGTCGATGCAAAAAAATTTTTTTCAGATTTTCCATGAAGACCCTTTTTTTTATTATCAAATAAAAGAATAGCTTTCCATTCTAATGGGAATTTAGTCTGAAATATTATTTCACTCTGAGAGAGATTATTTTTTGGTGCATCAACAATAAAGCCTCCTTTTGTATAGGAGTTCATGCCTATACCAGATCTAAATTTCCTATTGAATATATTTGGATTTATATCTAATTTATAAAATTCAGTAATTAATTCCTCTACCGATAATATAAGTTGTGTTCCTGATCCTAGCCCAATATGATTTTCAGGACAATGCATGCAATCAATTTTAATCATAGTATGAAGTTTCTTTGATCTAAGAAAGTTTAATATTCTATTTGTTATATTTTTCGGAAGGTTTGATTCAAATTTTTTTGATTTTTTTATAGTAACAATAGTTGGCTGACCAGAAATTGAGATGCCAACTCCACCATATGAAAATGGTAAAGATGAATTTAGACTAATAAAACCCATATGTAGACGCGAATTAGCTTCAATTTTTATATGTTTGAATGTGTTTTTGTTAGCCATTAAAATAGAATATATTAATGTTTTTGCATGTAAAGTTATTTATTATTGATGTAAAATAATTTATGTCAAAGATATCAGATTCTCTTAACCATAAGAATATTGTCTGTCCTTTTTGCTCTCTCCACTGCGATGATTTAGAGATAGACGTTCATGACAACAAGCTATATGTTAAAAGTAATGTTCCAAAGTCATGTGCGAACAAATATGAGAAGCTTAATCTTCCAAAATTTAAAGATATGGTTACAACAGTCAAAGGTAAACCATGTGAACCAAAAAAAGCTTACCAGTATTCTAGACAACTCATAAAGAAGTCAAAAGAGACGGTTCTTCTCAACTCAAGCAGCGATGTGAATGTTACTCGCGAGGTATTATCAGCTGCATCAAAGGTTAATGCTATTGTTGATCATGTTAATAGTAGTATTTTTTTAAAAAATATTAGTATTTATCAGAGGCGAGGTTACATGGCGACATCTCTAACAGAGATTAAGAATAAATCAGACGTCATTATTGTCTTTTCTAATAATCTTTTTGAAACTTATCCCCGTTTGATGGAAAAGTTTCTTGCAACTAAAAACAGCTTTAGTGTCAATTCGAAAAAAAAAGAAATATATGTAATTGGAAATAAAAAAAATAATATAAAAGACTGCAATATCAGGGATAAGAGGATAACTTATGTAGATTATAACAATAGAAATATTACTAAACTGTTAAATAGCCTTATTAGTAAGAAAAATGAATCTTCAATTAGCAATAAGGTCTTCAATAAGTTACTTGCTAGTATTGAAACATCCAAATATTTATCTGTTCTTTGGGCCACATCTGAGTTTGAGAGTTATAAAGAGTGTGATGAAATTATATATAATATCTCTGCATATGTTGTCTCGCTCAATAAGACATCGAGAGCAGCTTGTTTATCATTATCAGGAAATGATGGGGATGTAAGTTTCACACAAACTTTAGGATGGATGACAGGATTCCCATCTAGAATTAAATTTACAGGGAATTTCTTTGAGTATGATAAAGATGCAAATAACGCAATACAACTAATCAATTCAGGAAATTCAGATTTAGTGATACACCTTAATTCCCTTTCAGAGAAAAAGTTAGTCTTGAATAAAAAAAATAAGAATATTGTCATAGGACGACCATGCACCAAGTTTAATATTGAACCAGATGTATTTATATCATGTGGCATACCTGGTATTGATTTTAAAGGACATATATTTAGAACAGATAATGTTGTGAGTTTGCCATTGACATCATTGAGGATGTCCCACAGCAGAAGTACCCAAGAAATACTAAGAGAGATTCTTAAATAATGACTACCCTATGTTTAAAAAATGGTCAGATTTTTGATCCTATAAATAAAATTTTCAACAAGAAGAAAGATATCTATGTTAAAGATGGAAAAATTGTAGAAAAATTAAATGAAAAAATATCTGAAACTATCGACTGCAAGAATAAAATTATTATGCCAGGTGCTATTGATTTGCACACACACATAGGTGGTGGGAAAGTAAATATAGCAAGATTAATGCTACAAGAATTTCATAACAACAGTGATAGAGACTATGATTTAACTGCTGATTTTATTCCAAGTACACTTAAAACTGGGCTCCAATATATTAAAATGGGTTATACATCCTGTTTTGAACCAGCTGTGCTTCCGATAAATGCTAGACAGTCGCATTCAGAAATGGCTGATACGCCATTCATAGATAAAGGCGGTTATGCGCTTCTTGGTAATGATGATTTCCTATTAGATCTGATTTCAAGAGGAGCTCATCAATCAGAGATTAACGACTACGTAGCATTCATATTAAAAGCAACACAATGTATAGGTATAAAAGTTGTTAATCCGGGCGGAATAAATGCTTTTAAGTTTAATCAACGAGCACTGAATGTTGATGAAAATTCAGTCAGGTATAAGATAACACCGCGTAAAATTGTCCGTTTACTCGCAAGAGCTGTTTATGAGTTAGGCGTGCCCCATCCTCTACATGTTCACTGCAGTAACCTAGGCGTCCCTGGAAATTTTAAATCAACGATTGAAACCATAAAAGCTGCTGAGGGTTTACCAGTACATATTACTCATATTCAGTTTCATAGCTATGGTAATAATGGAGATCGTAACTTTTCATCAGCTTCTGCTGAAATAACTGACTACATAAATAAAATACCAAATCTTACATGTGATGTTGGCCAAGTTTTATTTGGACAAACAGCTACAATGTCTGGGGATAGCATGAAACAGCATGCAAATCATAGTCATGCTCATCCAGATAAATGGCTTTGTATGGATATCGAATGTGAGGCTGGCTGTGGTGTCGTTCCGTTTAAATATACAGATCAAAGCTTTGTAAACGCTCTACAGTGGGCGATTGGGCTTGAAACATTTCTTTTGACAGAAGATCCAGATAAAATATTTCTTACTACAGACCATCCTAATGGAGCCCCATTTACATCATACCCTCATTTAATAAAACTACTTATGAATAAGTCATTCAGAGATAATTTGCTAGATCAACTTTCAGTAGATATTTCAAAACATACTATTTTAAAAGACATAAAAAGAGAATATACATTATCAGAAATTGCAACAATGACTCGGTCTGCACCTGCTAGGATCTTAGGTCTGACAAATAAAGGCTCCCTCTCAAAAGAGGCTGATGCTGACATAACGATCTATGATAGCAATATTAAAGATGTAGAAGAGATGTTTGCAAGCCCAACGCATGTTATTAAAGATGGAGTTGTAGTAGTTAAAGATGGTGAAATAAAAAACTATACATGGGGTAAAACACAAGTCGTTAAGCCCGAATATGATGCTACTATTGAGAAAAAGCTTAAAAAATATTTTGATAAATACCATACTATTGCATTGCCAAACTACTCTATCAGTAATGATGAAATGTCAGAGGTAATTGGATCTGATATAAATGAAGTTAAATGTAGCAGGAAAAGAATATCATGAAAATTAATGGGTTAGCTATTGAGAATACCTTTGCTGAAGCTTTCAATATGAAAGCAAGTAGGATAATTGTAACAGCTGATAATATAAAGTGGGCTAAAAATGCAGCTACATCATTTACCGGATTTGCAACATCTGTTATCGCCTGCGGAATAGAAGCTGGCATAGAAAGACAGTTGAAAGCCAAAGAAACACCAGATGGAAGACCAGGGTTCGCCATACTTCTCTTCTCAATGTCACGAAGTCAACTTGAGAAACAGCTTGAAACAAGGGCTGGGCAGTGTATCTTGACATGTCCAACTACTGCCCTGTTTTCAGGTCTTGATGGAGAAGATATGATTCCCCTTGGAAAAAATTTAAAATATTTTGGCGATGGTTATCAAATATCAAAACGTATTGATAAAAAAAGATTTTGGAGAATACCGGTGATGGATGGAGAATTTATGTGCGAGGAAACGACTGCACGTGTCCCAGCAATTGGTGGTGGTAATTTTATATTGTTGTCAAAAAATAGAGCTTCATGTCTTTCAGCATGTGAGATAGCAGTGAATGTAATGAGTGAAATTGGTAACATTATAACCCCATTCCCAGGTGGAGTTGTCAGGTCTGGATCTAAAGTTGGCTCTAAGTACAAAGCATTGATAGCATCAACAAATGACGCATTTTGTCCATCTCTAAGCGGTATTACCGGTAGCAAATTGCATAAAAGTGTTAATTGTGTAATGGAGATAGTTATAAACGGCTTAACCAAAGAAGATATTGATAAGGGTATACGTGAATCATTGGTTGCAATATCTAAATCTAAATATAAAAAAGATATTGTGTCTGTCTCAGCTGGTAATTATGGTGGAAAGCTAGGTCCGCATCACTTTCATTTAAGAAAGATATTAAAATGAAACCTTTAGTCTTTAAATGCAAAATCAAAGATAAACAAAGACTGGACATGAGCTGGCTTTCGAAAATCAAAACATCTAGTTTGTCGAATATTAAAAACCTCCGGGTAAACTATGGAACTAAAGAATATAAGTTATCTACTTTGTTCGATGTATCGGGTAATAATTTCAAAGATATTATAATTAGTAATTCAAATAAACATCTAGATAATATTGGTAATAATCTTGAAGACAAAAAAATTACTATTTTTGGAAATGTTGGATTTGGACTTGCAAAGGGCATGTGTAGTGGGGAGATTATACTAAATGGTAATGCTGGTAAAAATGCATGCTCAGGGATGAAAGGAGGTTCTGTACATATTCTAGGTAATGCAGATGATGGGTTTTGTAGTTTGCCTACAAGCATGAATGAAGGATTTGTTGATGGGTTTATATACGTGCAAAAAAATGTTGGAGATAACTCTATTGTAAGAATGAGAAGAGGGAATATTATAATAGGTGGAAACCTTGGGTCAGGTTCATGTCTCGAGCTAATATCAGGTTCTGTAGTTGTTTTAGGAAAAATTGGTAATAACTTTTGTCATAATGCTCGTAGAGGAACAATTTTTACAAGAGATAAATCTATATGTCGGGAATATATTAGAGCAAATCAAACAGATTTAACCTTTTTTAATTTCTATAAAATAAAAATTAATAAAATACTAAATAAAAGTATAATTAATTCGTCAAAGCCTGTGAGGTATTTCGGGACTAAGTCTGGAAAAGAACTTATGGAGCTATTTGTTATATAGTAAAATTACCTCATCATAGGAGGCACAAGCTTGCCTTCATATTTTTGAGCGAACTTATAGCCTTCAATTTGATTTCTTATGAAGTTGATCATGTCGTCCGATGCAAACTCTCTTTTACCTACTGCTCTGTATATTAATCTTCCCTCTGGATTTAAAAGGAAGGTTGTAGGTAGGCCTGGAACTCCCCAATTAACCTCTAATTCCATATCGACATATATTGGGAAAGATATTGGCATGAGTTTTTTAAATTCTTCTATGTTTTCTGGTCCTGGGCCAACATGAAGACCAAGAACTGTGAATTTATCACTTTTAAGTGTTTGATGAAGATTCTCTAATAATGGCATCTCAACTTTACATGGGTTACACCAAGTTGCCCAGAAATTAACTAAAACAAATTTACCTTTTAAGTCTTGTAAAGTTCTTTTTTCACCATTCATGTCAATAACATTTATCTCTGGTGCCATATCTGCAGCTGGCATTGGGTCCATAAGCATTTTTGTAGGGAGAGGATATTTTTCTGACTGGGCTTGATGTATAGGTGTTATCAGGAAAATGACAAGAAATATAATAAAATATTTCTTCATCATTAATATTTCAGTTTATTATCATGAAACCAGTTTGGATCCTGCAGTGATACTTCCCCTATTGGGGCCGCAAAAGCATCCATAACTAGTGTGTCCATGTTTGAACCAGTTAGCGTTTTAAGAAACTCTACTACATCATCCACTTCTTGTTTACTCAAGTTGAGAGGCATCATAAGAGGGCTAATGGTTTCATTTTTCATCTTACCAACTTCTCTTACGCCGCCTTCATTGTAGAAATCAACAACGTCTTTTAATGTAGCTAATTGACCGTTGTGCATATAAGGACCTGATAATTCAACATTTCTCAATGATGGTGTCCTTATTTTCCAACGATCACCAGGATCTTGAGTAATTAAATAAAGACCTAAGTCATTAGGTTTAATTTCGTTTTTAAATCTTGAGTCATTCGCATAGACAGATGTATCAACATCGACCTCTATGCCTGGTGCTAATACTACTTTTTTGCGAGGAGGTTCAACATACATAGAAGATTTAAATCCTATTCCAGTATTATGAAGCTTCTCATCTGTAAATAATGCAAATTCATCGTTTACTAAATGACATGCCATGCAATTACCCTTACCTTTAAAGATTTCGAAGCCTCGCTTAGCAGATTTAGAAATAGCACTTGATTCATTATTGTAGTACCACTTATCAAATGGTGAATTGCCACTTAGTAGACTGTATTGATAAGCGGCAAGTGCCCTCGATAAAGAATCCATATTCACTGGTCCACCATATGCAGTTTCAAACAAGCCTTCGTAATCAGGTATATTTTTAATTTTATTTAGAATATATCCAGGTGACGGATTCGCCATTTCATTGTGAGCTAGCAAAGGTCCCCATACTTGATCTTCAAGAGAATTTTCTCTCGCATCATGGAAGAACCTAGATAAATAGGCGGCGTTCACAACAGTAGGAGCATTTCTTGGGACAGACCTTCCCTCAGTGCCTACAGCAGTTGCTAATTCATTTTGTGCAAAGCCCATTTCTGGAACATGACATATAGCACAAGATATTGTATCTGTATGAGACAGCCTTCTATCAAAAAATAATTTTCTACCTAAATCAATTTTTTCAGGTGTAAGATTTGTTCCTTCAGGCAATTTAAGTTTTGGAAGACCGAGTTGCTTAGTTGTTGCAATTGTATATAAATCTGCAGGTTTTCCAGTTCTGTGTAAACTTTTACTAGCACTTTCATAATCACTGTCATAATAACCATCTTTATTATCACCTGGTTTTGATAGCTTTGATGTCTCAGATTTAACAGCGTCTAATTTAGAATTTGAATTTGTATCAGCTGCAGCAATCAAAGTGCCATTATTAGTATTTGGATCAAGTAGTGTTTTTATATCATTAATGATTAAATCTGCATGAAGAAAAGAAACGCTATAAATATTTCTAACTTGTTTATCCTTATCGATTAAAAAAACTCTAAGTATATGCGAAATCGAACCAATATAATTACCTTCACTATCATATTCTTTTATAATTCTTTGTTGATAACCGTCAAGTATTGGATCTAGAATATCTGCATTTTCTGTTGTCAAAAACTGCCAATCTACAAGGTGTCTCTCGGTACCCGCTCCATAGAGCTTCATAATCTCTGGTGTATCATTTTTAGGATCAAAGCTAAGACTTACTAAATTAACCTGCTTCCCAATAGCCGGATCTTTAGATAATTTCTGTTGAATTTTATGAAAAACTGCTGTGGCTAATGGACAACCATTTATATCTGTAC
>ERZ802824.1840-NODE-1840-length-11077-cov-15.1293_pt1 | contig 11077 bp, 9 predicted proteins | sample MGYA00345650_ERZ802824 | MGnify/ENA primary metagenome ERZ802824 (study PRJEB30503, sample SAMEA104212361) | marine metagenome | biome: Westerlies Biome; feature: [SRF] surface water layer (ENVO:00010504) within the epipelagic zone...; material: water... | reverse complement strand
GAATTAATAATGAATTTAAATCTAAATCATCTAAGTGAGATGAGCCTCTTGAAATTTGCGAGAGTAAATCAGTTCTACCGATAATTTCATCTAATTCTTTAAAACCTAATTCTGCAACTATTTCTCTTACTTCTTCAGCTATGAAGCTAAAAAGATTTACAACCTTATCAGCAGTGCCTGAAAACCTTTTTCTCAGATCATCATCTTGAGTGCAAACACCTACAGGACAAGTATTTGAATGACATTGTCTGACCATGATACACCCCATTGCAACAAGAGATGTTGTGCCTAGATTAAATTCTTCAGCACCCATTAATGCAGCCATCGCAACATCTCTTCCAGTTTTTATACCTCCATCGGTTCTTAAAACTACATTCTGCCTCAAGCCATTTAATGTAAGCACTTGGTTTACCTCAGTTAAGCCCATTTCCCACGGAATGCCAGCGTACTTGACACTTGTTTGAGGGCTTGCTCCTGTACCACCATTATGACCTGAGATTAAAATTACATCTGCTTTAGCTTTTGCAACGCCTGCAGCTATTGTACCAATACCAGATGAAGCAACTAGTTTGACACAGACTCTTGCCCTCGGATTAATTTGTTTTAGATCAAAAATTAACTGAGCCAAGTCTTCAATTGAATAAATATCGTGATGTGGAGGTGGGGATATTAATGTTACGCCCATAGTTGAATGTCTTAGTTTAGCAATTTCAGCTGTGACTTTAAAACCAGGCAACTGTCCACCCTCTCCAGGTTTTGCGCCTTGCGCAACTTTAATTTCGATTTCTTCACAGTTATTAATATATTCTGCAGTAACACCAAACCTTGCAGAAGCTATTTGCTTAACTCTCGAATTAGCATTATCACCATTAGCTCTAGTAATGGATCTTTCAATTGACTCCCCTCCTTCACCACTGCATGAAGAGCCTCCTATTCTATTCATTGCAATTGCCAATGTTTCGTGAGCTTCTTTTGATAGCGCTCCATGCGACATACTTCCACTTCCAAATCTTTTTCTTATTGAAGTAATAGATTCTACATCATTCATATTTACTGGATTTGCATTAGACTTAAATTCTAGCAAGTCTCTAATATTTATTGGTGAAAAATTTTTATGAGCTTCTGAATATGTTTTAAACATTTCATAAGAATTTTTACTCACTGCTGATTGCAATAAGTGAATTAGTTTTCCATCATAGGCATGTGCTTCTCCGCCATTTCTATAACGATAAATTCCACCTATTGGTAAAGTAGCTATATCTCCAGAATAGGCGTATTTATGTAACTCCTTAATTTTATATTCAACTCCACTCAGGCCAATACCAGAAATTCTACTTTGAACACCAATAAAATATTCGTTTACCATTGATCGACTTAAACCAACAACCTCAAAGTTAAATCCACCTCTATAAGCACTAACAACTGAAATGCCTAATTTTGCCATTATTTTTAACAGGCCTTGATCTACCGCCTTTTTATACCTTTCAACACATTCCTCATATGTATAGTCCTTAAATAATCCTTTTTCGTGACGCTCTCGTATGCACTCTTGCGCAAGATAGGGGTTTACAGTTGTTGCCCCCACTCCAATTAAAACTGCAAAATAATGCGTATCTAAACATTCAGCAGATTGAACATGAAGTGAAATAAATGACCTAATACCTTTTCTAGTTAAGAAGCTATGCACAGCGGCCGTAGCTAAAATCATTGGAATAGATACCCTAGTTTCGTCTGTATACTTATCAGTTAATACGATATGTTGTTTACCACTCAGTACCGCTGCCTCAGCTTCACCTTGTATTCTTTTAATATTTTCTTTTAATGCATTTTCATTTGTTGAAAAACTACAATCTATAATGACTAACTCTTCTTTGCCAAATTTTAGCATTTTATTAAAAATACTATTAGTCACTACAGGACTATCCATCACAAAAACACTTTCTTGATAAGAATTGGAATCTAAAACATCGCGCAAATTTCCAAAACGTGTTTTTAAGCTCATTCTAGATTGCTCTCTTATACTATCGATTGGTGGATTTGTTACTTGACTGAATTTTTGACGAAAAAAATGAGAAAGTGGCCTATATTTGTCTGATAAAATTGCAATAGGGGTATCATCACCCATGCTTCCAGTAGCTTCTTTTGCCTCATCAACCATAGGGTGCAAAATTAACTCAAGTTCCTCCATAGTATATCCAGCTGCAATTTTTCTTTGTCTGAGATTTTGTGAGTCAAAAAGAGACGACTCTTTTTTTGAAGTAATTTGCTTATCTATACGGATAATTTTTTTTACCCACTCATGGTAAGGATGTTCATTGGCAAGCTTATCTTTTAAATCAAAATTTTCATACAACTTACCTTCTTTGAGGTTAACACCTATAATATCGCCTGGACCCAGACTACCTTTAAATACAACTTCATCCTCATCAACTGGAACCATTCCAGCTTCGGAACCTGCAAAAATTAAATTGTTATTGGTAATAGTATATCTCATTGGTCTAAGACCATTTCTATCCATGCCGCCTATAACCCATTCACCATCATATGCTGCAATAGCAGCTGGTCCATCCCAAGGCTCAATTACCGCATTGGCAAACTCATACATATTGCTATGACTCTCTGGAATAAGTTTACTTCTTTTTGACCATGCCTCAGGCATAAGTAGGGTTTTAGTCAGTGGAGCTGACCTGCCTGCTCTTACAAACATTTCAAATGCAGCATCTAGCGCAGAAGAGTCAGAGCTTCCTCTAATAATTATAGGTTTGATTTGATCGCTGTCTTCTCCAAATAACTCAGACGCAATCCTATTTTCATGATTTCTCATCCAGTTGGTGTTTCCTGAAATAGTGTTGATTTCTCCATTATGAGCTAATGTTCTGAAAGGTTGAGCTAATGCCCAGCTCGGGAAAGTATTTGTGGAATACCTTTGGTGGAATATGGAGAATGATGAAATAAATTTTTCATCTTCAAGGTCTGGATAAAAAGTAGAGATGTGCTCTGCTAAAAATAACCCCTTATAAATGACCGTATTAAAACTAAGTGAGCAGATATAAAACTCAGTAATCTGTAAATTTAAGATTCTTTTTTCAATTCTTCTTCGTATTAAAAAAAGTTCTTTATCAAGATCTTCTTCATCTTTCCTTTCAATATTATTAACAAACATAACCTGTTCAATTTCTGGTCTGGTAGAATTTGCCTTTTTACCTAATACACTAGTATCTAAGGGTACCTGTCTCCAGCCATAAATATAGTAACCATGATCGATAAGCTCTGACTCAACTATAGTTCTGCATTTCTCTAATGCAGCATAATCATTTCTAGGTAAAAAAATCATTCCAATACCAAGATCACCATCCATAATTTCATGACCAGTTTTTTTTACTTCGTCCTCAAAAAATTGTTTTGGAATTTCTAAATGAATACCAGCTCCATCACCTGTTTTACCGTCTGCATCAACTGCTCCACGATGCCAGACTGCCTTTAAAGCTTCGATTCCACTTGTTACTACTCTTTTATTTGGAATTCCATCTATTGAAGCAATAAAGCCTACACCGCAAGCGTCATGCTCTTGGCTTGGGTTGTAAAGATTTGCATCAATTAATTTTTCTTTATTTTTATAATACCTTTCTAGCCAATTCATTATGAAACCTTCTTTTGCTCCTTATTTTTTTCTTGAATATACGAATGAATAGACTCAGCTGCATCTCTTCCATCTCTTATTCCCCAAACAACAAGTGAAGCACCTCTAACAATATCACCTGCAGCAAAAACTCCTTCGATATCAGTCATCATTGATTTAAAATCAGTTTTAAGGGTTCCCCACTTAGTTACTTTCAACTGATCGACACCAAACATTCTGGGTATATCCTCTGGATCAAAACCTAATGCTGTAATAACCATATCGGCTTTAATCCTATAATCAGCTCCCTCAATTATTTCTGGTATCTGCCTGCCTGAAGAGTCAGGTTCACTTAATTGCATGCGAGAACATAAGACTTCAGTTATACGATCATCTCCTATGAAATCTTTTGGTGAGGATTTCCATAGAAATTCTACCCCTTCTTCTTCTGCATTTAGAACTTCTCTTGCCGAACCTGGCATATTTTCTTTATCTCTTCTGTAAAGACATTTTACTGACTTTGCATTTTGTCTAATGCTAGTTCGGACACAATCCATAGCAGTGTCGCCACCACCAATTACCACAATATCCTTGCCATCTGCATTTAATTTTCCATTATCAAAAAGTGGGACTGTATCTCCTAATCCTTTTTTATTAGAGGCAATAAGAAAATCTAATGCTGGAATAATATTAGGAAAATTTTTATCTATATTAAGTTTTTTTGCTTTATAAACTCCAGTAGCAATCAAAATGGAGTCATGTTTTGATTTTAATTCTTCAAAGACAATATCCTTACCTACCTCAACATTGAAATTAAATTTGATGCCACTCTCTTTGAGATAATTTGTACGTCTCTCAACAATTTCTTTTTCTAATTTAAAACCTGGAATTCCATAAATTAATAAACCGCCCCCTCTATCATACCGATCATAAACTTCGACATCATAACCCTCTTTTCTAAGCTGTTCTGCAGCAGCCAAACCTGCAGGACCTGCGCCTATAATTCCAATAGACTCATTTCGTAACTGATGAGGAAGTAATTTAATTGGTTTAATCCAATTATTATCAAAAGCTGTATCAGTAATGTATTTTTCAACTGATCCAATTGTCACCGCACCATGACCAGATTGTTCAATAACACAGTTGCCTTCACATAATCTATCTTGTGGACAAATCCTTCCACAAATCTCTGGCATATTATTTGTGCTTGCTGAAAGTTCATAGGCTTCTTGTAAACGATCTTCTGCAGCAAGTTTTAACCAATCAGGAATATGATTATGAAGTGGACAATGTACAGTGCAATAAGGAACTCCACACTGGGAACATCTACTAGATTGCTCCACAGCCTTGTTCTTTATATAACCTTCATAAATTTCGTTAAACTTTTGTTTTCTGACTTTGGCATCTTCTTTATTAGGGTATGCCTGGGGTAAATCAATGAATTTAAGCATTTTTGCCATTTTAAGTCAGTACCTATTACTTATTTTATATATATTATTTACTAAGAGTGAATTTATAACTAATTAGATAATTTAAACAAGTCAGCACAGTTGACATATTTTAAATATTTTTAAATAAAATTGAGAGAATTTCAGTAAAAAATCATTATTATATTAACTTAAATGCCAATCTTGCCAATTATTTTTTTAGGACTTTTGCAGGGAATTACCGAATTTCTTCCAATTAGCTCTTCAGCACACCTAATATTGGCTCCATATTTATTAAATTTTGAGAATCAGGGCTTAGTAATTGACGTTTTTCTTCATATAGGAACGCTCTTAGCAGTAATAATTTACTTTAGACGGGATGTTTTTGAATATATCAGATCTATACCAAAACTACTTGATAAAACTGCTAGCGATGAAACGAAGGATTTAAAAAATTTAATTGTAGCTACCATACCTATTGCAACTGTTGGTGGGATAATATTTCTTACAGGATTAACTTCATTATTAAGAAATTTACAAGTTATCGGTTTTGCAACTATATTTTTTGCGCTACTTCTCTATTTTGCAGATTTTAAAAAAGATCTTTCTTTTCGTTTATCAAACTTAAATTTCAAAAAAATCCTCATTATTGGATGCTCTCAAATTCTTGCAATTATCCCTGGCACTAGTAGAGCGGGAATTATTTATACTACTTGTAGATTTTATAAGACTTCAAGAGTCGATGCAGCTAAGTTTTCTATGTTACTCTCAATACCAACAATATTACTATCATCATCTATTCCATTAATTGAAATTGCTAAACATGGCAGCTTTGAACTAACTATAAATGCAATAGTTGCTATGTCAGTAGCTTTTATTGTTGCGATGCTATCGATTAATTTTTTATTAAAGTGGGTGGCTAGTCACACCATGCTTCCATTCGTGATCTATAGAATAATATTAGGCTCTATTATATTATTTGTAGCACTCTAGAGATAGGTTGGTACAACCGAATATGGAGACTTTGGTTCAATATTTAATAGTCTAATATCATTTTCGTTTTTATTCACAATATTATCTATCTCAAGAGCTTTAACCAAATCGGTAGTAATAATTGGATTAGGTAAAAGCTGAATAAAATGTGCCATTAATGAAGCAACAAATACAGGGGCTGGGACTAATAGTCTTTTTATCTTAAGCTCACGCATTAAGAATCTGTATACTTCTTCCATAGTCATAATATCTGGACCACCAAACTCAAATAGCTGTCCTTTATATTTGTCTTGTTTAAGAATATTAACGATGCCGTCTACTAAATCATTTACATAGACTGGTTGAAATTTATTTTTTCCTCCACCAAATAACGGAGTAATCGGGCTTGATTTTAAAAGCTTGGCTTGTACATTAAAAAAGCCGTCATCTGGTCCAAATACAATTGATGGTCGTATGATATTTACATCTTTATAATTTTCTTTTATTGCAATTTCACCTTCACCTTTTGTTTTCTGATATTTAATATTACTTCTTTTGTCAGCGCCAATTGAAGAGATATGCACTAAGCGTTTAATATTATATTTTTTAGCTAGCAATCCTATGTTTTGTGGGCCAAGGACATGAGCTTTACTATATTTATTTTTCGAATTTTCTGCCAATACACCAACTAGATTTATGATGTAATCCGATTTTTCAAAATAGTTTTCAATTGTATTAGTTTTTGCAATATCCCCATAATTAATTTCAAGTTGCCCGACATTCCCCATCGAGCGTAAATAGCCTCTTAAATACGGGTTTCTGCAAACTACATTAATAAAGTAACCATTTTGTAAAAGCTTAAAAATGAGGGATTTACCTATAAAACCTGCGCCAAAAATTGTTATTACTTTATTATTCATTTTTTAATTAATTTGATGATATATACTCTTTTTAATTCATTCTACCAAATAGGCTAATTGCAAGACAATGCAAACTAATTTATACAAAAATGACCTTCCTGATAATGTCAAATTTGACAACATTTTAGCTATAGATACAGAGGCTATGGGTCTGGATCCTGCTAGAGATAGACTATGCCTTTTGCAGATTTATGACGGTATAGGAGACTGTCATTTAGTTCAATTTGATGGTTTTAAATATAATTGCCCAAATTTATCAAAAGTACTTAAAGATGATAAAAAGATAAAAATTTTTCATTACGCTCGTTTTGATATGGCGGCAATAAAATATGCATTAGGAATTAACTTAAAAAATATATATTGCACAAAAATCGCAAGTAAAATTGCACGAACATATACTAGTTCTCATGGCTTAAAAGATATTTGTAAGGAATTACTAAATGTTGAAATCTCAAAAAAGAAACAAAGCAGTGATTGGGGCAATATATCACTCTCAAAAGAGCAGGTTGATTATGCTGCAAAAGATGTAATTTATCTTCATGAAATTAGGGAAAAGCTAAACGAAATATTGCAAAGAGAAAAGAGATTAGATTTAGCAGAGTCGTGTTTCAAATTTTTACCCACTCGCGTTGATTTAGATCTTAAAGGCTGGGTTGATAAAGATATTTTTTCTCATTCATCTTAAAAAATTATGGACAAAAAATTAATTATTAAAAGTGCTCTTGAAGCTATAAAAAATGAGGTTAGTGGGATAAAAAAATTGCCCACAATAATAGATAATAATTTCTCAAAAATTATAGTAAAACTGTCAAAAGTTAAGGGTAAAATTATTTTCACAGGCATTGGTAAGTCTGCACATATTGCTCAAAAAATATCAAGTACCATGAGCTCAACTGGAACACCCTCACAGTTTTATCATTCAACAGAAATGTCACATGGTGATTTAGGTGCAATTTCCAAGAATGATCTAGTTATAATACTATCAAACTCAGGTAATAGTGTTGAACTTAATGGTATAATAGACTTTTGCAAAAAAAATAATATTTCAAACATTGGTATTTCATCAAACAAAAATAGTAGTTTAATTAAGTCATCACAAATGAGTTTAATAATTCCAAATGCTAATGAAGCTTGTTCAATTGGGCTTGCGCCAACAACATCAACTTCAATGATGTTAGTTCTAGGTGATGCAATCTGCATAAGCTTAATGAAAATAAAACAATTTACAGTCAAAGATTATAGAGAAATTCACCCCGGTGGAAGTCTTGGAGAAAGTCTATTACAAGTAAAAAAGATTATGCATTCAGGGGAAAAAATTCCTCAAATCAGTGAAAATGACTCCATGAAAAATGCTATATTAGAAATCACACGTAAGTCATTTGGTCACGTAATTGTTACTAATAAGTCGTCTAAGATTGTAGGTATAATTACTGACGGCGATCTTAGAAGAGCAGTGAATAAAAATTTATTAGATAAAAAAGTAGGTCTTATTATGAATCGAAATCCATTTGTAATTAAAGAGGACTTACTTTGTACAGAAGCGCTTAGTTTAATGAATGATAAAAAAATATCATGCCTTTTTGTTGAAAATAAAATGAAACCAATAGGAATAGTTCACATTCATGATTGCTTAAATTTATTTAGGAACTAGTAAAATAAAATTTATGAAGGCATCTAATATAATAATTATTTTATCAGTTTTATCTTCCATTCTAATTCTATTATATATTTTTCAGATAAATCAAAAGTCAAATAATCTAGAAACAGAATTAAAAAGTTTTGATAAAACATCACCCGCTGACATTAGAGAAATTTCAAATCCTATTTTCAAAAGTAGAGGACTAGAGTCAAACTCTTATACAATCGAGGCAGATAGAGGTATTCAAGAAGATGGCTATATAAAATTATATAATGTAAATGCAGAATTTGAAGGTAAGGATGATAAAATATTTTTTGTTAGTGCGGATAAGGGGATTTATAAACAACAACATGAAACTATTGAATTGATTAAAAATGTAGTAATTTTAGATGAATTAAAAAATAAAACCTCAACCAATAAAGCGGTAATAGAATTAAATGTAAAAAAAATTACTCTATTAGAAGAAGTTATTACGGTAACCTCCAAAGCATATATAAGTTCAAATACTTCAATTTTAGATGAATTAAACGATACAATAACTTACCTAGGCAATGTAAAAGCACAAATTGAAAATGAATAAATTTAAAGTAATTAAATTTTATGTATTAATTTTTGTCTTTTTTAATATTAATACTTTCAGTGAAGAGGCTGATAAAACTTATATAAATATAGATGCGGACCAATTAATCACTCAACAAGACCTATTAAAATCTGAATTTATTGGTAACGTTTACGCACATGATGAAGATAATCATTTTTGGGGAGATAAGATGATTATTTATTATGATGAGAATAAAAAAATAAAATTAATAAATTTAGAAGAGAATGTTAGGATCAAAAGAATCAATGAGGAAGCTACTGGTAATTTTGCCTCATACAGCCCAAAAAAAGAGATAATTGAAATTATTGGTGATGTTGTTGTTTATAAGGATAAAAATATCTTATATGGTGACAAATTGACTATAGATTTAATTTCTTCTACAAGTATCATTATAGGTACTAGAGATAAACAGGTGTCTGTAAAGATTGCTCAATGAATATGAAACCAAAATTAATTGCTTCAAATAATGGACTCGACATTCGAAATCTTCGAAAATCGCTTTCTCAAAAAACGATCGTTAGGGACGTATCACTTAAGATAGAAAGAGGTCAAACAATTGGTTTACTAGGTCCTAATGGAGCCGGTAAAACGACTACTTTTTATATGATTATGGGACTAATACAGCCTGATAGTGGTGAAATATATTTAGATGATAATGATATTATTACATTGCAAATGCACGAAAGAGCTAGTCTAGGAATAGGATACTTACCACAACAACCTTCAATATTTAGAGGTATGTCAGTTGAAGATAACATTATGTCTATTTTGGAAACAAAAAAATATACTAATGAACAAAAACAAAATAATTTAGAGGAGTTACTTACTGAGTTTTCATTGACACATCTTAGAAGGGCTATGCCATACATGCTAAGTGGTGGAGAACGAAGAAGAACAGAAATAGCGCGGTGTTTGGCGGCAGATCCAAAATTGATTCTTATGGATGAACCTACTGCTGGAGTTGATCCAATAGGAATAAACGATATTAAAAATTTAATAAAGCAACTTATTAAAAGAAATATTGGAGTATTAATAACAGATCATAATGTTAGGGAGGTTTTAGATATTTGTGATTATTCTTATGTTTTACACTCAGGAGAAATTATAGCTGAGGGTCAAAGTAATGAAATAATAGGAAATAAAGATGCCAGAAAACTATATCTTGGAGACTCATTTAAATTTTGAATGGTGGAGCTAATCGGTCTCGAACCGATGACCTCATCACTGCCAGCGATGTGCTCTCCCAGCTGAGCTATAGCCCCAAATAATTCAGTTGCTAAGAATCTTCCTCGTCAATTGAAACATCTACAGCGTCTTCAATATTTAATTCTTCCTCATCAGAGTCAATAACACCAAGATCATCATCAGCCTCGTCCAAACTTATAGTATCTTCATCTTGAATTTCATCAGAATCATCGTCAAGAATATCCATACTAGACACTGACTCAGTCGCATCATCTCCAACTAAATTACCGACTTCCTCGGAATCTAGATTGTCATCATGAACTTTTTTTGCATCTGAACCATATTGTAGCATTTCATTTAAAGCAATAAAAACCCCACAACCAGGGCATTCGATTGGATATTTCTTGTTTAGATCATAGAATTTTGTACTACATTCTGGACAAACTATTTTTTTTCCCCACTCTGCTCTAGGCATATAGATTATTTTTTCCAAATTTTTTTATCATACAATAGTATCTTTGATGTATAGTGTGAATAGTATTAATACATAAAACAATAAGTTCTTATTTTGTCAACACAAGAAAAATATAAATTAAAAGGCCGCTTAAATATTAGTGGAGATAAATCTATTTCTCATAGATCTGTAATTTTGGGGGCTATGTCAATAGGCCAAATGGAAATTCATAATTTGTTAGAATCCAAAGATATAATGAG
>ERZ802824.1837-NODE-1837-length-11082-cov-27.1605_pt1 | contig 11082 bp, 10 predicted proteins | sample MGYA00345650_ERZ802824 | MGnify/ENA primary metagenome ERZ802824 (study PRJEB30503, sample SAMEA104212361) | marine metagenome | biome: Westerlies Biome; feature: [SRF] surface water layer (ENVO:00010504) within the epipelagic zone...; material: water... | reverse complement strand
TATTGTCAGGTGTTTTACTCATTATGGTTTTTGGAAAAATTGGTAATATTCTTGTTGATCCTAAAACAGAAATCTCTAATGCATATCCAATAGAAGTTCCTGAAAAAAACCAGATAAAATCAAAAGTAGTTGAGGAAGTTGTGATTGAGCCTATTCTTGCTCTTTTAGCTACCGCCAACCTAGAAAGCGGACAAAAAATTTCAAAGAAATGCGTTGCTTGTCATGGTTTTGACGCTGGTGGTCCAAATAAAGTAGGTCCTAATCTTTATAATATTGTAAATAAAGATCAAGGCAAAGCTGACTACGCTTACTCAAAAGTTTTAGCATCATTGTCGGGTAAATGGTCTTACGAAGAATTAAATAAATTTTTGTATAAACCTAAATTATATTCAAAAGGAACAAAAATGAATTATGCGGGTTTATCTAAAACAAAAGATCGAGCTAATTTGATAGCCTGGCTCAGAACAAAAAGTGATAGTCCAGTTTCTCTGCCTTAGATTATTTATTTTTGCTTAGTCCTATATAAAGGTTAAGTTATGAATGAAGCAGAATTTAAAGAAATTTCAGATTTTTTAAATTTGTTAGCAGATGCTTCAAAAAAAATAACTCTAGATGGGTTTTTATCAGATAAATCGTTGCAAATAAAAAATGATGGAAGTCCCGTTACTGAATTTGACAAAAATTCTGAAAAGATTATGTGTAAATTAATATCAGAAAAATTTCCTGATCATAATATATTAGCCGAAGAAGAAGGATCAAAAAAATTAGATTCTGATTATACATGGATTTTAGACCCTATTGATGGGACTAAGAATTTTATTATTGGAAGACCTTTGTGGGGAACATTAATTTGTTTAGCTTTTAAAGGTCTGCCTATAATTGGTTTAGCTGATTTTCCGGCCCTTAATGAAAGATGGTTAGGTTATAAGAGTAATTGTTTGTTAAACAACTCTAATTTTAAATTAAATCATCTATTTACTAATAAAATATCAGAAGCAATTGTTGGTTCCACAGATCCAAGTTTATTTTCTGAAGAGGGCCAAAAAAAATATCAAACCTTGATTAATGCCACAAGATATCACGTGTGGTCTGGGGATTGTCACAATTATTGCTTAGTTATGAAAGGGGGACTTGATTTAGTTGTAGAGCAGGGACTAGCTGCATATGATATTTTCCCTCTTATTCCAATACTTAAATCTCAGGATATAATTATAACAGATTGGAATAGTAGACAGTTATCTCTCAATAAAAATTTTTCTAGTAAATATTCAACAGTAGTTGCTAAGGATACTAACGTATACAAATCTACAATAGATATTTTGAAATAAGTTCAAGACCGTATTTATTTTTTTTGACAATATTTTAAAATCATATTTACAATATTTCTTAATCCCATTGCCTCACCACCAACAGGAAATCCAGGCCTTGAAGTAGTGTTCCAAGCCATTAAATCAACATGAGCCCAATTAGTTTTTTCATTGACAAATTTTTTAAGAAATAACGCTGCAGTTATGGCTCCTCCAGTTCCAGAAGATCCAGTACTACTCAGAACACCATAATTTTTTTCAAGTTGTGTTTCATAAGATTTAAACAAAGGCAGTTTCCACATGGGATCAATCTGTTCTATTCCTTCATTAATAATATTATTGCCTAAATCTTCATTGTTTGTAAATAATGCAGGTAATTCGGTGCCTAATGCAACTCTTGCAGCACCTGTTAGCGTAGCAAAATCAATGATAAAATCATGTGTAATTTTACTTTCCTGGCTATACGTTAGAGCGTCAGCAAGTAACAATCTACCTTCTGCATCAGTATTCCCTATTTCAACAGGAGTTTTATTCCTTGAAAAAACAACATCTAATGGCCTCATAGATTTTTCAGATACCGAGTTTTCAGCAAGCGGTAATATAATTCTTAAATTAACATTACAATTTATAGACATTAACGCATAGGCTATTCCAAGGACAACTGCACTACCACCCATATCTTTTTTCATTAATAGCATGCTATTAGACGGTTTTAGATCTAATCCTCCACTATCAAAAGTAACCCCTTTTCCTATTAATGTAATATTGGGAAAATTATTTTTTTTATTTTTGCACCATTGTATATTAATAAGAGCAGGTTTGTTTTCTGAAGATCTTCCAACAATATTTATCAGTGGAAAGTTTTTTTCAAGTTGATCTTCTTTGTAAGAAGTAATTTTTGGAGAAAATTCTTTTAAAAACTTTTTAATAATTTTTTCATAATTATAGGGTGTTAGAATATTAGGTGGCAAGTTTATCAAATCTCTTGTTAGAAAAATACCTCTAATTTCTGCAAAACATTTTTCTAATAAAACTTTTGAAATGACGATTTTAGCTTGACGTGAGCATAAAGTTCTACTTTTAGTTAAATTTTCTTTTTTCCCCTCTATAGAAAAATTGTAAAATGATAATCCCCATCCAAGAAAAAAATTATACTTATCATTATCTTCAAACATAGATACAAAGTTAGTTTCCCACTTTTTATTAGGCAATTTTTTTGATAGCTTTGCTGCTTGGTCAATAATACTTTTTTTTGGTTCTTTTAAAGCTCTAATTATAATAATAGCACCAGCAAGAGAACCATTCTTATCTGGGAAAAATCCAAAATTATCTTTTTCTAAATCAAATGCAGATTTTAAAAAACGTTTTTGTTCAACATTGACTAGATCTGTTGAATCTAAATATTTTAAATCACTAAAAATATAAAGAGGAAGCGATTTAATTTTTTTATTTTCACAAAATCCAAGTAACTTTTTATCAAAACTATATAACATTATTTTATAACCTTTTTTTATATTATAAAATTATAACATTACTTTAAAATTATGGTATTTCTATTTAATTAATCAGAGCATGTTTTATGAAAAAGTTATGGAATATTAATAATTATTTTAAAGATTTAACAAAGTTAAATATTTTAACTTTAGGAACTCTAATATTTCTAATTCTTGTTGGTATTTTTTCAGGACAGAACTCTATTCCTCCAATAGATAGAGATGAAGCTCGTTTTGCTCAAGCTAGTAGACAAATGGTTCAGAGTAATGATTACGTAAATATAAAATTTCAAGATGAAATCAGAGCAAAAAAACCAATTGGCATTTATTGGCTTCAAGCGTTTTCAAGTAAAGTTTTTGGATCAGAAGAGATAGGATCTTTCAGGGTACCATCTTTGTTCAGTTCTTTAATTTCAATATTGTTTGTTGGTTTTTTAACAAGATTAATCTTTCCTTTATACCAAACTATAGTAGTCACGTTATTGTTTGCTTCATCTATTACTTTTATGGGTGAAGCTCATTTAGCAAAAACTGATGCAACTTTATTATGTCTAATATGTATCCAACAATATTATTTACTTAAGCTTATATTAAATGAAAATACATCGTTTAGAGTTAAATATTTATACCCAGTAATTATATGGTTTACTTTCTCATTTGGTGTATTAGTGAAAGGTCCTCTTTCATTTGCAATATTAATTCCTACAGTAATATTATTTTGTTTTTTTCAAAAATCTTTAGATTTAATTAGAGCTTTAAAACCTATTCTTGGAATTATCATTTGTGCTTTCATAATTCTACCATGGTTTTTTGCGATTGATGAGGCGACTCAGGGAGTTTTTTTACAAAAAGCTTTTAACGAGGACTTTTTTAGTAAATTACAAAGTGGACAAGAAGGTCATGGAGCTCTACCAGGAACGCATTTGTTAATTTTATCAATAGCAATATGGCCAATAGCCACATTTTTGCCATGCCTAATATTATTTTGTATACAGAATAAAAATAACATAGTTGTTCAATTTCTAGTAAGTTGGATAGTTCCATTTTGGATTATTATTGAAATAATCCCAACTAAACTTTTCCATTATTCATTACCAGTCATCCCAGCAATTGCAATTCTAGCAATTGGTGGCATGTTTCAATTTAAATCTAACATAAAAAAAATTCAGAATACTTTATTAAAAAAAATCATATACTTTTCGTCAGTTTTATTTGGTTTGGGTGGCGTTGTTATGGGTATAGGACTTTTCTATACTTGTTACAAATTCAATGTAGAAAAAGACTTAAGCATTACATTTCTAACATTTTTAATCATATTAATTACAATTTTAGTTTTCTTTTTATCTCTTCTACTAATTTTTAATATTAGAGCTCTTAATAAAATAAGCCAAAATTTTTTTTACAATCTTCCACTTTCAATAATAGCTTTAGGAGCAACGTTCAATATTATTAATTTTAATTTAATTATACCAAAGCTAGACTATTTATTCCCAAGTAAAACTCTTGCTAACAAGATAGAGCTAATTAACCCTGAAACTATAACTTCTGCTGGTTATCATGAACCAAGTTTAGTTTTTTTGTTAAATGGTAATGTTTTATTATCTAAACCTCATGAAGCAGCTATATTTATGGCGGAGGGTAAAAAAAATATTAGTTTGATAGAAAAAAATTCACTTAGTGAGTTTTTAGAGGCAATAAAAGAGTTAAACTTAAAAGTAAAAATAGTTGATACTATAAAAGGATATAATATAGCTAAAGGAAGACATGTAGAAATTAATATTTTTAAAAATCAAATGTTTGACCAATCGAATTAAAGTAGCTATTGATTGCTATTATCTCAATTAGAACAAAATTAGTAATGACTAAAGTAACTGAAATATCTGTAGTTATCCCTGTAAAAAATGAAGCGGGCAATATTGATCAGTTAATAAAAGAAATTGCAAAATCATTAAAAACAACAAATTATGAAATAATTTATGTAAATGACGGTTCTGTAGATAATACAGAAATAGAATTAAAAAATAATTTAAAACAAAATAATAGATTGAGGGTAATTAGTCACAAAATTAGCCAAGGCCAATCCGCTGCTTTACGTTCAGGAGTTATAGCATCTACGTCCCCATTAATAGCAACTTTAGATGGAGATGGACAAAACGATCCTTCTGATCTTAAAAAAATGGTTGAACTTATTAAAAAGTACAATAATGAACTCACTTTAATTGGAGGTGTCAGGGTAAATAGGAAAGACAGTAAAACAAGGTTATGGGCATCTTCTTTTGCAAAATATTGTCGATATTTTTTACTTAAAGATAAACACCCAGATTCAGGATGTGGTATAAAAGTTTTTCATAAAGAATTATTTATAAAACTTCCTTATTTTGACCATATGCATAGATTTTTATCTGCTCTTGCACTTAGAGAAGGAGCCAATGTTTTAGAATTTGATGTAAAACATAGAGAAAGGATAGTTGGAAGTTCCAACTATACAAATATAGGAAGGCTATTGGTTGGTATTTTTGACGTTTTAGGGGTGATTTGGTTAAGAAAAAGGATGCCTAAAAACACGTCCTCTAGAGAAATATACAAATGATTAGAGATTTCAAATGAACTTCATTTCTTTTTTATCAATGCAAATTGAAAAAATAGCTCTTTATTTAAATGATATTATAATATTTATATTACCCTTTTTAGAGCCTTACTTAACTAATCATCCTGAAGCCATAATGATAACGATTGGTTTTGGTGGACAAGCTTTATTTGCTACTCGTTTTATAATTCAATGGCTCAGTAGTGAAAATGCTGGAAGATCTGTTATACCCGTAGCTTTTTGGTATTTTTCAATATCAGGAGGATTAGTTTTATTAACCTATGCAATTTGGAGGCAGGACCCTGTAATTATTGCAGGTCAGTCAGTTGGCGTTTTCATTTATGCAAGAAATCTATATTTTATTAATAAAGAAAAAAAAGAAACCAATTAAATTAGTTCTGAAATAAAATAAGCCAGACCATTCATAATTTAATTAATTTAAAGTAATAGTTAATTGAATTCGTTTTTAATTGGTCTTGATAATAGTTTTTTTATTATTTCATCTATATTCGCTTCTCTATTTAGTATTTTTTTTATAGAGGTCATTATAGGTAACTCTATGTTAAGTTTTTGAGATAATGCAATTGTAGCATGAATTGCGTTCAAACCCTCTACCAGCTCTTTTGGTGGCTCATTGTTATTTTTCACAATTTTCATTCCATACGCCATATTTCTTGAATGTGGACCGCTACAAGTTAGAGACATATCACCGATACCAGCTAGACCAAAGGCAGAATTATAATTTCCTCCTGCTTTTTTAATTAATTCAGATGTTTCGGATATGCCTCTGGTAATTAAAGCAGCTTTTGCATTATCACCTAATCCTAAACCTTCAATTATACCAGCTCCAATTGCGATTATATTTTTAACGGCCCCTGCAATGGAAACACCTTTTGGATCATTACTAGGATATAATCTAAGATTTGAGTTGTGGAATAATTTACAAATTGAGTTAGCTTTTTCAATATCCTTATTTGCAATGACAGCTGCTGCAGGTTGATTATTAGCTATCTCATCAGCAAAGGTCGGTCCTGATAATATAGATAGGGTCATTTGAGGAAAATCCCTTTTTACAACCTCACTAAATGTTTCACCTTTATTTGTTGCAAAACCTTTTGATGTATTAATAACGTGAATATTTTTATCTGATAACAAAGCTACCTGATTAATTACATCTAATACCCTTTTACTTTCTGTTGTAATAAAAATTAAATCACATTGTTGAATTATTTGATTTTTATCCACTGAAGCCTTTATTAGAGGGCTTAACTTAGTTTGAGGAAATCTTTTTGATAAATGATTATTAATATCTGTTTCTCTAATCTTGTCAGAAACTATAAGTGTTGATTTGTGTCCAAGGGAAGCAAGAGTGATAGCTAAAGCTTGACCCCATGCGCCACCACCATAAAAACATATGTTTGAATAAGAGGACATTTAAGCTTTTACTCCACTTTTACCTATTTTAGTATGTATAGGATTTATGTAATGTGCCTCTGGATCTAATGGCCACCTTGGTCTTGGTTTGAAATCTAAATTAGTCTTGCCTTCATGATTATACTTTTCATAACCAGCCCAAGCAATCATTGCACCGTTATCGGTACATAAATCTAAGGGTGGTGCAAAAAAGAGTACATTAGTTTCTAGACATAGTTTTTTTAATTCCTGACGTATGTATAAATTAGAAGCAACACCGCCTGCTACAACTAATCTAACTTTAGATTCACTATCTATCATTTTTTTGAATTTGCTAATTGCAAATTTAGTTCTATCTACAAGACAGTCAGATATTGACTTTTGAATGCTTGCACATAAATTTTTCACAACAGTTTTATTTAACTTGTTTCTAGTAACAGTTTGATTGAAAGCGGTCTTTAATCCTGAAAATGAAAAATTAGGGTTTTTTGAATTATACATTGGCTTTGGTAAATTAAAGCTCTTAGGATCACCATCAATTGCCATTTTTTCTATCATAGGTCCTCCTGGAAATCCTATGTCTAGTATCTTTGCTGCTTTATCAAAAGTTTCTCCAGCAGCATCATCAAGAGTAGAACTTAACCTAACATATTTTCCATATTCCAACACCGCTATTATTTGTGTATGTCCTCCAGACACTAGAAGTAATAAATATGGATATTTTACATTATCGGTTAAACGAGCAGTAAGCGCATGTCCTTCAAGATGATTAACGGCAACATAAGGCCTATCAAGAGACATTGCTAAAGATTTAGCAAATACCGTTCCTACAATCACTCCTCCAATCAAGCCAGGGCCACCTGTTGCTGTGATTAAATCGATATCTTGTAATTCTAACTCTGCTTCATTCAAAGCTCCATGAATGGCATAATCTATATTTGACAAATGATCTCTTGCAGCAAGTTCAGGAATAATTCCACCATACTTAGTTAAATTTGAATTTTGATTAATAACTATATTAGCTAAGATATTTTTTTCAGAAGTTACTATTCCAATAGCCGTGTCATCACAACTCGTTTCAATACCTAAAATATTTTTACAATTATTCTTAATCATCAAATTTCCATAGAAATAAAATTTTAGTATAAAATAGATTTTAATCTAAATAACGCAAATATAAATTAATATTGTATCTTTTAATATTTACTATAATTGTATTAAAAATGTTCAAGTCAAATAGTAAGTCCTAATTAGTTAAAGTTTGATAGAATTAAAATGAAATTTAAAATTAGAATTGCTTCTCGTAAATCAAAGTTAGCACTATGTCAGGTAGAAATAGTTAAAAGTTACTTTGATTTAGGTATTGAAACTGAAATATTAGAGGTAACTACGGCTGGTGATCAAATTTTAAATAAATCTTTATCGGAAATTGGAGGAAAAGGTCTTTTTATAAAAGAGCTAGAAAATTTTATTTTAGATGGTTCTGCGGATATTGCAGTACACTCTATGAAAGATATGGAAACTGAGATTGCTCAAAATACTCAAATATCAGCTGTTCTTCCAAGAGGTGATAGAAGCGATGTGTTGTTGGGTAAATATTCAACATTAGATGATTTACCTTATAACGCAGTCATTGGGACTAGTTCTGTTAGAAGAGCGGCTTTTACTAAATCATATAGACCAGACTTGGTTATAAAACTTTTAAGGGGAAATGTAGGAACCCGTATACAAAAGTTAGAAGATGGACATTTTGATGCAATCATTTTAGCTCAGGCAGGTTTAGATAGATTAAAAATTAGTGTTGGTACAACAATACCAAAAGAAATAATGCCACCAGCCGCAACCCAAGGAGCTATTGCAATTCAATCGACTACTAATAAAAACAATCAATATGAAAAAGATTTAAATAATTATTTATTTAGTATTAATGATAGTAAAACATATTTTGAAATTTTAGCCGAAAGAAGTCTTCTAAAAACCTTAGATGGTTCGTGCCGATCTCCTATATCGGCAAGTGCGTATGTTTTAGAAAATGACCATTTAAAGTTATATGGCGCAATTGCCAGGCCAGATGGTACTAAGGTAGTTAAATCTGAAATAACAGGATTAAAAAAAGATGCAGTTTTGTTGGGTAAAAATTTAGGAATAGAAATGATAAGTAGAGCAAATGGTGAAGTTATATATAAATAAAAATTAAAATGAAGGAGTTTTATATTACTAAATTTGATCAAATAACTTTGATACTTAGAGAAGCTAATGATGCCAAAAAAAACTCAGAATATCTCAATGAAAGAGGTGTTATTTCTAAACCCTTTCCAATAACCTCAATAAAGTACAAAGATTATAGTAGTTCTAAAATTCTTAATCATAAATACAATTATGCTGTAATAACAAGCCCCAAAGCTATAAAAGTTTTAGATAATATAGTTTCAAATAATAAAACAGTATTTTTAAAATCTTCTAAAATTTTTACTATCGGTCTAGAAACTAAGGATAAACTTAATAAAATTAGTTTTAGTAACGTACTCAATGCAAATAGTAACTCAGAATCTCTAATCGAATTAATATTAGAAAACACTTGTCAGAGTGATTTTGGTTTATGGATTGCTGCTACAGACAGAAGTGTTGACCTTAAAGAAATTTTAACAAAGAGAAACAGAAAAATAGAAATATTAGAGGCATATAGAACTTTACCAATTTTAAAATTATCTGAACCAATCAAACAAGATTTAATCAATTATAAACAATTAAATTTAATTGTTTTATCATCCAGAAATGTCTCAATTACTAAAGATATTTTAGATAATTATAATTTATTTAAAGAGGTTAATATTAAATCAACATTATTTGTAAATAGTAATAATGTTGCTCAAAAAGCTAAAAATCTTGGTTGGTTAAATATTAAAATTATTAAGAAAAATTTTACTAAAGATATCTTAGATTATATATTAGAATTACCTAAATAACTAGGAATGTTGATATGGTAGACACTAAAACTCAAAGAAATAAGAGTGATAAAGATACTATCATTGACATGGAACCTGTAAAAGAGCCGCAAAAAATAAGTTTTTTTAAAACTAACAATTTTCTTGTGCCTTTCATTAGTATTTTGTTTTTTTTATTAATATCAATTTGGTTAATATTGTTCTATTTGCCAGCTTTTTTTCAAGAACAAACTAACAGAATTAATGAATTGGCAAATATAATTCAAAAGATCGATGAGAAGGAAAGTGAAAAAATAAATATTTTAAACCAAGAAATTGAGTTATTGAGAAATAAAATAAAAAAAATTGATTTAAGTACAAATGAAGAAACTAAGTTTGATATAAAAGATCTTCAAAAATCTTTTTTATTTGTTAAAGAAGAACTCGAAAAGGTTTCTACTAAATTATTTGTTTTAGAAAAAGACAATAAACAAGTTTTTATTAAAAAAGATGAACCAACAAATAAAGTATCTCCAATTAATTCTGTAGGGAATAAAGTAAATATCTTTGAAAAAAATAAAGACCTTAAAAACAATGAAAATCAATTAATAATTGAAGCAAAAAGTATTGTAGAAAAACTTCTTGCTAAAAAAGATCTAGAATCTTTTTCGAATGAAGAATTATATTTAACTGAACAAAGTTACTTTGAAAAAATTAAGAATTACCTGGCAGGTTTTTTAAAGCTTAGACAGTATTCTAACAGCTTATCTCCACGAGGGTTGATTACTAAAGCTGAATTGGAATTGGAAAGTGGGAATTTATATAATTTTTTATCTTTGATTAAGAAGTTACCAAATAATTGGAAGGAACCTATAAAAGATTTTATTTTTAAACTTGAGAATTTTTTACAAACAATTGATCAAAAGGTGGGTAAGTGATTTTCAAAATTTTAAAATTAATTATATTTATTTTACTGATTTGGTATTTATCAGAATTTTTTGCTAACTCTGAAGGTGAAACCTCTGTAAATTGGATGGGATGGGGTATTCAAATACCTACGGATAGATTTGTTTTAATATTGATTTTATTTTCTATTTTAATAATTTTTATTGATAGAATTTGGCTTGCATTCTTAAATTTTCCCAAGGCAGCTTTTAGAAGATACGAAGTTAATAACAATAAAAAAGTAGAACAAAAACTAGTCAAAGCATTTTTACTGGCCAGTCATGGAGAATTTGAGTCCGCTGCAAAAGAAGCTTCTCTTGTTGCCAAAAACACCAAAGATAAAAATTTAGGAAAATTATTAAGCACACATTTAGATGTTTTTAAAAACTTAAATGAAAATTCTACAAATAAAA
>ERZ802824.1834-NODE-1834-length-11095-cov-33.6079_pt1 | contig 11095 bp, 11 predicted proteins | sample MGYA00345650_ERZ802824 | MGnify/ENA primary metagenome ERZ802824 (study PRJEB30503, sample SAMEA104212361) | marine metagenome | biome: Westerlies Biome; feature: [SRF] surface water layer (ENVO:00010504) within the epipelagic zone...; material: water... | reverse complement strand
GCATCCTCGCGGATGGCGGTATGCGGACAGCCACCTGTTTCCACCCCGCGAATCCGGTCAGCTGGCAGTGCCTGCGCACGCACCAGAAAATCGGCATCCTCACGGGTGTAGATATCATTCGTGATCACTGCCATCGACATGTGCGGTGACAGCGCCTGGCACAACGCCTCGGTCATGCTGGTCTTGCCAGCACCAACCGGCCCGCCAATACCAACACGAAGCGGCCCATGCTTCAGACGGCCGGGTGTCGGAACAATGCCAGCGGTATCATTTATGGGCGTGGAAACAGCCTGACGTGTCATGTGCGATAAATCCGTTGTGTTGCCGTTTCATGTTCAAATGCGCAGAGATCGGCACCGGGGGCAAAGCTGCCAACCGCGTCAACCTTTGTTGCCATGGCGCGGGTGGCTGCCTGCTGAATGACCGGGGCCAGTGACAGAAGACAGGATTGCCCGTCAATCTGGCCGATTGGCACTGTCCTGACTGCCACTGAAATCTGGTTCATGCAGACCGCCTGAACAAACGCGGCCAGCACCGGTTGCGGTTGCAGGTTCAACTGGCGCGCCGCCATGCCGATGGCCACCGGATAGGCAAGACCGGATGGCAAGGTGATGGCTTGCGTTTGTCGCATAACGCTGATGAAGGCGGCACCAAGTTCGGTCGTCTCGCGATGGCGTTCCGCCCCCGCACATAATGCCAGACACAGATCATTCACATCCTCATCGGCCATGGCCGCGCCCAGAAACACCGCATCGGTGAACGCAGTGCCATGCAGCATCGATATCGTCAGCCAGCTGGCAAGGCTGGCACGACCATCAACATCACCGCGGTGAATGGCAGTCTCCAGCCCGCTGGAATAGCTGAAAGCCCCGATGGGAAAGGCTGGCGAGAACCAGTTCTGCAGGATCAGCAATGGCGTCTGGTCGGTTTCGGTCATCTGCTATTCATGCCCATGCGTATGACTATGTGACTCACCGTGCGAATCACCATGATCGTGACCGTGGGTGCGCCCATGCCCATAGGCACCGCCTTCCGGCGTGAAGGGCGCTGTGACCTCTGTCACCATCGCACCAAGACCTTCCAGCATGCCTTTCAGCACTTTGTCCTGCCGGATCAGCAACCTGTCAGCCGCAATCTGGCAGGGCGTGTGCCGGTTGCCGACATGCCAGGCGATGCGCACCAGATGTTCGGCCCGCACTTCGTACAGCGGTTCCACCGCGGCGCACACCGCGATCACCCGTCCATCATCAAGACGAAACCCCTCACCCTGATTGACCGAACACGTTTCCGGCAGTTCCACAAGGAACGCCTCACCACCATCGCTGACCAGACGTTTGCGACGCAGGAACCGCGCCTCATAGTCAAGCGTCACCGTATCGGCAGCATCGCCGCGGTAGATATGATGTTCAATTTGTTGTGCCAGATGCATGAGCGCGCCTCAGAACATGAAATAGCGCTGCGCCATCGGCAGCTCGATTGCCGGCTCACAGGTCAGCAACTCGCCATCAGCGCGCACTTCATAGGTTTCCGGATTCACCTCTATGTCCGGGCAATAATCATTATGCACCATATCGGCCTTTGAGATGGTCCGGGTGTGTTCAACCGGCACCGTTTTCTTGGCAAGACCAAGCGCCGCGCCAATGCCCGCATCCTGCGCCGCTGCACTGACAAAGCTGACAGCAGAGTTTTGAACGGACCCGCCAAAGGCAGCAAACATCGGCCGCGTATAGACAGGTTGCGGGGTTGGAATTGAGGCATTCGGATCACCCATCTGTGCACAGGCAATGCTGCCACCGATGATCACCATCTCGGGCTTCACCCCGAAAAAGGCCGGATGCCACAGCACCAGATCGGCACGTTTGCCAACGGCAATCGATCCGATATGCGCCGAAATACCATGCGCAATCGCCGGGTTGATGGTGTATTTGGCGACATAGCGCTTGACCCGCACATTGTCATTATCGCCGGCTTCCTCTGGCAGGCGTCCGCGCTGTACCTTCATTTTGTGCGCGGTCTGCCAGGTGCGAATGATGACCTCGCCAACGCGGCCCATGGCCTGACTGTCCGAGGCGATGATCGAGAACGCCCCCATATCATGAAGGATATCCTCGGCAGCGATTGTCTCGCGTCTGATCCGGCTTTCGGCAAAGGCGACATCCTCGGGGATGGATTTGTCCAGATGATGACAGACCATCAGCATGTCCAGATGCTCTTCCAGCGTGTTCACCGTGTAGGGACGCGTCGGGTTTGTCGATGATGGCAGAACATGGGCCTCACCGCAGATCTTGATGATATCCGGCGCGTGGCCACCGCCAGCACCCTCGGTATGAAAGGCATGGATGACCCGCTGCTTCATCGCGGCGACAGTGTTTTCGACAAAGCCGCTTTCATTCAGCGTGTCGGTATGGATCATTACCTGCACATCCATCGCATCGGCCACGCTGAGGCAATTGTCGATGGCGGCCGGGGTGGTGCCCCAATCCTCGTGAAGTTTCAGGGCACAGGCCCCGCCCAGAACCTGTTCTTCAAGAGCCGCTGGCAAGGCAGCATTGCCCTTGCCGGCAAAGGCCAGATTCATCGCGAACGCATCTGCCGATTGCAGCATCCTGCCGATATGCCATGGCCCGGGCGTAACCGTTGTGGCCAATGTGCCATGCGCAGGACCGGTGCCACCGCCAAGCATGGTGGTCAGGCCGGAATGCAGGGCATCATCAATCTGCTGCGGGCAGATGAAATGGATATGGCTGTCAAAGCCGCCCGCTGTCAGAACATGGCCTTCACCGGCAATGGCCTCGGTACCGGGGCCGATGACAATATCAACGCCCGGCTGGGTATCCGGATTGCCGGCTTTGCCGATGCCGCAGATGACACCGTCCCTCAGCCCGATATCCGCCTTGAAGATACCAGAGACATCCACAACCAGCGCGTTGGTAATAACCGTATCGACAGCGCCGTCTTTGCGGCTGGCCTGCGACTGGCCCATGCCGTCACGGATGACCTTGCCGCCGCCAAATTTCACTTCCTCACCATAGGTGGTGTAGTCCTTTTCCACCTCGATGATCAGGTCGGTGTCGGCAAGACGCAGCCTGTCGCCCGTGGTGGGGCCATACATATCCGCATAAGCGGCGCGGGATATCTGTTTGGGCATCAGAGACCTCCCATGATCTGCTGGTTGAAGCCAAATACACGGCGCGCGCCGGACAGCGGCACAAGTGCCACCTCGCGGCGCTGGCCCGGTTCAAACCGGACAGCCGTGCCGGCGGCAATATCAAGGCGCATGCCGCGCGCCGCATCGCGGTCGAATTCCAGCGCCGGATTGGTTTCTGCAAAATGATAGTGACTGCCAACCTGAACCGGCCGGTCACCTGTATTGGCAACGGTGATGCTGATCTGCTCGGCGCCTTCATTCAGGGTGATATCGCCGTCCGCCGGCATGATTTCTCCGGGGATCATGACATGCCTCCCTTGCGAATGGGGTGATGTACGGTCACCAGTTTGGTGCCGTCAGGAAAGGTCGCCTCGACCTGAACATCGTGGATCATCTCGGAGATGCCATCCATGCATTGCTCTTCGGTGATCACATGCGCGCCAGCCTCCATCAGATCAGCCACCGACCTGCCGTCACGCGCGCCCTCGACAACGAAATCGGTGATCAGCGCAATGGCCTCTGGATGGTTCAGCTTTACGCCGCGCGCCAGCCGGCCACGGGCCACCATGGCCGCAAGGCTGACAATCAATTTGTCCTTTTCTCTTGGAGTCAGTTTCATCATCTACCTCATGATTGCCAGACACGCGGCACCTGCTGGCCGCGCATGGAATGCAGAATATGGGAAAGATCGGCCTTGCCCGTCATTGTCTCGGCGGCCAGCAGGCGCAGCACGAGGCGTCCCTGCCAGACCGAACAGCCAACGCGCGATGCCAGTGATGGCAGAACCGCTGCCAGATCGGCATGAACTTGTTCAAGCCGCGGGCCGACATAGACAAGAGTGGCCGCCATTTGCGCCCCGCCCGCACCGGCCGCGCCGCCAAGCACCAGCGGCAGATCATCCTGAATGGACAGCGCTTCGGCATGGACAAGCTGGCTATCGCGGCGAATCCGCCAGCGATCGGTGAAGTGGCATTTCTGCAAACGCTCCCCCATCGCGTGCCGGCCAAAGACCAGAGATTCAAGGGCCAGAACTTCACTGTCGGTATCAAGATCAATCTCGATCCGTCTGCCAAGCCGGCTTTCATCGAACAGAATTGTTTCCTGCGGCAGCCAGAAAAGTGACGCGCCGTTTCGTGCAGTCAGCTGAACATCCATGCTGGCGATATCGGCATTGCTGCTGCGATAGGCGCGCTCGGCTGCCTGGGTTGTCATCATGACCCGGCTGGCATCTGCCACCGCGCGGTACTGATAGGCATCGCCACCGGTAATGCCGCCCGCCGTATTGACCAGCACCACCTCTTGCGCGGCACCATAACTGCGCGGCAGCAACGCTTTTGCTGCGCCGGACTGATACAGACGGTCAAGCGCGGATGCGCGAAAGCCGACCTCGGCAGTGCCGCGTGATCGCTGGAGCGTCTTCGTAAGGGTGACCGTACCGTCCATCATATTCGTATATACTTAACTATTCCCGGCTCAGACTCCAACCGATTGACGCAATCGCGCCTTGTCAATGGTCGCGGTGCGGCTCTCATAAACAATCTCGCCGCGCGTCATCGCGAAAATCTGGTCAGCAAGGCCGAACGCAAAATCGAAATATTGCTCAACCAGAACAATTGCCATGGCTTTCTGTCCGCGCAGATAGCTGATCACCTCACCGATCTGGCTGATGATATTTGGCTGAATGCCTTCAGTCGGCTCATCAAGAAGCAGCAAGCTGGGTTTGGTAATCAGCGCCCGCGCGATTGCCAGCTGCTGCTGCTGGCCGCCTGACAGGTCGCCGCCTCGGCGATCCAGCATCGTCTTCAGCACAGGAAACAGATCATAGATTTCACCAGGTATGAATTTTTGGTTGTCAGCAAGGCAGCCAAAGCCTGTCTCCAGGTTTTCGCGCACTGTCAGCATCGGAAAAATAAAACGGCCCTGCGGCACATATCCAACCCCGGCATGCGCCAGCTGGTCCGCTCGCAGGCCGGTGACATCACGATCATCCAGCGCATAGCTGCCACCACTGCTTGGATGAGTGCCGGACAGAATCTTCAGCAACGACGTCTTGCCGACACCGTTTGATCCCATGATGCACGTGACCTCGCCGATATGGGCGCTCAACGATACACCATGAAGGATTTGTGATGACCCGTAATGCAGGGTCAGGTCAGTGGCCTGCAGCATTCCTATCTCCCGAGATAAACATCAATGACCTGCTGGTTACCGGTGACGAAATCCATCGATCCTTCGGCCAGCACCGTGCCTTCATGCAGAACGGTGACCCGGCAATCCAGGGCGCGGATGAATTCCATGTCATGCTCGACAACAACCACCGACCGGGTCTTGGCCAGCTCTTTCAGCAGACTGACAGTGACCGCGCGTTCCGGGGCTGTCATACCGGCGGCCGGCTCGTCAACAAGCAGCAATTTCGGCTCCTGCGCCAGCAGCATGCCAATCTCCAGCCACTGTTTCTGACCGTGGCTGAGCGCACCAGCCCGCCGCGCAAGGCTGTCAGCAAGCTGGATCTGCGTGGCGATTTTCAGAATTCTGTCCTCATCATGGGCTGATCGACGATATGTCAGAACCGCTAACGGGTTGCGCCGATTGGCAAGCGACATCATCAGATTGTCATGCACCGTCTGGTCTTCGAATGTCGTCGGCTTCTGGAACTTGCGACCAATGCCAAGCTGGGCGATCTGCGATTCCGACCGTTTCAGAAGCGAGATGCTGGTCGCGCCCCAGCGCACATCCCCGCTGTCGGGTCTGGTCTTGCCGGTCACGATGTCCATGAAGGTTGTCTTGCCAGCACCGTTCGGGCCGATGATGGCTCTGAGCTCACCCTCGCCAATGTCAAAGCTCAGGGCGTTGATTGCCTTGAACCCGTCAAAGGACACCGAAACATTGTCGACGTGAAGAAGCTGTGCCATCACTCTTTTCCTCGCACAGTGAAGCGGTCAATCAGACCGCCAAGACCTTGCGGCGCATAGATGGTCACAACGACAAAGCTCAACCCCAGAAGCACCAGCCACCAGTCGGTCCAGATGATGGTGGCAAAGCCAAGCGGGATATCGGGGGCCTGACCGCCGGTGAAATAGCTGGAAAGCATCGAGACAAAGGCCGCGCCGATGACCGCACCATAAATCCGCCCACGCCCGCCAATCGCCACCCAGACCGCAAGATAGATTGAAGCAATCGGTGCCAGCTCTGTCGGATTGATGATACCCGCCTGCGGGTAATAAAGCGCTCCGGCCACCGCCGCGATCACCGCCGTTAGCACAAAGATGAACAGCTTGTAGCTCTCGACGTTATAGCCAAGGAAGCGCACCCGCGCCTCATCATCGCGAATACCCCGGATGATGTTGCCAAGCTTGCTGTCGACAACCGCCATCGCGCCGATATACGTGACGGCTAGGGCAAGTGCGCTGACCAGAAAGAAGATGATCGACAGGGTGCCCTGCGAGATATGGTCAAAGCCGGGAATATTCTGCAGACCCGACAGCCCGTTATTGCCGCGAAGGCCACTGTCGTTCTGCAACAGATACAGCGACAGCGCCAGGGTCATCGCCTGCGTCAGGATCGACAGATAGACGCCATTGACGCGTGAGCGGAACGCCAGCCAGCCAAAGACAAAGGCAAGCAAACCGGGCACCAGAACGACAAAGGCCAACTGTACCCAGAACAGATCGGCAAAGGCCCAGATGGCCGGTATCTCGGCACCGCCAACGACGCCAAAGATCTGCGTGCCGACAGCCTCGCTGATTTCAGTCGGGCTTGGCGGAAGGGCATTGTTCCGCGCCGCCTCGATGACAATCATCTTGGTGCGGGCAAACATCATCCACATGCCGATCATGTAACCACCAAGCGCAAAGAAGGCAAAATGGCCAAGTGACAGGATTCCGCAAAAACCCCAGACCAAGTCCATGGCGATGGCTATCATGCACAGGCACAACGTCTTGCCAAGGGTCTTGGTAAAGCTGGTCGAAATCACGCCAATCCCGAATCCCTCTCCAAGTATGGTCACCGCAATCGATACCAGTGCCAGCACCCCCAGAAAGACCAATACGGACGGGTTGCTGATCAGATGCCGGGTCAGGACGGTCCTTTGCAAGAGGTCAGACATTGATCAGGCCTCCGCCGCGCGGCCCTTTTGGGCGATGATGCCACGGGGCCGGAACTGGATGAACAGAATGATAAAGATGATCATGTAGGTTTGCGCCGCCAGCGTATTCGAAGGGTTGAACCATTCGATCCCCTTCTGCAACGAGCCGATCATCACCGCCCCGGCAAGGGTGCCCCATATATTGCCGACGCCGCCGACAACAACCGTCATGAAGCTCTGCACGATATAGTCGGCACCAAGTTCGGAGGTCACCTTGGAATAGAGGCCGATGGCAACACCGGCAATGCCGGCAATGCCGGACCCAAAGCCGAAGGTCAGCATGTTGATCCGGTCAGGATTGATACCCATGCTGGCGGCCATCGCCGGATTTTGGGTCACGGTTCTTGTCTCGAGCCCGAAACGGGTGCGCTTCATCACATACAGAAGAAGACCGAGAAACAGCAACGCAAGGAAGAAAATGGCAATGCGGATATTGCTGATGGCCAGCACATCATTCACCGCAAAAGCCCCGTCAAGCCAGCCGGGCGATGTCAGCGGCCGCGCCTGTGTGCCAAAAATGTTCTTTGCGATCTGCTGCAGTGCGATGCTGATACCGAACGTGGCAAGAAGCGTCTCCAGCGGCCGCTTGTAAAGATGGCGGATGACAAGCCGTTCCATCACCACACCAGCGGCAAAGGTGACAAGAAATGCCGCCGGTACCGCGATGATAATCGACAGGGTGTAGTTCGGCACGAAAAGCTGCACGACATAGCCTGTGTAGGCACCCATCATGATGAACTCGCCATGCGCCATATTGATGACCCGCATCACGCCAAACGTAATGGCAAGGCCGATGGCCGCCAGAAAATAGATGGAGGCGAGGCTGAGCGCATCTACCAGAAGATCGATATATTTATACAAGGTGACCTTTGTCTGAATGGCGTTCAGAACATCCCGCGCCGCATCTGTGACCAGCGATGACGGGTTGTCATAGATCGCAAAGAACCGCGCATTATCAACCGCCTGTTGCCGCGCCTGATCGGAAATGAGCTGCGGCGCGACCCCGCGATCGACAAGCTGCTGATAGGCAGCATCGCGCGCGGTATCACTGTCGAGACCGGATGTTGGGTAGCTGCCCACTTTGCCGTCAACAGTGGCGGCGATCAATGCCTCGTCGCGCATCGCCCGTGTCACGAAGGCTGGTGCCAGCCCGGCAGCGACCATCATCTCGTATGCTGTCACAACGCTCAGCTCGGCATCCTTGCCGCCAAATTCCGACAGCCTGGCTGCCGACCCGTCGGACCTTTTGATCGTGCGGCCGGGTGTAATCTCCCGCGCCAGGTTGGCATCGTCCGGCAGCGTTGTCGCAACGCGCACTGTACTTGTCAGCATCGGGGTCAGGGCAGCGCGCACATCAAGCGACAGGTCACCGGCAAGGCCGCGTATCGCCTGCTCGACCTCAGCATCATCAGTGCCATGCGCCAGCATGCCGAACACATATGCCTTTTCCATTTGCACCTTCAGGGCTGGCACAGTCTCGTTGGTGATCGCCGCCTTCAACGGCGCGAGATGCGATGACTGGATATCGCGCAGCAATGTTGTCAGGGTTGTTTCGCGAATGTCAGGATCAGGATTGCCAAGCCGGAAAGGAACAAGCGTGGCTCCAATCTTCGAGCGCACCCCGCTATTCGGCTTGATCTGCTTTATCGATTTGGCTGACACGAGGCCGATCTCGACCCCCGTGACGGCGTCACGGATCAGCATTTGCTTTTTGCCATCAGCCGATTTCGCAGCTTTTTCGGCAAGGACAAACCGTCCGCTTTCCTTGATGAAGTAAAGTTTCTTGGCCTGCCAGTTGTTAAGGAACTGCTCCACTCCAGTTCCACCATTTCTAGTGAATTGTTCTAGAACTGGTTCGACTGTTTTCGATGAACTTTTGATGATAAGTTTGCCATTGTCAGCCAGAATTTCCTCGAGGCTGCTGTTAGCAGTTTCTGGTGCCAAACAAATCAACACAAGCGAGGCAAAACAGGCCATAATAATTCTATGCACAGCAAATAATCCAAAGTGGTTCACTGATCCTGGAGACATTGGGTGTGTCTCCAGGAAAGGTTAGTTAGGCCAAAGCTTTTGATCAGTAGTTGGACTTTAACTGAACACAAGTGTTTGTTTCAGTGTTATACATGCCACACCCTAAGGCTAACCAATCCGATTTCAGCGGCTTTGATTCTGGAAGAAAATCGGTCCACGCATCTCCAGCTACCTCTGTCGTTTGGCTTATAATATCGAATTGGCCGTCAGCTTGAATCTCACCGATGAGAACAGGCTTCGATAAATGGTGGTTTGGAAGCATCTCTGCCATACCGCCAGTCAGGTTCGGGAATTTCAGCCCGTACATGTTTTCACGAACGGCATCGACATCAGTCGTGCCAGCCTTTGTTACTGCCTCAACCCACATGTTGAAGCCAATGTAGTGTGCTTCCATTGGATCATTGGTAACACGCTCTTCACCCATTTTAGCTTTCCAGGCCTTGATAAACGCATCGTTAGCCTCGCTTTCGGCGGACTGGAAGTAATTCCAAGCTGCGAGATGTCCCACAAGATTGGTGGTGTCCAAACCAGAAAGCTCCTCTTCACCTACTGAGAACGCCACGACCGGAATGTCGTCTGCAGACACACCTGCCGCTGCAAGCTCTTTATAGAAGCCGACATTGGCATCACCATTTATGGTTGAGATCACGCCGACTTTCTTGCCGTCTGCGCCCAGCGCCACAACATCAGCCACGATCTTTGACCAGTCGGAATGACCGAACGGTGTGTAGTTGACGAAGATGTCTTCAGTCGGGATGCCCTTGTCCTTCAGATACTGCTCAAGGATTTTATTGGTTGTCCGCGGGTAAACATAGTCAGTGCCAAGAAGCGCGAATTTCTCAACGCCGAGTTCTTCCAGATAGTAATCCGTTGCCGGGATCGCCTGCTGGTTGGGGGCGGCGCCTGTGTAGAACACGTTCTTCGAGCTTTCCTCGCCCTCATACTGGACCGGATAGAAAAGAAGGCCGTTCAGCTCTTCAATGACCGGCAGGACCGACTTGCGTGAAACAGAGGTCCAGCAACCGAATATCACATCAACATCTTGAACAGTAATCAGCTCTCTTGCTTTCTCTGCGAAAAGCGGCCAGTCAGATGCTGGATCCACAACCACGGGTACTAGCTTTTCACCAAGTAGTCCGCCTTTCGCATTTTGCTCCTCAATCAACACCATAATGGTGTCCTTTAGAGTGGTTTCCGATATAGCCAGAGTTCCTGACAACGAATGTAGAATGCCGACTTTAATGTCCGCTATGGCTTCGCTGGCAAGTGCACAGGTCAGAGCAAATACACCAACAATCTTCTTCATAATGTCCTCATTTCTTTTGGGTTTGTTTAGGAGAACCGCGGGGGGAACCGCAGTATCATGGGATACACACGATGAAAAAAAATGCTGATGTTAAAAACGGCTAATTTTGCGTCAGAGCGGTGCAAAAATCGCACAGCCCGGACGGAGTACGTGAAAACGAGATGGTTACAGCCATGGTTATGCGGCAAAAAGTTGTGCCACACACCGATTCTGTCCCAGTTTTGCAGGTAGTATCCCGGCCATCCCGGGGGTGCTGTCAGCTGTATTGGCGACCCGGCTGGCATGCGCATACCGGGGTGCTGTAATACTCACAACAGTCCGAATCACGGCTATGAGATGTAGATCTTTCTCACGCCTGGCGGGCTGTGATTGCGGCATTCCCAGCTATATTTTGTCCAGGCGCGCCGCTAGATCCGTGAATTATATCGGCCACGTTCAAGAGCAGCTGCGATGTGACATGCGTCCT
>ERZ802824.1828-NODE-1828-length-11135-cov-16.5894_pt1 | contig 11135 bp, 9 predicted proteins | sample MGYA00345650_ERZ802824 | MGnify/ENA primary metagenome ERZ802824 (study PRJEB30503, sample SAMEA104212361) | marine metagenome | biome: Westerlies Biome; feature: [SRF] surface water layer (ENVO:00010504) within the epipelagic zone...; material: water... | reverse complement strand
CTAGTAAATTAATTACAAAAGAGAAAATTCTAATAATACTTGAAAATATAAAAGCCACAGCAAGATGTATGTACTGTAATGGCTTCTCAATATATCTCGCTGTAGGATAAATATCCCATGTCTGTGGAAGCAGATAGAACTTCTGACTGTCAACTGGAAGCGTTACAGTCTCTCGACTGGCTGCTTTGCCAAATCTATCAAACATAATTGCCATTAACAAAACGCAAAAGCCACCCTCTAATGCAGCGCCTACTTCAAGTTTTTTGATTGATACCCAAATATCTGAACCTAATCCTTGAGCACCAATAAAAGTTGCTAAAACAACTAAAGCTAAAGCCATCATAATTGTCTGGTTAACGCCCATCATTATGCTGGGTAGTGCGAGTGGAATTTGTACTTTAAACAAAACTTGACTTTTTGTTGAGCCAAATGCAGTAGCAGTCTCTATTGTTTCATTTGGAACTTGACGTATACCTAAATTTGTCAATCGAATGATCGGTGGCATTGAGTAAATCATTGTCGCAAGTATTGCTGGGGCACCACCAATACCAAAGAAAAACATTGCTGGAATTAGATAAACAAAAGCTGGCATCACCTGCATAACATCAAGAGCAGGTTTCATATTCCTTTCAAATCGATCGCTTAAAGCACAAAAAATACCAAGTATGACGCCAACTAAAACTGACAAAAATACTGATAGCCCCATAAGAGCTAAAGTTTCCATAGCAGAACCCCACAGTCCAACCATTCCCCAATACATTGTTCCAAATAAAACAAGGAAACCAAGTTTTATTCCTCCAAATGCAAGAGAAGGTATAAGCAATAGTGCTACAATAAATACCCAAGAAGAGTCTAAAAGAAAATCTTCAAGCATCCAATAAAGTTCTTTTACATAAGCAGCAACCGCTCTCGTGTATACTTTGATATTATCTTTTAAGAAATCCTCACCCTGATTGACCCATGCGGTAAATGTAAAAGAGTCAGTAACAAAAACTGGAAATTCAGATACGTCTTCACTTTGAAATACTAACCATATTGAAAACAGCAACGCAGCAAATATTATTCCAGGGATAATTAAATTCTGATAATTGTTTTTTGATGAGAAAGCAGAGGTATCTTGAGTAAAAGCCATAATAAATTTAGAATTTACAAATTAAAATAAGTTATTCAAAAATCCTCAACATAGTATAACATTCAGCAAATATATCACTCATAAATAATGGAAAAAAACGATAAAATAGTATGCACTGATATCTGGAAGGTATTTGGACCCAACGAAAAGAATGTACTTTCTAATCTGGACAAAACTCTATCAAGAAGCGAGGTACAGGAAAAAACTGGACACGTCGTCGCTGTAAAAGATGTAACTTTCTCAGTTCAAAAAGGTGAGACATTTGTCGTCATGGGACTTTCTGGAAGTGGCAAATCAACTCTGGTTAGGTGTTTATCAAGATTAATTGAGCCAACAGCGGGGCAAGTTAGCATTGATGGTCAAGACGTTACCACAATGAGCAACAGAGATTTAACAGAATTAAGAAGAAATAGAATGAGTATGGTCTTTCAGCACTTTGGACTTTTTCCTCACCGTAGGGTAATTGAAAATATTGGTTATGGTCTTGAAATCAGAGGCGTAAAGAAAAAAGATAGATTAGAAAAATCTATGGAAACACTCAACTTAGTTGGCTTAGACGGATGGGACCAACATTATCCAAGAGAATTATCTGGTGGCATGCAGCAACGAGTTGGATTAGCAAGAGCACTTGCGGTTGATCCTGAGATATTAATTTTTGATGAACCATTTTCAGCGCTCGATCCTCTTATCAGAAGAGAAATGCAGGACGAGTTATTAAGTATTCAAAAATTAGTTCAAAAGACAATGGTTTTTATTACACATGATTTTTCGGAAGCAATTAAAATGGGAGATCATATTGCTATAATGAAAGATGGGGAGATTTCGCAAGTTGGAACACCTGAAGAAATTGTTGCAAATCCTATTGATCAGTATGTTAAAGATTTTACTGAAGATGTGCCGAAGTATAAAGTTTTAAGCGCAGGAAAATGTGCAAGAACTGAATGCTGTGAAGAGACTAAAGAAATGTTTGCAAAAGGTAGTGACTGCATTGCGAGTGACACAAAAATTGATAATTTAATTAACCAAATTGCCGACTCTGATAAAACCTATCCAGTAATTGATGCAAACAGTGGTGAGCTCATTGGTGAAATAGATCGCTCAATTGTTTTAAAATCAATGACATCATCTTAAGAAAATATAAAATTAATTTATGCCACTCTTTAATTTAGACAGAGAGGAAATATTAACTCCTCAAGACTGGGGGTTTCCAGTTCCAATATCTTATGGTCCGGGCAGATTTGGTGAAATCGGAAGTTATTGTTATGAAAATCAAATAAGAAATCCACTTATTGTCACAGATAGCGGAAGCGTTAATCTTCCGTTTATAGATAAGCTGGTTGAAATTTTAAAAAAAGCAAAAGTAAATTCAGGTATTTATTCAAAGATTTCTCCAAACCCAAGAGATGACGAAATTTCAGAGGGGAAACAATTATTTAGAAATAATAATCATGATGCGATAATTGCGATTGGTGGTGGTAGTGCGATGGATGGTGGAAAATCAATTTGTCTAACTGCCAATAATGAAATTGAATTATTTGATTTTGAATGGGAAAAAACCCCACAAAAAATAGGACCTGATAATAAATTTCCTCCACTTATAACAATACCAACAACAGCAGGTACTGGAGCAGAGACTGAAAGTACTGCAATGGTTACGGATACTAAACAAGGAATTAAACTTTGTATAATGCATCCTGATCTCAAACCTTCTCTAGCCATACTTGATCCTGAGCTAACTTTAGGTTTGCCATCTAATCTTACTGCATGGACGGGAGCAGACGCAATGATACACTCTATTGAAGGTTATTGCGTACCAGGTTTTCATCCATTATGCGATGGTGCTGCTCTTGAAAGCTTATATTTAATCTCCAAATCATTAGTTACTGTTGTTGAAGAACCAACTAATCTTGAAGCACGAGGTGCAATGTTGGTGGCATCATGTTTAGGAGGCATTTCATTCATAAAGGGACTTGGACTTGTGCACGCAATTGCCCATATGGTTGGAGCTGAATTTAATACTCACCACGGTTTAACTAACGCAATTATTTTACCTGCAGTTCTTAGATTTAATCTTCCTGATATGGAGGAGAAAGTAATAAGAATGTCACAAGCCATGCAATATACTGACCATTCTTCAGGTCACTTCATTCAAAATATGGAAAAAATACTTGATAGGATTAAAATTCCAAGAGGCTTAAATGAAATTGGAGTTCCAGAAAATTGCATTGAGAGAATATCTGAGAAGTCAATGATTGATACGGCTTTTGGCACTAACCCACGAGCTGCTACTTTAGATGATGTAAGAGAACTTGTTAAGACAAGCATTTTTGGAGCTCGATAAAAAGCTCCAAAAATGATTACTCAATTATCTTTACAGGAGCAAATTGATTTAATTTGTAAAAAAGAAGTAAAAGTTGAAGAACTTTTCCAAGAATACTTAACAAATATTGACAAACTTAATCCCCAGCTCAACGCAATTGTATCATTAAGAGATCGAGATTGGATTATAAAAAAAGCTCAAGAAAAAGATTCCTTAAAACAAGATATTAAAATCAAACAAATTTTATTTGGGCTACCACTTGCCACTAAAGAGTTGTTTGATGTCAAAGAGCTACCGACTACTTATGGAATGCCTGAATATCAAAATGCATTTCCACAGAATGATTCATTAATTGTAAAAAATCTAAAGCAACAAGGTGCTACTATTATTGGAAAGTCAAATATGGCAGAGTTAGCAATAGGATCACACACAAAGAATAAATTATTTAAATCATCTTCTAATCCATATGACCTTAGTCTATCTCCAGGTGGTTCAAGCGGAGGAGCATCTGCTGCTGTAGCCAGTTGCCTTATCCCATTTTCAGATGGGACTGATATGATGGGGTCTTGCAGAAACCCTGCGGCATATACAAACTTATATGGTTTTCGACCAAGTCCTGGGCTCATTCCTGATAAAAGAGGAGAAAGTAAATATCCTGTATTAACAACCCCAGGAGGCATTGCTCGAACACCAGAAGACTTGAGCATTTTTTTGGATTCTGTATCAGGCCAAGATGATGAAGATCATTATTCATATAGCTTTGAAGGCTCTTTTCGATCAATTGAAAAAAATCTAAATAGTGAAATAAGAATTGGCTGGTTGAGTAACTTTGTTGAAAATTATACTTTTGAAAAGGGAATTATAGAATTATGTGAAGTTGCTTTAAATCAATTTGCTACTGCAGAAAAGAAAATATCAATTGAGCAATGTAATATAAAAATAGATCCTAATAAATTATGGGAAGTATGGTGCAATCTCAGGTCAAAAATAACATTTGATGATCTTGATGCCATGCAAATACAAAATTTTGAAGAATTAGGCTTTCCTGTTAAATGGGAATATGAACAAGGAGAAAAAATAAAGGAAGTTGATATCTCCAATGCTATTAATCAGTATCACAAGGATCGCTATTATGTTGATGGTCTCTTTGATGAATACGATATTCTTGCGTTGCCTTCTGCTCAACTATTTCCATTTGATAAAGAAATAGACTTCCCAAAAAGTATCCAAGAAACTCAAATGGACACATATCATCGTTGGATGGAAGTCACAGTATTTGCGAGTATGTTCCAGCTGCCTACCATTTCGGTCCCTGTTGGCTTTAATGAAAAGGGACTTCCGATGGGAATGCAATTAATTGGTAAAAATAAATCAGATGCAAAAGTGATTCATATTGGAAAGTGCTATGAAGAAGTTTTTAATCGTTCAAAAATACAACCCAATATAATAAATGAATAATAAGCTGGCTCACACTCCAAATCCCACTCTTGTAACTTTACGTGATAATAAGGCTAAATGGAATCTTCCCGAGTATCGGAGGACTGGCTATAGAAACCTTCACAAAATTAACAGATACGGAATTTTATTAAGGTCAGATTATGTTCTGACATTAAATGAAAATATCAAAAATGAAATTAAAGAAATATCATCAGTAAAGGAAATGACTAGTCATAAATCATTTTGCTCTCTAATTGTAGGAAGAGATCAAGATGTATTTTATGAGAAATACGCTGAAGATTTCTCTCCTTCGCAACCACAAACAATCATGTCAATCTCAAAAATGTTTCTTAATTTATTTGTTGGTGAGCTTTTGGAAAAAGGCAAATTGCAATTAGAAAGACCTATCTCATATTATCTACCCAATATTGGAAGTGGTTACGCCAAGGCAACTGTTCAAAATGTTTTAAACATGAATATAGTTAATGCTTTCACTGAAGATTATACTGATCCTTATTCAACATCATTTATGCACGAAACTGTGGGTGGCTGGCGAATACCAGATGAAGGTACGAATGAAGTCTTACAAGAAGATTTTCTAAATAAAATTGAAACAGATGTGAGTGGTTCCGTGGCAAATAATACAGATAATGCATATTATAAGTCAGCAAACAGTGATGTTATTGCACTATTAATCGAAAAAATAAGTGATCGGAAATTGCGCGACTGGCTTCTTTCTTCTGTTGAAGCCATGGGTTTCGAAGATGGCTTGTATATGGCTACTGATCGAGGTGGAATGCCATGGTTATCTGGTGGAGGTTGCCTTATGACAAGAGATTTTTTACGTATGGGTCTCTTGTTCTCAAGAAGAGGCAGAGGAATAAGAGATAGAATTATCGGCTCAGAGAAATTTATTAACGAAACTGTATCTAATAAAGGTCCAAAATATATGCACTTAAAAGATGGAAAATATGTTTATTATGCAAATCAAACAATGAAATCGAATAATTGGATTGGGCATTCTGGATATGGAGGACAGTTTTTGATGATTAATTTAGAAACTAATGTTGTGGCTGGTTTTTTTTCTGTTTTAGAAACTGACTCAGCTACAGATGAAGAGTATAAAACTAAAATGATACTCATGCTTGAAGAAGTAACCTCAAAAAAATATTCATAGAAAGGATTTAATATGAAAGGGTACGTTATGGTTGGGTCAAGTAATTTAAATACTTCCAGAGCCTTCTATGATGAAGTTCTAGCTGTCTTAGGAATGGGTTCAATGTATGAAGATGAAGTTTGCATAGGTTACGCTCATGAAGGAAATGCAGATGTAGAATTCTATATTACCAAACCTGCTAATGGAGAGCCTGTTACATTTGGAAATGGTACACAAATATCTTTTCTTACCAAAACAAAAGAGCAAGTAGAAAAATTTCACCAAATTGCTCTTAGTCTTGGAGCAACGAATGAGGGCAATCCTGGATTTCGACCACATGATAGTAACGTTTATTATGCTTATGTAAGAGATCCAGACGGTAATAAAATTTGCTCATATACAAGTGTAAATGTCTAGAGCGACCAGATTTAAGATTTATCGAGTCTTAGTTATAGCTTCTATTATTTTAATAATCCCCCTTCTCTTCATTGTTGGAGTAACTTTGCCCTATTTATTCAATACAATAAAAGTAAGTTTCCCTGAAATTGCTATAGGTAAAGATGTAGAAAGATACATTACTGAAAAAGAATTAAACTTTAAGAATACTAATGCAAAAGCAAGGAAGAAAATAATATGGAATGATGATACAAAAATTAAAACTGAATATTCAATTGTTTATCTTCACGGAAGTTTTGCTACAGGATATCAGCAAGAAGATGTCTTAGTAAAAGTTGCAGAAAAATTGAAGGCTAATTTATTTATATCGAGGCTAGCCGGACATGGATCAGGATTTGACTCCACAAAAAATGTAAAAGCTGAAAATTTCCTCGAAGATGCGGCTGAAGCCATTACTGTAGGAAATAAAATAGGCGAAAAAGTGATATTGATGGGTTTCTCAGCTGGGGGCTCTTTCGCATTAATGGCAGCTAAGGACCAGAAAATGCTGAAAAAAGTTAGTCATTTAGTGCTCATTGCACCTTGGACCCCAAAACTATCGCTTCCGTATTTCATAGCAGCCACAGGATTATTTTTTAAAAGTAACTATAAATTCAATTTTCCTGGTTATTTTAGTTTGCCAAATAAAGAATGGGATCCTTTTTGGGTTAATGAATTTCACAGAACGCTCCCAAAAGAACTTTGGAAAGCTGCTTACTCAGGAAGAAATCTTGAATTTCCAAAAACAAATCTGCCTCTTTTGGTCTTTTACGAAGAAAAAGATAAGGTTGTAAAAGCTGAAGGAGTTAAAAAGATATTTAAAGAATGGAAAGGACCTAAGAAAATTATTAATAACAATACTAATTTAGGAGGTTTCAACTATCATGATATAATTGGAATCCTTAACTCTCCTCAAGACGAACTGTTTGTTGAAGAAATAAATAATTGGATAAGAGCTAACCCTTAAATAAATTCTGATTATTTTTCCGTAATAAATTTTTTTGGACTTTGCCCATTGAATTCCTTGGCAAGTTTTCCATGAAAATAATTTTTTTTGGCTGCTTATATTTAGCAATTTTATCCTTTGTAAAATCAATTATTTGATTTTCATCTTTTTTATCATCGTTTACAACAACAGCTGCAACAACCGCCTCACCAAAATCAGCATGTTGTAATCCAAAAACGGCAGACTCTAATACATTTGGCAATTCATTTAATACATCTTCTATTTCTTTAGGATAAACATTTAACCCACCACTTATAATCATATCCTTATCTCTTCCTACAATAGTAAAATAACCATTTTCGTCCTTCTGTGCGAGATCACCTGTTATAAAAAAGCCATCTTCCTTAAATGCCTCTTCAGTTTTTTCTTTCATTCTCCAATATCCTTGAAAAACATTTTCACCCTTAAGTTCAATGGTACCTATTTTTCCATTTTCTACTTCTTTTCCCTCCTCATTAACTATCCTAATTTCAATACCAGGAAGTGGAATGCCAACCGTTCCCGCTTTTCTCTCTCCGTCATATGGATTTGAAATATTCATATTAGTTTCTGTCATTCCATATCTCTCAAGAATTTTTTTACCAGTTCGTTTTTCAAAATCTATATGAGTTTCAGATAACAGGGGTGCAGAACCTGAAATAAATAATCGCATATGTTTAGTGCTTTCAGTATTTAACTCTTCACTTGCTAGCAGTCTTGTGTAAAAAGTCGGCACACCCATCATTGAAGTTGATTCTTTCATCCAGAACATCGCTTTCTTAACATCAAATTTTTCTAAAAAAATCATTGATCCACTAACAATTGCCAATAGATTACAAGCGACAAAGAGACCGTGTGTGTGATAGATCGGTAGCATATGCAAGAGCACGTCACTTTCTGTAAATTTCCAAAAATCTCTTAAAACTTCTGAATTAGAAACTAAATTTCTATGCGATAACATCGCGCCTTTTGATTTTCCAGTAGTTCCCGATGTATACAAAATAGCCGCTAAATCATTTTCACTTCGAGCAATTGCGTGAAACTTTGTTGAGTAGTTTTTAATTCTTTCGGTAAGAGAACCGCTTTCATCTAAATTTAATGTTAGGATTGAAGCTGATGAAGTGCTTGCAATGCTATCTATTTTGCTTTGGATTTTATCATCAACAACAATCACCTTAGGTTTTGCATCATCAAAAAAATATTCTAACTCATTGAGAGTATATCCTGTATTGAGCGGTAGATATACACCACCAGCTTTGATGGTAGCGACATATAATGCTAATTGAATAATGTTTTTTTCTGCTTGGACAGCAACGCGGTCACCTGGAGATAAATCAATCTCTATTAGATAATTAGAGATTTTATTAACTACCTCATGAAATTCTATGTAGCTTAACTTTTCACTCTCATTAATTAAAAATATTTTTTCTTTAGTTTCATTAGATTTAAAGATTTTATCAAAAAGATAGTTTGCGTCAGTCATTAATTTTTTTCATCCATCCTATAAGTACTTAACTTTGATAAAGTATCTTCATGAATTACGATCCCAAGTCCAGCAGACTGATTAAGTATTGCTTTATCCTCTACGATATTAAAAGGCAACTCACAAAACTCTTTTGTGAATTCAATGTAATCAGGGAATATTTCTGCCTTTTCGGAATTTGGTATGCTTGAACAAACATGAAGCATCGCGGATGCGGAAACTGACATAGAATTCCAACAATGGGGTGAAATAGAGATATCATTATTTAAAGCTTCCTTTGAAACGTAAAGCATATCAATAATTCCTCCTATTCCTGAAATGTCAGGATTAAGTATATCTGCTGCATCTCTTTTAATAATTTCTTTAAAATGAGGGAGGCCACTCTGTTTTTCGCCAGTCACAACTTTCATATCAAAACTATTTTTAATTTCGGTGAGTAGGCTAATATTTTCTCCATCAACCGGCTCTTCGATCCAATAGGGCTTCAAAAAAGATACCTCTTTTAAGAAGGTCTTTGTTTGATCTAAATCTTTAGGTATGGCTAAGTCTAGCATGAGAGGGTATTCCATTCCCACTATTTTTCTTACTCTATCGACAAACTTAACTGAGTTTGAAGTGTTTTCAAATAATGGGTAAATTTTAATACCTCCATATTTTTTTTCAAAATATTTTTCTACCTGATCTAAGTAATCTTCTTCATCTTTTCTTAGATCACTCCAACACGTAACATAAATAGATACATCGGGCTTAGGATTATCTGTTAGTAAACAATTCAAAGGTAGATTTTTCAATTTACCAGCTATATCCCATGCTGCAATTTCAATTGCACTTGTGGCAGAACTGAAATCTAGTCCTTTATGATTATCACTGAGTAAAGATATTTTATTATATAATGAGTTTATTGATAAGTTTTTGATTTTTGATATTTCTTTAAACAACTCGATTATTATTGTTGCAATTGCCTTTTCTCTGAGATGAATAGAGAATGCTTCCCCCCACCCTTCAACTCCGTCGTGTGTTGTTATTTTTATAATGATAAATTTTTTGCTCCTAGACCAATCGTCTTTACTTTTGTGATTCTTGGTAATCCAAATCTTCAGACTAGAAAATTTGCCAATGCTTATCTCTGTATCCATTACAAGTATTAATTTTATTTGGAATATATTTAATTTTGACCTTTAACATATATAAAAAAACTTTTATGTTAAGTAATGAATGCAAAATTAGTTTTAGGAGCTGGATGTTTTTGGGGAGTTGAAGTGCTCTTTGAAGAAATCCCAGGTGTCAAAAAAGTAATATCAGGATATGCAGGTGGTCACACTGACAATCCTACATACGAGACTATTTGCACAGGAACCACGGGTCATATTGAAGTTGTTGAAATTGAATATGATGACTCAGAAACTACATATGAAGCACTGCTAGACAAATTTTTCTTTATACATGACCCCACTCAATTTAACCGACAAGGTCCTGATATTGGTGAACAATATAAATCTGTAATATTCTACAATTCAGAAGGTGAAAAAACTATTGCTGAAGAAAAAATAAAACAAATTGACGACTCAGGTGAACATCAAGGAAAAGTAGCTACTGAATTAAGAGAAGCTGTTAAGTTCTATCCTGCGGAAGAATATCATCAAGACTTTATCGAGAAGAATGGCAAAGTGTGCTATCACCAACTTTACGTTCAGCACAAATCTTAATCACTCCGGCGTCTTCTTATTTAAGACGCCAGAATTATTTAAATTTAACCTTTAACTACTTCCCTTGTATTTGCATTGAATGACTCAGTGAACGGCACATCCACAGTCACTGCATTTACTGGTTCACCCGGTTTGTCTGCATAAATATCTGGCAGGTGAATTTTATATTTCTTTCCAAGCTCCCATTTTGGGAATCCATTGGCATTCAAAGAGCCGTCAAAAGGAACATAACCCATTGCTATGTTTTTTCCTTTTTCTGGATGGTACCAAGGAGATGTAATGAAACCACATGGATCTCCACCATCGCCGGGAGATACGAGCCAGAAGTCAGGCGCATATTCTTCAATTGGTTTACCTTCTAGTTCAAAACCAACTAGTTGTAATTTATAAGGCTTGTGACCGTCAGCAAGATCAGCTTTCATCTTCTCAAGAGCTTGTTTTCCAACATAGTCACCTTTCTTTTCCCATTCTCCTTTTCCAG
>ERZ802824.1825-NODE-1825-length-11149-cov-51.6477_pt1 | contig 11149 bp, 11 predicted proteins | sample MGYA00345650_ERZ802824 | MGnify/ENA primary metagenome ERZ802824 (study PRJEB30503, sample SAMEA104212361) | marine metagenome | biome: Westerlies Biome; feature: [SRF] surface water layer (ENVO:00010504) within the epipelagic zone...; material: water... | reverse complement strand
ATCATGCCCGTCATCATGATTCCATGCGGGTGCATCAGCACCAGAATTCAACTGATCAAGGGGACTGTTATACTCAACCGGATGGCCCTGGTCGACGTGCCCGGCTGGCATATGTCCAGACGGAGCTTTGGAGCCGGAAGCGGTGTTGGACATGCTGCCGGACGTGCCGCCAATCTTGTCGTCGTCAGATGAAATGATCGGCTTTCCGTCTGACATACGGCGGTCTCCTCAATGGGGGTTTCATGTTTTGGCACAGTCGACGTTGATGCGACCTTGTGGCTGAACATACGTGCTGCAGGGCGCGACGTGCAAGATGCCGAACAGCCAGATTCAGCAAATAAAGCGGTGTTGGATGCGGATATTTCGATTGACAGGAATTACCACCTGAAATGGCGTTACGCAGGGTAAATCCAGCTTTTTCAATATCCGAATCGGATCAGCATCAGACCGCGTCTTAAGGTCTTGTCACAAGTCGGGTATGGGCGGCGTGGCGCATAGCACCGGTGCAGACAGTATTCTGCTGGTCCGGACAAATTTTGGACATGAAAAACCCGCCTCGAACCGGGCGGGTTAATCAGTTTCAGGCGATTCGCGCGCTATGGGATCAGGCGGCTGCCTTGACGCGTGCAGCAAGGCGCGAAATCTTGCGCGATGCGGTATTGCGATGCAGTACGCCGCGGGTCACACCGCGCTGAATTTCAGGCTGTGCAACGCGAAGCGCTTCACGCGCTGCCGCAGCATCACCGGTTGCAAGCGCTGTTTCGACCTTCTTGATAAAGGTACGAATACGGCTCATCCGCGCGCCATTGATGGCAGCGCGACGGTCATTTCTGCGAATCCGCTTCTTGGCAGAAGTATGGTTGGCCATGGGACGGTCCTGTCAATTACGTATGAGGAACGGCTTATAAGACGCTTTGCCTTGATTCGTCAAGCAGAATTGCGGCCGCGTGAAAAGCCACAGTTTCAGCCTCAGCGCGGGTTCAGCCTGATCCGCCACAGCATGCCTGTTGCCATCTTGACCTGCGAGATCGTCAGCGCCTCGTCGCCGCGATTCCATCGGCCGCCCTGTCCGCTCCAGCCAAGCCCCGAAAGCGCGTCATTATAATAGGCAATCACGGCAGCCGAATCATCCGGTCCGGTTGCAAAGACCTGAACGATACGGCCTTCTGGCGAATCAAAGGCAAAGCCCAGCTGCGGCTCGATTGTCATGGCGTTCATGATCGGCAGATCACCAACCCAGCGCTGCTGGATCGGTTCGCTCTGGCCTGATTGTGCGGCTGCGCTGACGGCAAAAAGCGCCGCGCACGCAACAACCGACAGCAATCGGGTGGCACCGGTCACGGACCGGTACAGCTGGTCAAACAGTGATCTGGCAGCGGCGCCAGCCTTCGTTGGATATGCGTTCATCTTCATGCGGGAAGCCTATCCTAGCGCTGGCAGTCGGGACAGTAAAAACTGCTGCGCCCCGACTGGGTAATGCGGCGAATGGTGGCCCCGCATGTCCCGCATAGCTGGCCGTCGCGGCCATAGACTGTCAGGCGCTGGACGAAATAGCCAATCTCGCCACCAGGCTGCACATGGTCACGAAGACTGGTCCCGCCATCTTCAATGGCACTTGCCAGTACCGATCTGATCGCCGCGACCAGCCGGTCGGCCCGACCACCGCGAATCGTGCCGGCCTTGCGGCGTGGTGACAGGCCCGCCATGAACAGCGCCTCGCACGCATAGATATTGCCGATGCCGGCAACCAGCGCCTGATCGAGAAGCGCCGTCTTTATCGGCCCCTTGCGGCCAGCCAGCGCGGCAACGAGATGATCTGCAGAAAAGCTGTTACCAAGCGGCTCCGGCCCCATATCCACCAGCATCGGATGCACCTCACCTCTGTAAAGATCAAGCCAACCGAACCGGCGCGGGTCGTTAAAGACGATCCAGCTTTCGGCTGCATTGGCCATCCCGCTGCCCATCGTCAGCACAATATGGTCATGCTTGCCGATGGGCGGTTGTGCCTGATGGATGCGGATTGACCCCGACATGCCAAGATGCAGCAACATCGTCTCACCCTGATCGAGCGGCAACAGCACATATTTACCGCGCCGCTGCAGCCCGCCGACAACCCGTCCCTCAAGGCGGCTGGCAAGCCGGTCCGGCAAGGGCCAGCGCAGATCGGACCTGCCAACATGCGCATGCAGGATTTGCCGGTCTTCCATCGCCTGTGCCAGCGCGCGTCTGACCGTCTCAACCTCTGGCAGTTCAGGCATCCGCAGACCTCTTGCACCGCGTCTTGCAGCAACAGCTTGTGGATCGGATTGCGACCATAAAAATCTAACCTCTCTGGGGCGTTTTCGTGTATCAAGTGCGGGTGCGGTAACAGGTGCGGGGTGCTTTATGTGCAATCGCACGCGCCCGTACGCTTCGCAAGCCCCCGCACGCAAGGCAAACTATAGACAGCGATCAAAATGACTGACCAGAGCCAAAATGGCCGCAACGATGATGGCCCCGATATTCAGCGCCTTGAGAATCAGGGTGGTGATGATCATGACGGGGTGATCGATTTCGGCTTCCGGACCGTTCGCCGTGAGGCCAAGCGCGGCATGGTGCGTGATGTCTTTGATTCGGTGGCCTCGCGCTATGATGTGATGAATGATCTGATGAGCGGCGGTGTCCACCGGCTGTGGAAAGCCGCGATGATCGACTGGATTGCCCCGCAGCCTGTCCAGACACTTGTCGATCTTGCCGGTGGCACCGGTGACATCAGCCAGCGCTTTCTGACAGCTGGCGGCGGCAATGCCATTGTATGCGACATCAACGAGGCGATGCTGGCCGCCGGACGCCAGCGCCGCGACATGATCCGCCTTGCTGACCGGGTACGCTGGTGTACCGGCAATGCCGAGGCCCTGCCTTTCGAGACAGCAAGCGCTGATATTGTCACGATTGCGTTTGGCCTGCGCAATGTAACTGACCGCGACGCCGCCATTGCCGAGGCGCATCGCATCCTGCGGCCGGGCGGGCGTTTTCTGTGTCTTGAATTCTCGCAGGTCAGCAATGCCGCGCTGGCCCGGGTGTATGACAGCTGGTCCTTCAATGTGCTGCCCCGCCTTGGCCAGCTTGTTGCCGGTGATGCCGACAGCTATCGTTATCTGGTGGAATCGATCCGCACCTTCCCGTCCCCTGAAATTCTGGCTGACATGTTCGCCGGGGCCGGCTTTGCCCAGGTGCGGGTGCGCCGTCTGTCCGGCGGCATTGCCTGTATCCATTCCGGCTGGAAGCTCGACTGATGCGCGCCTCAGGCCTGCAGATGCTGCTGGCGCTGTGTCGCCTGCCGATGATCGGCTGGCATCTGGGCCGGGCCGGTACGCTGGGGCATCTGGCGCGGGTGTCCATGTTGCCGATCTGGATGCGGCGCATCTGCAGACTCGCCGATATGATGGTGCGCTCACGCAGCGCCCGCAGTGATGCCGGTGCCGCGCTTGCCGAAGCGCTGATCCGGCTGGGGCCGGGCTTCATCAAATTTGGTCAGGCCCTGTCAACGCGCTCTGATCTGATCGGGCCGGAAATGGCCCTGTCTCTCAGCCAGCTGCAGGACCGCTTGCCACCCTTCAGTTCGCGTCTGGCACAAGCGCAGATCGAGACCGAACTCGGCGCCAGCCTCGACAGCGTGTTTTCAGACTTCAACCCGAAACCGGTTGCCGCTGCCTCTATCGCCCAGGTCCATAAAGCTGCCTTGAAAGACGGGCGGCAGGTAGCGGTAAAGCTGCTGCGACCGGGGATTCGGCGGCGCATGCAAGCCGATACCAGCCTGTTTTATTCGCTGGCCCGCATTCTGGAATGGCTGGCACCCGATCTGCGACGTCTGAAGCTGGTGACCGCTGTCGACCAGTTTACCCAGATTTCGGATATCGAGCTGGATTTGCGCCTTGAAGCCGCTGCTGCCGGCAAGCTTGCCGACAATATGGCCGATGATTCCGGCATCCATATTCCCTGGATTGATCTTGAACACACCACCTCGGAAATGCTGGTCATCGAATGGGTGGACGGCATCAGCATTGATGATGTCAGCGCCCTGACAGCCGCCGGTCATGATATCGGCAAAATCACCGAGGCGGCGGCGCGCTGTTTCTTCAACCAGGTGTTTCGTGACGGCTTTTTCCATGCCGACATGCACCCGGGCAATATCTTCATCGCGCCTGACGGCACGCTCGTGCCGATTGATTTCGGCATCATGGGGCAGCTGGACTTCACCGACAGGCTGTTCCTTGCCCGCCTGCTGACAGCGATGCTGGACCGCGATTATGACCTTGTTGCCCGCCTTCATGCCGATGCCGGTATGCTGGGCGAGGATGTGGCGCTGGCGCAGTTCGCCCTGTCCGTGCGCGCGGTGGCTGACCCGATTATGGGCAAGGCGCTTGGCGAGGTGTCACTTGGCACGGTACTTGGACAGATATTCCAGCTGTCGACACGTTTTTCCATTGAGGTGCAGCCGCAGTTCAATCTCCTGCAGAAAACCATGATGATGGCAGAAGGCGTGGCGCGGCAGCTCAATCCCGATGCCGATATGTGGACGCTGGCCCGGCCGCTGGCGGCAGACTGGATGCAGGCCGAGGCCAGCTTCACCCGCCGCGCCGAAGTCATTCTTGAAGAGGCATTGTCAGTGGCAGCGCGCCTGCCGCGCATTCTGGCGGCGCTGGAAGAAACAAGACCCGCACCCGAACCTGCACCGCGCCCGTTTCTGCCCCTTGCGCTGTCTTGTCTAGCAGTGGCGCTTGCTCTTCTCAGCTTTTTCACGTAAATTCACAAATATTCAAGTATTGGTGATTTCATGAAAAAACATGATGTTCAGACCATTATCACCGCGCTGGGTGGACGGGCGCAGCTGCAGGCACTTCTTGGTGTCGGGGCCAGCGCTGTCAGCAACTATCTGGCGCGCGATGAACTGCCGCAGCGGGCGGTTGGGCCGGTCTGTGAGGCATTGCGCGCCCGCGGGTTCAGCGTTGATCCGACCTGCCTTGAAATTATCGGCCAGAGCGTTCCGCCTGCTGGCCCCGCCCCGCATATCGCCCCGCATATCGACCCGCATCTGGCCAAACAAAATCTGGCCGAACAGAATCTTGCGGGCGGGCCTCAGATCGGGGGCGGGGCAGCTGCCAGCGTCTTGTCTGACACGCGCAGGTCGACCGGCAGCGCCCGTGTCCTGCTGATCGTTGGCGGCGGCATCGCGGCCTACAAGGCGCTGGATGTTGCCCGCCGCCTGCAGGATCACGATATTGCTGTGACCGGCGTCATGACAGGGTCTGCCAGCGCGTTTATCACGCCTCTCAGCCTGGCCGCCCTGACCGGCAAGAAAACCTATACCGATCTCTTTTCGCTGACTGACGAAGCGGAAATGGGGCATATCCAGCTGGCCCGCCAGACCGATCTGGTGCTGGTGGTGCCGGCGACAGCCAATCTCATGGCACGCACAGCCAACGGGCTTGCTGATGATCTTGCAACGACCATCCTTTTGGCCACAACCGCGCCGGTTATGATGGCACCCGCGATGAATCAGGCGATGTGGGGCCACCCGGCAACACAGGCCAATCACACCACGCTTGTCGCCCGCGGGATCGGGATGATCGGTCCTGATGATGGCGGCATGGCCTGCGGCGAGGAAGGAACCGGACGGCTCAGCCCGACTGACGAGATTGTCGATGCGGTCGTGGCCAAGTTGGCTGGCCGCCACAAGACACTGGCAGGCCGCCATGCGCTGGTGACCTCGGGCCCGACAATAGAGCCGATTGATTCGGTGCGCTTCATCGCCAATCGGTCATCGGGAAAGCAGGGCCACGCCATTGCCGCTGCGCTGGCGGCGCGCGGGGCAAAGGTTACCCTTGTCAGCGGTCCGGTCACCCTGCCGCAGCCCCCGCATGTCACCCATATCGCTGTTGAAAGCGCCCGCGAGATGATGGATGCCTGCACGGCGGCCCTGCCTGCCGATATTGCCATCTGCGCGGCTGCTGTGGCGGACTGGCATGTGGCCGGCGACACATCTGGCAAGCTGAAAAAGGATAATGCGGGGCCGCCGCAGATTGAGCTTGTGGAAAACCCCGATATTCTGGCAAGCCTCTCGGCCCACAAGAAACGGCCGCAGCTGGTTATCGGTTTTGCCGCAGAAGCAGAAAATCTGCGGGCAAATGCCGCCGCCAAGCGCGCGCGCAAGGGCTGTGACTGGATTCTGGCGAATGCCGTCACCCGCGCCGATGGCAGCAGCGTGTTCGACAGCGACAGCAATGGTGCGTTGCTGCTGGCCGGAAACAGCTGTGAGGACTGGCCGCAGATGCCGAAGACAGCGCTTGCCGAAAGGCTGGCGGACCGGATCGAGGCGCATTTCGCATGACCAGCCCGGTGATCCAGATCATGCAATTGCCGCATGCCAGCGGGCTGCCGCTGCCAGCCTATGCCACCGATGGTGCTGCCGGCATGGATCTGTGTGCCGCCGTGACTGAAGAACTTGTTCTGGCTGCGGGCGCACGTTGCGCCGTGCCGACCGGTCTTGCCATGGCAATTGCACCCGGGCATGAGGTGCAGATTCGTCCCCGCTCCGGCCTTGCCCTGACGCATGGGGTAACAGTGGCCAATGCCCCCGGCACCATCGACAGTGATTATCGCGGCGAGGTAAAGGCCATCCTGATCAATCTGGGCACATCCGATTTTGTCATTTCCCGTGGCATGCGCATTGCCCAGATGGTGGCCGCGCCAGTCATGCAGGCGGTGCTGGAGCCTGTCGAGGCGCTGCCTGATACGGCGCGCGGGGATGGCGGCTTCGGGTCAACCGGGGTCTGATCAATGCTGAGCGATATCGATCTTGAACGCTATGCCAGACAGGCAATCATGCCGGACATTGGCGAGGAGGGGCAGGAACGCTTGCTGGCCGCCCGCGTTCTTCTTGTCGGGGCCGGCGGTCTTGGCTCGCCTGCCGGTTTTTATCTGGCCGCCGCCGGTATTGGCCATGTCAGCCTTGTCGATGATGAACATGTCGAGATCAGCAATCTCAACCGCCAGATCCTGCATACCACCGACAGCATCGGCACGGCGAAGGTGGAACAGGCCGCCCGCACGATGTCCGCGCTGAACCCGGGAATGACGGTGGAGCCGGTGCTGGCGCGTCTCACCGATAGCAATGCAGACGTGCTGGTCGGTGCGCATGACCTGGTTCTCGATTGTTCGGACAATGCCGATACCCGCTATCTGCTGGGGGCAACGGCTCACCGGATGGGCCGTCCGCTTGTATTTGGCGGCGCGGTGCGTACCGAAGGCCAGCTTGCTGTGTTCCAGAGCGGGGTTGAGGGATATCAGGACACGCCATGCTATCGGTGCGTTTTTCCTGATGCAGCAGATGCAGCCCTTGCCCCCGGCTGTTCAGAGGCTGGCATTCTGGGGCCGGTAACCGGGATAATCGGTGCGATGCAGGCGCTTGAGGCGGTAAAGTTGCTGCTTGGGTTTGGCACAAGCCTGACCGGACATATGCTGCTGTTTGATGGCCGGCACGGGTCTTTCATGGATATCACGACGCAGCGCCGCGCTGATTGCGCCGTATGTGGATCTGACACAGCGGGCCAGAAAGCGGGCCAGACAGCACGTAAATGACAGCACGTAAATGACAGCACATAACTGGCAGCACATAACCAGGAGCGCGTAACTGCTGCCCTAGAGCATTGCCTCGATGACCCGGTCGCGCGGCGTGTGCCCATCCCAGAATGTCTGGATATTGATGATCACCTTGTCACCCATCTCAAGCCGGCCTTCAATTGTCGCCGAGCCGATATGCGGCAGCAATACAACATTGGGCAGGCTGACCAGCGCGGTGGTGATTCGCGGCTCATCCTCATAGACATCCAGCCCGGCGCCGGCAATCTGGCGGTCGGCCAGAAGATCGGCAAGCGCTGCCTCGTCAATCACCTCACCGCGTGATGTGTTCACCAGATAGGCAGAGGGCTGCATCATCGACAACAGCTCACGCGTCAGAAGATGGTTGGTCGCCGGCGTATGCGGACAATTCACCGAGACGATATCAACGCGGCCCAGCATCTGGTCCAGCGAATCCCAATAGGTTGCTTCCAGTTCGGCCTCGGTCTCGGGATGAACCGGCTTGCGGTTGTGATAATGAATGCTCAGTCCGAATCCACGGGCGCGGCGCGCCACGGCGGTGCCAATCCGGCCCATGCCGATAATGCCAAGTCGCTTGCCATTGATCCGGTGCCCCAGCATGCCTGTTGGCGACCAGCCCGTCCATTCACCTGAACGTGCCACCTGGTTCCCCTCGGCGATTCGCCGTGGCACAGCCAGCATCAATGCCATCGCCACATCGGCTGTATCCTCGGTCAGCACACCCGGCGTGTTGGTAACCGTGATGCCGCGCGCCTTGGCCGCCGCCAGATCAATATGATCGACACCCGTCCCGAAAGACGCGATCAGCTTCAACTGGTCACCAGCAGCAGCGATCACATCCGCATCGATCCTGTCAGTGACTGTCGGCACCAATACATCAGCACTCTGGACCGCTGCGCATAATTCCGCATGGCTGAGAGGGGTGTCATGATCACGAAGATGCGCATCAAAAAGCTCACGCATGCGTGTTTCGGTAGATTCCGGTAGTCGCCTTGTAAGAAAGACGACTGGCTTCTTTTGGTTCATTTGCCCACTCTTCGATAAGGCTGCCGCAAGCCATCTCTGGCGCCGACCAGAAAAACATAATAATCTGCCAACCTGACTTAGCCAGTGACCCGGTTACACAGCCCTGCACCGTGCGTGCATATTATCAGAACGAAGGCCAGATGAAAAAAAATTTTGATATGCGCCGTATTTTTGGTCGGCGTGCATGCGCTGAATCGAGCATGGGTCATAAAATGAGCTGGCATCCTGGCCTGCGCCTTCCGGTGCTGGGTCTGCTTGCATCATTGCTGGCCACCCTGTTTGTTCCTGTCAGTGGCTGGCATAGTCCGGCGCAGGCGGCAACAGATACGCAAGAGACACGTCTGACCGTTCGTGGCAGCGGCCTGAAGGTGCCGCGCTTTGTCACGCTGAAGTCGGACGAGGTGAATATGCGTGCCGGTCCCGGTCTGGAATATCCGGTGATCTGGCATTACCGGCGCATGGGACTGCCGCTGCGGGTCGAGGCCGAGTTCGAGGTGTGGCGCAAGGTGGTCGACCATAAAGGTGACACGGGCTGGATGCACCAGTCGGTTGTGTCGCTGCGCCGCTTTGCGCTGGTCACCGACGGATCAGCCCGCATCTATTCACGGCCAAGCGATGAATCGCCGCTGGTTGCCGTTGCCGAACGTGACGCGCTGATGGAACTGCAATCATGCCCGACACAATGGTGCAAGGTGGCATCAGGTGATACGCGCGGCTGGATGTCGCGCACCGCCTTGTGGGGTCTGCTTGAAGGCGAAGTCCTGAAATAAGCGCCACAAACAAGTCCCGCAAACAAGCACAACAGAAAACGCCCCGACCTTGCAGCCGGGGCGTTTTCATATTCATGTGCCGTTACCGGTCAATCAGGCGAGATCGAACCGGTCGAGATCCATAACCTTTGTCCAGGCCGCAACAAAGTCGCTGATGAAGTGGCCTTCGGCGCCATTGCCGGCATATATCTCGGCAAGGGCACGCAGCTGCGAGTTCGATCCGAAGATCAGGTCAACGCGTGTGCCTGTCCATTTCACATCACCACTGGTGCGATCGGTGCCTTCAAAGACATCCTCGGCCTCGGATACCGGCTTCCACTCTGTAGCCATATCCAGAAGGTTAACGAAAAAGTCATTCGTCAGGCTTTCCGGACGATCGGTGAAGACGCCATGCTGCGCACCGTCAGTATTCGCATTCAGCACGCGCATGCCGCCAACCAGCGCCGTCATTTCCGGTGCTGTCAGGGTCATCAGATGCGCCTTGTCGAGAAGCAGTTCCTCGGCAGACACAACAAAGTCCGACTTCAGGTAGTTACGGAACCCGTCAGCCATCGGCTCCAGCACCGCAAAGCTCTCGATATCGGTCTGCTCCTGCAGCGCATCACCGCGACCAGCTGTGAACGGTACGCTCACATCATGGCCCGCACGCTTGGCAGCCTCTTCGATGGCAGCAGCGCCGCCCAGAACGATCAGGTCAGCCATCGACACCTGCTTGCCACCCGACTGGGCCGCATTGAATGTCGACTGCACGCCCTCGAGCGCATCGAGAACCTTGCCAAGCTGGGCCGGCTGGTTGACCTCCCAGTCGCGCTGCGGGGTCAGGCGCAGGCGGGCACCATTGGCACCGCCACGCTTGTCCGAACCGCGATAGGTTGAGGCTGACGCCCATGCCGCACCCACAAGCTCGGATACCGACAGGCCTGTGGCCATGATGGCGCTTTTCAGCGACGCCACATCAGCATCATCGATCTTTGCATAATCAGGGGCCGGGATCGGGTCCTGCCAGATCAGGTCTTCAGCCGGTACTTCCGCACCGACATAGCGGGCCTTTGGCCCCATATCGCGGTGTGTCAGCTTGAACCAGGCACGGGCGAACGCATCGGCGAACTCGTCCATGTTCTCGTGGAACCGGCGCGAGATCTCCAAATATGAAGGATCGGTGCGCATCGCGATGTCGGTTGTTGCCATCATCGGTGCATGACGAAGTTCAGGATCATGCGCGTCAGGCACCAGATCACCAGCCGACGCGTCGGTCGGTGTCCACTGATAGGCACCTGCCGGGCTCTTTGTCAGCTCCCACTCATAGCCAAACAGCATATCGAAATAGCCGTTGTCCCACTTGATCGGGTTTGGTGTCCAGGCGCCTTCAAGGCCACTTGTTGTCGTGTGAACACCTTTGCCGGTACCGAAATCATTGCGCCAGCCAAGTCCCTGTTCCTGAATGCTTGCGCCTTCCGGCTCAGGTCCGACAAGGCCGGGATCACCAGCACCATGTGTCTTGCCGAAGGTATGACCACCAGCCACAAGCGCCACAGTCTCTTCGTCATTCATTGCCATGCGGGCGAATGTCTCGCGAATATCGCGTGCTGATGCCATCGGGTCCGGCTTGCCATTCGGGCCTTCCGGATTCACATAGATCAGTCCCATCTGCACAGCAGCAAGCGGGTTTTCCAGCTCACGGTCACCGGTGTAGCGCTTGTCATCAAGCCAGG
>ERZ802824.1824-NODE-1824-length-11150-cov-20.1279_pt1 | contig 11150 bp, 7 predicted proteins | sample MGYA00345650_ERZ802824 | MGnify/ENA primary metagenome ERZ802824 (study PRJEB30503, sample SAMEA104212361) | marine metagenome | biome: Westerlies Biome; feature: [SRF] surface water layer (ENVO:00010504) within the epipelagic zone...; material: water... | reverse complement strand
TGAGATTGTTTCTAATGGACTTAAATTATCTCCAAACACAGAAGTACTTATTGAAGAGTCTCTTCTTGGCTGGAAAGAGTATGAAATGGAAGTTGTTAGAGATCATTCTGATAACTGTATAATTATATGTTCTATTGAAAATGTAGATCCAATGGGCGTGCATACTGGAGATTCAATAACTGTGGCTCCGGCACTAACTCTTTCTGACAAAGAATTTCAAAAAATGCGTAATGCCAGTATTGCGGTACTTAGAGAAATTGGTGTTGATACTGGTGGATCAAATGTACAATTTGCGCTTAATCCAATTGATGGAAGATTAATTGTAATCGAAATGAATCCAAGAGTTAGTAGATCATCTGCCTTAGCTTCAAAAGCGACTGGTTTTCCTATAGCTAAAGTAGCAGCTAAACTTGCAATAGGATATAATTTAGACGAATTACAAAATGATATTACAAAATCTACACCTGCAAGTTTTGAGCCTACTATTGACTATGTGGTTACAAAAATACCTCGTTTTACATTTGAAAAGTTTCCTGGAAGTAATAATTTTTTGTCAACTTCCATGAAATCTGTAGGAGAGGCAATGGCCATTGGAAGATCATTTCAAGAATCTCTTCAAAAAGCTCTTAGATCTCTAGAAACAGATTTATCTGGTTTAAATGATGTACCTTTTCCATCTCAAAATGAAGCATTAAATGACAAAGACAATATATCTGGCTGGTTAGCTGAACAAGTTCCTGAAAGAATTTTAAGAATATCAACAGCATTAAGATGTAAAGTCTCAATTGAAGATATTTCAAAAATTACTGGATGGGATAAATGGTTTTTAGAACAAATAGCCGGTATAATAAATGTTGAGGAAAAATTAAAAGAAAATTTATTTCCTCTAGAGGAAATATTTCTAAGAAACATAAAGTCTATGGGTTTTTCTGATAAACGTATATCAGAATTAACTAACTTAAGCGTCCAGAAAATATCTGAGCTTCGTTATAAACTTGAAATTTTTCCATGTTTTAAGAGAGTTGATACATGTGCTGCCGAATTTTTTTCTGAAACAGCTTACCTGTATAGTTCTTATGAGCAAAATAATATTAATGAATGCGAGGTTTACCCTTCCACAAAAAATAAAGTTATTATTCTTGGAGGAGGTCCAAATAGAATAGGTCAGGGTATAGAGTTTGACTATTGTTGTGTTCACGCAGCGTACAGTCTAACAGAAGCAGGCTATGAGACTATTATGATCAATTGTAACCCTGAAACAGTTTCTACTGATTATGATACTTCCGATAAGTTATATTTTGAACCTCTAACTCATGAAGATGTTCTTTCTATTATTGAAAAAGAAAATAGAAATGGAAAGGTGATTGGAGCAATAGTACAGTTAGGAGGACAAACACCTCTAAAAATTTCATCTGGTCTAGAAAAAGCAGGAATAAAAATTTTAGGAACATCTGTAAAAGCAATAGACTTAGCTGAAGATAGAAAGAGCTTTAAAGAACTACTACAAACATTAGAACTTAATCAGCCATTAAATGATGTTGCAAGTAGTAAAAACGAGGCTATTGAAATAGCTAATAAAATTGGTTTTCCAGTTGTGATAAGACCTAGTTATGTTCTTGGTGGTCGTGCTATGGAAATAGTATATAATAATGACCAGTTGCGAATATATATAAATGACGCTGTAAAGGTATCTGGAAATAATCCTGTACTTATAGATAGTTTTTTAAAAAACGCAATTGAAGTTGATGTTGATGCTATATCTGATGGAGAAGAAACATTTATTGCAGGCATTATGGAACATATAGAAGAAGCAGGTATACATTCTGGTGATTCAGCTTGTGCTCTTCCGCCTCAAACCCTTGATAAACTAATTATTAACGAAATAATTTTACAAACTAAAAAACTTGCTAAAGGATTAAAGGTCATCGGTTTTATTAATATACAATTCGCAATTCAAAGTAATAAAATTTTTATACTAGAGGTAAATCCCAGAGGTAGCAGAACCATCCCTTTCGTTGCTAAATCAACTGGTATTCCTCTTGTAAAAATAGCATCTCAAATTATGACAGGAAAAAAATTATCAGAATTTAAACTTACCCAAAATAAAATGAAACACATATCTGTAAAAGAAGCTGTTTTTCCTTTTGCAAGGTTCCCAGGAACAGATGTAATTCTGGGACCAGAAATGAAGTCTACTGGTGAAGTCATGGGAATAGGATCAACTTTTGGTGAAGCTTTTGCAAAAAGTCAGCTTGGTGCAAACATTAATTTACCCCTAAAAGGTCAAGTTTTTATTTCCATCAAGGATGATGATAAAAAGAATATTGTTGCGATTGCAAAGGACTTTGAAAATTTAGGTTTCAAAATATGCGCTACAAGTGGAACAGCTAAGAAATTAAATGATAATAATGTTGATACTAAATATATTAAAAAAGTAATTGAGGGTAGACCAAATGCAGTTGATTCAATGTTATCTAAAGAAATACAGCTTGTTATTAATACTGCAGAAGGAACAAATTCAATTAAAGACAGTTTCTCTCTAAGACAAACTGCACTTATAAATAAAATACCTTATTATACTACTCTTCAAGGTGCAAAAGCAGCTGCATTAGCTATAAAATCCATAAAAAGTAAACATTTAAAAATCAAATCCCTTCAATCATACTTTGAATAGTGTATAATTTGTATTATATGTTTAGAAAATGATTTATTTTTTTTGGGAAATTTAATATGGACAAAATACCATTTACTTTATCTGGGCTTGAAAAGATTAAATCTGAACTTAGTGATTTAAAAAAATCTGAACGACCTAAGGTAATACAGGCAATTGCCGTAGCCAGAGAACACGGTGATCTTAAAGAAAATGCTGAATACCACGCTGCAAAAGATAAACAATCATTTATTGAAGGAAGAATTACAGAACTCGAGGATGTAACTAGTAGAGCCGAAGTAATAAATCTTAGTAAATTATCAGGTGAAACTGTAACTTTTGGGACTAAAGTCAAAATCTTAGATGAAGAGAATAATCAGGAAATAGATTATCAAATAGTGGGACCATATGAAGCTAATCTGGAGTTGAAACTCATATCAACAGCTTCACCAATAGCTAAAGCATTAATAGGCAAAGAAGAAGGTGCATCCGTTGTTGTTTCCACTCCTGGTGGAACTAAACATTATGAAATATTGTCAATTGAAGTTATTCCGACATAATTTCAAATGGAATTTCTGGTAAACTTTTAATACTTCTTATATTTAATGAAGTTTTAACATTACTAACTTTAGGAGCTTGAGTAAGATTTTTTGTTAAGAATGTTTGAAAATGATCCCAATCTTTAGCAACAATTTTTAAGAGGAAATCAACTTCTCCAACAAGCATATAACACTCTCTTACTTCAGGAAAAAGAGAGATATAATTTTCAAAAATTTTTAGATCAGTTTCAGCTTGACTTTCAAGTCCTACATGAGCAAATACTGTTACTTTAAAACCTAAGAGTTCTGGGTTTAAAATAGCGTTATAACCTCGAATGAAATTCCTGTTCTCTAAAGATTTAACTCGTCTTAAACATGATGGGGGAGAAATGTTAACTATTTGAGCTAGTTCTACATTACTGATTTTACCATTTTTTTGTAATTCGCTTAGTATCATAAGATCAATACTATCCAACTTAGTTTTTTCGTTTTTCATTTTATTAATATTTCTTTATAGTATTTAGTAAATAAATTGTAATAATATTACTATAATGAGTACATATTTACAATTTTATTTCAGAAAATAATTTAATTATAGAATATAATAAATTTTAGTGAGTTAGACGTTGAAAAAGTCAACAAAAATAGATGCTTGGGTAATAAGCGATGGAACAAAAGGAATGGAAAATCAGTCCCTAGCACTTGCCAAATTATTGAATATAAATTTTGAATTAGTTAAATATAATCCACCTTATTTTTTAAAAAAGTTTCCATTAATCAGAAAATTATTTATTTCTTCTGTTAAAGACCATTTACTGAAAAATAAATCTCCGCCTTCTTTTATAATTACAACCGGCAAAAGAATGGCTGGAGTTTCAATTGCTTTAAAATTTATTCTGAAAGATAAAGTTAAAAATATTCATATTCAAAACCCAAAATTACCTTTTGAATATTTTGATTTATTACTTATTCCAGAACACGACAACATAACTGCCAAAAATGTTATACAAACAAAAGGGGCACTTACTTTCTTTAATTTTAATGAATTAAATAGATTTCAAGAAAGAGAAATAAATTTAATCAAAGGAAGTAAAAAAAATCTTGTTCTTTTAATGATTGGCGGGAATAGTAAAAGATATAAACCTAAGAATTGTGATTATTATTATTTAAGCATGAAAGTACTTGAAGCGACAAAAAATCTTAACTGTAAGTTACTTGTTTTGCTTTCTAGACGTACACCTTTAAAGGCTGCTAAAATTTTAAATTATTCATTTATAAAACATGATGAAAATTTTCAAATAGTTACTTCAACTGAACAAAATCCTTATCCAGAAATTTTGCAAATAGCTGATTATATTATAGTAACCAGCGATAGTGTTAATATGGTTTCAGAAACTGCAACATTACCTATACCTTTATTTGTATCAAAGTTCTCAAAAGAAACTGGTAAAATTTCTAATTTCTTAAAAAATCTTGAAGACCTAGGAATTTTAAAAAAATTTGAAGGAAAAATATTTCATTATAACAAAAACACACTTAAAACAAATCAGGAAACCATTCTAAAAGTTAACGAGCTTTTGGGACTCTAATGAGTTACCTAATTTTCTGACTTTACTAATTTTTTTCTTTAATAATTTCCAATTATTATTTTTATTAATTTCCTCCCATATTTGCTCCACTTCATCTATGAGCATATTTTCTCTATTATTATTTATTAATTTTCTTTTTTCTAAAGCTCCTTTAGATGATTGACTGTCTTTAAGAATATCTGTAATTTTCAAAAATCCTTCAACCTTGTATTTATTTCCATAATTAGTCTTCAAACAGTCTATTACTGCTTCTTTACCACCGAAGAAATCATAGAAAAAGGATGCAAATTCTATTTTATGTTTTTCACTTTCGTTTAACAAAACATTCATAATCTCACTTAGGCTTTTAGCATCTATATCCTGTATTCCAATTCTCCAACAAAAATGTCTTTTGAGAGATAAGTGAAAAGTTGTGGAAAATTCGTTTAATATTTCAATAATTCTTTTTTCATTAATTAACTTATTGAAACTTTTACCTAACTGAGTTAAAGCCCACAATGCTGCTTCTGGCTGCCTGCCAAATGAATACCTGCCATTGTAATCAAAATAAGCCGCAGTAAAATTTTGATTTGCATATTGTATAAATCTCCATGGACCAAAATCAAAAACTTCACCAGTCACATTAAAATTATCCGTATTCAAGACGCCATGTACAAAACCTGAAATTATAATTTTACCCATTGAGTTAGCAATATTTTTTACACACTCTAAAAAAATTGTCTCTATAAAAACATCACGATTACTACTTTTATTAATATGAGTAAAATAGTTATCTCTTAAATAATCTATTAGTGTTTCGAGATTATCCTGTTGATTTAAATAGGCTAATCTTTGAAAAGTACCAATTCTTATATGACCATTACTTCTTCTGACTAAAACTGCAGATCTAGTCGGAGATGGCTCGTCATTTCTTTGAAGTTTCTCTTCTGTTTCAATTATAGATAAAGTTTGGCTAGTTGCCACACCTAAGGCAGATAAAAACTCTGTAGCTAATAATTCACGAATTGCTCCTTTCAATGTTAGTCTTCCATCCCCTCCTCTACTATATTTTGTCTGTCCAGATCCTTTTGTTCCTAGATCCCATAAATTTTTATTCTTATCTAAAAATTGTGCCAATAGAAAACCTCTTCCATCGCCTAATTCAGAATTGTAATGTCCAAATTGATGACCATGATATTTTAAAGCCAAGGGATCATGATTTACTCCAGGATATTTAGAAAATTTCCCGAAATAATCTATCCATTCATCATCTGATAGGCCATCAAAACCAATTAGTTTAGCAGCCCTATTATTTCTAAATCTTAAAATGTGATTTGGAAATAGCGCTGGTTTAGCAATATCATAAAATGCGTTACCTAAGCTAAAATGATTATTCATAACTTTAGAATTATTTTTCATAAACAGATTTACATTCGTTTATCTAAAAAGATTATTCTGCAAACTTTTCTCTAATTTATTATACATGGAAGCAACGTGATCACCATATCCATTATAAATAACCGTGGGTATCCTTCCATCAACTCCTAATTGTTGCTCAGACTTTTGTGACCATCTAGGATGTGGTATATTTGGATTAACATTAGCCCAAAATCCATATTCTTTAGGTGCAAGTTTTTCCCACAAACCTATAGGTCTTTTATTTACAAAACTAATTTTTACAATTGATTTTATAGATTTAAAACCATATTTCCATGGAAGAATTAGGCGTAGTGGAGCACCATTCTGATTAGGTAATTTTTTGCCATAAATACCTGTGGCAATAAAACTTAAATCATTTTTTGCTTCTTCAACAGTTATACCCTCTTGATAAGGCCATGGATACCACTTTTGTTTTTGTCCTGGCGCAATATCTGGGTTAAAAAAAGTTTCAAACTTTACAAATTTAGCATCAGTCTTTGGTTCAACAAGTGATAAGATTTTATTAACAGGAAAACCAGCCCAAGGCACTGTCATTGACCATGCTTCCACACATCTAAATCTATAAACTCTTTCTTCAATTCCACCAATTTTTTTTAGTAAATCGTTAACATCTATAGTTAATGGTTTATTTACCAATCCATCAATTGTTAATAACCAAGGATCTGTTTTAAGCTGTGCAGCTCTTCTCCAAATATTTTTGCTTGAGCCAAATTCATAAAAGTTTGTATAGGTAGTTGCTAGGCTTTCTTTTGTAAGACCTCTGTCTACTTTGTAGAAATTGTTAGTTATTGGAGGATAAAATGAACTAAATGCTGTAAAAGGAATTAATGACGCACTAGGAACAATTAAGGAGCCTATAGCTAAATTTTTAATAATTTTTCGTCGTGAATTAAAAACACTTTCGCTTGTAATACTGCTTTCTTTTAAATTCCAAACCTTATTTTTTTTAAGAAACACATTCCACTCCACAATTTTTAAGATAGGCTTAATACTGCTTTTTCAATTCTATTCATCGCTTCTTTTAACAAGTCTAAACTTGTTGCATATGAGATTCTAAAGAAAGGTTCTAATCCAAAAGCTACTCCAGGTACGGCTGCTACTTCTGCTGTTTCTAAGAGCCATTCAACAATATCTGTATCATTCTTTAATATTATTCCTTCGTTTGTTTTTTTTCCTACTAAGCCAGAAACATTTGGATAAGCATAAAAGGCTCCTTTAGGTAACAAACAACTTATACCTTGAATATTATTGAGTTTACTTACAACAAAGCGTCTCCTCTCATCAAAAGCTTTTAAACAAGGTTTTAAAAAGTCATTACTTCCACTTATTCCTGCCAAAGCAGCATACTGTGAAATGGATGAGGCATTGGAAGTTGACTGTCCTTGAATTTTAATCATCGCTTTGATTAATATTTCAGGACCAACTGCATATCCAATTCGCCAACCCGTCATACAATGACTTTTTGAAACACCATTTACAGTTAACACTCTATCTTTTAAATCAGGAGCAACTTGAGCAAATGTAAAGAATTCAAAATTGTCATAAACTATATATTCATATATATCATCTGTCATAACATATAAATTTTTATGTTTTCTCACAACGTCAGCAATTTCTTCAAGCTCTTTTCTAGAATAACAAGATCCAGTTGGATTAGACGGACTATTTAATATCAACCACTTGCTTTTTTTAGTTATAACTTGTTCTAATTCTTTGGCTGTAAGTTTAAAGTCTGTTTCTTGAGTACAACTTATAATAACAGGCTTACCTCCAGCTAACAAAGTCATATCAGGATATGATACCCAGTATGGAGCTGGAATTATCACTTCATCATCTTTATTTATAGAACTAACCAGTGCGTTGAATAAAATTTGTTTTCCACCAGTACCTACAATCACGTCATTTATTGAATAACTCAAATCATTATCCTTTTTAAACTTATCGATTATAGCTTGCCTAAGTTCTGGTATACCTTCTACGTTCGTGTACTTTGTATATCCTTTGTGAATTGCATCTATAGCAGCTACCTTTACATGATCTGGTGTATCAAAATCAGGTTCACCAGCTGATAATCCAATAACTTTTTTTCCTTCTCTTTTTAATTGCGCTGCTTTGGCTGTTATGACCATTGTTGCAGAAGGTTTTATTCTATTCAAACTGTCAGAAATAAAAGTCATATTTAAACTCCAAAAAAAAAGAAACTTAGTTATTATTAAGATCTACTACAAAATATAGTTGTTAAAAATCTTTTTTATTAATTAATAGGTAATTTTTTGATATAAAGCATTTTATGCCAAATTAATTACGTATTTAATGAAAATGAACAACATTGAAAAATTAAATTATAATATTTCAAATTCTTTGAAATCTAATTTTAATCTAAAATCTGACTTTATTCCTACTGGAGACCAACCACAAGCAATAGACGAGTTAATCTCGGGTGTTAATAATAATGAAAAAGATCAAGTTTTACTTGGTGTTACAGGTTCAGGTAAAACTTTTACTATGGCCCATGTCATTAATTCACTAAATAGACCAGCATTGGTAATGGCTCCTAATAAGACACTTGCAGCGCAACTTTATGGAGAAATGAAAGATTTTTTCCCTGAAAATGCTGTTGAATATTTTGTGTCATACTATGACTATTATCAACCAGAGGCATATGTACCTCGTTCAGACACATATATAGAAAAAGAATCAAGTATTAATGATCAAATTGATAGAATGCGCCATTCTGCAACAAGAGCTTTACTTGAAAGAAAAGATGTTATTATTGTTGCATCGGTGTCCTGTATTTATGGCATTGGATCAGTAGAAACATATTCAAAAATGACAATGACTTTAAAAGAAGGACAAGATTTTCCACGACAAAAATTATTAAGACAATTTACTGAACTTCAATACACTAGAAACGATATGTCCTTTGTAAGAGGTACATTTAGAGTAAGAGGAGATATAATAGAGATATTTCCAGCACACCTAGAAACTGTTGCTTGGAGAATAACTTTATTCGGTGATGAAATTGAAAATTTATTTGAGGTAGATGCTTTAACAGGGCAGAAACTGTCAAAATTAAGTTCGATTAAAATTTATGCTAACTCTCATTATGTCACACCAAGACCAACTTTAAATGAAGCTATAAAGTCTATAAAAGAGGAGTTAAAACATCATTTAGATTTCTTATACAAAAGCAATAAATTAGTTGAAGCACAAAGACTTGAGCAACGAACTAATTTTGATCTTGAAATGATGCTTGCTGCTGGGACATGCCCAGGAATAGAAAATTACAGTAGATACCTGTCGGGTAGAAATCCTGGTGAACCTCCACCTACTCTTTTTGAGTATTTACCTGACGACGCGCTTGTGTTTACAGATGAAAGCCATATAACAGTAAGTCAAATAGGTGCAATGTATAAAGGTGATTTTAGAAGAAAATCTACTTTATCAGAATATGGTTTTAGATTACCTTCTTGCTTGGATAACCGACCTTTAAAATTTGAAGAATGGGAGGCTTTTAGACCTCATACTATTCACGTTTCAGCCACTCCTGGAGAGTGGGAACTAAATAAAACTAATGGTATATTTATTGAACAATCAGTCAGACCAACTGGTCTTATAGATCCTAAAATAACTATAAGACCTACTAAAACTCAAGTTGATGATTTAATTCATGAAACAAAGTTGCAATCTAAAAAAGGAAATAGAGTTTTAATTACCACACTAACCAAAAAAATGGCTGAAGCTTTGAGTGAGTATATGTTTGAGGCTGGTTTAAAAGTAAGGTACATTCACTCAGACGTAGATACACTTGAACGTATTGAAATAATAAGAGATTTGAGATTAGGAATTTTTGATGCGCTAATAGGAATTAATCTTTTAAGAGAAGGTTTAGATATTCCAGAGTGCGCACTTGTTGCTATATTAGATGCTGATAAAGAGGGATACCTTAGATCAAAAACATCACTTATCCAAACTATAGGACGTGCAGCAAGACATGTTGAAGGTAATGTCATATTATATGCTGATACAATAACTGGATCAATGCAGTACGCTATTGATGAAACAAACAGAAGAAGAAAAAAACAAATTGATTATAATATAAAGAATAAAATAACTCCAAAAACAGTTATTAGTAAAATTTCTAATATATTAGAAAATCTTAGTGAAGAAGGTGAAGAGAATAAAAGTTCTAAACATGTTGGAAAAAGTATAAAACAATCAATTCAAGAACTTCAGTCAGATATGGAAAAAGCAGCAAGCAACCTTGAATTTGAAGAGGCTGCAAAAATTAGAGATAAAATAAAAATCTTGCAACAAAAAGAACTAGGATTGATGGTTGCTCCTAAAGAAAATTACAGAAGTAAATTTAGTAAAAAGAACTAAACAAACTATTTATTAAAATTAATTTAAGGTGCAAAATTTGCTATATGAAAAAAAAGACTAAACCTTCTCTTAGTAATGGGATTGAGGTTATAAAAAATGAATTAAGAACAATTCCTGACAAATCTGGAATTTATCAGATGTTGGGAGAAAACGAAGAGTATTTATATATTGGTAAAGCAAAAAATCTAAAAAATAGAGTTGGTTTTTACACTCAGCCAAAAAGACTTAACTCAAGACTAACATACATGGTCTCAAGTACAGTTAAAATGGAGATCATTATTACGTCGTCTGAGGTTGAAGCTCTATTATTAGAGTCGAATTTAATTAAAAAATTCGAACCAATTTACAATATATTACTTAAGGACGACAAAAGTTTTAGTTCTATATTATTTAATTTGTCACACCCATTTCCACAAATATCTTCTCATCGAGGATCAAGAACTATTAGAGGAGAATACTTTGGACCATTTGTATCTAAAAGAACGATTTACAAAACAATTGAAACATTGCAAAAGGCATTTTTACTGAGAACTTGCAATGATAATATATTCAAATCAAGAACTAGACCCT
>ERZ802824.1818-NODE-1818-length-11167-cov-20.6452_pt1 | contig 11167 bp, 9 predicted proteins | sample MGYA00345650_ERZ802824 | MGnify/ENA primary metagenome ERZ802824 (study PRJEB30503, sample SAMEA104212361) | marine metagenome | biome: Westerlies Biome; feature: [SRF] surface water layer (ENVO:00010504) within the epipelagic zone...; material: water... | reverse complement strand
AAGGAAAAATTATCTATTTTTGTATACCAAAGTTTCTCAATTTGGAGAATTTCGGTTGATTTAGGCAAATAAAATTGACGCGCATAGTTTTATACGGCTTAGTAAAGACGAAAATGCCGTTTCAAGGGGTAAAGTCAGCCCCTTGGCTAAATTGGTATACCTAAATGGGAGAGCTGTAATGTCCGAAGACGATACCTCGCAGGCCCCGACAATGCGGGCGGCGTTGCTGACCGGATATGGCGCACCGCTTGCGTTGGAAACCGTGCCATGCCCGGTGCCAAAGGCAGATGAAGTGCTGGTGAAAATAGAAGCCAGCGGCGTGTGCTTTACGGATGTGCATATCTGGCGTGGTGACCATGCCGCCCCAGATCCGCTGCCGCTGATTATGGGTCATGAGGGCGTCGGACGGGTGGTGGCGCTTGGGGCTGAAGAGGGGCGGCTGAAAATTGGTGATCGTGTCGGCATCGGCTATGTGTTTGGAGCTTGCGGCCATTGCAAGGAATGTCTGACGGGTGGTGAAAACTACTGTGGTGACTTCGATGCAACGGGTTTTAACGTCAGTGGCTGTTTTGCGGAATATGTCTGCATGCGGCACGAATGGGCTAACCTAATCCCCGATGGAATCGCTTCGACAGAAGCGGCGCCGCTGATGTGTGCGGGCGCTGCGGCCTATGCGTCCTTTCGAAAAACGACTGTTCAACCTGGCGAAACACTGGCGATTTTTGGTCTTGGCGGATTGGGGCAATATGCGGTGCAAATTGCCAAACTCTCGGGGGTGCGGGTTATTGCTGTTGATATCAGCGCTGAAAAACTTCAGACCGCAAAATCGCTGGGTGCTGACGAAACAGTGGTTGCCGACGCGCAGGCTGGTGCGGCTATCCAAGCTTTGGGTGGCGCGGACGGCTGTGTGAACTTTGCACCTGTTGCTGCCACCTGGCCGTTGATGTTGGCCGCCTGTAACCCGCGGGCCAAAATTGTGCTGACCGGGGTTCCGGCCGATCAGATGACGTTTTACGCCCATGAGGTCATTGAGCGGGGTCTACAGGTGATTGGCAGCTCTGCGTCAAACCGTCAGGAAATGACCGAAATTCTGGCGATGGCGGCTGGTGGTAAAATTAAAGGCGTTATCAATCAACGGCCGTTTGAGGCCATCAATGAGGCGTTGTCTGATTTGATCAACGGCACAGTTGAGGGCCGAAGCGTCCTCACCTTTGAGTGATGCCTATAGTACAAGGAAACCGAGATGGATCTTCAACTTAGCGGGAAACACGTTCTGATCACTGGTGCCTCGATGGGGATTGGCGCGCATCTGGCCAAAACCTTTGCCGCAGAAAACGCGCATCTGCACTTGACCGCCCGCAGCACCGAAAAACTCGCGGCTCTAAAGGCGCAAATTACGGCGAACCATCCCGTCGAGGTAACTCTTTATGCCAGCGACCTCGCCCGACCGGGTGCCTGCGAAGCGCTGTCCGAGGCCGTCGGATCTGTGGATATTTTGGTGAACAACGCCGGTGCTATTCCCAGTGGCAGCCTGTGGGATGTAGACGAAGAGGCTTGGCGCAAGGGTTGGGATCTCAAGGTGATGGGGTATATTAATCTCTGCAGGTTGTTTTATAAAAAGATGCAGGCTGCAGGCGCGGGTGTCATTATCAATAATATCGGCAATGGCGGCGAAGTGTTTGACGCAAAATACATCGCTGGCACAACTGGCAATGCCAGTCTGATGGCGTTTACGCGGGCGTTGGGCGGTAACAGTTTAGCCGATAATATCCGCGTGGTTGGTGTGAACCCTGGGCCGGTAGATACTGATCGCATATATAATATGTTGAAAAAGCGCGCGGCCTCAGAGCTTGGTGATGCCAACCGCTATAAAGAGCTAGAGGCGACCTACCCGCTCGGCCGGCCGGCCCATAAGTATGAAATTTCTGATTTAATTGTATTTCTGGCGTCTTTCCGCTCGGGCTATACGTCTGGGGCTATTTTTACCGTTGATGGCGGTATCACTTCGCGGCGGTCGATTATTTGACGCCGACAGATTCCATATTGCAGCATACGGTCCCCAAGCGGATCGGCATTGTGTTGCCCTCATCCAATTCAGTGTTGGAGCCGCTTGTCGCGCGGTTGCCACCGCAGTCTGAGGCGACGTTTCACTTTTCGCGCTTGGGGGTGATAGATATCACTCTGGACCCGGCATCTTTAGCGCAATTTACCTTGCAGGGGCAGGTTGCTGTGGGTGCATTGCTGTGCGACGCAGAGGTGGATTGCGTCGTGTGGGGCGGAACTTCGGCCAGTTGGCTCGGGGTCGACCACGATTTCGAATTTTGCAAGATGTTCACTGAAACGACGGGTGTTCCAGCAGGCAGTTGTGTTCTGGAAATCAATCGTTTTTTGGCCAGTAGACGCGTCAAGACTTTTGGTCTTGTCACGCCGTATACCACCGAGGTGCAGCAGAAAATAATTGATAACTATCAGCGCCTTGGATTTAGTTGTGTCGGAGAGCAACATTATGGTGGGGCGCTGAGCAACGACTATGCGACGATTGATCCCAACATGATCGCCCAGATGGTGCGCGGCGTGGCCATACATGCCCCTGAGGTGATTTTGATTATGTGTACAAATATGTTTGGGGCAACGATTGCCGCCCCTCTGACTGCGGAAACGGGCATTCCGGTCATCGACAGCGCGGCCATCACCTTGCAAGCAGGGCTGCGGTTGGCTAAAGCCCGACCTTTGAAAATATTGGATGATCCGCTTCATTTGGGTGACAGTGAACCGGAGGGATAAAGTCCTTAACGTCGTATGCTCGGCTGTGGGCGGCTGTCCCGATGTGGTGACCGTCGGTGAGCTGGCCACCATATGATTGGTTATTCGGAAGCCGATCGTCACCCGTTGCGCTGGGCGTCGGGTCACCTCAAACCGCAGGGTGGTTTGGTCAGTTCGGTTTTGCAGGTCTGCTGTGGGGTGAATTTGGCATTTTCATTCGTCTTTGCAATGGGTGGGCGGATATGCTTGGTGTCGATCAGCTTTACGAAACCTTCCCCTGCACAAACAGGACAGATTCTGAAAGAAAATTTTGACGTGACCACTGCGAAACCAGATAAAATTCTCGCCTTGCAGTATCATGTGCCGGGTTTTTCAAATCAGCTTCCAAGGGGCGTGCGATGGGGGCCCACACTGCACATTGTGACCGAACTGCTATTGCAAGTGGGGACCGCGCAGCCAAAGGCTCTTACGCAGATAGCTAAATTATTGGCGCAGCTCACCTTCGCTGCACGACAGCGACAACTCAGTCCGACACGATGCTTTGGCGGCGAACAGCCGAGGGTTAACCTTGGACGGGGCTATGCCTATGGCCGTCTGGTGTGGTTGCTGGACAAGCCGAGCGCCAGTCTTGACGCAACCAACCGTGATGTCCCGTTTGAAATGATCTTTGACGCTGCAGCCAGCAGTGTGGAGATTATCTGCCTTTCCCATGATGAACCCGTCCAGCAAAGCGTCTGTTGCCGTTTTGTTGATGAAACTGACTTTTCGCCGGTTGCCGCATGAGTAGAGGTCGCCTTATCGCGGTCGTTGGCCCATCGGGTGTCGGAAAGGACAGCGTGATGGCGGGCCTAGTGTTGCGCCAAGCCAAGCTGCATCTGGTGCGCCGGATGATCACTCGTCCGGCAAATGTTGGTGGCGAAGCGTTTGATGCGGTGACCGAACAAGAATTTGCCCAGCATGTGGCCAACCAGACATTTGTGCTGCATTGGCAGGCTCATGGCTTGCGTTACGGTATTCCCCATAAGCAATTATCTTGCCTTGCGCGGGGTGATGATGCGTTGGTCAATCTTTCGCGCGGTGTTCTCAAAACGGCCGACCAGCAGTTTTTCAAAATGATAGTGCTGTCTTTGACTGCCCCCAGTTCGGTATTGGTCACGCGTTTGCTAGGACGGGGCCGCGAGAGCGCAGAACAGATTTCGGCGCGGATGGCCCGCTCTGGCTTCGATCTTCCAAAAGGGTTGCAGGTGCTACAAGTCGATAATTCCGGCACTTTAGACCAGACGATAGACACCACATTAAGCGCGCTTTATCCTGACAGCCCGAACCGGGAAATTTCGTGAAACCGGCCGTTATCATCTTCACCAACAAGGCTCAGAGCCTCAAGGCAAAACGGCTTTTTCAACGCGCTCAGGGCCGGTTGCAGCGCGGATTGGACCGCGGATGCGGTGTCTGTGCTCAGCTTGCCCGTCAGGGTCATGTGAAAGCGGAATTCATCAAGAACATAGGGATAGCCCCAGTCCAACAGCAGCGCATCTTGGCGCGCACTCAAGTTTGATTGGCGGCGGCGCGCGAGTTCGCCTGCCGTTGCTGGCGCGCGGAAAGGGTCAAGGTCTTTGACTGCAGTTCCGGCGAGCGCCAGCAGTGTTGGGGGTGGGTTTTGTACGGTCAAAGCCAGAAAACGTCCCAGTTGGGTCAGGTTCAATCCTTCGGTTGGAACCGGGCTCAGGTGTTGACATAGAGTTTCCAATGCCTCTTGCAGCCCAGTAAGACTTTGGCCGTCGGCCAAGCGGAACGGTGGTTTTATTGTGGCATGGAACCCGTACTTATGCGGTGTTGCCGTGATCTCGGCGATTGGCAGAGGCAGATTGAAAAGCGACGGGTGCGCGACGGTTTTGCCGTTCGCAATATCCCACCCCAGCCAGGCGGCGCCAAATTCGGCCAGGGCGCCGGGCTGTGGTATATAATAGACCCCAAATCGGTTCCAGCTCATCGCAGCAGTCTTTCCATGCGTAGTCTCACCCCCGGTAAACTGGTGTGGATTTCAAATGACACAAGACACTCTTCACGCCAATGGCAAGTTTGTCTTGCTGGAAAAACTTTCCTTAGATCGCGGGATTATTACTGAATTAGATCAGAGCATGGCAGCGTCAAAGGACGCAATCGTTTGCGACGACAACCATGTGGTACAGGGTTTCACCAAGGTTTATTTAGCCAATCTTGAGCGGTATTGTCAGGGCGACCCAAGTGCATAGGTGACCCCAATTCGTATTTGTGATGCATAATACAGTGCGGACCAGTTTTGGGGTCACAAGTGTGTTTGATGCCCTGCGGGCGGGGTTGATTGAATACAGTCCTGGGCAGCCCGACAGCATTATGTGCGTCGTTCGGTCACTGAATTTCTGTCGCGGCGTCAGGCTGGACAGCTGAAACTTGGCTATCACCCGCATCTCTGTCTGGAAATTTGTTTGCAACGGTTGAGATCAGCAGGATGCATTTGATGTTTGTTATCGTATTGGCATCATAAGTCTGATGGATCACACGCCGGGACAGTGTCAGTTCACCAATCTGTCAAAATACACAAATTTTACTTGTGAAAAATCTGGCGCTGGGTGGACCGCCTTCAAGCAATGTCTGAAACCGGTGAACCTCAATCCTGCCGCTGATGTGGGACTTTTGGGTGGTGGATTTTTGAAAAGTGGCAAGCGGGCTGATCGGAGCCAATTGCCAACTTCAAAAAGCCGCCCACCGCTGGGGTGTGCGTGGTGCAAGGACAGCGCATATTTTAAGGGCGGCCAAGTCGCGGCCATTGGGCGTTATTGGGGCCGCGCGGCCATCAGCGTTTCAGCGTGTCGCCAAAGTCGATCTTTGGCACCAATTCGTGTACTTTCTCGAATGATGTTTTTGGATCGTTGACTTGCTGGACGATCATTTCCGCGGCTTTGCGGCCAATTTCGCTGCGGCAGGCATCCATCGTGGCCAACTGGCGAGGTAAGCCCTGTAACAACTCAACGCCGTTGAAACCAGCCAGCCCAATCTGATTTGGGATGCTGATACCTTTTTCAATCAGATACAATAAGCCGCCGGCTCCGATCAGGTCGTTGGAGAAATACAAGAAATCCAAGTTAGGGTTGCGCCGCAGCAATTCTTGGGTCATTTCGCGGCCTTTGACCAAGGCAGAGCCGCCAGAATAGAATTCTTGATCGGTTACCTCGACACCACTTTTTGCCAAAGCTTCGGTAAAGCCCTCAAAGCGTTTGCGCGCCCGGTGATCCAAAGGCATTTTAGTGCCTAGAAACCCAATTTTACGGTAGCCGGCTTTTAGAATAGAGACCGCCATTTCCCGACCGGCTCGACGGTGTGAAATGCCGACCATTGCATCCACCGGGCTGCCATCAATATCCATGATTTCGACCACTGGAATACCTGAGGCTTTTAACATCATCGCCGAGGTCTCGGAATGTTCCAATCCGGCTATAATCACCCCCGAGGGCCGCCATGACAGCATTTCATATAGCACCCGTTCTTCTTTTTCAGGCAGATAGTCGGTCACGCCCACGACTGGTTGCAAATCCGTAGTTTCAAGGACTTCGCTTATTCCGGTCATCACTTCAGGAAATACCATATTGCTGAGAGATGGAATAATGACTGCGACCAGATTGACACGCTGACTGGCCAATGCACCGGCAATTTTATTGGGGACATAACCGAGCTGTTTGGCTACCAAAAGGACTTTGTCGCGGGTGTTTTGACTGACATCACCGCGATTGCGCAAGACCCGGCTAACGGTCATTTCTGACACGCCCGATGCCTGAGAGACATCGCGAAGCGTCAAAGGGTGGCGGGACGCGCTGGTCATAGTGCTGGGTCCTTCGTTTTCTTTGTAACAGTAGCGCAAACAATTCTGTCGGTGCAAGAGTCGCTGTTAAAGCCAATAAACGCGTGGCTTGGCATGGTCACCGTCGGCCCTCTCTGAGCCAGCCGGCCGTAATCAGCCCCGCGATCAAAAGTAAAACCAACCAGGGCGGCAATAGCGCCAGCTGGGTGATATCTCGGGTCTCAAAGGCTTTGCGCGGCGTAAGGCCAATCCACCCTCGACCCGCCGCTTTGCGGCCGGGGCGCACATCTCTAAGCCCGGGCAGGGCTGCAGTCATTCGGATTACACCGCCGCCAGTGGATGTGATCAGCGGTTTTAATAGTTCTGCCGTCGCAATGGTATGTTCAAATTCCCGGGGGGCTGTGGGGCCAAGCCCGACCACACTTGATTGCCCGTCCCCTATCAGACGATAGAGACCTAATTCGTCCGTTTGCAAATCAGCTTCAAACCGCCCCGGTGCGGTCTGTTTCAAATTTAGCAGGCTCTTGTTGCCACTGGGTGAGGTCACGGTCACGGGCGCGATATTGTCTTGCAAGCTTTGTCGGATAATTTTCAAGCCATCGCCATAAGCACGGGCAGTAAGCGTTTCTTCCTCCAAATCGGGCTCTTTCATCATCCAATGCGCCAGCCGCCGCAGCAGTTCGCGCTGTGGGCCACCACCTTCAAAACCGCGGTGCCAAAGCCAAGCGTGATCTGAAGCCAACAGCGCCACGCGACCCTCGCCCTGGCGGTCAAGGATCAAAAGTGGTCGTTCATCCGCCCCTGACATTAGAATGTGCCCCGACTTTTGGGTAACTTCTATCTGTCGCAGCCACCGCCCCCACTCGGTCTTATCGCTGGAAAGATTGGCGGTTACCGGATGCTTTTGCCCCACCGCAGTTAATTTGGGGCGAAGCGGTTTTGTAATCACGCGGGCCGTGGGTTCGGCGGGAAGGATGTTGCTGAGTGGTGAGCGGTACAGACTATTGGCGCTGGCAAAATCTGGACCCGCAGCGACCAGAACTGCACCGCCGTTTCGTACGTAATCCACGACATTATCGAGATAAAGTGCGGGTAAGATGCCCCTGCGTTTATACCGATCAAAGATAATCAAGTCGAAATCATGGATCTTTTCCATGAACAATTCTCTTGTTGGAAACGGAATAAGTGACAGCTCGTCCACCGGCACGCCATCTTGTTTGTTAGGTGACCGCAGGATTGTGAAATGCACCAGATCGACGGCACTGTCCGATTTCAAAAGGTTCCGCCAAATTCGGCCGCCTGCGTGGGGTTGGCCAGAAACCAGCAGCACCCGCAAGCGATCACGCACCCCATTGATCTGAACCAATGCGCTGTTGTTTCGGTCTGTCAACTCGCCGGCGACTTTGGGGGTCTCAAACTGGATGATATTTCTGCCTGCATGCGGCAGCGTTATCGGCAGGCTCAGATCTTGGTTAAGCGGCACTTGATAGCTTTGCGGGGGACCGCCATCCACCGAAATGATCAGCGGGACAATCACCGGAGTTGCCGGTGCGGCACCGCTGTCTTCGATCCGCAGCGTCAGGGTGATTTCTTCGTCCAGAATTGCAAAGGCGGGGGCATTTTTCACAGTCACCCGGCGGTCCCAGTCACTTTTTTTGCCACTCAGCATCAGATGCAGTGGCGCTGGCAACTCCGGCGCCAATTCAAGGTCATGCAGGAGACCGTCTGATAGTAGAATAATCCCAGCGATGCGTTCGCTGGGCAATTTGGACAATTGCTCAGAAAGGGCGGTCATTAACAGACTGCCCGTATCATCCGGGCCGTCGTTCACCTCAATCCGGTGGACTTGGGTGTTAGGCCGGGCCGCCAGAGCTGCCTCAATCTCGGCCGTGCGGTTTTCTGTTATGCGCGCGCGATCCAAGAGCGTCTGGCTCGCACTTTGATCGATTAGCAAAACAACAATGTCTTTAAGCGGGGTTCGATCTTCACTTTGATACATCGGCTGTACCAATGCGCCAACCACCAGCAGCGCTCCAAGTCCGCGCAGCGCCCAGCCACTCAGACCACGCATGAGTGCGATGGCCGTGAACAGGACCACAACCAGAGCGGCCAATCCAATAACCGGCAGCGGCAACAACGGTGAAAAGATCACGCTTTCGGTCATTGTCCCAACCGATCAAGCAGGGCCGGCACATGCACTTGGTCAGATTTATAATTACCTGTTAAGACATGCATCACCAGATTGACGCCAAATCGATAGGCCAATTCGCGTTGCCGGCTCTGGCTTGCGTTGCGGCCAATCGGAAACATCTGTCTGCCTTGTGCATCCACTGCCCAAGCGGCCGCCCAATCATTGGCACCTATAACGACCGGGCTGACCCCGTCATTCAGGTTGCGAAACGGCATGCCTTCAGCTTTTTCTATTGCCTGTGGGGCGGCCTCTAACCAGATGTCCGGCTGGGTGTACCGGCCGGGGAAATCCTGTAGCAGATAGAAGGCCCGGGTCAGAACATGGTCTTGAGGCATGAGCTCAAGAGCTGGTATATCAATCCCATAGGTAATTTTTTGCAATTTAAGGGCATTGGGACTGCTGGTGCCAAACCCTGCTATATCGCCATCTCGGGTGTCAAACACGATCATTCCGCCAGACTTTAGAAAGCCGTTTATTTTGCGGTAAGCCTTTGAGGATGGCGTCGGCTGATCGGCGGTCATTGGCCAGTAGAGCAGCGGATAAAACGTCAGTGTGTCGCGTTCAAGATCCAGACCAACAGGCGCTGCCGGTTCCACGGATGTGCGGGCAAAAAGCGTTTGTGAAAGTCCATCGAGACCAGCCTTGGAGATTGAGTCAACCTGACGATTGCCAGTTACAACATACGCCAGCGTCAGCTGGGAACTGGCCTGCCAGGCCTTTTCTGACACAACTGCACCTTCCAGTCCGTCCATTGTTTGCTCGTGGGTCGCCGTATCATCCTGCGCACTGGCTGGTCTGATATTTGACAGGGTTGCCAAAAGACAGAGCACGGCTGCAGTTGATACCAACCTTCCGCTCAGGGACAATGTAGCCAAAACATCGACAAGCAGGATCAGCAGGGACAGCATCAGGCACCATCCGCCAAGGGGTCTTTCGGATCGGTCGCTAAGGCCGCGCAGATTGGTGCCATTGGGCCATACGGCGGGCAGAAAGCGGCTGTCTGTTGCAATCACATTGCGCGCAACCTGTTCTTTGGCGTGGGTATAAAGGCCGGGCCGTATCTCTGCAGAGAGCGGGGCGTCGAACAATTTTTCGGCGGCGATACCGGCCAGTCGTGTGGCGGGCTCAAGCTGGCCCTGTGCGCTGAGCATCTGGCTGGGCTGCCATATTGTGCCCTGCAGGCTTGCCGTATCGGGCTGACTGCCAGCCACGGATTGTGATAGCCGCTCGAGCATTTGCACAAACAATCCCGACAGCGGCAGACTGGACCATTCGGCATTAGCGGTGACATGAAACAGAACGATCTGGCCTTTGCCCGATTGCTTGCGGGTGACCAATGGCGTGCCGTCGGCAAGCATTGCGATCACGCGCTGTGACAAAGACGGGTCGGGTTGTGCCAATACCTGCGCCGAGACGCGCACATCGTCGGGAATCTCAAGCCCAAAAAAGGGGGAGTTCGGTGAAAATGCCGCCAAAGACTTCGGTGCCCCCCAACTCATAGCGCCACCTACGGTTCGGCCACCGGCGCGCAGGCGTACGGGCATCAGTGGATGCTCGGCGCTGCGACTGAGATCGCTGGCGGCCAGCCGCGGTCCGGCAAAGCGCAGCAAAAGGCCGCCCTCGGCCACCCATTGGCCCAGAGCGGTTTCTTCGGTCTTTGACAGCTTTGCGATATCGGCCAATACGACTAAGTCTGGATTGGCGGGCAGCAATGTTGTCAAGTCACCAGACAGCAATTCCGCGCTTGGTGCATAGGCTTTTGCGATGAAGTGCAGGGGCGAAAGCAGCTCCAAGCCCTCGCGGTCGGCCCCTTCCGAGATCAGCGCCACCTCGCGTCGCAACAGGCTGTTGCCGGTCAAGCTGACCGCAGCAGCTGACGTTTGCCCGCCGATGTCAAACAGGCTGACCCGCTCGCGCAATTCTGCGGGCAAGCTGATCTGAACGGGAATGCGCGTTGCGCCCTCTGTAAATTCTGCGGTGACGGTACTGATAATCTGTGATCGACCGTTTGGATCGGTGCCATGGGCCCTAATGGTCACGCTTTGATCCATTCTGTTGGGCAAGCGTATCGCATAGAGCGTTATGATGCCGTCGCTCAACTGGGGCGGCTCCAGCGCAAACAGGGGTTGTCCGGTTTCTATGACCTCGACGTCTCCGCGGTTTTGCAGCGTGGATAAAAGAGCGGCGCGGCCGGACTGGGCCAACCCGTCAGACAGCCATAAGCTATCAAAGGGCTGATCGTCCAACCTCTGCACGGCGGTTCGCATGTTAGAGGCGTTTGGCTCCCAGGGGGTCGGTGCGAGACTGGGTAGGCGTTTCTGCCAGCTTTGTGCGCTTTGAAATATTGGTGTGGACGGGGTTGTGAGACGCGCTATCGC
>ERZ802824.1816-NODE-1816-length-11170-cov-18.7913_pt1 | contig 11170 bp, 6 predicted proteins | sample MGYA00345650_ERZ802824 | MGnify/ENA primary metagenome ERZ802824 (study PRJEB30503, sample SAMEA104212361) | marine metagenome | biome: Westerlies Biome; feature: [SRF] surface water layer (ENVO:00010504) within the epipelagic zone...; material: water... | reverse complement strand
AAGATTTGTCATTTGATTGGGTCTTTTCATTTGGAACTGAGGGCAAAGAAGACGCAGCTAATTCAACAGCAATTCTTGATAATTATGTATTTGTAGCTGGATTAACAGCTTCTAAGGAAGAGGTCTTAGAGAGATATCTGGCAAAATTAGAATTATCAACTGGAGAACTTTTATGGCAAAAAACTTTTCCATCTAAAAAAAATAATAGAGATAGTGCGTTTGAGTCAGCGCAGATTACAGATAATAACGGATTAATCTTAACCGGAGTTTCAAGCGCAAAACGTGGGAGCATAGAAGGTTTTAAATCTTACGGAAATCCTTCAGATGGACATGCCTTTTCTATGTATTTCGAAGAGTCCCAATTATTAGGTAACGTTCCCCCTGAAAAACCAGTTTGGGAAATAAATTTCAAAAACGCTTTAACAGGAAAAACAATCAAACAACATATTGATGAGCGATCTTTCGTTATTGCATCTTCCACTAAAGACGAGCCTTCTCTGGCCAAAATAATAAAAATTGATCAAGATGGTAACACTATTTGGTCAAAAAACTACAAAAATCATGGCGAGGTGACAGACATTGCGGTATCAACTATAGATGGGGTTGTGGACGGATATTTCATATCTGGCCATAAAAGTGTGAAAGGTATTGGCATTGATGGTTCTATAACAAAATTATCTATAAACGGAGATATTATTTGGTCGAATACATATGGAAATCCAGTCGGAGGAGAAAGTAAATTTAATGGTTTGGGCAGGGGTAATGAAAAGTTTATCTATGATGAGTGTTGGGGTATAGAGTCAATGAATGATGGTGGCGCAATAATGGCCTGCGGAACAGGAACTCATTGTGACGAATTTGAGGAGAATAAAAAACTTTTCCAACAATGTATCAAAGACCCACGTGAAACTTGGAGAAGCTTGGTCATAAGAGTTAATAAACGAGGTGAGCTTATTTGGGAAAGCGCTGATTCGTTCATTGAAGAGGATGAGGTAATAACCACAGCATCAGAATATATTATCTCGACCTATGACGGTAAACTAATATCTGTCTTAGACTTAGCATTCGGATTTGGTGTGCAAATTATACAATTAGACTACTAAAAAAATTGAATTTATAATGATTCAACCTTTGACTTGAATTTAATTTTAACCATTCTTAAATCAAGATGTATTTGTTCGATTAAGGTTTCTTACCTTTTAAAAAAAACTACCCGCTGTAATACTCATCCACTTTGGATACCTACGTTCAGAGACAAATTCTTTAAAACGTAAAATTAGTTTTCCCCATCAATTAACATTTCTGAAAAATATCCCTTCCTCAAAAATTGGCAAAATAAACATTTTAATGATTATATATTAATTTACAGCATCTATGATATTTGAAATTCGTCTTTTATTTTTGTATTCTGACTTGATGCAAGCACCTGTTTACGTGCAAGAGATAATAATCCTGGCACAATGAATAAGGTTGCAACGGTGGATAACGCCAACCCGCCAAAAACAACAGTTCCAATGCCGCGATATAGCTCAGAGCCTGCCCCTGGAAAAATAACCAGAGGTACTAATCCAAAAAGAGAGGTAAGGGTAGACATAAAAATAGGTCTTATTCGGTTTCGTGTCGCTTCAATAATACTATCATCCACACTCATACCTTCTTCGCGAATTTGAAGGCAGGTTTGCTCAACCATTAAAATAGCATTATTCACCACTATTCCTGTTAGAATTACAAAACCAAGCATGGTCAACATATCAAGAGGTTGGCGCAAAAACAGATTAATAATATACAAGCCTAATATTCCGCCAGCCGCTGCTATTGGGACAGCTAATATTATTATAATAGGCAGGATAAAGGATCTAAGGAGTATCACCATTAGAAGAAATATCACACCAAGCGCTGTTAGCACATTTGCCTGCATTGCCTGCCATGTTTCCTCAAGCGCACTTGCAGCCCCGCTTACCGATATAGACACTTCATTATCTTGCGCGATTTCTGTCAATTGCGGCAATATATTTGCATCAATAATGCTTATCGCTGTTTCAAGGGCGATGGCTTCTTGAGGGCGAACCTGTATCGTAAGAGACTGATTGCCATTTAAACGGCGTATTGTCTGCGGCGCGCTAATCATCTCTACATCAGCTACTTGATCTAGGCGAACCATCAGGCCTTGTCTGTTGATGACAGGCAAGGCAGACAAATCATCCATTCCCATTTCGCCCGCATCATCCCCTGTTAGGATTAACTCTACCAACTCTCCATTAATAGGAACATCTGCTATGCCAATACCGTCATTTAGAATATCCACCAGTGAGCTAAATTCACGCGCAGTAATACCAATTTTTGCCAGCTTCTGGGAATCTGGGGATATACGTATCTGAGGCGCGCCTGAATCAAGGCTTGGAATAATTCGCACCTGATTTCCATCACTAATCGGAAATGCGGTATCAAGAATTTGGGTTAGCTGCCTTGCCACTGAAACCAGACTGGCTAGTGAAGGCCCTGTTAAATCTACATTTATCGAACGGGAGCCTCCGACAGATCTTCCAAAAAGCGAGGCTTGAAATACGAATGCGCGCGCGCCTGGCTCAGAAAAAACAGGCCTCATCAACACTGGTCTGAGCTCGCTTACACGGGCGGGATCTGTTGCCGTAGCACCGGCAAATCCCCCACCATCAAAAGCAACAAAGAAAAAGCGTTCAATGCCAGGACCATTCCCCATCTTGTCCGACTTTTCCCAAAGTGGCCGCGCTGCTTCTTCCATTTTATCTGCTATTTTTTTGGTTTCCCCAATCGAATAACCAGGCGGCACAAAAATTCTGCCAAGCATAAAATTTGCGTTACCATCAGGCAGATAATCTAATTTTGGCATCATCAGTAAAATCAAAGCGATACTTGATGCAAGCAAACTGCTTACTGTCACTAAAGCGACTTTCTGATTTTTGGTGGTATATCGCGCAAACCTTACTATCTGCGAGCTGATAAAACGCGCAAAATCATCAAGTCCCGGAATTGGCCTTCTTGCTTGAAATCTGTCCTGCCTGCCTGCTAACAGCTTTGAGGCTAATGCTGGAATAACAGTTACGGACACAAGCACAGAGATAAGAACAGATACAGATATCGCAATACCAATATCACGAAATAGCTGTCCAACTGGCAAATCCAGCAGGATTATGGGAACAAAAACCAGCACCGTTGTAAGAGCAGACCCTAGAATAGGCGCCCATACCTGACGCGCGCCCTGATAAGCGGCAGTCGGGGCATCAAGGCCACGCTGACGCAATCTGAATATATTTTCAAGAGATACAATAGATGCATCAACCACCATGCCAATCGCAAATGCCATGCCTGCCAGCGATATCACATTGATCGATAACCCAAAGCCTGAAATAGCAACGAACGTGCCAACAACAGATACTGGGATAGCTATAAAAATTACCAAAGTTGGAAATAATGAGCGCAGAAATAAAAGCAATATGCCCAGTGCCAGAATGCCGCCTATCCAGATATTCTGTTGCACAAGTTCGATGGCTGAGCGAATATAAGCTGTCTCGTCATAAATAATATTTAATTGAAGCCCCTTTGGATTTAGGGTTTTCTGGTTCAATTCTTCAAGTGATTTTGCGAGCGTTTGCATGGTAGATACGACATTCACCCCAGGCTCCCGCAATGCATTTATAATAATAGCATCTTGCCCATTTAAGCGCCTGAAACTTGTTCTTTTTTCTACAGCAAACTCTACTTCTGCAACGTCAGATAATAAAACCGGGGAGATCTGACCCTTATCGTTAAAATCCGCTCTTAAAATCGTGTTTAATGCTGTTTCTGGTGTATAAGCAATCGCTTCTGTTCTAACTGTGTAAACTCGCTTGCCTTGTTGCACTCTGCCTACTGATTGAAGCGTTGTTGCTGTTCGTAATGTATCAAGAACAATAGCTGTTGATAATCGGTACGATGCTAATTTCTCTGGGTCAATAATAACCTTGAGCTGTTTTTTGCCCCCACCATTAAAGGTAATCTCAGCAACGCCAGGCGTTCTTGCCAGCAAATCCACAACTTTAGTTTCAACAAAACTGCCAAGGCTTTCTAAATCCACATTTTGATCTGGCAATGCGACCAATGCCATTCTTGCTATTGGACTATCATCCGAATTAGAGGTTTGAACTTGCGGTGCTGATGCCTCGCTTGGAAGGCCTGTAATTCCCGCAAGCTTAGAGAGTAAGATAGTTAATGCCTTATCCATATCTGTGGACAAAGAATAAGTAAGCGTAACCCTAGCAGAGCTATTTGAGGAGCGAGACAAAATTTCTTCAACACCGCTTAGACTGGAAAGTTCAGTTTCTAACCTGCTTACGATTTCCCTATCAACATCCTCTGGCGCTGCACCTGGCCAAGATACCCTGATTTGGTAAATTGGTTTTTCAATATCAGGAGATAGTTGAATTGGAATTGTTCTCAAGGCAACTACGCCAAACAGCACCACAAGCATCATCATTGCCATAACAGCGACAGGACGCTCAATTGCGTTTCTAATAATAGCGTTCATAAAACTTCACTCTTTCCCTACAGCCTATTTAGCTGTGCCGGTCACGTCCATTTCAACTTCTCTGCCATTTGGCAATCCACTTAATAGTACAGTGCCATTAAGGGTATCATCAGCCGGGGTAAGCGCAAAAGAGAGTGTGACAATGCCAAATGGCAATACCAGTTCTGTATCAAAATAAACCAAGCCATCTTTGCGCGTTACTAATACAGGCGCCTCATTATATAGACTTGCCTTGCTTGATAACTCTAATTTTGCAGATTGCTCCCCACGCGATGTTTGCCACTTTAAAAGCCAGGTTTTGGCATCATCTGCAAGCTCGGTTGGGATTGGCTGCGGTGTATTTGCCTGCTCTGAGCTACCTTGCGCGTTAGGCACTTCTCTTTTTGGGATTTCGCCCTGCTTAACGGCAGCGCCATCATCTAACCCTTCATTACCTCTGGTTATCACAAGCTCTCCTGCCTGAAGCCCCGCAGTAACGATAATACGATCGCCCAGCGCGCTGCCTAGGCGAACTGCCTGACGTTTAGCGATACCCTTATCAAATACAAATACAACATGTCCGCCGGCTACAGGTACGACCGCATCCTGAGAGATTACCAGTAATTCTTGCTGTTTGGAGCTTGGCACTAAAACATCAATTTGAGCGCCGTTAGAGCGAACGCTATCAACAACATCCTCCTTAAAACTCAATCTGGTTAATCGTGATGCGGTTCTTCTATTCTCCTCTGGCAGAATTACCCGCAATGACAGCATAAAGCTATCACCTGTTTGACTGCGGGCTCTCACTTGTTTGGCTGATTTCATAAACGGCAGATACTTAACAGGTAAATCTAATTCAACTTCATACCCCGTTTCGGTTCGGATACTGGCTATCATATCACCTTGGCGTGCAAATCCTGATTGATCTGAGAATAGCGATATTATCTGCCCGTCAACAGGTGATTTAAGCGTAGCATCTGATATATCCTGCTCTAACTTATCAATCTGAAGCATTAGCCGCTCTTCGGTTCCAGATAGTAGCTTAATTGAGAAATTAAGTTCACTGAGTGTTTTATTGCGTGATACTAATTGCTGGCGCACGGCATTTAGAGCAATTTCTGCATTCTCAGCATTTTCAATGGAAATTGCGTTACTCTGGGCCAGCTTTTGTGCAAATTCTGCCCGTTGTTTCAGTAATGCTAATTGCGCTTGAACCAGTAATAATAAAGATTCTTCATATTCAAGATTAGCGGTGAGAGACGCTATTTCGTACCGAGTAGCTTCAAGCTCTGATCGGTGAATGCGAAGCTGATGAATAATCTCAAGCGCATCTTGTTTGGCAATAACATCCCCTGCTTTCACCAAATCCCCAATTCGCAAATTATTAAGTTCGATTTTAGCAGATAGGCTAGCGGTGATGGCAATAGGATTGCCCGCAACCACAGAGCCACCAATTACAGAAAAATTAGGTGAGGTCATCTTCTCTACAGGTGATGTTTGAACAATTGCACCTCTGTTTTGCTGGGCCAACACTGCACCGCACAGTGCAAAAAAGAATAATCCAGAAATCACACCTGTAAGGTAGACCCGCCATGAACCAGTATTATTTTGGGTAACCATTCTCAACTTCCTGTAAATTTAATTGAATTAACATCACGAAGTAATTTTATAAATGCTCGCATCCTAAAAATCTATCATAACCTAACCTAATGTGGATATCTTTCTTGTTTGCCATACCAATCAATCACTATATAAATATAACAAAGTGTCCGTTTATTTAATCCAAATCGCTCCAGAAATTGTAACATACCTGTGAATACATCTAACCAAAATCTGAATGGCACAACATCTAAACCGCAAACGTAATCATTAACCAGAGAAAATTATTTAAAAGTGAAATGAAAATGATAACAACAAAACCGACACTTGTTCTGACTAACTATTTTGGGAATTTATTTATACTTTGCTTTTATCTTTTATTCTCCCAGTCAGCACTAGCAGCAGATTATAATTTTAAATTTCATCATTTTCTTGGTGCAAACTCAATTTGGCAAACGCAGATATTAGAGCCATGGGTAAATAGGGTAGAACAGAATAGTAATGGACAGGTTTCAATTGAAATTTTTCCGTCAATGACACTTGGTGGCAGGCCACCCGAACTTGTCCAGCAAGCACGCGATGGTGTTGTGGATATTATCTGGACGGTAAATGGATATACCCCCGGAATGTTTCCGCGCTCAGAAGTATTTGAGCTTCCCACTATTTTTACTAATGATCCAATTTCAGTAAATCTAGCAATATACGACCTTTTTGAGACAGAATTAAAAGCAGATTACACAGGTCTAGAAGTCCTATTTTTGAGCGTGCATGCAGGAAACGCCATTCATATGCGAGATAGCACTGTCCGCTCTCCATCTGATTTAATAGGAAAAAAAATAAGAACGCCCTCACGCACAGGCGCGTGGAGTATTGAAGCACTGGGCGGCATACCTGTTGCAATGCCAGTTCCAGCACTACCACAATCCCTGCAAAAGGGGGTCGTTGATGGTGCTTTTGTGCCGTGGGAAATTATTCCAGCATTACAGCTTCAGCATCAAACAAAGTTCCAGATAGAGGGATATAATCAAGAGCGTATAGGCTCTCTTATGTTCCAGACATCCATGAACAAAGCTAAGTGGGACAGCCTTCCAGAAGATATACAACACGCTTTCACAGACGCATCTGGTCCTGAATGGGGAGTTGAAATTGGACAAAAACTACTACAAGCAGAAAAAGAAGGAATTACAATTGCTATAGAAGCTGGCAATACGCATAGTGTCCTTAGCAAAGAAGAGACACAGCGCTTCACAGATATATTATCAAGCGTGGTTGATAGATGGATTGATAATGTGGCAGCTAAAAATATTGACGGCGAGGCGCTAGTCACCAAAGCACGAAAAGCAATTGCATCTCATCTGAATGATTCATAATAAAGGCTAATAATGCCCAATTTTCGATTGTTAACTCAATTAGGGGAGAAGCTAATCAGTGTCTGGGCACTTGTTGGTGGCTTGATTTTGTTATCCGTGGTTAGCCTTAATATAGGCTCTATCATAGGCGGTATTGTGCTAATCCATGTACCAGGCGATTTCGAGCTAACACAAATTGGGGTGGCTGTTGCTGTTTTTTGTTTTCTGCCCTACTGCCAGCTACATAGGCATAATGTGACAGCTGATATATTCACCTTTTGGGCAAATAACAAAACGGTTCTACTACTTCGAATTGGCGGTGCCGTTGTTGCCTTATTATTTTCAATTTTACTTTTATGGCGCATGACTGATGGCATGCTTGATCAAAAAAAATATGACTATACCACTGCCATTCTACAATTTCCTGTTTGGATAGCTTTTATACCAATTCTGATTTCGCTATGCCTTTTAGCGATGGCAAGTATCATGACAATTATTTTGGAATTATCTTCTGATAGAGACTATGTTACTTCTAACGATTCTGGACATAGTTCATGATTGATTCTGTTCTATTGGGTATAAGCTCTCTTGGGTTTCTAATCCTTCTGATTATGCTAAGAATGCCGGTTGCCTATGCAATGATATTAGTAGGCGGTCTTGGAATTATAAGCGTCAATGGCATTAGTCCCGTTTTTAATCAGCTCAAAACCTTAGCCTACGGGCAATTCTCAATTTATGATTTATCTGTAGTTCCTTTGTTTATCCTGATGGGGGCGTTGGCTTCTAGAACAGGTCTAAGCGCTGCATTATTCAGGGCCGCAAATGCTTGGCTTGGATGGCTGCGGGGCGGCAGTGCGATGGCGGCGATTTCTGCTTGCGCGGGTTTTGGTGCTATTTGCGGCTCTTCAATCGCAACCGCATCTACAATGGGGCGCGTTGCATTACCTGAATTACGCAAGAATCATTATTCCGCATCCCTTTCTACTGGCGTTCTGGCCGCTGGCGGTGTGCTGGGGATTTTAATACCTCCATCTGTTGTGCTTATTATCTATGCCCTTATCGTGGAGGTAAATATCGTATCCATGTTCGCGGCCGCCCTGATACCTGGTATATTAGCGATATGCCTTTTTCTGGCAACAATAGCTATATTTGTTGCTATCTGGCCTAATGCTGCCCCACAAACACATAAGACTGACAGAGTTGAGAAAAGGCAGGCGTTAATCGGGATTCTGCCCATTCTTTTTGTATTCATAGTTGTGCTAGGCGGTTTATATGCCGGGTTTTACAATCCAACTCCTGCCGCTTCGGTGGGGGTGGGACTTGTTATGTTACTTGGATTTATCCAAAAAAAACTAACCATCAATGATATCAAAGAGGCTCTTTTAGAAACAGCTGGCACCTCTGGAATGATATATTTAATTTTGTTTGGTGCAGAATTAATGAAAATTTACATGAGCCGAATTGGACTCCCGCAAGCCACAACAGAATGGATATTGGCTGCCGGTTTTGAGCCGATGGCTGTTTTAATTGTATTGCTGTTAGGAATGATACTGCTTGGCTGCTTGTTGGATAGCCTTTCAATGATATTACTGGTAATCCCTTTTTTCTGGCCTGTGCTCGTAGAGCTTAATGGCGGTTTATATATCACAGCAGATGCTGCAGGCTATGGAATGATTACACAAGATTTAAAAATCTGGTTTGGTATTCTTGCTCTAATTGTGGTTGAAGTCGGGCTTATCACACCCCCTGTTGGAATGAATGTTTTTGTAATTGCCTCTCTTGCAGATGATATTGATATGACAGAAATATTCAAAGGCGTTGCTCCATTCTTTCTAGCAGAACTAATCCGAATATCTATTTTATTCTCATTACCTGTTTTAGCATTGTGGCTACCTTCTATATTGTCTGGATAGCTGATTTTGCTTTAGTGTTTATCTTTACTACAAGAAATTAGGGCTACCAGAAATAGGGCCACCAGAAATAGGGTTTTTATGGAAATCATCCAGAAATATAGTAACAGCTTTATCATAGTAGCACTATTATTAAGCCTATTACCGTCGCTGATACATGCATCAGAAAATAGCCAAGCTTCGGTGTATCTATGCACTGATAGTGAATTCATCCCTCCCTCATCCACGCTGCACGAAAAAATCACCACAACAAAGCACTTAATCGCACATTTATCCCTATTGGTCACAGATGAAGACCAGCTCTACTTCAAGCGCCTATTTAAAAATAAGGGATTATTTTATAGCCCTGTTACGGATATGGGGGATAGTCGGTTTGATGTCGTAACGTTCGAGAATTCAGTATTGGCCATAAGCACAAAAATTGGAGATGAAATTCAAAATGAGCGTTATTTGTGTGAGCGTCATGATGAATTAACCACTATTATTAGCAAGCAAGGCTCTGATTGGCCAGCTTACCTGACAGACTGATAAAGCTAGTTGGGATTAAAGGCTATTTATGGGGGCTTTCTCAGCCTGTTTTTTGAGTTTTGAAATGCTTAATAAAATGAGCTATCTGCTTTATTTCTACATCCTTTAGTTTTAGACCAAGCCGCGTTCTGCGCCATAGAAAATCATCTGCATTTTGTGTCCACTCATTCCTAATTGACCAGCTTAATTCTTGTTCAGTAATATAACAGCCAAATTGTTTTCCCAAATCACTTGCCGTTTTACTATTATTTAAAATATCCCACGCCTCAGTACCATATAAGCGGATAAGTCGTCTTGCCCATTCAAACGATAGATAAGAATAATTTTGCATTAATTTTTCTATTAAATCGGCAAATTCGGCTACTTCAAAATCCCCGCCCGGCAGAGCTGTATGCGCCGTCCAAGGCTTATCTGGCAGTTCAAAAAATGGGGTGATTTTGCTTAATGCACTCTCTGCTAATTTTCGGTATGTTGTGATTTTCCCGCCAAAGATTGTTACGATAGGCGCAGATGAGCTATCTACTCTTAACACATAATCGCGTGTTGCAGATGCGGCTGCATTTGCACCATCTTCATAAAGCGGGCGAACACCAGAATATCGCCAGATAATATCATCGCTTGTGATTGGGTTTTTGAAATATTCACTTGCAAATTTAAGCAAATATTCTTGCTCTTCATCTGTGCAGATAGGGTTTGTATGCACTGCGTCATGGTCAACATCTGTTGTCCCTATCAAGGTGAAATCCTGCTCATACGGGATAGCAAATATAATACGGCCATCTTTGCCTTGAAAAAAATAGGCTTTATCATGCTCATACTGCCTTTTAACAACAAGGTGGCTTCCACGAACAAGTCTAACAGAATCAGCTACATTAAGCCTTAATGTTTCGCCTAAAATATCCTGAACCCATGGCCCTGCTGCATTAACAAGATAGCGGGCATCTTGTTGCCATTTCTGGCCTGTGATTTGGTCCTGCAATGATAATATCCAATACTTATCCCCCCGCTCCGCAGCGATAAGTTTTACCCTTGGCAAAATGGTTGCCCCTCGTTTTTGGGCATCTCTGGCATTTAAAATAACAAGCCGGGAATCCTCCACCCAGCAATCTGAATATTCCAATGCGCGCTTAAATTTTGCCTTAAGAGGTGCTCCCTCTTCAGAGTTTTCTAAATTTAATGATTTAGTTGGCGGTAATATTTTTCGGCCGCCAAGCGTGTCATAGCAGAATAGTCCAAGGCGAATTAACCAAAATGGCCGTCGC
>ERZ802824.1810-NODE-1810-length-11180-cov-17.0874_pt1 | contig 11180 bp, 9 predicted proteins | sample MGYA00345650_ERZ802824 | MGnify/ENA primary metagenome ERZ802824 (study PRJEB30503, sample SAMEA104212361) | marine metagenome | biome: Westerlies Biome; feature: [SRF] surface water layer (ENVO:00010504) within the epipelagic zone...; material: water... | reverse complement strand
CATCCTCGATACTTGAAATTATTTTTTATCAGTCCAATATAGCAATCGTCTGGAACGAAATGCTGGGTATAGAAGAACTTCTAAAAATTAAGGAAGCTGTTCTAAAAATATGAACTTTTAAACATTATTTAGTTAATTTATGTCAAAAACATTAGTTATTGTTGAATCACCAGCCAAAGCTAAGACTATTTCAAAATATCTGGGCTCAGATTATGTTGTGAAATCAAGTGTAGGACATATTAGAGACCTTCCAAAAGGTAAGTCAAAAAAACCTCCTCAAAGGAATGCTATTCCGAAAGATCTACCTGAAGATGAAAAGAGATTATTAAGGGCTGCCAATAAGCGCAATGCGCTCATAAGAAAAATGGGCGTAGATCCAGATAAGAATTGGGAAATTGTATGGCAAGTTTCTGAAGAGAAAACAAAGGTTGTAAAGGAACTTAAAGCTGCTGCCAAGAAAGTTGATTCTGTATTTCTAGCGACCGATCTTGATAGAGAGGGAGAGGCAATTGCTTGGCACCTTAAGGAAACTCTAGGGCCTAAAAAATATGATTACTCTAGGATTAGGTTCAATCAAATAACAAAAGATGCAATTACTCAAGCAATTAATGACCCAAAAGAAATTGACTTAAATTTGGTTGAAGCATACCAAGCAAGAAGAGCTTTGGATCGCGTTGTAGGGTATGAGCTATCACCTTTATTGTGGGAAAAAATTGCACGCAGCTTATCAGCAGGCCGAGTCCAGTCAGTTGCATTAAGGCTATTGGTTGAAAGGGAACACGAGATTCAAAAATTTAAACCTGAGGAATTTTGGGAGATTTCTTTTACTGCTAAGCAGGAATCCGATGATCTAGAAATTTCTTTTAGCTTAAATAGAAGCAAAAATTCACCGCTACTAGGATCCGAAGAAGCAAAAAAAATTGAGACACTAATTCAAGACAATCAATTATCCATAAATGAGATCTCTCAAAAACCAGTCAAAGTTAAACCTAAGGCTCCTTTCATTACCTCCACATTGCAGCAAGCTGCTAGCACTAAACTTGGCTTTAACGTAAAGCGAACAATGAGAGTTGCTCAAAATTTGTATGCCGCTGGTTTTATAACCTATATGAGAACAGATGCTCCAGCACTTTCAAAAGAATCCATTGCAGATGCAAGAATGTATATATCTTCTAATTACGGCGATAAGTATTTAACCAATGCCCCAAGAATTTATTCAAGTAACGAGAATGCTCAAGAAGCTCATGAAGCTATAAGACCAACAAACGCATCCACTCTGGCAGCTTTGCTTCCCAGCTCTAAAGAAATAAAAGAAGATGAAAAGAGACTTTATGATCTAATCTGGCAACAGTTTATATCTTCGCAACTTCCAGACGCAGAATACCTAGCTACAAATGCAAAGATTAAATTAGATGAATACATTTTTTCAGCCTCAGGCAGGGAAGTAATTTTTGACGGTTATACCAAACCTTTGAATTTAAAAAAAGATGAGCAATCTTCCCCAATTTTGCCTAACCTCACTCAGGGACAAAAGTTAAATTTACAGGGAATAGAAAATAAACAAAAATACACAAAACCTCCTTCTCGTTTTTCAGAAGCCGCCTTGGTAAAAGAGCTTGAAAAGAAAGGTATTGGTAGGCCTTCGACATACGCAAGTATTATCTCAACCATACAAGATCGTGGCTATGTAGATATTGAAAACAGACGTTTTTTTGTAAAAAAAATTGGAATGATAGTTTCAGATAGGCTTGTAACCAGTTTTCATGACTTAATGGATTATAACTTTACTGCAAAATTTGAAGACCAACTAGAAAAGATAGCCATGGGAGAAATGCAATGGAAAGAGGTTTTAAATAATTATTATGATGCATTTAAAAGTGATCTGCTTGAAGCTTTTGAAGAAGATGGTATGCGCCCCAATCCTCCAACTCTTACCAACATAGCTTGTCCAGACTGCAAGCCAAAAAATAAATCAAATAAATTAAGAATCACTAATGGAAGTAGTGGCACCTTTCTAGGATGTGAAGCATACAATTACGAGGGAGATGAGCAATGTAAGAAAACTCTTAATCTGATTCACGGCGATGAGGCTGTAAGCATAGACGATCAAGAAGAGGCAGAGCATTTAATTTTAAAACATCGATGCCCAAAATGTGACACGAGCATGGATAATTATTTGTTAGATGAAAACCATAAATTGCATATTTGCTCCAATAACCCTGATTGTGATGGATTCGAGGTTGAAGAGGGTTCTTTTAAAATTAAAGGATATGACGGACCTATATTGTCTTGTCATAAATGTGGCTCCGAAATGCAACTTAAAACAGGTCGATTTGGTAAATATTTTGGATGTATGAATGATAATTGTGGAACCACAAGAGCGCTTCAAAGAAATGGAGAGCCCAAACCCATTGTTATGGAGCCAATTAGCACATCGATTGCTTGCAGTAAATTTGAGGATATTTACTTATTGCGAGATAGTATGAAAGGCTTATTTCTTGCAGCAAGTAAGTATCCTAAAAATAGAGAAACTCGCGCACCCTCTGTAGAGGAATTCAATGAAGCTGTTACAGAGGAAACTTTGCTTGATGCATGTAAATATCTTGAGGATCAAGGAAAACATACTCATTTGTTAGATGCTCCTAAAAATGATGGCAAAGGCAATCCTTACATAATCAGATATAACAAAGTCGAAGACACTCATTATCTTGCATCTGAGAAAGATGGAAAAAAAACTGGAAATACTGCAACACATAATGGAGAGCAGTGGATTGAGGTTTCCAAGTAAAATTCCTTGAATAATATTATTTAGTTCTTATATAAATCTAAGCCCTATCATTTTTTATGAAGGATGTTAAAGTTTTAATATAATCATATGTCTAATTACCTAGAATTAACCCAACTGCCAGATGGCACAATCGTATTAAGAAGATCCGATGATCACGAGAACCCAATAGTAAAAATAGAATTCTCTGGAGAGTCTAAAGAATTTTTAAATGGTTCAGAACTTTCAGTCGCAAAAGAAATGATTAGAGCTGGCATAGAGAGCGTCAGCGGAAGTTCTATTGATTTCGACGATTTTTTTGACAGTGAAAAAAACAGTCTAAGAAAAAAACCTGTAGTGCTCCATTAATGCGTCCTTATTAGGCCGACGCTTTTCCCCTCAACAAATGCCTCTTCTTTTCTTAAGTCAATTTTTATTGTTGTGAAATCTTTGTTTGCTGGAATTAATTCAAGATTGTGATTATTTTTTTTGAAATATTTCAAAGTTACCTCATCTTCCAGTCTTACAACAACAAGGTCACCATTTTTTACATCTGATGTTTTTTTAATAGCTACTAAATCATCTTCATGAATACCAGCTTCAATCATGCTAAGACCCTTTACTTTTAAAAAATAATCAAAGTTGTCAGAGAACATATTTGGATCACATGCAATTCTTTTTTCAATATTTTCCTCTGCAAGAGTAGGTGAACCAGCCGCAACCAATCCAATGACAGGCATTTCTTCTCCACTTGATTCAAAAGATTGTTGGCTTTTAACAATAGAGATCCCTCTTGAAGAGCCGCTTTGGATTGAGATGTAGCCCTTTTTTTCAAGAGCTCTAAGATGCATCTCAGCTGCATTCGGAGATTTAAAACCTAACTCTTTACATATTTCAGCCCTAGTAGGTGGAAAACCTGTTTTATTAAGATAAACTTCTACACAAGCTAGAACTTTTGATTGTTGTTTTGTTAATTCTTTCATATTATTTATACTGTATATTTTTACAGTATATTAATTTTAACTTATAACTTCAACCCTATTAAGAACATGAACTCAAAATTAGTCATTGGAATTTCATCAAGAGCGCTTTTTGATTTAAGCCAAAGCCATAAAATATTTGAAAAAGAGGGTATTGATGCATATCGGTCTCATCAAATTAAGAATGAAAATGAAATCCTCGATCCTGGTGAAGCATACAACCTAGTAACTAAAATTTTAAAAATTAATGATCTCTACGATTCTGAGAATAGGATCGAGGTAATTCTTTTATCGAGAAATACAGCTGATACTGGCCTCAGAGTTTTTAATTCTATTGAAGCTCATGAACTTAATATTACACGTGCAGTCTTTTGTGGTGGGGAAAGTCCTTATAAATATGTCAAAGCGTTTGGCGTAGACTTATTTTTATCCAGCAGTAAAGATGACGTTAAAATGGCCATTGAAAATAATGTGCCATCTGCAAGAATAATCCCATCCAAAGCAAAGAAAAAAGTCAAAGACAGCGACCTTCTTAAAATTGCTTTTGACGGTGATTCAGTTATTTTTTCAGATGAATCTGAGAAGGTTTTTGAAGAGGCGGGCTTGCAAGCTTTTTTAGATAATGAACGCAAAAAAAAATCTATGCTTAAAGCCGGTCCTTTCAAATCATTTTTAGTTGAGCTCAATAAACTCCAATCCGAGCTAGAATCTGGAGATTGCCCAATCAGAACTGCCTTGGTAACAGCTAGATCGGCCCCTTCACATAAACGTGTAATTAAAACATTAAGAAAATGGGGAGTTAGAATTGATGAATCCTTATTCTTAGGGGGAATGAATAAAGCAGATTTTTTAAAATCATTTGAAGCAGATATTTTTTTTGATGATCAGCAGCAAAATATCACAGACGCTTCTGATAAAGTAACTTCAGCTCATGTACCATTTGGCATTAAAAATAGGAATCAATAATGAATATAGTGTGTTTTGATATGGAGGGAACTCTCACTCCTGAGATATGGGAGCAGGTTTCACTTGATTCTGGCATTCCTGAGCTAAGCAAAACAACCAGAGATATTCCGTCTTACTCTGATCTAATGAATTATCGGATTGATGTCATGAGGCAAAATAATCTCAAGCTTGTTGACATAGTGAATGCTACAAAGAAGTTAGATCTGTTAAATGGAGCTCTTGAGTTCTTAGATGAGGTGAGAAAAGAATTTCAGGTAGTTATTTTATCTGATACTTTTCATGAGATTGCCTATCCTTTAATGGAAAAACTCGGCTATCCACTGCTTTTGTGTCACACGCTTGATATAGATACTGAAGGCAGTATTCTTGGTTATAAATTAAGAGATGAAAAAGCAAAAAAACAAGCTATATTGGCCTTTCAATCGATAGGCTACAAATGCATTGCGGCAGGAGATTCATACAATGACTTACAAATGTTTGAAGTTGCAGATCAAGGTTTTTTTATTAATGCTCCAGAACTAATATCGGATTCTATGCCTGAAATTCCAAGCTTTAATGAATATTCTGATCTCTTGGCTGCATTAAGAAACTATAATTAGAATTTTATGGATAATCATCTTTCTCTTAATAATTTTTCAAGACCCAAGCTTGAAATGCCCTCCAAAGAAAAAAAACTTTTGCTTCATAGCTGTTGTGCGCCATGCGCAGGTGAGATCATGGAAGCTGTTGCGGCATCAGAAATCGAAACAACTGTATATTTTTATAATCCTAATATTCATCCCATTGCCGAATATGAAATTCGAAAAGACGAAAATAAAAGGTTTTGCGATAAATTAGGTTTTGAATTTGTTGATGCTGATTATGACAAAGAAAACTGGTTTAAGAGAATAAAAGGTCTTGAAAATGAACCTGAAAGAGGCAAAAGGTGTACTCAATGCTTTGATATGAGATTTGAAAAATCTGCACTTTATGCTCATGAGAATGGTTTCAACACATACAGCACAACTCTTGGAATTTCTCGTTGGAAAAATATGGATCAAATCAATGAATCAGGAGTGCGCGCTGCAAATCGCTATGAGGGTATGCACTATTGGGACTTTAATTGGCGAAAAAAAGGTGGCTCTTCTCGCATGATAGAAATTTCGAAAAGAGAAGAGTTCTATCAACAAGAATATTGCGGTTGTGTATACAGCCTTAGGGACACGAATAAATGGCGCAAAGAAAATAATAAAGATCGTATTATTCGAGGCGTTAAATTTTATAATTAATTTGGGAAACACACCTTTGGCAAAGTACAATACCCCCCAATGAATACTCCGGGGAAAAAATTCAGACAAGCCATAGCAGATAACAAACCTTTGATGGTTGTTGGAGCAATAAACGCTTATTGTGCAAAAATGGCCGAGAGCGCAGGCCATAAAGCTTTATATCTATCTGGTGCAGGAGTAGCAAACGCATCTTTTGGCTTACCAGACTTAGCTATAACAACTCTAAACGATGTTGCAGAAGACTCCAGAAGAATAACTCAAGCTACAGACCTTCCTCTTTTGATTGATATAGATACTGGCTTTGGGGGCGCATTCAGCATAGGCAGAACCATTAAAGAGATGATTAATGCTGATGTTGCAGCTGTCCATATTGAGGATCAAGTTACTCAAAAAAGATGTGGCCACAGACCAAATAAAAGTCTTGTTGATAAAATAGAAATGGGCGATCGAATAAAAGCTGCGGTTGACGGACGCACAGACGAAAGCTTTTTTATAATGGCAAGGACAGACTCCTATGCAACTGAGGGCATGGATGGAGCAATTGATCGGTGCAATCAATACATTGAGGCTGGAGCAGATGGACTGTTTCTGGAGGCGGTTGCTAATTTAGATGATTACAAGCAGCTAAAAGATGCCCTGCAAGTTCCTGTATTGGCGAACATAACTGAATTTGGTAAAACACCACTTTTTTCAGCGGAGGACCTAGCATCGGTTGGTGTTGATATAATGCTTTTTCCTTTATCAGCTTTTAGAGCAATGAACAAAGCCGCAGAATCTGTATACCAAGATATTAGTGCAAATGGATCTCAAAAAAATTCAGTCGACAAGATGCAGACAAGAGATGAACTATATGAGTATTTAAACTATCATTCGTTTGAGCAAAAATTAGATGAACTATTTAAAAGGAAGGAGAATAATTAAATGGCTAAGAAATTAGAAGGGGCCGGGTTACGCGGTCAAGTTGCAGGAGAAACATCTCTATGTACGGTTGGACAAGAAGAGGGTTTGGCTTATCGAGGCCACAAAATTGAAACACTGGCTGAAAAAGGTACATTTGAAGAGGTTGCTTATCTTTTGCTTTATGGAAAATTGCCTAATTTATCTGAATTATCAGACTATAAATTATTGTTAAAAGGTTTAAGAGATCTGCCAGATTCTTTAAAGAAGGTTTTAAGAGAAATTCCCGCATCTGCTCATCCAATGGCTGTGATGGCTACTGGTTGCTCTATGTTAGGAAATCTTGAACCAGAGGAGTCTATGGATCAACAAATGGATTCCATTAATAGAATGGTTGCAACGTTGCCATCGATTGTAACTTACTGGTATAAATTTTCTCATGATGGTGAAGATATTAGTCTTTTAAATGATGAGGACACTATGGCAGGCCATTTTTTACATATTCTTCACGGTAAAACTCCCTCAGATCTTCATAGACGTGTAATGGATGCTTCCTTAGTTCTTTATGCTGAACATGAATTCAATGCTTCAACTTTTACTGCCAGGGTTTGCGCCTCAACAATGTCAGATATTTTTTCATGTGTAGTAGCTGCTATTGGATCTTTAAAAGGGCCTTTGCATGGAGGAGCAAACGAAGCTGCAATGGAAATGATCGAGAACTGGAAGACGCGAGAAGAAGCAAATAAAAACATATCAGAGATGCTTGCTAACAAAGGCAAGATCATGGGATTTGGTCATGCAATATACTCAGAAAGAGATCCACGAAATGCCGTAATCAAAGAATTTTCAAGAGAACTATCTCAGGAATACGGTGATGACTCTTTATACCAAGTTTCTGAGGAAGTCGAGCAAGTAATGTGGGATGAGAAGAAACTATTCCCAAATGCTGATTTTTTTCATGCGTCAGCATATTTTTATTTAGGAATTCCAACAAAGTTGTTTACACCAATATTTGTAATGTCTCGAGTTACCGGATGGACTGCTCATTGTATGGAGCAAAGAGCCAACAATAGAATCATCAGACCAAGCGCAGAATACACTGGACCAGAGTCCTCTGCTTGGGTTGATATCGAAGACAGGGAGTAATCAATGTCAAATAACGTAGAACTGAATATAAGGTCAGGTCCTGACTCTTTGCTTGTAGAAATTGCTGAGTACGTTGGAAAGCAAAGCATAGATTCAGAATTGGCACTTTCAACTGCCCGCAATTGCTTAATAGATACTATTGGCTGCGGATTATTAGCTTTAACTTTTCCTGCTTGCACTAAAATGCTTGGGCCAATTGTTCCCGGAACAAATGTACCCAATGGAGTCAGAGTTCCAGGAACAAATTTCATACTTGATCCAGTTAAGGGAGCATTTGATATTGGCTGTATTATTAGATGGCTAGATTACAATGATACTTGGTTAGCCGCTGAATGGGGCCATCCATCAGATAATTTGGGAGCAATTTTGTCTATTGCGGATTATGTTTCTCAGGAGAATGTAGCTGCTGGCAAAGATCCTCTAACGATGAGAGATGTATTAGAGTCTATGATCATGGCTCATGAAATTCAGGGAGTCTTAGCTTTAACAAATAGTTTTAATAGAGTTGGTTTAGATCATGTTTTGCTTGTGAAGGTTGCATCTACTGCAGTAGTAACTAAATTGCTTGGTGGTAACTCAGATCAAATTATGGATGCAGTTAGCCAAGCATGGGTAGATGGACAAAGTCTTAGAACCTACCGTCATGCGCCCAATGCTGGTTCACGGAAGAGCTGGGCAGCAGGAGATGCAACCAGCAGAGCGGTCAGGCTTGCACTAATTACTCTCTCAGGAGAAATGGGTTATCCAAGTGTATTATCAGCACCAACTTGGGGATTTGAAGATGTATCATTTAAAGGCGAAAAATTATCTTTAAGCCAACCTTTTGGTTCATATGTTATGGAGAATGTGCTTTTTAAAATTAGTTTCCCAGCAGAATTTCATGCTCAAACTGCAGTAGAAGCTGCAGTTACACTTCATCCCCAGATTAAAGATAAACTTGCTGAAATATCAAACATTGAAGTAACTACCCATGAATCTGCAATTAGAATTATCTCTAAATCAGGACAGTTAAATAATCCGGCAGATAGAGATCATTGTTTGCAATATATGATTGCAATAGGACTCATTCATGGAGATTTGATCGCGGAGCATTACGAAGATGACGTTGCCAGTGACCCTAGGATAGATATGCTAAGAGAAAAAATGACAATCAAAGAAGATCAACGTTATACAAACGAGTATTTAGAGGCTGATAAAAGATCTATAGCAAACAAGATACAAATATTTTTTGATGACGGCACATCTACAGATGCCATTGAAGTTGAGTACCCCATTGGCCATAAACGAAGAAGAGAAGAGGGAATCCCTGTTTTAGAAAAGAAATTTGAGAATAATCTCGGTAAAATCTTTGATGAAGAAAAAGTCCAGATCATTTTATCTAAGTGTCTTGATCAAGATGAACTTGAATCAATGAGCGTATTAGATTTTCAAGAATTATTTACTGTTAAAGAAAATTCCTTTTAAAGGCTTGGTGGAATAAATCTTAATGCCTCTTGGCTGAATAAAAATGTTTGGTCAGAGTAGTGAATAGAAGAATCGTTCCTAGAAGATCCATAATTATGCATGCCATAAATGGTTCTGCCTTTGTCCTCCTCTGCGATAATAAAAAATAATCCATCGCCTCCAGACATATCCAAACTTCTTGTAGATGAATTTGGCGTCCCATAGACCGCCCTCAATGTATCGACTGATCCCTGCATAGGATAAGTTCTTCCCCCCCTTGAAATGGTGTTAAGAAGATTCCAGGGATCTGAATAATTTCTTTGAATCGTCTTAAAAAGATCATCACATTCCTTTTGAGCAGATTTATATGAGGGAGTAGGTTTATTATTAATTTCTGAAATCCATTCTTGGGCCATCAAACACATACCAAGTCCTACATTGTTATTATCAAAATCAGTTTTTCTATCCCAATTTTGGAGAGTTAATTCAATATCTTCATTGTATTTAGCAATAGATTCTAGGTATCTATATTGCCTTGAATCTGTTGAGTATGTATTGTCAAACTTAATTTCAATAAACCTATTTAAGTCAATGACTTCATTTGCAGAGAGCAGCTGATTTGCTACATATGATCGATTTGTTAGCCTTTTTTCAAAATCAACATTCTTTCTAACTGATTTCTGCTTCAACGAATGTTCTCCCATAACTAAAAAAGGATCTTGATTTGTGCTTTGAATCCATCCATTTGACGGGTTAATGAATTTTGGGAGTTTGTTAACTAATTGTTCTTCATTCCAGATATCTTTCGAGCTTGAACTTTTTATGATTTGCCTTGATTTCGCTGCATTCAGCCTCGAAGGAATTCTTCCATTATAAAAATATCCAATATTCCTGTTTGAATCCATGGTCACAAAATTAAAACTTGGAATCTTTCTTTTTTCAATTTGTTTCTCAAATTCAAATACATTTTTAGAATTACCTATCTCATACCAACCCTCAATTTCGTTAAACGAGTTTTGATTGATGTGTTTAAGTGCAAAATATCTTCCACTCATCTCTAAGACAGGACCAAATTTTGAGTACTTAAATTTTTGTTTAGTTCTTAATTTTAATAATCCGAATATTTTAAATGGCAAGTAATCTTCTTCAATCTCAAAAAATTCCCATTGACCATCTAATAAATATTGATTTGGATTTTCTGGATTAATCGCCAGTTCATATATATCCATCACATCCGGTCTATTTACAGTAGCTCCCCAACCCATATCATCGTTAAAACCAACATTAATCAAAAAAGACCCAGGGAAGTTACCACCATGTCCGTGCCATCCTGATTTACTTTCGATGTTTAGCTCATACCAACCAACCGGTCCGGATAATGGTTGATGAGAGTTAATCAGAAGGTAAGAGGCATTTGAATCAGCCTTTATAGAATTAATAGCAATAGCATTTGATCCAGTTGGAATCCCAGTTTTATCCTGCGAGGTCATTTGCGCCAAATCATTATCTAACCCGGCAAAAAATAAGTGTTGTATGTATGATCCAGCAAGAACATCCTCCTGAGTGATCGGATGCAAGGAAAGATTGACCTTATCTGGATGCTGCTTTGCATAGGTATTTACACCATCAGCATAAGCTTGAGCCATGGAAAGTATATTTTCAGAAAGCTGCTGCTTTCCAATACTTTTAACTTTGGAATGAACTTTTAATAATCTA
>ERZ802824.1809-NODE-1809-length-11181-cov-88.851_pt1 | contig 11181 bp, 7 predicted proteins | sample MGYA00345650_ERZ802824 | MGnify/ENA primary metagenome ERZ802824 (study PRJEB30503, sample SAMEA104212361) | marine metagenome | biome: Westerlies Biome; feature: [SRF] surface water layer (ENVO:00010504) within the epipelagic zone...; material: water... | reverse complement strand
TCAAGCCCTGTTGACTGCTCCTGCACCTCCATTGATTGCTTGAGCACCTCAAGTTCCTCGCTCAGCATGTCGTCTGTGGCCAGTGCGTCGATTTCATCTGCGAGGCTTGGCTTGCCTCGACCCAAGTTCATTGCTTCAAGCTCGCCTTCCATTCCATCGACGCGACGCTCGAATCGCTCGAAACGCTCAAATGCATCATCGAGTTGGTTACGATGAATCTGGGTCTGTGTTTTGCGGCGCTGGGAAACAGAATCTGCACGCATCAAGATCGCCTTGCGCTTTGCACGGGCGTCATCAAGCTTTGACTGAAGCTGAGCTACCTCGTGATATAGCTGCTCGATGTGTTCATCGGCCAACACCAGCTCGCCCTCAAGTGCTGCAACATCTGACTCGAGACGACGCTTTTCATGAAGTGCAGCCCTGGCAAGATCCTCACGGTCCTTGGATAACGCTAACTTCGCTTTTTCTTCCCAAGTCGTGGCCTGAGCTTTCATCGAACGTAACTGTCGCTCCTGCGTCTTTTTGTCAGCCAAGATGCGTGCAGAGGCAGATCGTACTTCAACCAGCGTGTCCTCCATCTCTTGGATAATCAGGCGAATCATCTTCTCCGGATCTTCTGCACTGTCACACATTGCATTCAGATTCGAATTCACGATGTCCGATAGCCTCGAAAAAATACCCATGTCTCTTTTCCTACTGTTTCGTTAATCCTGCGTCGTTATTGCCATTTACGCGCCATTTCAATAAAAGCGTTTAAAAACAACACTTTAAGCAAAAATTATGTAAATTTAAGGGTTCGTAGCGCTCGCAATAAAGGTAAATTTCACTCTTTAAAGGGCAATAAAAACCCAATTAAAAAGTATTATTAGCCTATAATTACCTCATGGAAACGATGCAAACCGTCATTGGAGAGAGTCATGCGCTGAACAGAGCGCTTGATCATGTTTCAAATCTCGCGGGTATTGATCGGTCTGTCCTGGTCACAGGCGAGCGCGGCACAGGTAAAGAAATCGCGGCCAATAGACTCCACTTTTTATCCCCCCGGTGGCAGGGACCTTTCATTAAATTAAACTGCGCTTCGCTGCCCGAAAACCTGCTTGATAGCGAACTTTTTGGGTATGAACCTGGCGCCTTTACCGGCGCTCGCCGCAGTCATGAAGGCAGGTTTGAGCGCGCTGACCAGGGGACCCTTTTCCTTGATGAGTTGGGCACGATGCCACTGGCGCTTCAAGAAAAGTTACTTCGGGTCATTGAATACGGCGAGTTAGAGCGCATCGGCGGAAGTGAGACAATAAGAGTAGATGTTCGCATCGTAGCTGCGACCAATGCGGATCTTCCATCGATGGCCGCCGGCGGTAAATTTCGCTGGGACCTACTGGATAGACTTACGTTCGACGTGGTGGACATGCCCCCCCTGCGCGAGCGAGGGGGAGACATCGCACTGCTCGCAGAGCATTTTGCGGTTCGGTTCGCCGCCGAGTCGGGGTGGCACCATTTCCCGGGATTCTCGCCAAATGCTAAAAGCGAGCTGTATCGTCACGAATGGCCGGGCAACGTTCGTGAACTTCGAAACGTCATCGAGCGTTCCCTGCACCGACAAGGTGAAGACGGAGAGCAAATCGCTGATCTCGTTATCAATCCTTGGCCAGATAGACACACCGGAGCCTATGATGCTCCGCTCCCAGACACATCATCAAAAAACGAGTCGAACTCGGAACTACCTAGGGATCTGCGAGCAGCACTAGAGCAACAGGAAGCGTCATGGTTGGAGCAAGCGCTAGACCAAACGGGCAATAACCAAAAGCAAGCGTCAGCATTGCTGGGATTGAGCTACGACCAAATCAGAGGCCTCATGCGAAAACACGGGCTACGAAGCCGTTCACTCCGCTCTTAGCTACCCAGAACGGACTGATAAACCCTCAAATTCCCCTCGACCATGGCATCAATAGAGAACTCCGAACGAGCCAGAGTTCTGCCACCTGCGCCGAGCGTATTGCGGAGCTCTTGATTAGCGAGTAAGGCGTCTAGTGCCCCCAAGAGCCCCGGCTCATCGCCTATGTCAAACGTGATCCCATTCACGTCGTCCAGGACGATCTCAGGAATACCGCCCGCTCGCGCCGCCACCACGGGCACACCAGAGGCAGAGGCCTGCAATAAGGCAACGCCTAAGCCCTCGCGCTCTGCTGGGTGCACCACAGCGTAAAGATTGGGAAAGATACGCGCCAAATCGTCCCGAAAGCCGGCCATTTTTACTCGACCCTGAAATTCGGTTAGCGCTACTCGATTCGTTAGCTCTGCCTTGAGCGGACCCTGTCCGAAAATTAGCACCTGAAGCTCCGGGTGCGCCTGTAACAATTTAGGCAGGCTATTCAACAGGTACTTGTGGCCTTTACGCGGAATAAGCTGCGCAATAACCCCAAGCGTTTTTGCATTGCTCGGTAGCGAAAACTCGGTCTCGAACCAGTGATTGTCGGCCTCATTGTTGTAAGCATCCGCGTCGACCGCGCTTCGCACTGTTTCGATCTTTGACGCATCTATGCCTCCTGACACCAATACACTGCCAATAGCCTTGGAAATAACAATAACACGGCAGTACAGTGCGTATTTCAATGGTGCGAGCAGTCGAGACTCCCGATTATCAACGCGCCGAGAGAGAATGGCGGGGATACCCATGAAGCGAGCGGCGAGCCCGCCGTAGATGTCCGCACCCCGTCGGCTGTGAATGTGGACGATATCGGGTTGTTCCTTTTTTAGGATGCGTATGAGCCTTGGCACCACCCCAACGTCGAGATCACCGGACATGCCGACTTCGTAGACGCATGCGTTGTCGCCCACCGCGGCGGCGATATCAGATCTGTCAGGACAAACGAGAACATTCTCCACACCACGACGGGCTAGTCCTTCATTGAGCCAGACAACTTGCTGAGCACCACCGTAAAGATAACGCCCTGCTTCGACATGAAGTACTTTCACTGAGTCACTTACTCACCTAAGTCAGCAATTGCTCTTGCTTCGCAAAATCAAGGGTCGCATTGACGGCAATCGTCAGTTTACTAATCAGCTCGTCCACATGCTCACGCTGCAAAATCAGCGGTGGGCAGAGAGCGACGCGATTACCACCGAGCGGCCGAACAATGAGCCCCGCAGCTTCGGCGGCTTTCGCACAGTATTGACCCACGGCCATGCCCTCGAATGCCTGGCCTGTGGACTTATTGGCAACTAATTCAAGCGCAGCAATCATGCCTTTTCCCGACACCTCACCGACCAATGGGTGTTCCTTAAAGATTGCCAACCGCTCTTGCAGGTAGTCGCCGATCTTCGCCGCATGCGCAAAAATATGATCGCGCTCATAAATTTCCAGCACTTTGTGAGCAACCGCACAGCCTAATGGGTGGCCGCTGTAGGTGTAACCGTGACCAAAGACCCCCATGTCAGACGCAGCACTCTCAACCGCCTCCACGAAATCACCACTGACCACTGCAGCACTGACTGGCACGTAAGCCGAACTCAGCGCCTTGGCAAAAACCATCATCTCGGGACGCATGCCCATGGCGTTAGCACCAAAATCAGTACCGAGGCGACCAAAACCACAGATGACTTCATCGTCCCAAAGGGCAATTCCATACTTATCGAGAACCGCTTGGATCACTTCGTAGTAACCGGGCGGCGGTATCAGCACACCACCCGCACCTGATACCGGCTCAGCGATCATAGCTGCCACGGTCTCGGGCCCGGCTGCAATAATTTGATCCTCTAACTCGCTTGCTCGTCGCGCTACGAATTCGGTCTCGCTTTCACCCGGGTTCGCAGATCGATAAAAGTGAGGCGACCCGGTTCTGATAACGCCCAGTGCATCAAATGGCAGCTGAAAATGATTGTGGTTCGTGGGTATCCCAGTAAGAGAGGCAGACGCCACCGTCACACCGTGATAACCCTTGTCGCGGGCGATAATTTTCGTGCGCTGAGGCTGACCGGTCGCGGTCGCGTGATACCGAATCATCTTTACCAGTGTGTCGTTCGCGTCCGAGCCACTGTTCCCCAGAAAAACCCGTGCGTTTTTCATAGGTACCATCGAAGCGAGCTTGTCAGCCAGCATCATGGCACTGTCGTGTGTTTTGCCGCCAAACATGTGACTAAAACTCAACTCACGCATTTGGCGGGTCGCCGTCTCAATGATTTCCTCGTTTCCGTAACCCAGCGATGTACACCACAGGCCCGCCATACCCTCAAGGTAACGCTTACCCGAGCGATCGAAGATATACGGTCCCTCGCCTCGTGCAACCACCATCTGCTCCGCCGCCGATGGATTTGTTGTCGGATATAACATGGATGTCATAACAGCCCCCTGAAAAGTCAGTTGTAATCTGACTGTCATTCTCACGCAGTTTTTACAGTTAAAAATAGTACACGCTAGGGTTGGTTTTGTCCCAATGAACAGACGGCCGCGAAGTGATACCAGTCAAGGCAAGCCCCCTCGATTAGACCTTCTTGTATGACCCGACCTTATTGTATGAAGTAGGTTGCAATGAGGCCCATTCGAGCAAATCCATTTAACCGATAGTGGAGAGGTGTTCTCATCGGCACTCATTGCACCTCGCCGACTACAAGATCTGTCTAACGCGCCTTTTTGCGTTCCTTACCGCAGCGTTCGCAGCGCTGACGTAGAAGGTGCTCCCCGCGCAGTAATGCGAGACTGTCTGGTTTCACCTGTCGCCATTTATGACGTCCACGCGCGCATGAGGACAGACCTTTTTGCGTCATCGAAACGCGTTAGGTGTGGAGTGTTTTTGATACAGCCGACTGCCAGGAGGCCAGTCGCTGCTGTCGTTGCTCCGGACCCAAACCCACCTCAAATACTTTCTCCGCTCGCCACACGTTACTCAAGGCCTCGGGGGAGTCCCAGATACGTTCACCCAGACCAGCCAGAAAACAAGCGCCTGCAACGGTGGTCTCGATGACTTCCGGGCGGGTTATCGGACGACCTAGATAATCTGCCTGCAACTGCATCAGTAAATCGTTGGCAGATGCGCCGCCGTCTACTTTAAGCACCTGCATCGCTTGCCCGCTATCTGACTCCATCACCTTGAGAATATCGACATTCTGCAAGGCCATGGCATCGAGCGTGGCGCGGGCGATTTCGCCTTTACCAGAGCCGCGCGTGAGGCCGGTAAGAGTACCTCGGGCCTCCGGTGCCCAGTAGGGTGCGCCCAATCCTGCGAGTGCCGGCACAAACTCAACGCCGCCAGCGTCATCGACACTGGCAGCGAGTGCTTCAATGTCAGCCGCATTTTCAATCATGCCTAGCTGGTCTCGCAGCCACTGGACTGCTGCGCCACAAACGAATGCGCCGCCCTCGAGTGCGTAAGTAGCGGTCTCCCCTTCCAATTGCCAAGCAACGGTACTCAGCAGACCATGGTCAGATCCGACAGGTGTATCGCCCGCATTCATTAAGATAAAGGAGCCGGTCCCAAAGGTGCACTTGGCATCTCCAGGTTGAAAACAAGCCTGACCAAATAGCGCCGACTGTTGATCGCCCGCAACACCCGAGACCGGCACACCGTCGGGCAATCCTGGCACTGCTTCAGTGACCGTAAACCGACCGCTCGACGGACATATCTCAGGCAAAATTGCGCGAGGAACCCCGAAAATGGAGAGCAGATCATCATCCCAATCGAGGGTTTCTAACGCCATCAGCGACGTCCGAGACGCATTGGAAACATCCGTCTTATGAGTCTTACCGTTGCTTAGGCGCCACATGAGGTAGGTATCGATTGTGCCTGCTCTCAAGCGGCCCTCAGCAAGCAAGTTCTCGGCTGACGGCGAATGATCGAGTAGCCACCTGAACTTAGTCGCAGAGAAGTACGGGTCGAGCACTAAGCCACTTCGGGCTTTGATCAGGGCCTCGTGACCGGCAGTCTTCAACCTCTCGCAGACATCGGTGGTCCGGCGACATTGCCATACGACGGCATTGTGAACCGCCTGTCCTGTCAACGCGTCCCATAGCACAGCAGTCTCGCGTTGATTTGTGATGCCGATGGCTAAAACGTCCGAGGCATCATATTGCCGCGATGCAAACACGGCAGTGAGTCCCTGCAGAACCGATTGCCAAATGTCCTCGGGATCGTGTTCCACCCAGCCCGGCTGAGGAAATAGTTGTTGGAATTCGTGATTTACTGAGGTTAAAAGTCTCCCCTCAGTATCCATGAGTGCAATGGTGGAGCCCGTGGTGCCCTGATCGATAGCTAAGATGACTTCAGTCACACCACAGCCTCCTCTTTTTGCCCATCACATTAGGCGGCGGTATAACCCTCGATTGCTTTAATTTCGAGGTAATCGGTAAAGCCATGGGCGCCCCACTCTCGGCCGTTGCCAGACTGCTTAAAGCCGCCAAAGGGAATATCCGCTCCGCCGCTCGCTCCATTGATGTGGATATTGCCCGCCCGAATTTTTGAAGCCACAGCACGCGCATGGTCGATATCACCGCTCTGCACATAACCAGCCAAGCCATATGGCGTGTCATTGGCAATCCGAATCGCCTCGTCTTCACTGTCGTAGGGGATCATTGTTAGTACAGGACCGAAGATTTCCTCTCGTGCAATGGTCATATCGTTGGTAGCTTCCGAGAAGATCGTTGGCTTAACATAATGGCCTGAGTCAACACCATCAGGAAGACCGGTGCCACCGCAAACGAGTTTGGCGCCCTCATCAATACCAGCCTGGATTAGACCTTGTATTTTGTCCCACTGCACCTTCGAAACAACGGGTCCCATGGTCGTCTCTTTACTGGCCGTATCGCCCACCACCACGGATTCTGAGACAGCGGCTGCAATTTGCTCTGCCTCGGCAAGCCTGTTTCGAGGCACGAGCATGCGCGAGGGTGCGTTACAGGACTGTCCCGTGTTGTTGTACATATGAAGGACACCGCCGGTAACGGCTGTTTGAAGGTCAGCATCATCTAAGATGATGTTGGGCGACTTACCCCCGAGTTCCTGTGTCACGCGCTTCACTGTGGGCGCTGCATTTTGCGCGACCAAGGACCCTGCGCGAGTGGATCCAGTAAACGACATCATATCGACGTCCGGGTGCTTTGATAGCGCGGTACCAACGCCTGGACCGTCGCCATTGACCATGTTGTAGACACCTGCAGGCACACCTGCCTCGTGCATGATCTCAGTAAAAATGTATGACGACAAAGGCGCTACTTCACTGGGCTTTAAGACCATAGTGCAGCCCACCGCAAGTGCCGGCGCAACCTTACATGTCACCTGATTCATCGGCCAGTTCCAAGGGGTGATCAATCCACATACACCAATGGGTTCTTTAACAACACGATGCGCACCCAAGTCCTCAGAGAACGCAAAATTCCTCAGAACCTTTGCCGCTTCTGTGATGTGGGCGAGTCCAGCGTAAGCTTGCGCTGTCGAGGCCAGCGAGATCGGTGCGCCCATCTCTTCGCGAATCGCCTCGGCGATATCACCGATACGCGACAGATAAATCTCCGCAATCTTGTCGAGTAAAGCGGCACGTTCTTCGACCGACGTTTGGCTGAAGGTTTCAAATGCGGCCTTCGCGGCTGCGACAGCGCTGTCCACGTCCGCTTCGTTGCCAACGGCAATAGTCGCGCACTGCTCGAGTGTTGCTGGATTCTCAACGGCCAGTGTGGTGGTAGCCGAGGGCTCTACCCACGCTCCATTAATGTAAAACTTAGTGTACTCACGCATTGTATTTCTCCGGTGTTTAAAACGATGAACCATCGTTGGATATCATTAGTGTTATAACGTAACTCTACTGCAGAACGCGACTGGGATGCATCCCATCAACATAACCCATAAACGGCGAGTGAATGGAGTACCCTAAAAGCGCTCGCGTTCGCTCTGGTAAGGCAACAGCGGCGTCGGGCGGCACGGCGAGAAGCATGCTCTCCAAGGGTCTTGCCCAGCCCGCGCAATATTGTGGCGTAACGATTAACCGATTGCTCTGACTATTGTTGGCGCCACCTCTATGCCAGACGTCACTGCGCATAATCATTACCGACCCTGCCGGCATCGTTGCCTTTATCGAAGCAACGGAGCCCTCGGAGGAGACGGATAAAGCCTCTCTCTGATCAAAATGGGCGTCGTCCAGCTTGCCCTCAATATCGTGACTCTCCCATTGGTGACTGTAAGGAATAACCTCAGTTGCACCGTTATTTTCCGTGGTGTCGTCCAGTGCCCAAAATGCAGACACACCAAAAATCCCATGCGGTTGTGGCACCGAAATATGCCCATCGTCAGTGTGCCAAGGTTGAACGGTCTCGCCAGGGTGCAAGTTGATTGATAGACAGGCAGACAGCAGACAACTCTCGCCCAAATAATGCTCTGCAAAGGCTAGGGCCAATGGATGCTGAATCATGTCAGCAAACTTGGATGACTTGGCTAACAGCGCGTACAGACGCTGACTATGAGTCCCCTCAAACACATTGCGACCCGATGGCGATCGCTGCATGTGACGCTCCAACACAGCGCGGTACAATTGGCACTCATTCTCGGATATCGCGCCCTCAATAATCACATAGCCTCGGTCATACACGTCGTTAAGCGCCTGACAAAATTCAGTCTTTGACAACCACGGTGATACTGCTGCGAGATGGGTATTACTCGGCTCACTGGGCGCACAAGAGTTAAAAGCGATATCAGTACTTAACGTCATTTGGCTGTCTCGAGTTGGTGCAACATCCAGGATTGATTCATACTTAGGGACACTGAACATACTGAGGCTTTCAAAGTGAATCAAGCTGTAGACTTAGATGAATTGACACTCTTTCGCGATATGGCACGCAGAGCCTTCGAAAAAGAAATCGCCCCCTTCTATGAAGAGTGGGAACACGATCACATGGTACCCCGGACTCTCTGGAACACGCTGGGGCAAGCTGGCCTCCTGTGTCCCGATGTTGATGAAGCCTATGGCGGCGCAGGTACCACCGCCCACGTCACACTCGCCATGATCGAAGAGCTATCGCGCATGGGGTTTGGTGGCTTCGCCTCGGGATACGGTATTCATTCAAATATCATCGCGCCGTATTTAAGCCGACACGGCACGGAAGCACAAAAAGCGCACTGGTTACCCCGCATGGTTACGGGCGATGTCGTGGGTGCGCTGGCCATGACCGAACCGGGCGCGGGCTCAAACGTACAGGGCATTCGTACCAGCGCAGTTCGCGACGGCGATGAGTGGGTGCTTAATGGTTCAAAGATCTTCATCACCAATGGTATTCATGCTGACCTCGTTATTGTCGCCGCCATTACTGATCCGGGCAAAGGCGCCAAAGGCACATCACTTTTTTTAGTCGATGCTCACGCCCCGGGCTTTGAGAAGTCCAAAAAGATCGAAAAGATTGGTCAGCACACGTCTGATACCGCGCTGCTGTTTTTTACTGACGTCAGACTGCCAGCGGAGGCGCTCTTGGGCGAGGTAAATAAAGGCTTCGCCATTTTGATGGACGAACTTCCTCGAGAGCGTCTGGGCATTGCTGCGCAAGCCGTGGCGGCATCAGAGGGCGCCCTCGATATCACCATTGAATACGTCAAAGAACGCGAAGCCTTTGGCAAGAAGGTGGGACAATTTCAAAATACGCGGTTCAAGCTGGCGGACGTGAAAACACAAGTCGCCGTAAACCGAGCGTTTTATGAACAATGTGCCAATAAGTACGCTACCGATGATTTGAGCACCGAGGAAGCGGCCATGCTCAAACTAGCTAGCTGTGAAATGCAGTGCGATGTTGCGGATCAGTGCTTACAACTATTTGGTGGCTATGGCTACACGACTGAGTATCCCATCTCACGCTTTTACGTGGACGCGCGCATTCAAACCATCTACGGCGGCACATCTGAGATCATGCGCGAACTGGTGGCTCGATCAATACTGGGGCGCGAGTAACCCGATAGCGAGGCGAACATCATGACGTATCCAATACTTTGCCGGCTTTTGGTGCCGGCACTTTCGGTATTCCGTTCGGTTCTAGTCGGTCCGGTCGTGCTCGGTACCATTGCCCTCGGTTCTGTTGTGCTAGCTCCGGCAAGCGTATCGGCATCAGACGAGTCGCTCGATGCTGTTATTAGCAATCACTGGGACTGGGTTCTTGAGCAGTATCCCGAATATCGTCGCGAATACGGCGATATGTCCGGCAACCAGAGCTGGACCGATTTAAGTGCAGAGGCCATTGCGGCGCGACATGAGGCGACTCAAGCCTTTATTGCGGACCTCAATGATATCGATTCAGGTGCTTTGAGCGACATCGGTCAATTAAATCAACGGATGCTAAAAACAGCACTCGAAGAAGAAGTCGAATCGTTCAACAGTGGTCTCCACCTAATCGCTCTTAATATGCGAAGCGGGCCACAGCACCGTTACACCATGGTCGAGCGGCTACCGATGGTCACTGAGAGTGATTATACGGATTGGCTAGCGCGACTTGAGAAATTACCCGAGCAACTAGGACAGTACCAGGCCCTCTTGTCGGAGGGGGTCGATCGTGAGCGAACGCAGGCGAGAATTATCATCGAGCGGATCCCAAAGCAACTCGACGCACTCATTGTTGATAACCCGGAGGACAGCCCGTTCTGGGGTGTTTTCGACACTATGCCCGAGTCTGTCGACATACAAGCAGCCCAGGCGATAAAGGCTCGCGCACGCAGCGTTATCAGCGAACAGGTGACGCCCGCGTACGCTGAGTTTAAAACATTCGTTGAAGAGCAGTATCTGCCAAACACCAGAGAACATCCCGGCATCGGTACGCTGCCAGGAGGCAAGGCCATCTACGCCATGTTGGCGCGTCACTTCACAACGACCGATATGACCCCAGAAGAGATTCATAATCTCGGTCTAGCTGAGGTGGCACGAATACGCGGTGAGATGCAGGCGGTTATCGACGAAGTTGGATTCGAGGGCGATATCAGTGCATTTAACGATTTTCTCCGCACCGACCCGCAGTTTTATTATGAGACTGCAGAAGAGCTACTGGAGGCTTATCAAGCTGTGTCGAAGCGACTCGATCCAGAACTGGTAAAGCTCTTTGGTAAATTACCGCGAATGCCTTACGGCGTTCGTCCAATCGCACCTGAGTTGGCACCCGATACGACGACCGCTTATTACATGCGACCAGCGTTAGATGGGAGTCGTCCTGGCTGGTACTACGTCAACTTG
>ERZ802824.1797-NODE-1797-length-11208-cov-70.0828_pt1 | contig 11208 bp, 7 predicted proteins | sample MGYA00345650_ERZ802824 | MGnify/ENA primary metagenome ERZ802824 (study PRJEB30503, sample SAMEA104212361) | marine metagenome | biome: Westerlies Biome; feature: [SRF] surface water layer (ENVO:00010504) within the epipelagic zone...; material: water... | reverse complement strand
GCTTGGCGCAGGGTCTGCTTGAATATGAAACATTGACGGGCGATCAAATCAAAAACGTGATGCGCGGCGATCCCCCGGAAGCCGATGACGATGCGGGCAGTGCGGCAGGGGGCGAAAAACCAGCCTCCATCACCGCTATTCCCAAAACCAAGCCGAAAGCCAAGCCTTCAGCAGATGGAGATATGGCACCCGAACCAACCTAACAGCGCCAAGCGGATAGAACGTCCGCGCTATGAGCGCTATGGGTGGGGGGTATCGAATCCTGGTCTGCGCGGATGCGTTCAGAGACGGCGTCACAGCATCTCAATTAAAAAAGGTGATCTTAAAAGTGAGATCACCTTTTTCTTTTGCCATGTGCGTTTATTTGGCCAACGGATCGTTGGCAGAGGTTCGGCAGACTCAGGCTGACGCCAAAAACTGGCTTTAGGCGTGAATGGCGCCATCGCCGCAAGCCAAAGCGGCCTCGCGTACCGCTTCTGAATATGTGGGATGGGCGTGGCAGGTTAACGCCAAATCTTCGGCGGATGCGCCAAATTCCATCGCAACGCAGACTTCATGAATCAAATCTCCTGCCGAGGGCCCTATTATATGCGCGCCCAAGATGCGGTCGGTTTGCGCATCGGCCAATAGTTTGACAAAGCCATCTCCGGCAAAATTCGCCTTGGCCCGGCCATTGCCCATAAAGTTGAATTTTCCAACTTTATAAGCGCGGCCCTGCTCTTTCAGCTGTGCCTCGGTTTGGCCCACATTGGCAACTTCCGGATGCGTATAGATCACGCCTGGGATCACATCATAATTCACATGCCCATGCTTGCCTGCGATCACTTCGGCCGCGGCCATACCCTCATCCTCGGCCTTGTGCGCCAGCATTGGCCCATCAATCGCATCGCCAATTGCATAGATGCCGGAAATATTGGTTTGCCAATGTGAATCGGTTTTGATCTGACCGCGCTCGCTGACCTCTATGCCAAGATCGGCCAAGCCCAACCCATCCGTAAACGGCTTTCGCCCCGTTGCCACCAAGACAGTATCTGCGTCTATCTGGTGCGCGCTGTCATCTTTGCGCAACGTATAATTGACTTTGGCTTTGGTTTTAAGCTTTTCAACGCCGCTTACAGCTGCGCCCATGATAAATTTCAAGCCCTGCTTTTTCAGAATGCGCTGGAAGGTTTTTTGAACCTCTGCGTCCATTCCCGGTGTGATCGCGTTTAAAAACTCTACCACGGTCACATCACTGCCCAGCCGCGCGTAAACCGATCCAAGCTCTAAGCCAATCACGCCCGCACCGATCACCACAAGTTTTTTCGGGATCTTGGCCAAGCTTAAGGCCCCGGTTGAGCTGACCACGGTTTTTTCGTCGATCTCTATGCCGGGCAGGCTAGAGGGCGTGGAACCGCTGGCAATAATAATATTTTTCGCCTGGTGACGTTCATCGCCCACTTTGACCACACCGGCCTCGGGAATGCTGCCCCAGCCTTTCAGCCAATCAATTTTGTTCTTCTTGAAAAGAAATTCAATACCCTTGGTGTTGCCCTCAATCGTTTCGGTTTTATACGTTTGCATCTGCGACCAATCTACCGTTGGCGATTTGGCATTCAGGCCCATTTTTGCAAAATTATGTTCGGCTTCATGAAGCATATGTGACGCATGCAGCAGTGCTTTGGAAGGAATACAGCCCACGTTGAGGCAGGTGCCGCCCAAGGTTTCCCGCCCTTCAACACAGGCTGTTTTAAGTCCCAGTTGAGCGCATCTGATCGCCGCAACATAGCCCCCGGGCCCGCTGCCAATCACAATTACATCATAGCTCGCCATTGTTATTTCCTTTCGCAGCGCGGGGGGTATTTCCCGCCTAAGCCGTCAGTAGTTTTGAGTTTCACCCTAAAGATCCATCAGCAAGCGCCGGGGATCTTCAAGTGCGTCTTTCACGCGGACTAAGAAGGTTACGGCGCCTTTACCATCCACGATCCGGTGGTCATAGCTGAGGGCCAGATACATCATTGGTCGGATCACCACTTGGCCATTCACGGCGATGGGGCGGTCTTGAATTTTATGCATGCCCAGGATTCCCGATTGCGGGGGGTTCAAAATGGGAGAGGACATTAATGAGCCGTAAACCCCGCCATTTGAAATGGTGAAAGTGCCGCCTTGCATTTCTTCCATGCTCAGCTTGCCGTCGCGGGCGCGCTGCCCCTTTTCGCTGATCGCTTGCTCAATGGCGGCAAAGCTCATCGCATCAACATCCCGAATCACGGGCACAACCAAGCCGGTTGGCGTGCCAGCCGCGATGCCCATATGCACAAAGTTCTTATAAACTATATCGGTGCCATCTATTTCGGCATTGACTTCGGGAACCTCTTGCAAAGCGTGGCAGCAGGCTTTGGTGAAGAAAGACATGAAGCCAAGTTTGACGCCATGCTTCTTTAAGAACAGATCTTTATATTTTGATCTTAGATCCATTACAGCGCTCATGTCGACTTCGTTATACGTTGTCAGCATGGCGGCCGAGTTCTGGCTGTCTTTTAAGCGCCGCGCAATAGTTTGACGCAAGCGAGTCATTTTCACCCGCTCTTCACGCGCTGCATCACTGGCCATAACGGGGGCGCGCGGCGCGGCTGGTGTTTGAACGGTTGCGGTTGGGGCTTGCGCGGCGGCGGCAACAGCCCGTGTTACATCTTCTTTCATTACACGGCCATCGCGGCCGGTGCCTTGCACCGTGCCGGGTTTAAGACCCGCCTCGGCCATGGCTTTTTTTGCGGCTGGCGCGTCTTCCACCGAGCTGGCTTTGGCCGTGCTTGAAGCGGCCTCTGGAATGGGCTGCGCCGCGGGCGCGTTGCCTTCCCCCTCTACGTTGCCGATCACGGCCAAAATGGCGGTTGCATCCACTGTGCTGCCTTCCGCTGCGATGATTTTTTTCAAAACCCCTGCGCTTGGCGATGGAACTTCCACGCTGACCTTATCCGTTTCCAGTTCGCAAAGGATCTCATCGCTTTTAACGCTGTCGCCTGGCGCTTTGAACCAGCTGGCCACGGTGGCTTCGGTCACGCTTTCCCCCAAAGTTGGAACAGCAACTTCAATATCAGATGGGTCTGCTGCCGCGTTTGACGGCGCTTTAGGGGCCGGGGTTTTGGCGGCATCCGAAGCCTCGGCACTGGCCGCGCCGCTGGCAATATTGGCCAGCAAAGCATCAACGCCGACGGTAGTGCCTTCTGCCGCAACGATATCGCTGAGAACGCCTGCGGCCGGGCTTGGCACTTCGACGGTGACTTTATCGGTTTCCAACTCGCATAGCATTTCGTCTAAAGCCACAACATCGCCTGGTTTTTTAAACCAGGTGGCCACCGTCGCTTCTGTGACAGATTCGCCCAAAGTTGGGACACGAATTTCCGTTGTCATTGGTTATTTCCCTTCGATCGTCAGCGCTTCATCGATAAGCGCGGCTTGTTGGAATTTATGCTGTGCGGCTAAACCGGTGGCCGGTGAAGCGCTGGCCGAGCGGCCCACATAGCGAAGACGGTTATGTTTTGCTTTCATGCGTTCGAGCACCCATTCCAAATTGGGCTCCATGAAGCTCCAACCACCTTGGTTCTTAGGTTCCTCCTGACACCAAATCATTTCGGCATTCTCAAAGCGTTGAAGTTCCTTCATCGCTGAGATGGCCGGAAACGGATAGAACTGCTCAAAGCGCATCAAGTAAATATCATCGAGACCGCGGGCATTTCGCTCTTCCAAAAGATCATAATAAACTTTGCCCGAACACATCACGACGCGTTTGATTTTGGCATCTGGTTTAAGCTTATGCGCCGAGCTGCTGGCTTCCGCATCATCCCAAAGTACCCGATGAAAGGATGAGCCAGTGGTGAATTCTTCGGCCTTTGAGACGGCTAATTTATGTCGCAGCAATGATTTTGGCGTCATCAGAATTAATGGTTTGCGAAAGTTCCGGTGCAATTGGCGGCGCAAAATATGAAAGTAATTGGCGGGCGTGGTGCAATTGGCGATGATCCAATTATCTTGCCCGCACATTTGCAAAAACCGTTCGAGCCGCGCAGAGCTATGTTCTGGCCCTTGACCCTCGAATCCATGGGGCAGCAACACCACCAGACCGGACATACGCAACCATTTGCTTTCACCAGAGCTGATGAATTGATCAAACATGATTTGCGCGCCATTTGCAAAATCGCCAAATTGGGCTTCCCAAAGCGTAAGTGCGTTGGGCTCGGCCAGCGAATAGCCATATTCAAACCCTAGAACGGCATATTCGGACAGCATCGAATCGATCACGTCATACCGTTTTTGTCCGGTGCGAATATGATTGAGCGGGTAAAAGCGCTCTTCGGTATCTTGATTGATCAAGCCAGAATGGCGTTGGCTAAATGTGCCCCGGGTACAGTCTTGGCCGGACAAACGCACCGGAAAGCCTTCGCATAATAGAGATCCAAAGGCCAAGGCTTCGCCGGTGGCCCAATCGAAGCCTTCGCCGGCGGCGAACATTTTCTTTTTGGTTTCAAGCATCCGGGCGACGGTTTTATGCAGCGGAAACCCATCTGGTGCGCGGCTCAATGCAGTGCCAATATCTGCCAGCGTTTGGGTCGAAATTGATGTTTCTCCGCGCTGATATTCTTCTCCGCGGCGATCCAAATGCGACCAGCGGCCATCCAGCCAATCGGCCTTATTGGGTTTATAGTCTTTTCCGGCTTCAAATTCTTCGTTCATTTTGGCTTGGAAGGCAGCTTTCATATCTTCAACTTCGCCTTCGGGTATCAGTCCATCCTTGACCAACCGTTCAGTGTAAAGCGAAAGCGTGGTTTTTTGTCGCTTGATTTGATTATACATTAAAGGGTTTGTGAACATTGGTTCATCCCCCTCATTATGCCCAAATCGGCGATAGCAGAAGATGTCGATCACCACGTCTTTTTGGAATTTTTGGCGGAATTCCGTAGCTACTTTTGCCGCATGCACAACGGCTTCTGGATCGTCACCATTCACGTGGAATATAGGGGCTTCTACCATTAAGGCGATATCGGTCGGATAGGGCGATGAGCGGCTAAAATGAGGTGCTGTGGTAAACCCAATCTGGTTATTGACAACAACATGGATTGTTCCGCCCGTGCGATGGCCCACCAATCCAGATAGCCCAAAACATTCCGCCACAACCCCTTGGCCGGCAAAGGCCGCATCGCCATGCAGCAATAAGGGCAAAACCTGCGTGCGATCCGCATCGCCGATTTGATCTTGTTTGGCGCGCACTTTGCCAATCACAACCGGGTTAACAGCCTCTAAATGGCTGGGGTTTGCGGTGAGTGACAGATGTACGTTATTGCCGTCAAATTCACGGTCGGAGGATGCGCCGAGATGATATTTCACATCGCCAGAGCCGTCTACATCTTCTGGCTTGAACGAGCCGCCCTGAAATTCGTTGAAAATCGCCCGGTACGGTTTTTGCATCACATTTGCCAATACAGAAAGGCGGCCGCGATGCGGCATACCGATCACAATGTCGCGCACCCCAAGCGCACCACCGCGCTTGATGATTTGCTCTAGCGCGGGGATCAGGCTTTCCCCGCCATCCAAGCCAAAGCGTTTGGTGCCGGTGTATTTCACGTGCAGAAATTTTTCAAACCCTTCGGCTTCAACCATCTTATTCAAGATGGCTTTACGCCCCTCACGGGTGAATGTGATCTCTTTATCGCGCCCCTCGATACGTTCTTTAAGCCATGAAGATTGCTCGGGGTCCGAAATATGCATGTATTGCAAAGCAAACGTGCTGCAATAGGTGCGTTTCAGAATATCGATGATTTGGCGCATGCTGGCAAATTGCAAGCCGAGCACATTATCAATAAAGATTGGCCGATCCATATCGGCCTCTTCAAAGCCATAAGATTTTGGCTGTAACTCAAGGTGCTGCCCGGTGGCTTGAAGTTTCAAAGGATCCAGATCTGCCGATAAATGCCCACGGATGCGGTGGGCTCGAATAATCATTAAGGCGCGGATACTGTCTAAAACCGCACGTTTCACAGCCTCTTGGCTGATTGTACTGTTGAGCTCCTTGGCCTTTCCAAGGATTTTTTCCTTGGCGGCTGCGGCCTCTTGCGGCGGCAGCATCCATTCACCAGTGAGCGCGGCGGTTAGATCATCAGTCGGTTGAGGGGGCCAATCTTTGCGGGCCCAAGACGGGCCAGAGGCGTCTGCTTTGACGTCTAAATCCGAATCCCCCAACGCCTGGAAAAAAGCTTGCCAGGCGCCATCAACTGTATTGGGGTCACGGGCATATTGCGCGTAAAGCTGCTCAAGATACGCCGCGTTGTGCCCCTGCATGAAGGAAGAGGCGTGGAACTGTTCATTCGCAGACTGATCGGTCATGTTAGATCCTCTTAAGATGTTCAAAGTAAGGGGCGCTTATCAAGGGTGTTTTGGAATGGGGTGGCGCCAAAAATGGCTGTGTCAAGCCTTGTGGATAGGGCGCTTTGCCTTGCCTAGTGCGCGGGGTGAGACACGGCAATTTAGCCCTGATATCTTTGCTGATATGGCGCATTAAACGTTACCCGATGGCCTTCAGAACCGCTTCACCCAATCCGGCTGGGCTTTCAGCAACCACGATGCCCGCGGCTTGCATGGCGTCGATTTTATCTTCCGCACCACCTTTGCCACCGGCAACAATGGCACCGGCATGGCCCATGCGACGGCCCGGAGGGGCTGTGCGTCCGGCGATAAAGCCGGCCACGGGCTTGCTGCGCCCGCGTTTTGCCTCATCTCTTAAAAACTGCGCTGCTTCTTCTTCAGCGCTGCCACCAATTTCACCGATCATAATAATTGACTGCGTTTCCTCATCCGCCAAGAACCACTCAAGCGCATCGATATGTTCGGTGCCTTTGATTGGATCCCCACCGATGCCCACGCAGGTGGATTGACCCAGGCCAACATCCGATGTTTGCTTGACCGCTTCGTAGGTTAAAGTGCCCGAGCGCGACACAACCCCGACGGATCCACGGCGGTGGATATGCCCCGGCATGATGCCAATTTTACAAGCATCAGGCGTGATCACACCGGGGCAATTGGGGCCAATCAGCACGGAATTACTGGTCTCTAAAGCCCGCTTTACTTGCATCATATCCAACACAGGGATGCCTTCTGTGATACAGACGATCAGTTCAATTTCAGCATCGAGTGCCTCTAAAATACTATCCGCAGCAAAGGGCGGTGGGACATAAATCACCGAGGCATTTGCTTGAGTAACGGCTTTGGCCTCATGCACCGAGTTGAACACAGGCAAATCAAGATGCACTTGGCCGCCTTTTCCGGGCGTAACGCCACCAACCATTTTAGTGCCATAGGCGATGGCTTGCTCGGAATGAAAAGTGCCTTGCGAGCCGGTAAACCCTTGACAGATCACTTTGGTGTTTTCGTTTATGAGAATTGCCATGTCTTACCCCTTGACCGCCGTTACGATTTTTTCGGCACCGTCTTTTAGATTATCGGCCGCGATCACGTCCAATCCCGATGTGTTGATGATCTTTTTGCCTTGTTCGACATTGGTACCTTCCAGTCGCACTACCAGAGGTACTGCCAACCCAACCTCCTTCACCGCGGCCACAACCCCTTCGGCGATCACATCACAGCGCATAATACCCCCAAAAATGTTCACTAAAATGCCTTTGACATTTGGATCTGAGGTAATAATTTTAAAGGCCTCGGTGACTTTTTCTTTGGTGGCCCCGCCACCAACATCCAAGAAATTTGCCGGCTCGGCGCCATAAAGTTTGATAATATCCATCGTGGCCATCGCAAGGCCTGCGCCGTTGACCATGCAGCCAATTTCGCCGTCTAAGGCAATGTAGTTAAGATCGTATTTTGAAGCTTCGAGTTCTTTGGGGTCTTCTTCTGTGGTATCTCTGAGTTCGGCGATATCAGGGTGCCGGTAGACGGCATTGCCGTCGAACCCCATTTTTGCATCTAAACATTTCAGATCGCCGCCATCGGTCACGATCAGAGGGTTGATTTCCAACATCTCAACGTCTTTTTCGATGAATAGGCGATAAAGTGTGCCCATTAAGGCCACGCATTGTTTGATCTGTTTGCCCTCTAGGTTTAGCATGAACGCAATTCTGCGGCCATGATAGGCTTGATATCCGGTCGCTGGATCAACCGAAAAAGACAGAATTTTTTCAGGCGTTTCGGCCGCAACCTCTTCAATGTCCATGCCGCCCTCGGTCGAGCAAACGAACGACACGCGACTGGTCTGACGATCGACCAATAGGGCCAGATAGAGCTCACGCTCGATGCCTGAACCGTCTTCGATATAGATGCGGTTGACTTGTTTGCCGGCGGGGCCGGTTTGGTGGGTCACCAAAGTACGGCCGAGCATTTTCTTGGCTTCTTCTGCTGCCTCGGTGGCCGATTTGGCCATGCGAACGCCGCCTTTTTCACCCGCATCAGCTTCAGTAAAATGGCCTTTGCCGCGGCCACCGGCGTGGATTTGCGCTTTTACAACCCAAAGGGGCCCATCCAGTTCACCCGCAGCGGTTTTGGCATCGTCTGCCTTGAGCACAAAGCGCCCTTCCGAGACCGGGGCGCCATAGCTGCGCAACAAGGCTTTCGCTTGATATTCATGAATATTCATCGAGTGTTCCTACATGACCCAAAGTTTGCGCCATTTAGTCGCATCAAGCGGGCGGGTATAAGCTTTTTTTAAAAATTTTTATAGATTTTTACGTTTTTAGGTATTTTGTGATCACAGATTTTATAGGTGTGATCACAAAGTAAAATGTAGCGGCAGTGTGCCTAGGCTTGCCCCGGCATATGGTGGTTTCAAGCTTGCTCGCAGCGGCCCACCTACCACCTACCGGGATAAACGATGGTTGCTTGGCTGAAAATAAAAAAGCACGCATGCGTGCATGCGTACTTTTTCAGCGTGGTAAGAAGCCCCGACAGGCACGCGGGAGCGCGCCAGCGCGGATGTCTTTAGGCTAGGCTGTCATCAATATTTTTACAGGCGGCGACAAGCCCTTTGACGGCCTCGACGGATTTATCGAACATGGCCTGCTCGTCTTTCGTCAATTTAATGTTCACGATCTTCTCAACGCCGTTTTTGCCAATGATTGTCGGCACGCCGACATACATATTTTTAAGGCCAAATTCACCATTGCAATTGGCGGCGCAGGGCAGAAGCCGTTTTTGATCTTTCAGATAGGCTTCTGCCATTTCAATGGCCGACGTTGCGGGGGCATAGAACGCAGAACCGGTTTTCAACATACCAACAATCTCGGCTCCGCCATCACGGGTACGCTGGATGATTGCATCCAGCTTCTCTTGCGAGGTCCAGCCCATTTCAACCAGATCTGGCAGCGGAATTCCGGCCACGGTGGAATAGCGCGCCAAAGGCACCATCGTATCCCCGTGCCCGCCAAGCACAAAGGCGGTGACGTCACGCATCGAAACCTCAAATTCCAAGCTTAGGAAGTGGCGGAAGCGAGCCGAATCCAAAACGCCGGCCATGCCGCATACTTTGTGATGGGGCAGGCCAGAGAATTCCCGCAACGCCCAGACCATCGCATCGAGCGGGTTGGTGATGCAAATCACGAACGCATCAGGCGCGTGATCGCGAATACCTTCTCCAACAGATTTCATCACTTTCAGGTTAATCCCCAACAGATCGTCGCGGCTCATTCCAGGCTTGCGGGCAACGCCGGCGGTAACGATGCACACATCTGCGCCGGCGATATCGGCATAAGATTGCGTGCCCGACACATTGGCGTCAAACCCTGCGGAAGGGCCGGATTCTGCGATATCGAGCGCTTTGCCATTTGGAATGCCCTCTGCAATGTCAAATAAGACAACATCGCCCAGCTCTTTCATAGCGGCCAGATGCGCCAATGTTCCACCAATTTGTCCGGCGCCGATCAGTGCTATTTTGGGTCGTGCCATAGAAGTTCTCCCGTCTCGGTTTTGTTTCGCATTCGGTTACTGCTTTCTGATTAAATTAGCAAGTGTGCTGCATTGCAGCGCAAATTGGCGTTTGCTTCGAGCCTCTCGCACAAGGTTGAACCGTCCGTTTTTAGACCATAGGCTCTTTCATGTGCAAAGTGGTTTGCGCGAGCCCATTTGATAAGAAAGATGGCTGTTTATGGAGGCTTGGATGTTTGCCCTGATGGGGGCCGCTGTTCTGTTTACAGGCATTTCCAAAAGTGGATTTGGCTCTAAGGTTGATTTCTTGGGGGTCGTGATTTTGGCCGGATTGATGGATCCGGGAAAAGCCATCGGAGTGATGTTGCCGTTGCTGATGGTGATGGATCTGTCGAACCTGCGTGCCTATTGGGGGAAATGGTCGCGCAGCGATGCCCTGACCTTAATTCTTGGCGGCATTCCGGGGGTTATGCTGGGGGCGTTGTTTTTCACGCAGGTCAATCAACAGGTGCTGCAATTTCTGATTGGCCTGATCAGCCTTTTGTTTTTAAGCTGGTTTTGCGCCTCACGCCTATCGACGGTTTTGTCACGAATGGGCCCATTTTCACTTGGGGTTGGGGGGCTTGCGGGTTTCGTCGCGGGGTTTACCAGCTTTGTCAGCCATGCTGGTGGTCCGGCAGCCGCGGTGTATCTTCTGTCGAAAAACATGTCCAAAACAGAATATCAAGCCACTACTGTTCTGGTTTTCTGGGTGATTAATATTGCCAAAGGCGGGCTTTACGTGGGTTTGGGCTTGCTGAGCCGCGATACGCTCGCGCTTGATCTGATGCTCTTGCCCTTTGCGTTATGCGGTGTTTGGCTGGGGTTGCAGGCGCATCGTAAAATACCTGAAAAAGCATTTTTTGTGTTAATGTATGTTGCTTTGGCGGTTTCCGCTTTGCGCCTTATCTGGCTGTCTTTGGCTTAAGCCGCCCAGAACGCTTTGGTATTATACACGCCGGCGATGGCGACTGGGCTGTGGCAATTCTTGCATAATAACGTTTTGGCCTTGAACTTTTCGGCAAGAGATGCGCAATGATTTCGTAATATTATTGCGGAAACTTCTTATGACCCTATCTCATCGCCCTCTTCGATCAGCGCTTTACATACCGGGCTCTAAGCCGCGGGCTTTGGAAAAAGCGCGAAACCTGCCCACTGATAGCATTATTTTTGACCTTGAAGATGCCGTATCCGCTGAGTCGAAATCCGAGGCGCGCGTGATCCTGCGCGCAGCTTTGGCGCAAGGCGGCTATGGCGCGCGTTTGAAAA
>ERZ802824.1796-NODE-1796-length-11210-cov-9.91394_pt1 | contig 11210 bp, 6 predicted proteins | sample MGYA00345650_ERZ802824 | MGnify/ENA primary metagenome ERZ802824 (study PRJEB30503, sample SAMEA104212361) | marine metagenome | biome: Westerlies Biome; feature: [SRF] surface water layer (ENVO:00010504) within the epipelagic zone...; material: water... | reverse complement strand
CTAAATCCTTGGCGAATTGTGGATCCTGGCGTGATCACATAGTAAAGGCCATACTTGAGCATTTCATCAAAAAACTTAAAAGGCTTCTCAAGACCAAAGAAAGTCTCAAATTGGTTTTTATTTAAAGATGGAATATATAAAGCAGAACCCCCTACAGCGATCTCAAACTTTAAACTATTTACAAAAGGTATTTGCTGAAAAATAGAACCTTGAAAATGGTGAATCCCATATATTTCTATGTAAGGGCGAGCTGTATGATATGTACTATCTAATGCTTGAAAGCTATTTGTTGGGTTAGAAAACAAATAATTATCAGAACCTCGAAAAAACTTGTGCTCGATGAAACGAATACTATCCAAATTAGAACCCAGAAAACTGCCCATACCAATAAACCAATTTGAATAGCCAAGCCTTGGCCATTGAATGTCATCAAATGCCTGCAATCGGAGTAAGTTATAATTCACATTGGAGCCAAACCAATTTGGTATACCTCTGCGATATTCAAGTGCAAGAGTGGGATACTTACTACCAAGCAGTAGTTTCCGATTTTTTTTCATAATGAATCGCTGGCGGTGACGATATTGAATTTCTATTCCAGCAATAGAGACTGTATAGTCAGGAAAATATTGAGGCGGATTAATATCACCCAGTAGCTCATCCCAACTATCATTCAAAGTTAGATTGGAGATCGAACTTCTTTTGGAATAATCGTAAGTCAATCGAACAAAGAGACCATTGATAAGCTCAAAACGATGCATAAAGTTCACAAATTGTCTCCTAGCAAAATTTCTTCTGGCAAATGTGCCCAAAATGGATTCATAAGTGTTTATCATCATGTAGTCATCACCCACAGCTATCTCTAATTCCCTAAAAGACTTTGGTTCATAGAGATAATTGATTGCAATTTCTCCCTTCAAATCTTGATTCGAAAATCCATAATTCGTATACCCAGACAAAGTGAGACGTTGATCGTTCTTGAAATTTCGCATAAATAATGATCCTATCTGTTGACGCCATCCTCCAATTCCTAAGGGATTAAATTGATTAATCAAAGGATCTAAATAAAATCGATAGCCCTTTTTACGAGAGCGAAAATGTATTCCAGAGAAAAGAGGTTCGTACCAATGAAGTTTGTTCACAAATGCATCCAAACTATCTACGTATTCATCACTATCAAAATACACGGTAAGGCTATCTTGTTTCGATATAAATTTCTTTTCTTCAAAAGCTAGAGGGATTTTTCTAAGACTACTCCATTTACTTTGATCAATCTCATAAGCATCTTCAGCATAAGATCTTACTGCCAAACCCATTTTTTTTCTTGACAAATTTTCATTCAAAATGAAATCACTATGGATCACCCACACAGACCCCGTATCTGATTTTAAGTGCCACTGAAAATATCTTTGATTAACTAATGACGCACCCGAAATAGACTGAATATAGTCCTGACTAATCTTTAATCCCGTCAAGTTAATAAGTACTGATTTATGAGGTTCCAAAACACTCTCCTCCAAAACCCATCCATCTTCATTAATCTTCAATGAACCCCTAACAAAATTTTGTTTTTTCGAGATAAATTCTATTGTGTAGATGAATTCCCCAGCTATGCCCTCTATGGACTTCACTTGATAGCGATAATTCAAAAAAGCATCAAAAGCCAGAGGACTGGGAATTTTTGCACTCAATATTTTTGGCAGAATAATAGTATTTGAAAAAAAATCGACATTACCATCACCATAACCTTGATAAAAATGTTGACCAGAATATAAATCACTTTGAGATGGCACTAATGATTTGTCATTTCCAAATTGCATGGAGAAATTGACTTCAATCTCTTGGTCGAAGTCCCCTCTATCAATTACAGAATGATCATCAATGGCAATGATGAAATCTCTATATTCATTGGGTCTTTTATAACTGGAATAACTTAAGAATTCTAAAAAAAATGGATCATCTCCCTCCTGATATGAACTTTTGACATATGTTGAACATTGAATAGTCTTTGAGAGGGTTTGCTGTAATGATCTGGTAGAAATCAACTTCCCGATGACCTCTTTCGCAATATCTACCGACTCTGCGGTAACCATTGCCTGTTCTAACTGTATAACTTTATTTTCAAGAATCGTTATCGGCTGAGCAAACAAGGAATTCCCAAAAAAAAGAATAACAATATTTAAAAAAAATTTATTCAGAATCTTCTTAAAAGCAAGCACTATTTCGGCAATTTAAACAGATCTTCAACTTTGCAATCTAAAGTTTTTGCAATTTTCAAAGATAGAACTGTCGAGGGCACATAAATTCCATTTTCAATAGCATTTATACTCTTTCTTGAAACCTCTGCTCTTTCTGAGAGTTTTTGTTGAGTTAATCCAGCAGACTTTCTAATCACAGCAAGATTATTCTTGAGATATTTGTGATCCTTACTCAAGATTACTTCTTTTCAAAATTTTCTACGGCATTGTTTATTTCATCAGGTTGATTAGGATAAATATATCCCGCAATCATTTGACCCAGCCCTATAAACATTACCAGTAAACCAACACCCATTACTACATCATTTCTAAGGCCATAATAACCAAAAAAAGTTAAGCCAACTCCAGTGAACATTGTCACTAATCCAGTTTTTCTTATGTCAGTATTTGATTTATTTCCTTTTTTAAAAGATTCTAAAAGATCTCTTACGTCCTCAGTGTCTTTGATATTTTTAGAGGCTTCAATTAGGGCCTCGTATTTATATTTTGTTTTTTGTGTAGAAAAATAGAAAACAACTAAAGTTATTAGCACAGGTAGTGAAACACCAATAATTGGTATAATTATTCCAAGATAGTCCATTGTTATAGTTTTATATTTAAGTTAAAATGTAACGCAAACTTAACATATTTTAAATTGATACGCAAACGTTACATTTTAAAAATTAAAATCAAGATCAAACTTTGTTTTGGCTAATAATATTTATCGATTTAGATATATCGTTGGCTTTTTTTCGCAATAATTCAATATCTGATTCAAGAGTGTCATTAACTAATACAACTCCCATTCGTCTGTATTCTCTGGTTGATGGTTTACCAAATATTCTCAATTCCGTATTCTCCTCTTTTAGCGCGGTATCAAGGCCAATATACTTTGGTATACTATTTCCTGAATCTGAGGCAAGAATAACAGATGATACACCAGATTTATTACGAGTAATATTTGGAATAGGATATCCAAGGAATGCTCTTGTATGAAGTTCAAATTGATTTAGATTTTGCGTTCCTGCAAGAGTGACCATTCCAGTATCATGAGGCCTAGGAGATAGCTCAGAAAATATAACTCCCTGAGAAGTCAAAAAGAACTCTATTCCCCATATGCCAGCTCCACCCAATGCATCTGTGATTTTTTTTGCCATTGCCTGAGCAGTCAAGAGATCATTTTCAGAAATCACCGATGGTTGCCAACTTTCTTGGTAATCGCCTCTTTCCTGCCTATGACCTATTGCTGGACAAAATAAGGTATTGCCATTTTTTTGAGTAACAGTCAAAAGAGTAATCTCCGTATGAAAGTCAATGAATCCCTCAACAATGACCTCTTTCAGGTCTCCCCTACTTCCGTTCATCGCATATTCCCATGCATCTGCTATCTCGTCCCCCGACTTAATCAACGTCTGTCCTTTTCCCGAAGAACTCATCAGAGGCTTAACAATGCAGGGAAGACCTATCTTTTTTATTGCTTCTTCAAAAGTTATTCTTGAAGATGCATATTCATAAGGAGCTGTTTTTAGGTTTAAATCCTTGGCTGCCAAATCTCGAATCAATTTCCGATTCATCGTATAGTTTGCAGCTTTGGCACTAGGGACAACATGAAATCCTTCTGCCTCATAGTCGTATAGACGATCTGTTCTTATACTTTCAACCTCAGGGACAATAATATCAGGTTTATGCTTAACAATTGCTGCATCTAGTGCTTTTCCATCTAGCATATCAAATACTTCAAAAGTATCTGAAACTTGCATCGCTGGGGCATTTAAATAATTATCACATGCAATTGTAAACATACCGTAGCGTTGCAAAGAAATAATGACTTCTTTGCCTAATTCTCCGGAACCTAAAAGCATTATTCTTTTCATGGTATCGTTTCAAATTTCAATTCCCTTGATCAACAACTTTCTGCAAGGTAACTTTGTAATAATAATTTTTAGGGATCCAAATGCGGTATTTTACATTTTTTATTATCATCATTTTTTGCTCATGCCAACCGGATATTATACCCGACAATATTCCTGATCCTGTAGATACTAATTCTACGCCAAATTATTTAGTAAAAAATTCTGATTACATTTTTGATCAAAATAGCCTACACACATTTGAACTTCGTTTACCAGACTCCTCACTCGCGTTTCTAGACTCTGAGCCAAGTGCTGAAATCTACACAGAGGGGAAACTAATCTTTCAAGGTGATACACTGAACTCAGTTGGTATAAGATATAAAGGCTCAAATGGTGCTTGGTGGGGTTGCACCTCTGGAAACGGTCCCGGATTTAAAACCTGCACCAAATTATCCATGAAGGTTAAGATAAATTATAAAGAGTCTTCTAGAAAGTTCTATAAACTTAAAAAACTACAGTTTCATTCTATGAATCATGACCCATCTCAAATGCATGAGAGATTAGGCTATTGGCTTTATAGAGCTGCAGGCATCCCGGCTCCCCGCTCTGTTCATGCCCGCCTAGTAATTAACGATATTTATGTGGGCCTATTTGCTCTGACTGAACAGATTGACGGTCAATTTGCCAAATATAATTTTGATGATGATGGCGGAAATATCTACAAAGAAATATGGCCATTAAATAGTAACGGAACACCCAAAAGCACAGAAGAATATATCAATTCGTTAAAAACAAATGAAGATGAAAATCCATCTGTTCAAACTATAAAAGAATTTGGTCAACAAATTTCAAATGCAAGTAGTAATCAAGTGATTCCAATTATTAGTAATCATATGGATCGAGACGAAATCATATCTTATGCTGTTATTGATAGATTAATTAGACATGATGATGGTGCTTTTCATTGGTATTGCTTTGGATCAGACTGCGCTCCTCATAATTTTTACTGGTACGAAGAACCGAACAATAAAAAATTACATCTCATCCCCTGGGATCTCGACCTCGCATTTATGAATTCAATCACCAATGAGCATACGGTTACAAACCTAAAAGATGATTGGGGACAAATATCCAATAACTGCTACCCCTTCCAATACGGGTTATTGGAGCAAAAATCAGCTGCATGTGATAAATTGGTTTCAGGATGGGTTTCCTGGGGAGGGCCTTTATACGGTCAGATAGAAAGTCAATATGAAAACAGTTTATTTTCACAAGCACAAGTTCACAGTCTTATTAACCTTTGGGCAAGTCAAATAAGAAATGCTACTATTGAAGCAAATAATCTTCACAGTGATGCTATACCCATCTCCTATTGGGAATGGAGCATGGAAAAGCTCAAAGACCAAACTGACTACTCCAGAAATAATTAGAGAATCCAATTCCTATCAATTTAATTTTTGATAAACAGGATGGTTGTATTTTTGCTGCATGATTCTTGGACTTATCAAAGAGAGTAAAACACCGCCTGATCGGCGAGCAGCTTTGACGCCTAAACAATGTGAAAAATTACTCTCAAAACATGATAATCTTCAAATAATTGTCGAACCCAGCGATGTTAGGGTTTTTTCAGATCAAGAATATCAAAAATCAGGGTGCAAATTAAATTCTAACATTGGAGATTCCGATATCTTGTTAGGAGTTAAAGAAGTTTCAGTCGATAAGCTTATCCCAGGAAAAACATATTTTTTTTTCTCACATACATTCAAAGAGCAACCCTACAATAGGAGTTTACTTAAAGCTTGTCTTGATAAGCAAATAACTCTTATTGATTGGGAATTATTGAAAAAAGACAAAAATCGTTTAATTGGATTTGGTTATTATGCCGGGCTAGTTGGAGCTTTTGAGACTTTAAGAGGTTTTGGAAGAATGACAAAAAAATACTATCTGAAATCTGCAAAAGAGCTGGGGACACTACAAAAAATTAAAAAAGAATTAAAAAAAGTAAAATTACCGAGCACCTTTAAAGCAGTTATCACTGGAACGGGTAATGTTGCAAGAGGGGCCGAAGAAATTCTTTTGAACGCATCTATAAACAAATGCAATTCTCAAGACTATTTAGAATCAAACTCAAGATTACCCAATTTTACAGTTCTTGAACCTTCAGACTATGTAAAAAGAAAGTCTGACGGACTCTTCGAGAAAAGCGATTTTTATCAAAATCCAAAAACTTATGAAAATGCATTTCAGCCATACACCATGGTATCTGATATTTTTATACCATGCCACTTTTGGAAAGAAGGGAGTCCTAACTTTTTTGACTGGACTGATATTTCAAATCCAAAATTCAGAATATCATTTGTAGGGGATATAAGCTGTGATATTTTGGGGCCAGTTGCAACAACCATTAGACCCAGTACTTTAGAAAACCCCTTTTACTCGGTTATAAATGGTAAAGAAGTTGGGTTTGGAAGTAAAGGTAGCATTGGAGTTTTAGCAGTAGATAATTTACCCAGCGCAATCCCTTTGGATGCAACTCATGGATTTGGTGAAATGTTTATCGAAAAAATTCTTCCGAATTTATTTGGGGACGATAAAAGAAAAATTATACATAATGCCACACAAACAAAGCTGGGGGAATTAACGCCTAACTACAAATATTTAGAACCTTTTGTTCATGGTTTTGATTTAAAACAAACAAGTGCAGAAAAAATAGAGTTGGAAATAAAAGAGGAAATCCATCGCGTAAAAAAAGAAATCGAGCTAATATCTAAAAACCCTTCGCAACCAACCTTTTTGAATACAATCATTCCAATCGAAGAATCAGATGAAAATCTTCAACGTTTAACGGAATTACTTTTCAATTTAAATTCTGCGTGTACAAATGAAAAAATTCAAAATGCAACCAGAATAATATCTCCCTTATTATCAGAAATGAATAATGAGATATTAACTAACGAATTACTATTTAAACGAATCTCCTTCATAAATCAAAATGAAAAAAATCTTGATCATGAAGACATTATGCTTCTTGAAAAGTATTTTAAGAATTTTTCACGGAATGGAGCTTTGCTAAATGCTGAAGAAAAATCCATACTAAAGTCAATAGACAAAAGGCTATCATCTGCAAGTCTGGAATTTTCAGAAAATGTATTAAATGATAACGAAAATTGGTTCCTAGAAATTTCGAATGAACAAGTTTTAGATCTCCCTGAGACTATAGTTAAAATGTTAAAAGGAGCTGCCGAACAAAGAGGCTTAAAGTCTTATTGCTTAACACTTGATGCTCCCATTTACATCGGTTTTATGACTTATTCAACCAACAGAGATCTCAAAAAAAAGCTTTGGAAAGGATACAACCAAAGAGCCTGCCGCGGGGATTCAAATGATAATACTAAACTCATGACTGAGATTGCCGAGCTGAGACAAAAAAGAGCTTCGGTTCTTGGCTACTCAAATCACGCTAGTTTCGTTCTTGAGGAACGCATGGCAAAAGACCCCGAAACAGTCTATCAATTCCTCGAGTCCTTAAAAGAAAAAGCCCTACCAGTGGCAAAAAAAGAAGCAATTGAATTAAAAAAATATGCAAAAAAATCCCTGAATTTTCAAGAGGTAAAGAAATGGGATATTCCATTTATTAGCGAAAAATATAAAAAAGAAAAACTGGACTATAATGACGAGATTACCAAACCTTATTTCGCATTAAACCAAGTTATTGATTGGGCTTTTTCTATTGCAAATAAACTATATGGATTGAAGTTTCACATTTCTAAGCAAGAAGGCTATCATCAAGATGTACAGGTCTATAATGTTACGGACTTTAAAGGAAATTGGGTTTCTCATCTACTCACAGATTGGCATCCACGGAAAGGGAAAAGAAACGGGGCATGGATGACAAGTTACCGAAAAGCATATCAAAGGAATACCACAAGGGTATATCCTATAATTAGTCTCGTATGCAATTTTAGTACTTCTTCTGATGGAAAGCCAGCACTTTTAACATTTAATGAGGTCCTAACTTTATTCCATGAGTTCGGACATGGAATCCATGGAATGTTGGGAGAAGGCAAATATGCGACACTAACTGGAACTTCAGTAGCATGGGATTTTGTTGAATTACCATCACAGTTCATGGAAAATTGGTGTTTTGAAGCTACGGAATTAAAACAATGGGCTCGACATTATAAGTCTGGAGAGCCAATGCCTGATTCTATAATTACGAATATTAAAAAAAGTCAGAAATTTTTAGAAGGAATGGCGACAATTCGTCAAATTGGTCTTGGTCTTTTAGACATGGCATGGCATAACCCTTCTAACAAAGAAATTCTTGATTATAAGAAGTTAGAAGAATCAATATTTTCAGATTTAGAATTATGGTCTAAAGAACCTGGAGTCACAATCTCCTCGGCCTTTTCACATATTTTTTCTGGAGGGTATTCTGCAGGTTATTATTCTTATAAGTGGTCTGAAGTTTTAGATGCCGATGCCTTTAGTCGTTTTTCAAATGAACCGGACAATTCAGAAGTGGCTCAAGATTTTAAAAAGCTCCTCAAAGCAGGGGGCTCAATCGACCCATCAGTTTTATTTAAAAATTTCATGGGTCGAGAGCCGAATATCAATGCACTGCTAACAAGAGCTGGTTTAGATGAATGAAATTCGTGCAAAAAAACACCTTGGACAGCATTTTTTAACGGATGTTGGAATTGCTAAAAAAATTGTTAATTCCCTGAGCTTAAACTCATATAAATTAATTCTTGAAGTGGGTCCGGGGACCGGCGTTCTTACTCAATTTCTCATGGAAAAACCACATGAAATCCATGCAATCGAGTTAGATAAAGAGAGTGTTTCATTTTTACAGTCAAAATTTCCAAAACTTTCCAGCAGGCTCTATAATCAAGATCTTTTGAGCTGGAAAGAACCTAATTCCATTGGAACAAATAATTATGGATTAATTGGCAATTATCCATATAATATTTCCACTCAAATACTATTTTGGATGCTTGACAGAAGAAAACAAATCCCTGAAATGGTAGGAATGTTTCAAAAAGAGGTCGGACAAAGGATTGCAAGTGGTCCAGGCAGTAAAAACTTTGGCATTACAAGCGTTTTAACTCAAGCTTACTACAATGTTGAATATTTATTTTCTGTTGAACCAGAATGTTTTTCTCCACCACCAAAAGTCAATAGCGGAGTTATTCGCCTTGTAAAAAAAGCCTCAGAGCCCGGTGTAGAATATCGTAATCTCAAGTTAGTTGTGAAGACAGCATTTAATCAAAGAAGAAAAACCTTAAGAAACGCATTGAAATCACTTAATTTTGTAGATAACAAGGTTTTAGATTCCGTTTCGGGAAAAAGAGCTGAGCAACTTAGTGTCGAGCAGTTTATTTCCTTAGCGAAAAGTTTTGAATAATGTCGTTTAAAGTCACAGAAGAATACGTTAAAAATCTCAGACAAGAACTTGAGTCAAAAGACTCAGATCTCAGTCAGATATTCAATGAAATTCATGCTGCAGATATCGCCGAAATTTTAACCTATTTTACAATTGATGAGGTTCAAAGACTTCTCGAGCCAATTAAGAAAGATTTACTTTCCTCAATTCTAACATATCTCGACGAAAGTCTCTTAAATGAGTTCTTAGAATTATTATCAAGTGTAGAAATTGCAGAGCTGGTATCAGAGAGTATGGATACCGATGATGCTGTGGATATTATATCCCTACTTTCAGAGGAAAAAAAACATGATGTCCTTAGTCATGTTGATGACCTTAATTTGGCGAAAGACCTTGCAGACCTGCTGACACATGCAGAAGGCACAGCAGGTGCATTGATGGCTACGGAATTAGTTAAGGTCAACCAAAATTGGACAGTCTTGAAATGTGTTAGAGAAATGAGACGTCAAGCAGAAGGGATAGATGTCGTACATGCTGTCTATGTGGTTGATGACAATGATATCTTATTGGGTTCTTTATCGTTGAAAAAACTTTTAACGACCTCCACAAAAACTGAAATCTCGGAAATTTTTGAAAAAAGCATCCATTCTGTAACATCCACTTCAGAAGATGCAGAAATAGCAAAAATTATGAAAAAGTATGACTTATTCGTTGTGCCTGTCGTCGATGAAATTGGAAGGCTCCTGGGTAGAATTACACTTGATGATGCTGTGGACATTATCCAGGAAGAAGCGGATAGTAATTATCAATTAATATCGGGACTTAGTGATGAGGTTAGTAATGAAGATGGCCTTTTTCAGACTACCAAAGCTCGTTTACCATGGCTTTTAATTGGTCTTTTGGGAGGTGTCTTAACATCTACTGTAATTTCGGAAAATGAGTCAGAAATAACTCTAATACCCCAAATAGTATTCTTTATTCCTTTGATCGCAGCAATGGGTGGAAATGTTGGAGTTCAATCATCTGCAATTGTTGTTCAAGCTCTGGCAAACTCTACACTTCAAAAAAATATTTGGCAAAGGCTGGCAAGAGAACTTGGCGTGGGGCTCTTTAATGGTCTGATCTGTTCTTTGGTTATCGTAGGATACAGTTGGGCTATTGGTCAAGGGCTATTATTTGCCACAGCAGTAGGATCTTCTTTACTTGCAGTTGTTTTATTTGCGAGTTTATTTGGTACCGCTATCCCGTGGATTTTAAATAAATATAATATTGATCCCGCCCTTGCCACTGGACCTTTTATAACTACCACAAATGATGTTTTAGGTTTAAGTATCTATTTCGCAATTGCAAACGCATTACTATAGAGTGTCAAAAGGTTGGGTTCTCGCAATAGACTTTACAGATTCAACTTTGGAAGAAGGTTTGATTCGTGATGGTTATAAGATCGATAAAAAATATAATGAAACTCTACCTCAATTATCAAAAAGTCTTGAGAGAGCAGAAGGGATTATTCTAAGAAGTAGACTTTCTTTGGATAAATCTGCTCTAAAAAAAGCAATTAATCTAAAATGGATCGGTCGATTAGGATCAGGTTTAGAAAATATAGACACTAAATACGCAGAGGAAAATGGCATTTTATGCTTAAGTGCAGCAGAGGGAAATATGAACGCCTTAGCCGAACATACTCTGGGTTTGCTATTGAATTTATCGCATAATATTTCTCGAGCGAATAATGAG
>ERZ802824.1795-NODE-1795-length-11215-cov-41.5737_pt1 | contig 11215 bp, 7 predicted proteins | sample MGYA00345650_ERZ802824 | MGnify/ENA primary metagenome ERZ802824 (study PRJEB30503, sample SAMEA104212361) | marine metagenome | biome: Westerlies Biome; feature: [SRF] surface water layer (ENVO:00010504) within the epipelagic zone...; material: water... | reverse complement strand
GTAGAAAATTTAAAAACTTCTGAAATAATTAACGCTCAAAAATTCATTGAAACCAGTTTAAAAAAAGAAGACAAGTTATTTATTGCCCATTTAGAAAAATCTTTTTATAAAAATATATTTCAGCCTATATCCATTTTGTGCTTAATTGTTTTCTTTGGTTCTTTTATTTTTAGCTCGTTGCGAGATGTAACGCCAGCATCAAGAATAGTATTATCAGTAGTTGGAGCTTTTATTTATAAAGTCTTTCAAGACTTCACAATAAGTTTCTCAATAGCTACAAATCTCTCGGTATTAATTGGTGTCATTGCTCCAGCTTTGCTTTTATTGATAATGAGCATATTTTTTTATAGAAGAATCTAAATAATTTTTAAAGCTGTCTTTGATAGGGTGTCATTGATTGCTAAACCTTTATGAGAAAAATAAATTTGTATAAGTGGCAATCCTGCTAGAAATAAAATTAAAATGTTCACCAAAAATCTTATTGAAATTTGCTTTATAGTAATTTTTTCTCCATTAAGACTATAAATTTCAATGTTCCACACTGCCATGCCTAGAGTTTTATTTCCGTTAAGCCAAAAGTAAGCAAAAAAACCCCAGCTACTTAAAATTACAAGAGATAGGCCCAGCCACGGATTTAATGTTTCACCTCCGTTTAACCATAGAGCTATTGAACCAACAGCAAACCAAACACCCAATAAAAGAAAGAAGTCATAAATACCTGCTGTGATCCTTTTTAAAGGAAAGACTTTGTATGCTTTTTCATTCATTTTGGTATAGTAATTAAAATAAATTTTAAAATATATGATTATGGATAAAGATACAGCATTTTTTGGTCATCCGATTGGTCTTAGAACCTTATTTTTAACTGAGATGTGGGAAAGAATGTCTTACTATGGAATGAGAGCATTGCTTGTTTTATATATGACTGGATCATTGACTGGATTTAATCCAGGAATGGGTCTTTCTGCAATGGATGCAAATGCTATCTATGGAATATATGTTGGTATGGTCTATTTTATGGTCGTTCCAGGCGGTTGGATAGCTGATAATATTTTAGGTCATCAAAAAGCTGTTTTGTTGGGCGCAATAATTATCACCCTTGGGCATTTCACACTAGCAATTCCAATTGAGCAAACATTTTTCTTGGGCTTGATTCTTGTAGTTCTAGGAACAGGCTTGTTAAAAGGAAATATTTCAACAATCGTAGGAAGCCTATACCGAGATAACGATCAAAGAAGAGATTCAGGTTACACAATTTTCTATATGTCCATAAATATTGGCTCAACATTGGGATTTCTTATATGTTCTTATCTTGGTGAAAAAATAGGTTGGCATTATGGCTTTGGGGCAGCTGGTGTTGGCATGGCTTTTGGTGTGTATCAATATATAAATTATAGACATCTTCTTGGTGATGCTGGCTTGAATCCTAATGATATGTTGGATTCAAGAAGAGCAAGCCTAATCTCATGGACTAAAAGAAGTTTAGTTTTAATGTTTATAGTTATAGGTCTTGGTTTATTTGGGTTAATTTCAATAGATCCTAGAGTCTTTGCAGAGAATTTTGCATACTTTCTTACTATAGTGGCCGGTGCATATTTCATCTATCTTTATGGGTTTGCAGGTCTAAATAGTTCTGAGAAAAAGAATTTATTACTACTCTTTGTTTTATTTATAGGGGCTGCTGCATTTTGGTCAGGCTTTGATCAATCAGCAAGTTCTTTAAGTATTTTTGCAAGAGACTATACTGATTTATCAATTGCTGGTTTCATAATCCCTATAGGATGGCTTCAGTTTGCTAATCCAATATTTGTTGTTACTTTTGCTCCTATATTTGCAGGAATCTGGGCTCATCTAGGAAGAATGAATATGGATCCATCACTGCCATTAAAGTTTGCAATCGGTTTAATTTTTATGGCATTAAGCTTTATCGTAATGGTATATGCTGTAAAGCTTGCTATGGTTTCTGCCCCAGTGGGCATGCAATGGCTTTTAATAACATATTTGCTTCAGACATGGGGTGAATTAGCATTGTCTCCAATTGGATTATCTGCATTCTCTAAATATTCTCCAAAAAAATATATGGGTCAGATGTTTGGCTTATGGTTCTTAGCTTCAGCTATAGGTGGTGTTCTTGCAGGCCTTTTAGGAGGAGATGCAACGGTTGATGGGTTAAATTCTGTTCAACCTATATTTACATTTATGATTCAATATTATGTTGTTATAGCAATTGCATTAATTGTAATGGCGTATTTATTTAAAAAGAAAGAATCTAGCTAAATAAAAAATTAGGCTAATTTTTGGTTAAGGTTATTGAGAATATTTGTATAAATTTTTTGTAGAAGTTCTATTTCTGAAATTTTTACATGTTCATCAATTTGATGAATTGTTTCATTCAATGGACCTAATTCAACTATTTCGGTTCCCATTTTAGCTATAAATCTTCCATCTGATGTTCCGCCTTTTGCATTTAAATCAGGTGAATAACCTGTAATATTTTCTATAGATTCGACTACAACATCTTTTAAGTTATCTTCTTTTGTCAGGTATGGAAGTCCACTTAGCTTCCAATCAATTTCGTATTCAACATTTAGCTCTTTAAGTATAGATTCAAACTCACTCATTAGTTTTTCGTGAGTAGACTCAGTTGAGTACCTAAAGTTAAACAACATATCGAGTTCTCCAGGAACTATATTTTTAGCACCAGTGCCGGAATGAATATTAGAAATTTGAAAACTTGTAGGTTGGAAAATAGCATTACCGTTATCCCAAACTGTATTTTTTAATCTAACAATCACATCACTTGCAGAAAATATTGGGTTCACTACATTCTCTGGATAAGCAATATGACCTTGTTTGCCAATAATTTTTAGTGAGCCACCAAGAGATCCTCTTCTGCCAATTCTGATGCTGTCTCCGATTTTTTTATATGATGTAGGCTCACCTACAAGACATAAATCGATTTTTTCATCTTTTTCAATCATGTCATCAACAATTTTGTCTATAAAGCCATCTTCAGCATCTCCTTCCTCATTTGAAGTAAGCAATACAGCAATCCTGTAATTTAAGTCAGGTTTAGAATCCATAAATTCTTCGAGTGATTCTATAAAAGCTGCTATTGATGCTTTCATGTCAGCAGTTCCTCTACCATACATTACATCACCTTCAATATGACCTGAGAAGGGAGGGTAAGTCCATTGGTTTTCTGGACCGGTTGGAACTACATCCGTATGACCAAGGAAGCAGAAAATTTTACCTTTATCTCCATAAGTAGCATATAGATTCTCAACATTAAGATAATTAATTCTTTCACATTTAAAATTAAGCTTATTTAATCTCTCTTCAATTAGATCAAAACACCCTTCGTCCCTAGGTGAGATGGATTGAATTTGTATGAGTTTTTGCAGGAATTCAATCATTTTTATGTAGTTCAGAGTTTAAATTAATGGACTTTTGATTTACTTTAGCGATCACCTTACCATTCTGTGAGTTTCTTAAAAAGACTAAGTTGGAGCAATTTGATAATTCAGAACCTTTTAAAACCCCATCTACCTCTCCACTTTCTTTATGTACTTCAATTTTTGTTCCAGCAGTAATATACAAACCAGCTTCAATCGTACAGTTATCTCCAAGGGGTATACCCACGCCAGCATTAGCTCCAATTAAGCAGTTTTCTCCTATAGAAATCTTTATATTATTACCACCTGAAAGAGTTCCCATAGTACTGCAGCCACCTCCAAGGTCAGAATTATCTCCAACAACAACCCCAGCAGATACTCTTCCTTCTATCATAGCTGTACCCAGTGTTCCTGCATTAAAGTTGACAAAACCTTCATGCATGATTGTAGTTCCTGGGCTTAAATAGGCTCCTAGTCTTACTCTTGAAGCATCAGCTATCCTCACATTTTTTGGAATAATGTAATCAACTAGTTGAGGAAATTTATCTAGTGATCTTATAAATAAATCACTTTTACTTTGTTTTGAATTTAATAACTCTTGATCAATTTCATCAATAGAAATTGGACCTTTATTTGTCCAAGCTACATTTGGCAATGCATTAAAAAGACCATCAAGATTAATTGAATTAGGAAGCACAAATCTATATGAAATTAAGTGTAATTTAAGATATGCACTTACAACATCTTCTATTGGCTCATCAAGATCTTTTTGAGTCCAATGTATTTCAACGAGTTCTTTTACTGAGTTATGAGTATTTATATCTTGAATATCAGTTTTTTGATCGTTAAATTCAATAACAGGAAAATATGCATCAAGCGTTTCACCGCTAGATGATTTTGTTAATAAGCCTGTTGCTTTGATATTCATGTCGCTATTATAGGGACGAATTAACTTATTTACATAGTTTCTTTAAGACTGTCACTTATTTTTTTAATTTTTTTGTTCGAAACAGATGAAAGTGTCATATCTTCAATCTCAAAAGTGTCCTCAACCCTGTCGCCAAGTGTATTAATTCTTGCAGAATATATTGAAGTACCATTTTCGTGGAGTGTTTTAGCAATTTTTACTAACAAACCTGGGCTATCTGCAGTTTCAATGGTTAGTAAATTTCTTTTTTTATCTTTTTGCTCAACATTTGAAATTTTAAAGGATTTCCCAAAAGACCCATTTTTCTTTTTCTTAAACACTAATTTTTTTGTTTTGCCTTCTAGATTATTAAAATTATTAGATATTTTTAATTTAACATCTTGAACCTCAGCGTTGCTTAAAGGTCTATTGTGAAAAGAATACTTTGCAATAAAAGTATTTGCAGCGATAGCTTTGTTGGTGCTCGTAGATATGTGCGCATCAATTATTTCAAGACCTGATAATTGAAAAACTTGAACTAATTTTAAAAAGAGCCCATCAAAATTTTCAGTCTTAATAAAAATTTCTAATAAATTATCAAAACATTTTCTAGCACCAATAACTGTTTTATTTATTTCACTATTAATAATTAAATCGCATTGCCATTTTAATTTATCGAGATTATTTTTTGTAAAGAAGGAGTCATCAAAATTTTCAAGATAGTTTTTAATTTTTTTCTTATCTTTTTCTTCTATAAATGATCTTATGCAGTTCTTTTTTCTATCCTCAGTAATCTCTTTAATGGTTTGCACTGGTTCTTTATTTATTTTTGACCTTGTTAGTAAAAAAAGGTCTTTAAGAAGCCCATGTTTCCAACCATTCCATAGGGCGGGGTTAGTAGCCCTTATATCATTAACAGTTAACAGATATAAATAATCAAGTTTTTCAGTTGTTCCAGCAAGATTTGCAAACTCTTCTATTGTATCCATATCAGAAATATCTTTCTTCTGAGAAATTGATGACATTTCTAAGTGATTAAGAACTAACCAAGAAATAAGGTCAGCATCAGCTTTTGATAAACCAATTTTTTTTGCAAAGTTATAACTAGTTTTTGCCCCAATTTTTGAGTGATCTCCACCTTTGCCTTTACCCAAATCATGAAAGAGTCCCGCTAAATATAGAATTTCTATTTTTGGGAGCCTATTTATTAATTCATGCTCTAATTTGAACTCATCTTTAAAGTGAATTTTCATTTGGCGCATATTCCTTACGACTTTAAACGTATGTTCATCGACTGTATAAACATGAAATAAATCAAATTGCATTTGACCAACGACCTCATTAAATTCATCCACATATTTCTGAATTATTCCAATAGCTTTCATGGATTTTAAGATCGAGGAAAGATTATATTTTGATCTAAAAATTTCTAAAAATTGGTTTGCATAAACCCGATCTTCTTTGAATTTTTTGTTAATCAGATCAAGATTATTTTTCAAAAGAGATTCTGTGTTGGTATCTATAGCATTAACTTTCTTGTTCGATCCTATAATGTTATATATGCCAAAAATTAGGTCCTTTCTATTTGAAAGACTAACCTTTGGGTTGATCCCAATTTTGTCTCCTTTTATATAGTAATCACCAATATTTTTTGTAAGGCCAAAAGTATTTTGTTCCTCAAATTTATTAAATACATACTGATTAAAGTTAGTTAAGTTTGATGCGTTTTCGTAGAATTTTTGCATCATTTTTTCTACAGATCTTTTTCTAGTTCCTTCATTAATATTAGCCTTGAGAGCTATTTCTAGTTGAAGTTCAAAAGTTAACCTATTTCTTGAGGATAAAGTGTTTGTTATATATCTAAGAGTTTTAACGAAATTATAAGAATCAATAACTTCATCAACATTATCTCCAAATTCTTTTGAGATTTGGATCTCTTTAATATTTTTTAAATCAAAACAGTGTTGAAGGATCCATAAAGCTGTTTGAAAATCTCTAAGGCAGCCAGGTGATTCTTTTAAATCTGGCTCTAGGTTATATGCCGTAGAGTAAAAAGATCTATATCTATCTTTCTGTTCTAAAAATTTTACTTTATAGAATTTTTTTTTCGACCATATTTTTTGTAGCGTAGAAGTTATTTCTTTATCGATAGTATTATTTGTCAATAAGGCTCGTCTTGTTAGATATGAAGTAAATTCTTTTGGATCATCCTTAGTAACTTTTTTAATATCTTTGATTGTTCTAACAGAATGACCAACCTGAAATCCTAAATCCCAAAGTTTAGCTATAAATTTTTCCAAACTTTCAATTTTTTTTGCTTTCTTATTTTTATGGATTATTGAAATATCTATATCTGATGATGGATAGAGCTCCTTTCTGCCAAATCCGCCATTGGCATAAATTGCAAAATCGTTATCTAGATCATATTGTGTGAAGTAGTTAAGGATTTTCTTTTCTATTTTGGAAGTATTTTTCGTCAAGTAGTCATTTGTTAAACTTGGAGTTTGATATATTTTTGGAAAATTATTTAAAAACTCATCATTTAAATCTGATTCATTTTTAATCATAAAGATTCTTCTTGTCTTATTGTAAGAACTTCGGCTCCGCTTGATGTGACTGCAAGTGTATGTTCCCATTGAGCAGAATTTCTTCCATCTTTGGTTTCAACAGTCCATCCATCTTGTAAGGTTTTGCAGTGTTTAGATCCTTGATTAATCATTGGTTCAATGGTGAAACACATGCCTTCTTGTATTTGAATACCTCTACCAGGCTTTCCGTAATGGAGTATTTGTGGTTCCTCATGATAGACGTTTCCTATTCCATGGCCACAGTATTCCTCAACAACACTATAGTAGTTAGCTTCAGCATGTTGTTGGATGGCATTCCCAATATCGCCAAGATATGCTCCTGGCTTAACCACTTCAATAGCTTTGTAAAGACATTCTTGGGTAATTTTAACCAATCTTTCATTGTGTGGTTGACACTTTCCGACAAGATACATTTTTGATGTGTCTCCATGCCATCCATCTTTAATGACAGTAACATCAATATTTAAGATGTCCCCATTCTTTAAAACTCTATTTTTATCAGGAATACCATGGCATATTACTTGATTAATGCTTGAACAAATGGTTTTTTCAAAACCCCGGTAACCAACATTTGCAGGAATTGCTTTTTGAACATTAACAATATGTTCATAGCAAATATTATCCAGCTCTTCAGTAGATACACCAGGAACAACGAAAGGTTCTATCATTTCTAATACTTCTGCTGCGAGCTTTCCAGCAACTCTCATTTTTTCAATTTCTTTTTCAGTTTTAATAGAAATTTTCATATTTTTTCTCATTTAGTATAGACAGTTGACTACTAAATCTATAAAGTACAATTTTAATGCCAGCACAATATTTTAGCTCATTAAAAACCAAAATTTCTTTAAATAGCCATCCATTAATTTTCTCAAATTTCAAGCCCGATTGGAGGGATTTTTAGTGTCTTTTCCAACCATTTTAGCACTTGAAGATGGAAGTATATTCTATGGGGAAGGCTTTGGTGAAGAAAAGATTGATGTTGGTGAATTAGTTTTTAATACCTCTATGACAGGTTATCAAGAAATTATTACAGATCCTTCTTACAAAAAACAAATTATTACCTTTACTCACCCTCATATTGGCAATACCGGTATTAATGATGAAGATAATGAATCATCTTTAATTCATGCTTCTGGGCTTGTTATTAATAAGCATTGCGCCAAGCCAAGTAACTGGCGATCTAGTAAATCATTAGATAAATTTTTACGCGAGCAAGAGGTAATTGCAATTTCAGAAGTTAATACTAGAAAATTAACATCAATATTGCGAGACAAAGGGTCGCTTAATAGTTGTATTGCACCTCTTTCAAAATTAACAGCGGAAGAAGCCATAGCAAAGGCTAAAGATTTTTCAGGGTTAAAAGGGATGGATTTAGCTAAGGTAGTTTCAGTAAAAGAGAAATATATTTGGAATGAGGGCGTATGGCCAGCTAATAATATAGCCATAAAAAATCATCCAGTAGTTGCCTTTGATTTTGGTATAAAAAATAATATTTTAAGGCTTTTATCAGATCATGTAGGGGAAATTATAGTAGTTAATGCGGAAACATCTTTTGAGGAGGTAATGAAACTCTCACCAAAAGGAATTTTCCTATCAAACGGGCCTGGAGATCCTGAGCCATGCACTTATGCTATTGATAATATTAGAAAATTTCTTGAGGTCAATCTTCCAATTTTTGGTATATGCCTTGGTCATCAACTTTTAGCACTCGCTGGGGGAGCATCAACATATAAGATGAAATTTGGTCATCACGGAGCTAATCATCCTGTGCAAGATTTAAAAACAAAAGAAGTTTTTATTACAAGTCAAAATCATGGTTTTGCAGTGGATGAAAAGACTTTGCCTGCAAATATAAATGCTTCTCATGTATCTCTATTTGATCAATCATTACAAGGCATTGAGTTCACTGATAAACCAGCATTTAGTTTTCAGGGTCATCCTGAAGCAAGTCCAGGCCCACAAGAAATACAAACTTTATTTAAAAAGTTTCAATCTATGGTAGAAAAATATGCCAAGACGTAAAGATATAAAATCAATTTTAATAATTGGTGCAGGACCTATTATCATTGGTCAAGCATGTGAATTTGATTACTCTGGAGCTCAGGCTTGTAAAGCATTAAAAGAAGAGGGTTTTAGAGTAATTTTAGTCAATTCCAATCCGGCAACTATTATGACGGATCCTTTAATGGCAGATGCAACTTATATTGAACCAATTCACTGGGAATCGGTTGAAAAGATAATCGAAAAAGAAAAGCCGGATGCAATTTTGCCAACAATGGGCGGTCAGACAGCACTAAATACAGCCTTATCTTTAGACAAACACGGAGTTCTTAAGAAGCATGGAGTAATCTTAATAGGAGCTAACAGAGAAGCTATTGATAAAGCAGAAGACAGACAGCTATTTGATGAAACAATGCAGGCAATTGGAATTGAGACTCCAAGCTCCGGTATTGCTCATTCAATGGAAGACGCAATGGAAGTCCAAAAAAGAATTGGTTTTCCATGCATTATTAGACCTTCATTTACTATGGGTGGAACTGGCGGGGGAATTGCTTATAACATTGATGAGTTTGAAGCTATTTGTAAAAAGGGGCTTGAGTTATCACCTACGAATGAACTTTTAATTGATGAATCTCTAATTGGTTGGAAAGAGTTTGAAATGGAGGTAGTTCGAGACTGCAAAGACAATTGTATTATCGTTTGCTCAATCGAAAATCTTGATCCAATGGGTGTTCATACAGGAGACTCTATTACTATAGCTCCAGCACAAACCTTAACAGACAAAGAATATCAAATAATGAGAAATGCTTCATTTAAGATTCTTAGAGAAATAGGTGTAGATACTGGTGGCTCAAATGTTCAATTTGCAATCAATCCAGATAATGGAAAAATGGTTGTAATAGAAATGAATCCAAGGGTAAGCCGCTCATCTGCTCTTGCTTCAAAAGCTACAGGTTTTCCAATTGCTAAAGTAGCTGCATTACTATCTGTTGGATATACGCTTGATGAATTAAAAAATGATATTACGGAAGGCCTCACACCTGCATCGTTTGAACCTAGTATTGATTACATAGTTACCAAAATTCCTAAATTTGCCTTTGAGAAATTTCCACAGGCTGAACCAAAGCTTACAACTCAAATGAAATCTGTTGGAGAGGTGATGGCAATTGGATCTAATTTTCAAGAATCATTACAGAAGGCTTTAGCAGGGATGGAAGAAGACTTAAATGGACTTAATTCCATAGTTGAAAAATCTTATGAAGAATGTAAGGAAGAAATTCTTTATCAATTAACATTTCCTGGCCCTAAAAGATTATTTTATGTTTGTGATGCGATAAGAGCAGGATGGGGACTTGAAAAAATCTATGAGCTTACAAAAATCGATTATTGGTTTCTTGATCAACTTGAAGAAATCTTAAATGTTGAGAAATCTTTACAAACTAAAAAATTATCTGACCTTGATTATGAAGAAATATACTCATTAAAGAAAAAAGGCTTTACGGATTCAAGAATCGCTGAATTAATTAATACAAACGAGTCTGACTTTAGAGATTTAAGAAAAAAGTTTGATATTTTTCCTGTTTATAGAAGAGTAGATACCTGTGCTGCGGAATTTGCAACTTCAACATGTTATATGTACTCAACTTATGCAGATAAATGTGAAAGCAACCCAACAAGCAACAAAAAAATTCTTGTTTTAGGAAGTGGGCCAAACAGAATAGGACAAGGAATTGAATTTGATTATTGTTGTGTTCATGCCTCACTTGCTATGCAAGAAGAGGGCTATGAATCAATTATGGTTAATTGCAATCCCGAAACTGTCTCCACAGATTATGATGTTTCAAATAGATTATATTTTGAGCCAATAACAGCTGAAAAGATTCTAGATATTATTGATAATGAGAAGCCTGAGGGAGTTATTATTCAATTTGGTGGACAAACTCCATTAAAGCTAGCAGATGTTTTATCCGAGAGAGGTGTAAAAATTCTTGGTACAAATGTGGATGCAATTGATAGATCTGAAGATAGAGAAAGATTCCAAGAATTAATTCAAAAACTCAATTTGAAGCAGCCTGCAAATGCAACTGTGAAGAACACATCTGAGGCTATGATTGAGGCAGAAAAAATTGGATTTCCAATAGTTGTGAGACCTTCTTATGTGTTGGGTGGAAGAGCAATGCAGCTTGTTCATAACTTAAATGAATTAGAACTATATCTAAATGAAGCTGTAGAAGTTTCAAATAGTAAGCCAATTTTATTAGATAGCTACTTAACAGATGCTGTTGAGGTTGATGTTGATGTTGTTTCTGATGGAAAAGAGATTC
>ERZ802824.1794-NODE-1794-length-11216-cov-104.893_pt1 | contig 11216 bp, 8 predicted proteins | sample MGYA00345650_ERZ802824 | MGnify/ENA primary metagenome ERZ802824 (study PRJEB30503, sample SAMEA104212361) | marine metagenome | biome: Westerlies Biome; feature: [SRF] surface water layer (ENVO:00010504) within the epipelagic zone...; material: water... | reverse complement strand
ACACCTTCGGCGGCAGTCTCGACGGTCATCTGCGCGCGCTTCAGCGGTCTCGGCAGCGGCTTGAGGCCTACGCGCGTGATCATCCCCAAGCGCGCGTGGATCCAGGTGACCTGCGCGGTCGCCTGGATGCTGTCCTCAACCTTTCAGGCCCGGATCTGGCATCGCTCTCGCTGGAGGCGGAGGCCCGGGCTCATCTGTGGATGCAGGGTGATGATCAGGACCGGATGCTTCAGCTGGACCCCGTGGTGGCTCAGCTGAGCGGTCCTCTGCAGGGGGGGCAGGGTCGCTTCAGCCTTCTGCATCTGCCCTTTTCGCTTCTGGCGTTGGCCGTTCCGGTCCCGTCCGCGTTGCGCGGGGCGATCGGTGCCACCGGCTCCTACGACCTGTCAGGAGCTGGTCCATTGCTCACCACTGAGTTGGCCCTGGAGCAGGCACGGTTCGGTGATCAGGAGCTTCGCCTTGAGCGCCGAGCCGTTGTGTTGTCGTCAAAAGGTCTTGAACTCGACCTCGCACTCCGCAGTGTCGATGCCGCCGAGGCCTTGCAGGTGCGCGGCACTGTTCCGCTGTCACTGCGTGATGCGCTGGATCTCGAGCTTGAAAGCCATGGGGATGCGCTGAGCTTCCTGGCGGCCCCGGCCGGCGATGCCCTGCGGCTGACCCGCGGCAGCAGTGATCTGCGGTTGATGCTCAGCGGATACCTGGATCAGCCCCAGGCCAATGGCTTTCTGGTGATCCGTGACGGTGCCTTCACGGCCGCTGACCAGACCCTGAAGCAAGTCAATGCGTCCCTGTTGTTTGATTTCAACCGGGTTGAGGTCAGCCAGCTTGAGGCCACCCTGGCGTCGGGGGGCACGATCTCGGCTGAGGGGGCCATCGGTCTGTTCATTCCCCGTGATGAGGAGACACCGCTCACCATTCGCCTGACCAAAGGGACGATCCGGCAGGAGATCGTTGATCTGGCTGCGGATGCTGATGTCACGGTGAGGGGCGCGTTGAGCCAGCCGGTGATCAGTGGCCAGCTCAACCTTCGCAATGGGGTGATTCAGCCCCGCAGCGGCTTGCTGTCGCGTCTTCGTAAGGGTGGTGGTGCCTTATTGCAGCAGGGGATTCAACCGTTGCAGGCCAATGTCTCAACGCCGTTCACCACCGCAGCACTGCTTGAAGAAGGCTGGGATTTCCAGGACCCCCTGGTGCTGTTCGGGCCCGGTGCCCCCGCCCAGTTGCCGGCGGCTTTTCAGGATCTGATGCCGGATCTTTCGGCGGTTCGTTTCCGCAACTTCCGTCTTGGGCTGGGGCCCGATCTGCAGGTGCGAATGCCGCCGCTGATCAGTTTCCGTGGTGGTGGTCAGCTGCTGGTCAATGGACCGTTGGATCCGTCGCTTGAGCTGCGGGGCCTGATTCGTCTGAACCGCGGCCGGGTCAGTCTGTTTTCCACCACCTTCCGCCTCGATTCGCGCGCTCCCAACGTCGCGGTGTTCACCCCTTCGCTGGGATTGGTGCCCTTTGTCGACATCGCCATGAAGACCAGGGTCTCGGATGCGGTGCAGCCTGGTACGGCCGGCAATGCCAGCACGGCCAATGTCTTCGACGCCAATGGTCTCGGCGATGGGGGTGGCCAGCTGCGGTTGGTGAAGGTCACCGTGGAGGCCGCCGGACCGGCGGATCGTTTGATCGGCAATCTGGATCTGCGCAGTGTCCCGCCCATGTCGGAGCCGCAGCTGTTGGCGCTGATCGGTGGCAACTCTCTGTCAGGCCTGGCGGGAGCCGGGGGAGCCGCCCTGGCGACGGTGCTGGGACAGTCGCTGCTCTCACCGGTTCTCGGAACGCTCACCGATGCCATGGGACAGCGTCTCCAGATCGCCTTGTTCCCCACATACGTCACACCGGATATCAAGGATGACGATGAGCGCAGGTCTGGGCGGGTGGCTCCCACCTTCACGCTGGTGACAGAAATCGGTGTTGATGTGACCGATCGCTTTGATTTCTCGGTGCTGGCAGCCCCGAACACCTCGGATGTTCCCCCTCAGGCGACGGTCACGTATCAGGTGACACCCAACACGGCCTTGTCCGGATCCGTGGATTCCAATGGCACCTGGCAGAGCCAGCTGCAGCTGTTTTTCCGCTTCTGAGGCCATGGATAACGGGCAGGTGATCGGCATTGATCTCGGTGGAACGGCCATCAAGCTGGCCCGTTTCGATCACCGCGGGACCCTGTTGGCTGAGCTTGAGGTGGCCACGCCCCAGCCTGCGGTGCCGGGCGCCGTGACGATGGCGCTCTGCGATGCCGTCCAGCAATTGGATCCTGATGGAGCTGCGGCCTTGGTGGGGGTCGGCCTGCCTGGGCCGATGGATGCCGCGGCCCGGGTGGCGCGGGTGTGCATCAACCTGCCGGGTTGGGAGGACGTGCCGCTGGCGGAGTGGTTGGAGGTGCGGTTGCAGCGACGGGTCACCCTCGCCAACGACGGCAATTGCGCTGTGGTGGGAGAGGCCTGGTGGGGCGCTGCCAAGGGGTTCAGCGATGTGGTGCTGTTGACCCTCGGCACCGGTGTTGGTGGCGGCGTGCTGCTCGGTGGGCAGCTGTTCACCGGCCACAACGGTGCAGCGGCGGAACCGGGATTGATCGGTGTCGACCCCGATGGTCCCGCCTGCAACAGCGGAAATCGCGGATCCCTGGAGCAGTTCGCGAGCATTGCGGCGTTGCGTCGCCTGTGCGACCGGGACCCCCGGGAGTTGAGTCAGGCGGCAGCGGACGGGGAGCCGGCAGCCCTTGAGGTGTGGGAGCGCTACGGCACTCGCCTTGGGGTGGGGCTGTCATCCCTGGTGTACGTCTTCACGCCGCAGCTGGTGTTGTTGGGCGGTGGTCTGGCCGGGGCCGCCTGCCATTTCCTGCCCGCGGTGCGACGGGAGGTGGAGCTGCGGGTGCAGGCGGTGTCCCGGGAGGGACTGCGGATCGACGCTTGTGCTCTTGGCAATGGAGCCGGTCGCCTGGGGGCGGCGCGGCTGGCGCTGCTGCGCCTGGGCGGGATGATGGCCGACGTCTGAGTCGTTTGCTGCCATGAGCACTGTTCCCGAGCCTTCAGCAGAGCTGTTGCAGAGGGCCGGCGCCGTCCGTCTGGCGGCGGTGGACCTGGGGCAGACGGACGACCAACAGCGGGCCGCCGCGCTTCAGGCGATGGCGGATGCTTTGGCGGAGCGGGCTGAGGTGATCGTTGCCGCCAACCGTGAAGATCTGGAGCGTTCCGCGGCTGAGGGGCTGGCCCCGGCACTGATGGCCCGGTTGAAGCTGGATGCCGGCAAGCTCCGCGGTGCCATCGATGGGGTGCGCAAACTGGCCTCCCTGCCTGATCCGCTTGGCAGACGGCAGCTGCATCGGGAGCTGGATCAAGGCCTCGTGCTGGAGCGCATCACCGTTCCCCTCGGCGTGGTGGGGGTGATCTTTGAGGCCCGTCCGGATGCTGTGGTGCAGATTGCCTCGCTCGCCATCCGCTCCGGCAATGGCGCCATGCTCAAAGGCGGCAGCGAAGCGCGTTGCACCAATGAAGCGGTGATGGAGGCCCTCAAGCTGGGCCTGGGTCGCAGTGCCGTGGCACCGGATGCGTTGACGCTGTTGACCACCCGCCAGGAAAGCCTGGCGTTGCTGCGGCTGGATGGCCTGGTGGATCTGATCATCCCCCGGGGCAGCAACGAGCTGGTGCGATTCATTCAGGACAACACCCGTATTCCTGTGCTGGGTCATGCGGACGGCATCTGCCATCTCTATGTGGATGCGGCTGCTGACGTGGACCAGGCGGTACGCATCGCCATCGACAGCAAGACCCAGTACCCGGCCGCCTGCAATGCGATCGAGACCCTGCTGGTGCATGCCTCGATTGCACCGGCGTTTCTGGCGTCTGCCGTGCCGGCCTTTCAAGCTGCCGGAGTCACCCTGCGAGGCGATGAACACAGCCGCCAGCACGGCATCAGTGACGCTGCCACCGATGAGGACTGGCGAACGGAATACCTCGACATGATCCTGGCGGTGCGGGTGGTGCCTTCCATGGATGCAGCGCTCGAACACATCCGTCGCCATGGATCCCGCCACACCGAAGCCATCGCCACCACCGATGACCAGGCGGCGGAACGATTCCTGGGGGCTGTTGACAGTGCTGGCGTGTATCTGAACTGCTCCACCCGTTTTGCGGATGGCTTCCGTTACGGGTTTGGAGCTGAGGTGGGCATCAGCACCCAAACCCTGCCGCCGCGAGGACCGGTGGGACTCGATGGTCTGGTGACCTATCGCTATCGGCTCCGTGGTGACGGACACATCGCCGCTGATTTCGCGGACGGAACCCGCAGCTTCACCCACACCGATCTGCCCCTGTGACCGCAAACGATGCGATCCATGTGAGGGGTCTGCGCCTCTGGGCCCATGTGGGCGTTCTGGAGCAGGAGCGGCGGGATGGCCAATGGTTCAGTCTCGATATCAGTCTCTGGACTGACCTTTCCAGTGCCGCAGCGGCGGATGATCTGTCCGGCAGCCTGGATTACAGCCTGGCGATCCGCTCTCTGCAGGCCCTGGCACGGGAGATCCGTTGCCTCACGATCGAGCACTTCAGTGATCGGGTGCTGGATCGTCTGGAGCAGCTCTATGGAGCGGTTCCAATGCGGTTGACCCTGAGCAAATGCGCCGCTCCGGTGCCGGGGTTTGATGGTGTGGTGGCGGTGGAGCGCGCCCGCCATGGGGCTCCATGACAAGGCCCCTTGTGCTTGTCCATGGCCTGTGGGATACCCCACGGGTGTTTCATCGGTTGATTCAGCGGATCGATCAGCCGGATCGTCCCTTGCTGGCACCGCATCTCCCCCATGGCCTCGGGGTGGTTCCGCTGCGGGAGCTGGCCCGTCGCCTGGATCAGCACATCCTCCAGCAGTTCGGGCGGGAGACCACGATTGATCTGCTTGGATTCTCCATGGGAGGTGTGATCGGGCGGATCTGGTTGCAGGAACTGAGGGGCGCTGAGCGGACGGATCGCTTTTTCAGTGTCGGCAGCCCCCAGAACGGAACCCTGGCGGCCTTGGCTGTGCCCCGCCGGCTGCTGGCTGGTGTGGCGGACATGAAGCCCGCCAGCGACCTCTTAAAGCAGCTGAATCGACAGGTCGGTGCCTTGGCACCGGTGGCGTGTCGAAGTTATTTCTGCCGCTGGGATCTGATGGTGTCTCCCGGCTGGATGGCTGTGCTTCCGCAAGGAACTCAGACGGAGCTGCCGGTGTGGACCCACCAACAGCTCATTGCCCATCCGCAGGCTTTGCAGAGGCTGGCCCAGGATCTGGGCCGGTGACTCAGGCCGCCTGAAGACCCGAATGGCGGATCAGGGCCTCGCTGCTGGCGACTCGACCGCGGAAGGCCTTGAACACCTCAGCTGGCGCGCGGCTCCCCCCAAGGCTCAGCACCGTGTCCCGGAAGCGGGCACCGGTGGCACGCACCTGATCCTCCTGGTCGAGGCCGACCTCCTCAAAGGCGGCATAGGCATCGGCACTGAGCACCTCGGCCCATTTGTAGGAGTAGTAGCCGGCGGAATATCCCCCCGCGAAGATGTGCCCGAAGGCGCAAAGGAAGCGATCTTCGGGGATCGGGTCCATCACGGTGGTGGTGTTGGCGATGTCGCGACGTAACTCGTCTGGACTCAGTCCCAGCTGCGGCGTCCACTGGCTGTGCAGCCGCAGATCGGTGAGGGCGAAGTGCACCTGCCGCAAGGTGGCGAGTCCGGCGTTGAAGGTGCGGCTGTTGCGGAGTTTGTCCACCTCGTCCTGGGGCAGAGGTTCTCCGGTCTGCCAGTGGCGGGCCATGCCCATCAAGGTGCTTTGGTCCAGACACCAGTTCTCCATGAACTGACTGGGAAGTTCCACCGCATCCCACTCCACATTGCTGATGCCGGCGGCTTCCGGTTCGTCGACGGTGGTGAGCATGTGCTGCAGACCATGGCCGAATTCGTGGAAGAGGGTCTCCACCTCTTCGAAGCTCATCAGGCTGGGGGCCTCTCCAACGGGGGGAGTCTGGTTGCAGATCAAATACGCCACGGGCAGCACCAGGCTGCCGTCACTGGTGCGGTGACGCCCGAGGCACTCGTCCATCCAGGCTCCACCGCGTTTGCTAGCGGGACGGCTGTAGGGATCGAGATAAAACGCGGCGATCGGCTCGCCACCACGGCGACGGACGTGAAAGAAACGCACGTCGTTGTGCCACACAGGCGCCTCCCCATCTCCCGGCGTGATCTCCACATCGAACAGGCGCGAACAAAGGCCGAACAGGCCATCGAGCACCTGAGGCAGGGGGAACCATGGGCGCAGGGCTTCCTGGTCCAGATCAAACCGTTCGCGCCGCAGTTTTTCTGACCAATAGGTGATGTCCCAGGGGGCCAGGGCGTCGGCTTCGGCAGCACCATGTCGGCTGGCGCAGGCCTTGAGTTGCTCCAGCTCCGTCTCGGCGGCTGGATAGGCCGCGGCACGCAGCTCCTCCAGCAGCGCTTCGACGGCCGGAACGTCGTCGGCCATCTTGCTGGCAAGGCTGAGTTCGGCCCAATGGGCGTAGCCAAGCCGCTGGGCCTGCTCCCGGCGCAGTCCGAGGATTTCCTCGATCAGCGGAGCATTGTCCAGGTCTCCCTGGCTGGCACGGCTGACATGGGCTCGATAAACGCTCTCCCGCAGTGACCTGTCATCGGCGTGGGTGAGAACCGGGATATATCTCGGCATGTCCAGACCCACCAGCCACGGTCCCTCATCGGCACTGGCCTCAGCGTCACCGGAATCCCGTGCTGCGGCCGCCAGGGCCTCCAGTGCTCGCTTCGGCAGACCTTGCACCTGCTCGGGATTTGTGAGCTTGAGGCTCCATTGCTGGGTGGCATCAAGAACGTGATTGCCAAAGCTGGTGGAGAGGGCGGCGAGACGTTCGCTGGCCTGGTTGAAGGCGATTTGATGCTCGCCATCGAGACCGACACCCCGCTGTTGCATCGACAGCAGTTCGGAGTCGAGTATTCGCTGGCGGGTGGCGCTGAGGGGCTCGCTCGGCTCGTCCTGCAGGCGGCAGAGAACCTGATGCAGCACCTTGCTTTGACCCAGGCGGTTGCCAAGGCGGACGACCTCTGGTTGTTGGGCCGCGTGGGCTTCACGCAGCTCCGGCGAATTGCAGACGCCATTGAGGTGGGAGATCACACCCCAACTCCAGCGGAGACGCTCTCCGATGCGCTGCATCGGCTGCATCACCTCCTCCCAACTGATGGAGGCGCCACTGTCCAGTCTGGACTGAAGTGTCGTCTCCAGTTCTGTGAACTGCTGTTCAAGTTGAGACAGCAGGACTGGGATGTCCTGCCGGACCAGATCCGGTGTGATCTGCTCGAAACAGGGAAGGCCGTGCCCCTCAAGCAGGGGTGAGGACATGGAGGTGCTCATCTCAACCGATAGGTAGGTGCTCGATCAGGGCCACCAGAGCCCGCTGGCCCAGGTCAGTGGCGAGGTTGTCGGTGGACGCTTCGTAGAGGTCCATGGCGATCCTTGGCCAGATGCCGATCACCAGGGTCGGTACCAGCAGGCTCATGCCGATCACCAGTTCCCTGGGGCGCATGTCTTCAACACTGGCCAGCGCTGGGATCCTGGGGCCAAAAAACACCCTTCTGCACATGGAGAGCAGGTAGATCGGCGTCAGCACCAGACCGATGGCGGCCAGAAGCACGGTGATGGCACGGAACAGCGAGGTGAAGCCCTCCTGACTGGTGATGCCGAGGAACACCGTGATTTCACTGATGAAACCGCTCATGCCCGGGAGGGCCAGAGATGCGAGTGAGCTGGCCAGGAAAAAAGCAAACGTGATCGGCAGCGCTTTTGCCAGGCCACCCATATTCGGAATGGACAGGGTTTTGGTTCGCTCGTAAAAGACGCCGGTGAAAAAGAACATCGCGGCAGCGATCAGCCCGTGGCTCACCATCTGCAACATCGCGCCGCTGATGCCCAGAGCATCCACGGCCCCGATGCCGAGCAGCACAAAACCCATGTGACTGACGGAACTGCAGGCGATCCGTCGCTTGACGTTGTCCTGGGCGAAGGCGTTGAGGGCGCCGTAAACGATGTTGACGATGCCGAGGATCACCAGCGCAGGAGCCAGGGTGAGATGGGCGTCCGGCAGCATCTGGACGTTGAAACGCAACAGGGCGTAGCCGCCCATCTTCAGCAGCACGCCCGCCAGCAGCATTGACACTGGAGCGTTGGCTTCGCCGTGGGCATCCGGCAGCCAGGTGTGAAGCGGGAACATCGGCAGTTTCACGCCGAAGCCCACCAGGAATCCCAGGTAACAGAGAAGGCCGAAGCTGCCGCCGGGGGAACGGGAGGCCAGTTCCGTGAGATTCAGGGTGAACTGATCACCGGACAACGCCAGGGCCAGTCCGCTGATCAGGATCAGCAGGGAGGCCAGGGCTGTGTAGAGGATGAATTTGGTGGCGGCATATTGACGGTTCTGTCCGCCCCAGATGGCGATCAGCAGGTAAACCGGCACCAACTCCAGCTCCCAGGCCAGGAAGAAGAGCAGGAAATCCTGTGAAAGGAAGACCAGACCCTGGGCTGACGCCTGCACCAGCAGCAATGCGAAGTACAGCTTGCATTTGCGCTGCACCGACCAGCTCGCGGCGACGGAGAGGAAGGTGACCAAGCCGCTGAGCACCACCAGAGGTGCGGAAAGTCCATCCGCCCCAAGGGACCACTCGAGGCCGATGGAGGGAAGCCAGCTGACCCGTTCCACCAGCTGCAGACCGCTCAAGCTGGGATCAAACCGGGTGCTGAACACCAGCAACATCAACAGAAGGTCCGCGAACAGGACGATCAGGGCGAAGTTGCGCGGCCAGGGTGAGGGATGCTCATCGTCCCCTGGCATCAGGGGCATCAGCAGTGCTCCGAACGCTGGAAGCAGAACAATCAGCGACAGCCAGGGGAAGGTTGAACCCGCCATTGCGTCCGTCGCTAGCCCGGAGTCCATTCAGCGTCCGCAATCTTTAACAAAGCTAACAGGGCTGATCCTGTGATCTGGGTACAACTACCCAGCATCGGCGGGCTGCCAGTGACTTCCGGACGTCTGCAAATTCAGCACAGGAGCCCGGCTGGCCACGCCGGCAGCTTCCCAGGCCTTGACCATGGCCCTGCTCACGGCCTGGCCCTTGTCTTCGGCGCAAAGGGCGATGATGCTTGGCCCGGCTCCACTGATGGCGCATCCCCAGGCTCCCGCTTCCAGGGCCGCGGCTTTGACGTCATCCCCGCCTTTGATCAGGCGCCAGCGATAGGGCTCATGCAGGCGGTCGTGCATGCCATCCGCGATCAGATCGCCGTTACCGGTGCGAAGGCCCTGCAGCAACAGGGTGAGCGCCCCCAGGTTGACCACGGCATCACTGATGGGGATCGCCTTCGGCATGGCTCGACGGGCTTCGCTCGTGCTCAGGCGAATCGATGGAATGGCCACCACGGCCTTGACGCTGCTGATCCATTCGCAACGCACCACCCTCCAGCGCTGAGAGGCAGCCTTGGCGGTCATGCAGAGCCCTCCAAGCAGGGAGGGAACGACATTGTCGGGATGCCCCTCGATGTCGATGGCCAGCTCCAGCAGTTTTTCCTTGCTGAGGGGTTCACCGACGAGCGCATTGGCTCCCATCAGTCCGGCGACGATGGCGGTGGCGCTGCTGCCCAGCCCCCTCGCTGGCGGCACTGCCAGACGGACCCTGGCTTCCAGCGCCACAGGTTCCATGTTTGCGGCTTTCCAGACCCGTTGAGCCGCGCGGTAGACGAGGTTGTCGGGCCCGCCGCGCAGATGACTGCCTTCGGTGCCCTCAATAATCAGTTCGAATCGCTCACCGCTGCCTTCGATCCGCCGCATGGCAAAGCGGTTGTTGAGATCGAGGGCGGCACCAAGGCAGTCGAAGCCCGGTCCGAGGTTGGCGGTGGTTGCCGGAACATCCACAACCACTTTCTGACCGATGCGCGGCTGCGCCATCCCTGAGCGTCTGCTCAGGCCAGTGTCCCACCCGACTCCGCCAACATCCGTGCTCGGCAGGCAGAGCTAAACAGACCAGCCTCCGGATCGATCACAGCGGTGACTTTCAGACCGCTGATGAAGTCCTTGAACCGACCTTTGTCACGCATTGCCTCAAGAAACAGCGGGGATTGCAGTCCGTTGAGTTGTTTTGAGGCTGTGCCGCCTCCCACCCAGAGACCACCGCTGCAGAGTTCCTGCAGGGCCAGGTCACCTGTCGCTGAGCCGTAGGCCGACAGCCAGAGGTCAAGGGCATGTCGCATCAGGGGGTCGCCCTCTTCGGCCGCGAGAGACACCTGCGCTGGAAGGTCACTGGCCATATTTCGCCGCCAGGCCTCAGCCACAGAACGAAGGGGGTGGGATTGTGCGCCTGGCTGCTGCAGCAGCCAATGGGCGATGTGGCCAAGCCCTGTGCCGCTCACCACCCGCTCGATCGACAGGCGGTCGACTCCCAGGTCCTGTTTCAGCCAGCAGGCCAGTTGCCATTCCTCATCGCTGCGCGGTGCGAATTCGCGATGTCCACCCTCGCTGGAGAGAGCCATCAGCCCGTTGCTGGTGCGAACGCCTCGAGCCATGCCGAGGCCGGTCCCAGCTCCAAGGATCGCCAGGGGCCCGTCGTCCTGACTCCCCTCCTGCAGCACCACCTGCTGATCCGCGCCGAAGTGAGGCAGGCCGTAGATCAGTACACCGAAATCGTTCACCAGCTCCAGTTGCTGCATCCCTGCGGCGGCAGCCAGATCCTCTTCCTTGAGCTGCCAGGGGAGGTTGGTGATCCGGGCCTGCCGATTGCGAACAGGGCCTGCCACGGCGATGCAGCCATGGGTTGGCGCCTGGACGTCCTTGGGCCGTCCTTCAACAAACGCCTGAAGCATCGGCTCCAGCGATGACCAATCAGCTGAGACAAACCGTTGCTGGTGACGTTTGATCAGCGTTTCACCCTCGAGGTCGTAGAGCGCAAGAAGGGTCTTGGTCCCCCCCATGTCGCCGGCGAGAAGAGTGGGACGGGGCATCAAAGGGAGGGAGTGAAGCTCACCTCCTCAGGCTGCGATCAATTCGGATGAAGGGCAACGATGGATGCCAGTTCAGAAAAAATTCAGCGGCAGCGGTCCCCAGGTGGTGCTGGGCTGGCTCTCGTCCTCACCATGCCCAGTGATCAGGATTCCCTGGCCGAGGCCGT
>ERZ802824.1792-NODE-1792-length-11221-cov-13.2058_pt1 | contig 11221 bp, 6 predicted proteins | sample MGYA00345650_ERZ802824 | MGnify/ENA primary metagenome ERZ802824 (study PRJEB30503, sample SAMEA104212361) | marine metagenome | biome: Westerlies Biome; feature: [SRF] surface water layer (ENVO:00010504) within the epipelagic zone...; material: water... | reverse complement strand
TCCGGTAGACCATGCTTCGAATTTCTCTTTTTCAGATATTTCTTTTTTTACTTCTTCTTTAGTTATTTTTTTATTTTCTCTATTTTCTTGACCAGGAAATTCTTCCCACTCGACTAAAGAAGGTGCAATAGCATTAACTCTTATATTATGAGGTCCAAGATATCTTGCATACTGTCTTGTCATCATTGCTATACCTGATTTAACTATTGCATAGTTTCCCATAGCTTTATCAGCATGCGCCTTAAGTCCGCCTCTTGAAGTTAGGTTTATTATGCTTCCACTTTTTTGCTTCTTCATTATTGGGGCTACTTCCTGAATAGTTAGCCAGTAACCTTTCAAATTTACATTACTCAGCATATCCCAACTTTCTTCATCCAGATCAGTCACAGGTTTCATGTGGTACATGACAGCCACATTCATCAAAATATCGATACGTCCGAATTCCTGCTTAACTTGATCTACCATTTTTTTTACATCTAGCTGAGAAGATATATCTGTCTTGATGCAGATAGAATTCCTGTTCATCGCCTTGATTTCTTCGCAGACAGCATTGAGTTGACCTGATTCAGTATTTAGATCTGTGACTGCAACATCAGCACCTGCTTCAGCAAGTCCAAGAGCAAAGCCCTTCCCCATATTCCTTCTTGCTCCAATTACTAAAGCTTTTTTACCTTGTAATGAAAATTCTGAAAGAGACATAAAAACAATAAATAAAAGTTAATAATTATTTACATTAGAGTCTTTTCAAAAAAGTATCAACAGCAACCACACGAATTAAGATTAGTAGGTAGGATTAATTTGGAATTTACTTTTGAAGAACTAATCAAATTTTCATTATTTGGATTATTGTATTCTTTAAGCTTCTTGTTTAAGTCTTGTTCTTCTAACTTTGATAAATAATAGCCTGTCGTTATTTCAAAATTATGATTTGCCACTTCGGTATTAATAGTTATTTTTGAATTATCGATGATTTTGTAATCTTTAAATACTCTACCATCACATAAAACATCAATGGAATTTGAATTAGGTAGATTGAAAACCTCTACAGTTGTACTTCGATTAGTCTTAGTTTTATCACCGTCGCATATACTGAAATATAATTTTCCTTTCTGGTCATCATGAAAAGCCTTTTCAACATATAAAGATGGAAAGTCAATCCCTTGAATGCTAGGTGAATAGAACTTAGTTAGATTAGGATTATTGAAAAGATTTTCCCATGCATCAGGTTCACAAACTTCTGCACACATGGCCAATGCAGAAAGCTGCCCTCTCGGCCAGTTTTCTCCAAAGTTAAACCAAAATCCAAACTTACTGTCATTAATACCAAAGAATTGTGGTTCAAAATTTTCTTCTGCATATTTTTTTAGTCTCTCGTAAGTAACTTGATCGTCAAATTCTCTAGACATAGTCAATCCAAGCGCAAACATTCTTGGATCAGATATATATTCATTTGTAATCGGAATAGATGGGTTGTCCCATCCTAGAAAATTAATGGCACCTCGATAAAGAAGTTCAGCAAAATGAGGATCTTGTGGTTTTGCATAAAACGCTACTGCAAGACCATGAGTAGGTAATGTTTTGTGATGATGATCGTTAATTTCATCGAAATACATTGTGACCCATTGCAAAGCACCACTCTTATCAAATCCATAATATTTATCTTTGGTAAAAGATAACCAATTAGAGTACGAACTATGGAAATTATTATCAAAAATTTTGTCATACATCATTAATCCTAATCCAGCAGCTGACAAACAAAATGGCCAAGCTTTAGTATTTTCACAATGAGGTCCCATAGGAGTTTTAGACCATTGCTGATGCAGATGGTCAGCTAATTGATGTTGAGTCCATTCGAATCGTGAATTATAAGCGCCGGCAACACTAAAGGAACTAGACCATTTATCATAACCACTAACATAAGTATGCAAAGATTGAGTTAAATTGAGCCAGCCTTTAAAAAATAAATTACCATCCGCACCAATAGGATCCATATGAAATCCCCACGGCGCAACGCCATTAGCAGTCCATCCGGGGGCGTCATAATTACCCCAAAATTCTTCAGGAATAAGAGTACCTTTCCATGCTTCGGGATAATTTTGCCTATTCGGATCATGACCAAATTGAGAGAGCCAATCAACAGCTGCCCAGTAAGTAATTGAACGTTCAGCGATTTCATCAAGAATTTCTGAATAAACCTCTCTCCAAGCAGGAGTCTTATCGGCCATCAACCCTATTGCATAGGTTGACTCTTGAAGATCAAAACGGGGGAAAGAGCACATTGGTGGTGTTGATGTCTGATCCCACCATTCATTTGGAGTTCCTGCTTCTGACCAATCATCTGATGTAGTTGCCTTTTGATGTAAAAAATTTAGCCATCCTTTAGCTCTTTCGTTCAGTGCAGGATGATTGTTTTGCATTAGATTATTAAATTGATGAACTAGGTCTTGATAGTATCTGATTATGCCATCTATGCAGATTTTTTAGACTCTCATGAGGTTTAAGCTCTACCATACTGGAAGCAAAGTCTATAGCCGATAAAAGTGTAATATCTGCAACCGTATATCTATTTCCCGCGACATATTCTGAAGATGAGAATTCATCATCTAACCTTTTGTAGTAAGAATTAACATTATTATCACTCGCTTCTTTAGCGGCGGGTATCTGCTTAAACAAGCCCATAGCTCCAACAATTGGTCCATTAACCCACGAAGTTCCGATCTGAGTCCATAGCTCTAACTCAATATGTCTATTTCTGCTCTCTATGTACGCAATCTCAAAAGCATCTTCACCAAACAAGTTAGGTTCTGGCTCGAGACTTTCTAAATATCTACAAATGGGTATAGATTCTGAAATGCATCTTCCATCTTCTAGTTCTAAAACAGGAATTTTTCCACTAGGGTTCTTTTTTAAAAATTCCGGAGACTTGTGCTCTCGGCTTGCCATATCGCAATTGACAAGTTCTAAGGATATTTTTTTTTCTTTGGCGAAGATTTTTACCCTCCTTGGATTAGGTGCTTGGGGAAAATCATAAAGTTTCATCATGAAATTGCAGGAGCATCTGATCCAAGAAGATCTTCTCTTAAGTTTCTTTTTAGAACTTTACCAGTAGCATTTCTGGGTAAGGCATCTATAAACTCTACTGAATTTGGTACTTTAAATTTTGCGAGGTTATTTAAACAATGCTGGATGATATCTTTTTCTTCTAGCATTTGTTCCGGTTTGAGGCTTATGAAAGCTATACCTGTCTCACCCCATCTCTCATCTGGTACACCAATAATTGCTGCCTCGGCAATTTCTGGGAGTTGATAAAGAACATTTTCCACTTCCGCTGGATAAACATTTTCTCCACCTGATATATACATATCTTTCCATCGATCTACGATATAAATGAAGCCTTCATCATCAAATCTGGCTGCATCACCGGTTTTAAGCCAATCGTCTTCAAAAGAGTTCTTTGTAGCTTCTTCATTATTCCAATAACCAGGGGTGATATTAGGACCTCTAATATAGAGCTCCCCTACCTCTCCCCAAGGGAGTTCCTTACCTTCGTCATCAACTACTTTAACTTCTGTATGTAACAATGGTTTTCCTGCAGAGCCTAACTTTCTTTCTGCATCTTCAGCGGGTAGTCCTATTCCTCCAGGGCTCGTCTCAGTCATACCCCAACCTTGAATCATTGATACTCCCCTATCGGACCAGGTTCTAAGAATTGCTTCAGCGCAAGGAGCGCCTCCAATTCCTGCAACTCTTAAATATGACAGATCAGTACTATCAAAGTCAGGATGATTCATCATGAACTGATAGGGAGCTGGAACAGCAAAAAAGTGAGAAACTTTATATTCATCACTTCCCAAGATAGATAAGGCTAAGCCTGGATCAAAATCTCTTATGAGTATCAATTCTCCTCCTGCATGCAAAACAGGATTTGCATAGCAATTCATTCCGCCAGTATGAAAAAGTGGTAAAACTACTAACTGCACTGTGTCCGTTGCTACGAATGCGGGAGAGGCAAGATTTATAGCATTATAAAGTTGCATTTGATGATTAATCATTGCACCTTTTGGATGACCAGTTGTACCAGATGTGTACATAATCATTATTAAATCTTCTTGACTGATATCAGGCTGAACAAAGTCATAGCTAGACTCTTTCAAAGAAATTTCATACTCGCTTTCTAAATCTTCCTTATTAATCTCCAAAGAGCTGGAAATATCACAGTCTTTTACTAATTCGTTTGAGATGTCTGAAAAAGATACATCGTAGATAAGAGTTTTAGGCGTGCTGTCATATAAAATATATTCAAGCTCAGGTTTTGTTAATCGCCAATTTAAAGGGAGTTCAATAGCTCCTATTTTTGCACAAGCAAATTCTAGTTCGAAAAATTCAGCACAATTCTGAGATAAAATTGCGACCCTGTCGCCCTTTTCTACACCCTTTGTTTGTAACCAATTTGCTAGAAGACAAGCTCTATCATCAAGCTCTTTGTAAGTTAGAGTTTGTTTTGCACTCAAATCACGAATCGCTATCTTAGTTGGCCTTACATAAGCGTGGTAAGCAGACCAATCATAATGTTTGACAGACATAAATTTCCCCAATTATAAAAAAACAACCATGAATAAGTAGAATACTATTACTGCTCCCCAAATATTTAATAAAAACCCAATTCTTCTTCCAACTTGCTCTCCTTTCGAATATTGCCATAGAAAGAATAAAAGGCTTATAAATATTAATGAAATAATAATTCCAATATGCATAGCACAACTTTAATAGCTAAGTTATTAGCAAGCAACCTTGTCCTAATACAAAAATCACTCTTATAGAACTTAATGATTTAAAATACTCTATCAAGTCAACAGCAAAATACTTAACAAAAATCCATCCATTGAAAAAATCATATAAACAAACCTCTAAAACACTTAGAGGGGTTGTAAAAAAATCTAATAAATCTAGAGGATTTTATGTCGATGATTCTAAATATGATTCCCAATATAAACTTGGAAAGAAAGAACTCTTTAAAACAATGCCTGGAGACTTAGTTCAATTTTCTCTTACTCCGAAAGGTTGGGCAAAAATAGATAAAGTCATCTCTGAAAATACAAAAGAATTTATTGGAAAGATATTTAGACGAGGAAAAAGGTTATACACAAGTCCCATGGGCTTCGAAAATGATTTGAGGGTTTTAGTCAAAGAGCCTTATCCAAAAATGATAACAGATGGTGGCATCGGTAAATTTTCGATGCATAAACAACCCAGTCTAGAAGCCCTGCCTGAAGCAAATCTTATTTCTTTATTCGATTTAGATAATGAATTTAGTTTGGCATATGAGATGGCTGTAACTAATCATAATCTTAAACGTGAATGGCCTAAGGCGGTAATTAATGAATCAAGAAAGTTAAAAGATAAGAATTTCGATATTGAATCCGTAAAAGATCTCAGAGGTAAAACTTTTGTGACTATAGATGGAAAAAGCGCAAAAGACTTTGATGACGCTGTGCTAGGTGAGAAGGATGAGCATGGAAATCTAATTTTATACGTAGCAATAGCCGATGTTGCACGTTATATAGATGAAGGAAGTCATTTGGATAATGAAGCTTTTGATAGAGGAACCTCAGTTTATTTTTCGCAGAGAGTAATTCCTATGTTGCCAGAGGAATTAAGCAATGATTTATGCTCACTGAAACCTGATGAAGATAGATTCTGTGTAGTTTGTAAAACTACAGTCTGTGCGGACGGTAATCTTTCTGATACTTCTTTTTTCGAAGCAATTATCAACTCTAAGTCTAGATTGACTTATCCTACAGTTACTCGGGAAATACAGAAAAAACAATTTAAAAAACCCTATGCGGATTCTTTAAGAGTTCTATTAGAAATTTATAGAAGATTAAAGAAAAATAGAGTTGAAAGAGGCTCGTTAGAACTCGAAGTTCCTTCATACATTCCCAAGGTAGAAAATCAGAAAATTGTTCGATTTATTGATTCGCCTAGAGAGATATCTCATATGATGATCGAAGAATTCATGCTTGCTGCAAATATATCGGCAGCTGAATTATGTTTAAAGCATAAAATACCTTCCGTTTACAGAGTTCATCCAAAGCCGGATATATTAAAAATTAAAACTCTTGAAAAATTTTTAAGAAGTAGAAAGATTAACGCTGCTTTGGACGATGGTAGCGACATAAAAAAATTAACAGCTCTCGCGGAAATAGCTAAAGATAGAAAAGATAAGAGCATCATTCATTCACAGATTTTATATTCTATGAGCTTAGCTACTTACGAAGCTGATGTTGCAATCCACTATGCCCTTAATTACTCAAACTATTCACACTTCACTTCTCCAATAAGAAGATATCCTGATTTGCTAGTTCATAGAGCAATAAAATCTTTAATAAGGTCGAATGATGGAAATATTAAAATAGACGAAAGTTCTATAAAGACTAAACCTGTTTACAGCCATGACCAGTTAATGGAGTCTTCAAAAAGTTGTTCTATAAAGGAGAGGGTTGCAGAAAAAGCAGAAAGAGAAGCCTTAAATCACCTTAAGTGTGCTTTTGCTTCAGAGAATATTGGAAATACTTTCAGTGGTCAGATAATTGGTGTTACTAATTTCGGTTTATTCATTCACTTAAAAGAGATAAATATAGAAGGCCTCTGCCACATAAAGTATTTACCGCGTAATGAGTATTATGTCTTTGATGAAGATAGTAAAATGTTACAAAGCAATAGTTCAAGACACTCATACTCGCTGGGAGACGAGGTTAAAGCTACGATTGAAAAGGTGGAAGTCTTTTCTCAGAAAGTGGATCTTAGATTAGTAAAATGAGCTCAAATCCGGATCAAGAAATGGTATGTGGCTTAAATGCTGTAAACCAAATAATCGTCTCAAAACCTAAATCAGTTAAGTCTCTTTATGTTAGCGAAATAACAAATACTAGGATCGAATCTGTCATAGAAGAGGCTGAAAAAAATAAAATAAAAATCGATAAAAAAGATCCTGAATTTTTTGAAAAGGCATTTAAAGATATCAATCATCAAAGTATTGCAGTGTCCTGTAATAAGAGACTAGAAGAATCTGAAGCCTTCATTCAGTCGATAATTGAAAGGCCTAAACTTACATTTCTTATTTTAGATGGACTCTCTGATCCACATAATGTTGGAGCATGTTTAAGAAGCGCAGCAGCAGCAGATGTGGATGCAGTAATAGTTCCAAAGAATCGATCTTGTCATCTCACTCCTTCAGTTAGAAAAATATCCTGCGGAGCTTCAGAACTTATTCCATTTGTAATTGTCACTAACATAGTGAGGACGATTAATAATCTACAAGAGATGGGAGTGGCCGTTTATGGTAGTGATTTGAAGGCCTCATTAGGACATAACGAAATCGATTACCCCGAGAAGGTGGCATTAATAATTGGTTCTGAAGATAAAGGCATTAGAAGGCTAACTAGAGAAAATTGTGATGAACTTATCAAAATAAAGATGTCAGAAAAAATGGAAAGTTTAAATGCATCAGTAAGTGCCGGAATAATGCTGTTTGAGATCAAAAAACAAAACAATTCTTTTAATTAAAATTTATCTATAGAATAACTCAATGCTCACTCAAAGAACTCTACAAAATCCCATTAAGGCATTTGGTGTAGGTTTGCATACAGGAAATCCTATAATACTCAAGATTCTTCCTGCGCCAACAGATACAGGGATAATTTTTAAAAGAGTTGATTTAGATCCTGTTGTCGAAATAAAGGCTTCAGCCGAAAATGTTGGAGATACTTCATTGTCAACTTGTTTAATGTCAGGTGAGACAAGAATCTCAACCATAGAACACCTCATGTCTGCTATTGCGGGACTAGGAATAGATAATGCCTTTGTGGAAGTTAATGGTCCTGAAATTCCCATAATGGACGGGAGTGCAGCACCATTCGTTTTCTTACTGGAATCCGCAGGCTTATTGGAACAAGACGAAATAAAGAAATTTATAAGAATTAAAGATACAGTAAAAGTATCTCATGATGATGCCTGGGCTCAGGTATCACCTTTTGAAGGATTTAAAGTTGACTTTACAATGCTATACGACCATCCCGTTCACAAGGACCATGCCACAAAGGCTTCTGTAAACTTCAATAGCACTTCATTCGTAAGGGAAGTAAGCAGAGCAAGAACATTCGGGTTCATGAGCGAACTTGAAACATTAAATGAAAATAATCTTGCCTTAGGGGCGAGCGTTAAAAATACAATCGCCATAGGAGATGACTGCATTCTAAATGAAGATGGTTTGCGGGTTGAGAATGAAATGATCAAGCATAAAATCCTTGATGCTATCGGAGATTTATATTTACTTGGTCATAATTTAGTAGGTTCTTTCGAAGGCTATAAGTCAGGTCATAAAGTAAATAATGCGCTTCTAAGAGAACTGATTGCAAGACCAGATACATGGGAAGTTAAAACTTATGATGATCCAGTGAATTCACCCATCAAATACCTCGAGCCTATTATTGATCCTAGTTCAGGATAATTTTTTTATCTGATATTCGTTAGCAGCTGTTAGAATTGCGCCTAACAAATTTTTATGGGTTTATTAGATAAAATATTTGGTTCAAAAAACCAGAAAGTATTAAAAAAAATTCAACCTTTGGTGAATTCTATAAATTCCCTTGAGGAAGAATATTCACAGCTCACTGACGAAGATTTAAGGAATAAGAGAGAAAGTTTTATAGATCGCCACAACAATGGAGAATCTTTAGACTCGCTTCTACCTGAAGCCTTTGCAGTTGTTAGAGAGGTAAGCACAAGACAGCTAGGTTTAAGGCATTACGATTGCCAACTTATAGGTGGAATAGCCCTTCATAATTGTCAAATAGCTGAAATGGCAACTGGAGAAGGCAAAACACTTGTAGCCACATTACCTTCATACCTTAATTCCATAACCGAAAGAAAAGTTGTTTTAGTCACAGTGAATGATTACTTAGCAAAAAGGGATGCAGAATGGATGGGTCCAATATATGAAAATCTAGGAATGTCTGTTTCTTTTATTATTCCAGGACAGCAACTAGATGAAAGAAAAACTGCTTATGAAGCAGATGTTATATACGCAACTAACAATGAGCTTGGGTTTGATTTTCTAAGAAATAATATGGTTGTGAACACAAATGATAGGATGATGAATGACTATTATTTTGCAATCATTGATGAAGTAGATTCTATCCTTATAGATGAGGCAAGGACTCCTCTTGTTATTTCTGGCCCAGCAGAAAATACAGCTCAAATTTACCAAAAAATTAGCAAATTTATTCCTAAATTAGAAGAACAACCTATTAATGAGGCAGATGAAGAGGAAGGCCAAGATCAAGATAAAGAAGATGTGGGTCATTTTGTTATAGATGAGAAATCAAAGCAGGTTGAGCTTACTGATTTTGGACATGATTTCATCGAGCAGCTATTAAAAGATGATAATCTTCTTGAAGAAGATCAAAGTCTTTACTCTTCTGGAAATCTAAGACTTCTTCACTACATTCAATCCTCACTAAGAGCTCACTTTCTTTTCAATAAAGATGTTGATTACATGGTCCAAAATAACCAAGTAGTGTTAATTGATGAAAATACAGGCAGAGCTATGCCGGGAAGAAGATTAGCTGATGGTTTACATCAAGCGATAGAGCAAAAAGAAAATGTACCCATACAAATGGAAAGTCAGACTTTGGCATCTTGTACTTTCCAAAACTACTTCAGGCAATATGAAAAATTATCTGGAATGACGGGTACAGCAAGTACAGAAGCAGAAGAGTTTGCTGAGATATATGGTCTTAATGTTCTGGAAGTTCCAACAAATGAACCTATGGTTCGCGATGATAAAAATGATCTTGTGTATTTAACCCAAGGTGAAAAATACAAAGCTGTAATAGATGAGATAAAGGAATATAGAGATAAGGGTAATCCCATACTGGTTGGTACAGCATCTTTAGAGAGCTCAGAGCTCTTATCGAGCCTTTTAAAAAAGGAAAATATTGAACATCAAGTTCTCAATGCAAAAAATCATGCAAAAGAAGCTGAGATTATTTCACAAGCTGGTAAGCCTAGTGTTATCACCATAGCAACTAATATGGCAGGAAGAGGAACAGATATAGTTTTGGGCGGAAACTGGGAAGCAGAGTTTGAAAAGCATTCTAAGGATGATTCAAAAAAAGAAGAATTGGAATCTAAATGGAAAGAGCTAAATTCGGAGGTTATCAGCTCTGGAGGTTTACATGTCATTGGGACCGAGAGGAACGAATCAAGAAGAATGGATAATCAGCTTAGGGGACGTTCAGGCAGACAAGGTGATCCTGGTTCATCTAGATTTTATATTTCTCTTGAAGACAATCTGATGAGAATATTTGCATCCGATCAATTCAAAAATATTATGCAAAGAGTAGGTTTGGAGGAAGGAGAATCCATAGAACATAGGATGTTAAGCGGAGCGATAGAAAGAGCACAAAAAAGAGTTGAAGGAAGAAATTTCGATATTAGGAAAATGCTACTTGAATATGATGATATGGCAAATGAGCAAAGACAAATTATCTATTCGCAAAGAAATAATATTCTCGAGGCTGATGTTATAACAGAGCTACTTGATTCGATGAGGGAAACCATAATTTCAGATGAATTAGATTCTGTTTCTCTTGGAGATTTAGAGCCTCACGAATGGAATACAGATATATTGGAAAGTTCTCTATCGAATATATTTGGACTGCAAATTCCAATTAAACAGTGGATTACTTCAGACAGTAATATGACACGAGAAGATGTAGAGCAAAAGATACTTATATCTGCCAATCAAGCTTATAGCGAAAAGAGTAATAGTATAGGTCCAGTCATGAGAGATTTTGAGAAGCAAATACTTCTTCAAATTATTGATAATGCCTGGAAAGATCATTTAGCAGAAGTAGACGCATTGAGACAAGGTATTGGCCTTAGAAGCTATGCCAGTAAGAATCCCAAACTTGAATTTAGAAGAGAATCATTTGAACTATTTGAAAGCCTTTTAAATAAAATAAGATTAGAAGGAATAAGATTCTTATCAAGGGTGGAGATTGAACTGGAAGATTCTGGGGATTTGAACCTTCCGAAACAAAATCAGGCTCAGAATTTAGATCACCAAAGTCCTGAATCAGCATTGAATCCCGCCAGGCAAGAAGAGTCATCTTCAAAAGATCAAGGTAACAGAAGTCTTAGAAGAAAAAAAACAAAA
>ERZ802824.1782-NODE-1782-length-11253-cov-25.3106_pt1 | contig 11253 bp, 8 predicted proteins | sample MGYA00345650_ERZ802824 | MGnify/ENA primary metagenome ERZ802824 (study PRJEB30503, sample SAMEA104212361) | marine metagenome | biome: Westerlies Biome; feature: [SRF] surface water layer (ENVO:00010504) within the epipelagic zone...; material: water... | reverse complement strand
AACACTGATCTTTTCATCGCTGATACTCGTATCAGCAAAACACCCGCCTGTCATCCCGCCGCCGGTATGGCCTGCTTGTCAGCCCGGGTTGGCGACAGCACAAAAACATCGATGCAAAAGCAGTTTCACAGCAAATTATTGATATTGAAGTTGCCCCGAATGGCACCAGGCTTTATTACCTATGATATTGAAACACAGCCAAGCGGCAATCATCCGTCCCGGCGACCCCGGGTTGAATGTCGCAAGACCAACATAGACGATGGATAGAGCAATATGTTACAGGCGATGCGCAGTGGCGCCAAATCACCGATAATGAAGTTTTTTCTCCTGTTTTTGGCCGGGGGATTTGCATTATGGGGTATTGGCGATGGCTCTACCGGTTTAATCGGCGGCAGCGATAAAGCCATTTCAGCCGGCGACCAAAGTGTTTCACCGCGCGAAGTTGCCATCGAATTTGACCGAACTAGACGCACCTATCTGCCCAACACAACAACCGCCGAAGCGATGCAAGGCGGGCTGTTGAATGACGTGATCGGCACCATGTCACGCGAAGTCCTGTTCCGCGCCGAAAATGAAGATCTTGGTCTGACCGTCACCCGCGCGATGCAGCGCGATGCGATCGCCAATGAAGCCAGTTTTCAGGATGAATTCGGGCAGTTTTCAGAAGGCCGGTTCTTGCAGGCTTTGGCCGGTGCCGGATTTACCGAGCAGGAATATCTAAACCGTGTCGATGGTGTGCTGCAACGACAGCAGCTGATGACAGCGGTTTCTCAGGGGTTACGTTATGATAGCGCCTTGGCCAATGTGGTGGCGGCGCATGAAATGGAAAAACGCACAGTGAAGCTGAGCAGTTTTCCGGTGCGCCCCGAATCTATTGCCACCCCCGATGATGCCACGATCGATAGCTTTTTTCAGGAAAACAAACCGAGCTATGACGCGCCCCAGTTGCGCAGCGCAAAAATCGGCAGCCTGTCGGCAGCCATCATCGCCGAAGAGATCACCATCAGCGACAGCGAGATCCGCGCCGCATTTGACGACCGGCTTGATGAATTCAGCACGCCAGAGACACGCAGCATCCGACAAATGGTGTTTGATGATGCGGCGACCGCGAATGCCGCTCTGGACAGGCTGAATAATGGCGAGGGTTTTGCCGCTGTTGCCGCATCGATGCTGGAATGGACCGATGCCGACACCAACCTTGGCACAGTCACCGAGGCAAGCCTTGACGGCGCGCTTGTCGGCCCGGCCTTTGCCGCCGAGGCTGGCGCGGTTGTCGGGCCGGTGCAGACTGCATTTGGCTTTCATCTGTTATCGATTGATACGATCACGGCTGGCGGCGTCACACAGCTGGACGATGTACGCGAGCAAATCATCAGCACGCTGCGCGGCGAGCAAGCCATTAATCTGCTGTATGACCGGGTCAATATGCTGGAAGATGCGCTCGGTAGCGGCGCCACCATTGAAGAGGCCATCAACAAAGCCGGTGGACGGCTCGATATTGCCACCGATATTGACCGACAGGGGCAGACCATCGACGGCATGCCGGCGGCGGGTCAGGTCGGCGAACTGCTGCAAGACGGCGCCATTCTCGAGCTGATCTGGGACAGTGAGCTCAATGAGGTCAGCGTCATTCAGGAAGGCAGCGACGATATGTTTTTTGTGGTCAATGTCAGCACCGAAACCGAGCCAAGAGAGCGCCGCCTTGATGAAGTCAGAGCGCAGGTTATTTCCGATTATAAACGTGTCGAGGCCGTCAAAAGCGCGCGCGCTGCGGCTGAAGCCGTCGCCGCTACTGCTGATGTTGATCAGGATACCGCCCCTGTTCCGGCCTTTCGGCGGAACGGCATTGGTCTCGACCATGAGGCTGCCGGCCTGATTGCCAGAGCCGCTTTCGAGCAGAATAGCGGTGATATTCAGGTGATTGAAACAGGCCGTGAGGCGATTGCGGTGCGCACCATTGACATCATCCCGGCAACCGATGAAGAGCTGAAAGACACCAGCGATCTGGTGTTATCAGTGATGAATAGCGCGCTGCGTGACGATCTGACAAATTTACTGCTGGTGTCATTATCAAAAAAGCATGATTTGCAACTCAATGTGCCGGCTGTCCAGCAAATCCTGATTGGAAATGCGCAATAATGGCGACAGCGTCGGCAGGTTTTGACAGGTTTCATAGCGGGTTCAGCGCCGGCATCACACAGCTTGTGCATCGCGAGCTGGTTGCCGATACGCAAACACCGGTTTCGGCATTTTTAGCGCTTGCTGACGGCCAGACAAATTGTTTCCTGCTTGAATCTGTTGAGGGCGGCGAAGTGCGCGGGCGGTTTTCGGTTATCGGACTGCAGCCGGATCTGCTCTGGCGCTGTCACGACAATCGCGCCGAAATCAATCGCACCCCCGACAGGGATGATGGGTTTCAGCAGGACAGTCTGCCGCCGCTGGACTCATTACGCCGGGTCATGGCTGAAAGCCAAATGGATGATACCGGCGATTTGCCACCGATGGCAGCCGGCCTGTTTGGCTATTTTGGCTATGACATGATCCGGCAGATCGAAACCATCCCCGATCAAAACACAGCCGCCATAGCAATGGATGATTCGCTGTTATTGCGGCCGTCGCTGATCGCCATATTCGACAGGCTGAAGGACAGCATCACATTGGTGACGCAAATCCGCCCCACCGAATGGGACAATGCCGATGCGGCATGGCAGGATGCACAAAACCGGCTGGATAAAGCGATCGAAAGTCTGGATCGGCCACTGCCGCATACCGAAGTCGGTGACGCCACAGCAAAGCTGTGCGAACCGACAACAAATATGAGCAAATCCGCCTTTCTGGATATGGTCAAAAAGGCGAAAGACTATATCCGCGCCGGCGACATTTTCCAAATCGTGCTGTCGCAGCGATTTTCCATTCCGTTCCATCTGCCAGCGATCAATTTATACCGGTCGTTACGGCGACTGAACCCCTCACCTTTCCTGTTTTATTTTGATTTCGGCAAAATGGCGGTGGTTGGGTCGAGCCCGGAAATTCTTGTCAGGCTGCGCGATCAGACAGTCACCATCCGGCCGGTTGCCGGCACCCGCAAGCGTGGCGCCACCGCCGATGAAGACGCGGCGAATGCGGCGGATCTGATGGCGGATGTCAAAGAACGCGCCGAACATCTGATGTTGCTTGATCTGGGACGAAATGACGTTGGCCGGGTTGCACGCCCCGGAACGGTGCGGGTGAAATCGAATTATGACGTCGAATATTACAGCCATGTGATGCATATTGCGTCTCAGGTTGAAGGCGGCATCCGGGATGATCTTGACGCCATTGATGCGCTTGTCGCCGGGTTTCCGGCTGGCACCGTTTCAGGCGCACCAAAAATCCGCGCGATGGAATTGATTGATGATCTGGAACCAGATCGCCGCGGCATTTATGCCGGCGCGGTTGGTTATATTTCGGCAGCTGGTGACCTTGACACCTGTATCGCGCTGCGCACCGCGGTGGTCAAAGACCAGACCATGCATGTGCAAGCCGGGGCTGGTATCGTCTATGACAGCGACCCCGAAGCCGAATATGAGGAAACCCAGAATAAAGCGCGGGCATTGATTCGTGCGGCTGGCGAGGCGCTGCGCTTTACCCGTTAACGCATGCGTCACAATCAGCGTGACATAAAATCTAAACGCACCATAAAATTAGCAAAACTTAAATTAGAAAATCTTGCCGTTAGACCATGGCACGGGGGTTTTGCATGTGGAAAGCGATGCTGCGCTTTAGTCATAAATCGATTATGGTGGTAAGTTTATGTGTTGGCCTGCCACCAATCATAGCACAAGCAACGATCCAGCTTGAGACCTGGCAGTCCTATGGCGGCATGGCGGAACAAGGCGCCATTTGCGCGGCTTTTTCCCGATTAATGGAATTGCAAAGTCTGGTCGATCCGCGCATCGGTAAATTATGGCAGGAACGCCATCGTTATGCCGGATCGGTGATCAGCAAGGCCGCAACATTAGAGGGCGTCGAGGAGTTAACATCAGCCGATATCAATGGCCTTGTTGACCGCTATGCCGCCTGGTTGATGACCAATCTGACCGAGGCAGGCTATGCGACGATGATCAATGGTGATGCGCATGCCGCCGCCACCAAAATGATTGGCGATGTCTGCACGAAAATCTTCCAGAGGCCGATCAGTCAATCATCAAAACCAACCCGGAACTTGCCGACTGTGCTGTTGCCGGCAATTGCAGTGACCCTGCATCGCCAGCTGAACCGCCATCCAGCCAGTCAGCGCAAAATCACCAAGCTGATCTGAAAAGATTAATGCGTCAAAATCTGGCTTTGCAGCAAAAGATCGATATTTTGGAGTCCGCCGCCACACCCGCAAGCGTGCCGGCCAACACACCAGATCCGGTGCAACAAGCGCCGAAAATGGCCGCGCAACCCGCCAGTGATACGCCAGCATCTCCACAGCCCGCCCCTGCCAACAAAAGCCACATTGCCAGCAACATTGGCAGCAACATTGGCATGGGCGGTTTGGATGTTGCCTTTGCGATCCCGTCGAAACCCAGCACAAGCGGTTACCGCGTGCATATCGGAACCTATCGCAATGAAACCGACGCGCACCGTGCGCATCATCTGCTGGAACAGCTCGATCATTACCTGCTCGATCATGTATTTTTCAATGTCGAGCCACAACAGCGCCGCAACGCAATATATTATGATTTGGTATCGGCGCCACTGCCCAAACATTATGTGAGTGCTTTATGCGCCTTATTATGGCAGCAAAAAATGGGCTTTAGCGCCAGCTTTGCCCCCTAAAAAGATGCGCTTGAACCGGGGCGTAATGAACTTGCCGAGAGCTGTCATTTCTGATTAATAGACAGACGACCATGCGCGTTTTTTACTGATGGATCTGGCAGCCCTATGGATAGTTCGACAATCATTTCATTCGCCACTTTTGCGACAGTTGCCGGTTTTACCCCCGGGCCAAACAATGTCATGCTGGCAGCATCCGGCGCAAATTTCGGGTTTCGCCAAACCCTGCCGCATATTGTGGGTATTGTTTTTGGATTCTGCACATTGGTGGTGGCTGCCGGGCTTGGACTGGCAACCTTATTTGCGACGCTGCCATGGCTCTATGACGCGTTAAAAATCATCAGCTTTGTGTTTTTACTGTATCTGGCCTGGAAAATCGGCAGTGCTGGCCGCGCCACAACCAAAGACAAAGACAAGCCGCTGAGTTTTTTACAGGCAGCCAGTTTTCAACTGATCAACCCGAAAGGCATCACCGTCATCATTTCTTCGGTGACTGCCTATAGCTCAACAGCCGAAAATATCGCCCGGGACGTAACAATCCTTTTGCTTGTTTTTGGCTTTGTCGCGGTCATTTCAACCTGCACATGGACAGTGTTTGGCATTGGCATTGCGCGGCTGCTGACCGACCAGCGCCGACTGCGACGCTTTAATATCATGATGGCGGCGTTACTTGTGGCCAGTCTGCTGCCCGTTATCATTGGCCAATCCTGATGGCTTCAATCATAAATGTAAATTTGCATTCCATTTTTTTTCAGATAGGCTAGTGGATTGTCACCAACATAACCCGCGACACTATGCCCGACACATCACCGCACACCGCTAAACAAACCGCCAATCTGGCAGGCCGCTTTTTTGCAATTGCCGAAACTGTTGGCGATAAGCCGCTATTTTTTCGTAAAATTGACGGCAGTTGGCAGGGGCTGAGTTGGGCCGAGGTCAATCATAATGTCCGTAAATTGGCGTCGGTGCTGGTGGCTGCCGGGGTGAATCCGGGCGACCGAGTGATTATCAGCGCAGAAAACCGTCCCGAATGGGCGATTTGTGATCTGGCTATTATGGCTATTGGGGCGATTGTGGTGCCGGCCTACACAACCAATACCGAGGATGACCATCACTTTATCATGGATCATTCCGGTGCTGTTGTTGCCATTACCTCGGGCGGCGCGCTGGCAACACGGATGATGCTGGCGGCACAGCGCGCACCCAATTTGCGGTTGATGATTTTTATCGACCCCGCCCCGCCGGTCTTGCCCAATAGCACGATCAAGACGATGCAATGGGATGCGGCGGTTACGCCAGCCGAACCACTTGACGGGATCAGCAGCTATATTGATCGCCAGAAAAGCGACGATACCTGCTGTTTGATTTATACATCAGGCACGGGTGGACGCCCAAAGGGCGTGATGCTGACGCATCGGTCGATACAAGCAAATATTGATGCTGCCATTACCCTGCTTAACGAGGCCGATGCCGCCAGTAACCAGCGGTTTTTATCACTGTTGCCGCTGTCACATTCCTATGAACACACCGCTGGTCTGCATCTGCCGCTGCAAACAAAATCAGAAGTCTGGTATTGCGAGTCAGCCGAGCAAATCGCCGCCAATCTGCTGGAAGTATCGCCAACGCTGATGACCGCCGTGCCGCGTCTTTATGATGTCTTGCATGAACGCATTACGCGCGGTGTACGAAGCAAGGGGGGCATCTCGGCGCGGCTATTTTACGAAACCATCAGACTGGGGCAGAAACGACTGTCTGGGCGGCATCTGTTACCGCATGAATTTGTTTTGAACCTTATTTTGGAAAAGCTGGTCAGACAGAAAGTCAGGGCACGGCTTGGCGGCCGCCTGAAATATTTTATTTCCGGCGGCGCCCCACTAAATGCTGATATTGGCAGCTTTTTTATGGCGCTTGGTGTCAATCTATTACAAGGCTATGGGCAGACAGAAGCGTCACCGCTGATTTCAGCGAACCGACCGCATTTGATCAAAATTGATACTGTTGGCCCACCGGTTGACGGTGTTGAACTGCGTATTTCGGAAGACGGCGAAATATTGGTACGCGGTGACATGCTGATGAAAGGCTATTGGCGGGACCCGGCAACCACGGCTGGCGTGATCAAAAATGGCTGGCTCTATACTGGTGACCTTGGCAGCATCGACGATGATGGCTATATCACGATCACCGGCCGCAAAAAGGATCTGATTGTCAATTCCGGCGGTGAAAATATTGCCCCCGGCCGGGTTGAGGCCTTGCTGGCAATCGAACCAGAGATCGCCCAGGTTATGGTCGATGGCGATCATCGCCCATGGCTGGCAGCCATTATCGTGCCATCCGACGAAGTGCGCGCCAAAGCCAGCTCAGACAGCGCATTAAAAGCCCTGATTACCGAGGCAATCGACCGCGCCAACGGGCGCTTGTCACAGATTGAACGAGTCCGAAGATTTGTCATAGCCAATGAGGCTTTTTCAAATGAAAACAGCCAGCTCACACCAACATTGAAGGTCAGGCGGCATATCGTCAGGGCGGCTTATGCCGACCAGCTGGATGAGTTATATAAACGCCGCTGACACGCGCCGGCGAAACCCGCTATTTAACCCAGGTTGAGCTGCGTTTTGGCCCCAGATCTTCACGCATCATTTCACTAAAGGCATCGGCAAAATTCTGATGCGCTTCCCGGTTTTTCTTTAACACGGCGTCAAGCGGGATCACAATATCACCATCTTTTCGCAACCGTGGCGGATCGTAATCGGAAAACTGCTTCACCAACTCAGTCAGCGCCGCCATCAATTGTGGTTCTTGTTTTTCGTCTGACATATGCTCTCCTTCCCCCCCCCGAAAATAATTTCTGGCATTGCTGCCACCCCATCCCCTGCTTCAAATTTTATGCCATAAATGAAGCCGCATCAAAGGCAAATTAATCTGATCTGCTCGGCTGATTATGGATAAATTGACCGGTCAGACCGGCAACAGCAACAAATATGCGTCGTTACAATCATTTAGGCCGTATCCAGAACATTGGAAAAAGACTCTCAATAGTTTAGTTTGGGGCACAGCAATTTTCGGGAGGGGAAAATGCAAAAGCAAGCGCGTGTCGTCATTATTGGTGGGGGTGTTGTTGGCGCCTCGATCCTCTATCATTTGAGCAAACTTGGTTGTAGCGACGCCATCATGCTGGAACGATCAGAGCTCACCTCTGGATCCACCTGGCATGCCGCCGGCGGCATGCATACCATTAACGGCGACCCAAATGTTGCGAAATTGCAGCAATATACTATTGAATTATATAAGGAAATAGAAGAGCTCTCCGGGCAGGATATTGGCCTGCATATGACCGGCGGTATTATGCTGGCGGCAACCCATGAACGATTTGACTGGCTGAAGTCCGTCTATGCCAAGGGCAAATATCTGGGCATGGATGATCTGGAAATCATCACCCCGCAACGGGCCCATGAATTGATGCCACTGATCGACCCTGAACAGTTTGTCGGCGCCATGTATGACCCGGTTGAGGGCCATGTCGACCCCTATGGGGTGACGCATGCCTATGCAAAAGCCGCGCGGAAAAACGGCGCCAGCTATGAAACGCATGTCATGGTCGAAGCCCTGTCGCAAACCGCAGATGGCAGCTGGCATGTCAAAACCAATAAAGGCACGATCATTGCCGAACATGTGGTGAATGCCGCCGGGCTGTGGGCACGTGAGGTTGGTCGCATGGTGGGTCTGGAATTGCCCGTGCTTGCCATGGAACATATGTATTTGCTGACCGAAGACATGCCCGAAGTTGCCGAAATTAATGCCAGCACCGGTGCAGAAGTGCTGCATGCAGTTGATTTTGATGGGGAAATTTACCTTCGGCAGGAACGCGCCGGGATGCTCATGGGCACCTATGAAAAAGCCTGCAAACCCTGGTCGGAAACAACCACACCATGGGAATTTGGTCATCAGCTGCTCGAGCCTGACATTGACCGTATCGCCCCGTCACTGGAAGTGGGCTTTAAACATTTTCCGGCATTTGAAAAAGCCGGGATCAAACAGATTATTAACGGGCCATTCACCTTTGCCCCGGATGGCAACCCACTTGTCGGCCCAGTCAAGGGCATGACTAATTATTGGGCTGCCTGTGCGGTCATGGCGGGATTCAGCCAGGGCGGCGGGGTTGGCTTGTCGCTGGCTAACTGGATCGTAAATGGCGATCCCGGATTTGATGTCTGGGCCATGGATGTCAGCCGATTTGGCGATTATGCCAGCATGCAATTTACCAATGCACGGGTTCGTGAAAATTACGCCAGACGGTTTTCCATCCGCTATCCAAATGAAGAGTTGCAAGCTGCCAGACCGCTTTTGACAACGCCCATCTATGACAAGCAAAAAGCAGCCGGCGCACAGTTCGGTGCCGCCTATGGGTTGGAAATCCCATTATGGTATGCCCCAAAAAATACCAGCGATGTGTTTTCATGGCGACGCTCGACTGATTTTGATCATGTTGGTGCGGAAGCCCGCGCGGTGCGGGAATCGGTTGGCCTTTCAGACATATCCGGCTTTGCCAAATACCGGGTCAGCGGGTCTGGCGCCGCCGATTGGCTGGATCATATTCTGGCATGTCGGCTGCCGGCTGTCGGGCGCATGGTGCTGGCGCCAATGTTAAAAGATGATGGCAAGATAATTGGTGATTTTTCACTGTCGCGACTGGATGACGACAGTTTCCTGATTATCGGATCAGGCATCGCTGAGTCCTATCATATGCGTTGGTTTTTGGCGCATTTGCCGGATACTGGTGATGTTGAAATCAATTCATTGGGACTGGATCTGGTTGGGCTGACACTGGCTGGCCCGAAATCGCGTGATGTTCTGCAATCCTGTGTCAGCGTTGATATATCGCATGATTCGATGCGGTTTATGGCGATTAAGCAGATTGATATTGGCATGATTCCGGCGATCGTCGGGCGGGTCAGCTATACCGGCGATCTGGGCTATGAAATCTGGGTTGCCCCGGCCTATCTCAACAGTTTATTTGATCAATTAATGACGGCTGGTGCGGCGCATGATATCCGCCTGTTTGGCTCGCGCGCATTAAACGCGCTGCGCCTCGAAAAAAATTACGGGTCCTGGGGGCGTGAATATCGACCGATCTATGGCCCTGTCGAAACCGGTCTTGATGCGTTTGTCGCCTATGACAAGCCAGCCGATTTTATCGGCAAGTCAGGCGCTTTGGCCGAACGAGATTCGGGCGGCACCATGCGTTTATGCAGCTTTGTGATTGAGGCAAAAGATGCTGACGTTATCGGTGATGAGCCGATCGCGCATAATGGCACTGTTGTTGGCTGGGTTACCTCAGGTGGCTATGCGCATGGCGCTGGAAAATCAATGGCACAGGGCTATGTGCCGAAAAATATTGCCGATGATGACAGCGGATGGTCGGTGGAATTGCTGGGCCGGATTTTACCCGCAAAACGCCAGAAATTTCCGCTATTTGATGCGAATGCCAGCCGCATGCGGAGCTGAGTTTGGCATCCAAAAAAACCAATTTGCTGATGGCGCCGACAGGTGACCATCCGTTCACAGCTTTGCTGTTATTACTGGCTGGCGTGATCATTCTGGCGTTACAGGACTCGCTGATCAAATTCATCGCCGACAGCACGTCTTTCTGGCAGATTCAAACGCTGCGTTCGACCGGCAATATGCTGTTGATTATATGTCTGGCGCTGATGGGGGGCGGCATTCGCCTGATCTATCCCCAACGCCGGCTGGCTGTCGCCATGCGCAGCCTTGTCATGGTTGTCTGCATGTTTTGCTTTTTTTCGGGATCGCCTTTTTTAAGCGTCGCACAAATGGCTGCCGGGCTTTATACCTACCCGCTATTTGTGTCATTGCTTGCCGCGCCATTGCTTGGTGAAACCGTCGGCAAATGGCGCATTTCGGCATTGGTCATTGGCGCGGCTGGCGCATGTATCATGCTGAACCCGCTGGCCGAGAGCTTTTCCCCGGTGCAGATTTTGCCAATCATGGCGGGGTTTTTCTACGCCTGCAATATCATCATTTTACGCCGCTATTGCCGCGCGGAAACACCGCTTGCCCTGACCTTTGCCAATGGTGTGATGTTTTTTGTGTCGGGGCTGCTTGGCATCATTATTCTCAGTTTTTTGCCGCTCTCGCCAGAGATTCAGCACAGCATGCCATTCGTTGCCATCGGCTGGCCAGCCATCGGGCTGTCCGTCATCGGTTTTGCCGCGTTGTGTTCTGTGCTGAATCTATTTGGCAATCTGGGGCTGACACGCGCCTATCAAACAGCCGACAGCAGCTGGCTGGCGCCGCTGGATTTTTCCTATCTGCTATTCGCGGCGATCTGGGGCAAGGTGATTTTTGATGTCTGGCCTACAACCAATGGTTGGGTAGGTATGATATTGATCACCAGCGCCGGCATGATCACCGCCTGGCGCGAACATAAACAGC
>ERZ802824.1779-NODE-1779-length-11264-cov-9.44741_pt1 | contig 11264 bp, 10 predicted proteins | sample MGYA00345650_ERZ802824 | MGnify/ENA primary metagenome ERZ802824 (study PRJEB30503, sample SAMEA104212361) | marine metagenome | biome: Westerlies Biome; feature: [SRF] surface water layer (ENVO:00010504) within the epipelagic zone...; material: water... | reverse complement strand
GGCTTCGCGTAAAAGAATTTCTTCGTCGTCGAAGTCAATGCGCTCCATGAGTTGCGCTATAGATTCTGCTCCCATCCCGCCTTCGAAATAGTCGCCGTATCGGTCTTCTAATTCGCGCCACAAAAGTTCATCTTCGATGATCTTTCGTCCGTGCAGATCGCGAAATTCATCGAAAGCACGTTCAACGGTTTCGAGTTCGGTAGCGCACTCTGTTTTTAGAGCCTCAACGTCTCGGTCGGCGTCTCGACGTCGAGCCTTAAGGTCTTTGTCTTTGAGACCTTCAGCTTCAAGTTGGGTTATTTCTTCTTCGAGTTCTTTGAGTCGTTCTGATATTTCGTCGTCGAACTCTTCTCGAATTACGTCGAGCTCTTCGCGCATTTCTAGCTCGAGTCGCGGCAGATCTTCATGACGCTTATCGTCATCAACCCATGTAACGAGGTTTGCTGCGAAGTAAATAACTCGTTCGAGTTGCTTAGCCTTAAGTTCTTCTCGAATTTCGAGTCCTGTAAGCAAATATGCGAGCCAGCTTCTCGTGCCGCGCAGATACCAGATATGTACAACTGGTGCAGCAAGCTCAATATGGCCCATGCGCTCTCTACGAACTTTTTGGCGCGTGACTTCTACACCGCACCTCTCGCAAATAATCCCTTTAAAACGAACACGCTTGTACTTTCCACAGGCGCATTCCCAATCTTTGGTAGGACCGAAGATTTTTTCACAGAACAAGCCATCTTTCTCAGGCTTTAGCGTTCGGTAGTTAATGGTTTCGGGTTTCTTGACTTCCCCGTTAGACCAAGTTCGGATGGAATCGGCAGTCGCCAAGCCAATCCGGATGTCTGAGAACTCATTAACGTCAATCATTTGCTGCTCTCACTTCGAAAAGGGGTCTTTGGTAGGGCGCCGGTGCTCACAGTTGTTGCCTCCGGAGTGCGTCTTCTTCATCAGATCCTCGCTCAGGGCGACTTATATCTATTCCTAATGCTTCTTCGGCTCGGAAAACATCTTCGTCTAGGCCCTGCATGTCTATTTGGTCACCGGTCAACGAGATCACTTCAACATTTAGGCAAAGCGCTTGCATTTCCTTGATTAGGACTTTGAAGCTTTCTGGAATCCCTGGTTCGGGGATGTTCTTGCCTTTAACAATCGCCTCATATACCTGGACTCTTCCCAACGTGTCGTCAGACTTGATGGTCAAGAGCTCTTGAAGGAGATACGCAGCTCCATATGCCTCCAGAGCCCATACTTCCATTTCGCCAAATCGCTGGCCACCGAACTGAGCTTTGCCGCCCAACGGCTGTTGGGTAATCATTGAGTAAGGGCCGGTAGACCTGGCGTGAATCTTGTCATCGACAAGGTGAGCCAGTTTAAGGATGTAGCTATATCCGACCATGATGGGTTGGTCGTATGCCTCTCCGGATCGCCCATCGTAGAGAACAGCTTTGCCCGCAGAAGTCATCATCCGTTCGCCAGATGAGGCTTCTGGTCGCAAATTCTCCAGCGTTTTTTGGATGGTTGGGTGAGCACCAGCACGGTCTTCTTCATCCCAGCTAGCGCCGTCAAATACAGGCGTTGCCACGAACACTGACGGTTCAGTGCGTGGACGAGTTTTGCGCGCTGTATTCGACATAGGTTCGTTTCCAACGGCTGTACCGTCGACTTCCCAACCCCAGCGCGCTGCGTAACCCAAGTGAGCTTCAAGAACCTGGCCAACGTTCATTCGACTCGGCACGCCAAGCGGGCTGAGGATGATGTCGACTGGTGTTCCATCAGCTAAATACGGCATTTCCTCAATTGGCAGGATCTTCGAGATCACACCTTTGTTGCCGTGACGGCCGGCAAGCTTGTCACCGACACTGATTTTACGTTTTTGAGCGACATAGACACGCACAAGCTCATTGACGCCTGGCGGAAGTTCTTCATCTTCGTCTCGTTGAAGTACCCGAACGTCCGTTACTACTCCACGTTCTCCATGAGGAACCTTGAGCGAGGTGTCACGAACTTCGCGTGCTTTCTCACCAAAAATGGCTCGAAGCAAACGTTCTTCTGGGGTCAGTTCTGTTTCGCCCTTTGGCGTTACTTTTCCAACAAGCACATCCCCAGGACCTACTTCAGCACCAACGCGAACAACGCCCCGTTCGTCAAGGTCGGCTAGGACATCATCAGCCACATTGGGAATATCTCGGGTAATTTCTTCCGGGCCGAGTTTGGTGTCCCGAGCATCAATTTCGTGTTCATGAATATGAATCGATGTAAGGACATCATCTTTCACGAGTCGCTCACTGAGAATGATCGCGTCTTCGAAGTTGTAGCCCTCCCAAGCCATATAGGCCACCAAAAGGTTTTTGCCGAGAGCTAATTCACCTTTGTCAGTAGACGGGCCGTCAGCAAGAATCTGTCCTGCCTTAACCTTGTCTCCCTCGCGTACGATCGGCTTCTGGTTTATGCATGTGTCTTGGTTTGAGCGCTCGAACTTGAGCAGTTGGTGGCTTAACGTTCCAGCCTTTTTATATTCCACACTGATGTTGGTTCCGGTTACCTCGGTCACTACTCCGTCTTCGTCAGCGAGGATCACGTCAGCAGCGTCGCCAGCGGCGCGTGCTTCGATGCCAGTACCTACATAAGCAGCTTCAGCGCGAAGCAGCGGGACTGCTTGACGTTGCATATTCGCTCCCATAAGCGCGCGGTTTGCATCGTCATGCTCAAGGAAGGGGATCAACGCCGTTGCCACAGAAACAATTTGTTTCGGAGAAACGTCCATTAGGTCAACTTCGTCAGCTGGCACATAGCTGATTTCGGTGGTCGCAGCGAAGTAAGTGTCACGTTCCATCTGAAGTTTGAGATCGGCAAGACTTGCACCTTGCGGACTCTTGCGTACGAGAACTCGCGGGTTGCGGAACGTCTTATTTTCATTGAGTGGAGCGTTAGCCTGCGCTACAACGAATTCTTCTTCTTCATCGGCGGTTAAATAACGGATCTCGTCAGTTACTTTCCCTTGCTTCACCAATCGGTATGGAGATTCGATGAAACCAAATTCATTTACTCGCGCGAACGTTGCGAGTCCGCCGATCAGTCCAATATTGGGTCCTTCGGGCGTTTCAATGGGGCACATCCGGCCGTAGTGGCTGAAATGGACGTCGCGAACTTCGAAGCCTGCCCGTTCTCGTGAGAGACCTCCAGGGCCAAGCGCTGACAGACGACGCCGGTGAGTCAAACCTGACAATGGGTTGACCTGATCCATGAATTGCGACAATTGCGAAGTACCGAAGAACTCTTTAATCGCCGCGGTTACCGGACGCGTGTTAATCAGTGTGGTGGGGGTGATTGCCTCCACATCTTGGGTAGTCATCCGTTCCCGGACAACACGTTCCATACGGCTGAGCCCGATGCGAACCTGATTTTGTATTAGTTCACCAACGGACCGAATTCGGCGATTGGCGAAGTGGTCCTGATCATCTAAACGATAGCCAGGTTCTGCATCAGCAAGGTGAAGTAGATAGCTAATCGATGCCAGTACTTCTGACCTGGTTAATACCTGTGAGTCAACTGCTGGGCGCTCAAGCTTCAACCCAAAAAGATCTTCAAGCTTTTCAATTTCAGCGCTCAACTTCTTATTCAGCTTGTATCGACCAACTTTGGATAAGGAGTAGCGACGATCATCAAAATAAGCGTTATTAAAATAATTTGCTGCAGCTTCAGCCGTTGGTGGTTCACCTGGGCGAGCTCGTTTATATATCTCTATTAGAGCTTCTTCTTGGGTCGGGTCACCTGGGCTGTCTTCTTCAGTTCGGGTCCACTTATCTCGTTCGGTTTCCCATTGGCCTTCTAGGAAATCAAAATGTTGGACAAACCGCTCAAGGAAGCCGGGGTGGTTGGCCTCGTCGTATCCGAGTGCCCTTAAAATTGTGAAAACACTTAGGCGACGTTTGCGAGCAATTCGAGCTCCAGCCGTAACGTCTTTACCCGGTTTATGTTCGACATCAAATTCAATCCACTCGCCTCTATAAGGGTGAATGGTCCCAGTGACTAACTGGTGCTTTTGCATATTACGAAGCCGGTATCTCTCACCTGGCTGAAAGATGACCCCCGGCGACCTAACCAGCTGGCTAACAATTACACGTTCTGTGCCATTAATGATGAAAGTGCCTTTGTCAGTCATCTTCGGGAAATCACCCATGAAGACTGTTTGTTCTTTGATTTCGCCTGTGTTGCGATTTAGGAACCGTGCGCGAACAAAGATCTGATCTGAATACGTGTGATCTTTCTCTTTGCATTCTTTTTCTGAGAACTTTGGAGGCCCCTTAAGGTCTTCGTCGCTGCTATCAAACTCAAATTCGAGTTCAAGGTTCCCCGTAAAATCAGTTATAGGGCTTATGTCAGCGAAGGTTTCTGCTAATCCAATAGCAAGAAAGCGTTCAAAGGACTTTTTCTGGACGTCGATTAGGTCAGGTAATGGCAGTACCTCTTCGAGGTTGCCGAATGAATACCGTTCCCGGGCAGCGCGAGAAGACAACGGGATCTCCTAAAATATTCAGTTGCGACCGTGTGCAACGGCCATGAGAAGCAGGGGCGCGCGATAGCTCTTAGTGTTTTCCAAAAAAGACGACACCAAAGCCACGACAGCGCACAGGTTAGCGGCCAGGACAGCTTTCAACAAACTGAACACCACTAACGGTTAGTGCAGTTACTTTAAGTCGACCGTGCCGCCGGCAGCTTCAATAGCTTCCTTGGCTTTGTCGGCATCTTCTTTGGAGACTCCTTCGAGAATGTTGCTCGGTGCTCCTTCAACAAGATCTTTGGCCTCTTTGAGCCCAAGGCTAGTTAAGCCACGAACCTCTTTGATGACCTGAATCTTCTTGTCGCCAGCGCCTGTAAGAACAACATCGAATTCATCTTTAGCTTCAGCAGCTTCGCCGCCAGCGTCTCCGCCAGCGCCCGCAGCGGCCATCATGACCGGTGCCGCAGCTGCAGCTGTTACGTCAAACGTCTCTTCAAACGCTTTCTTAAGTTCGACGAGTTCGAGGACCGACATATTGCCAATTGACTCGATGATCTCTTCGGTGGTTGCCATTTCTTTCTCCTAGCTTGCTAGTTCCATTTCCGACTGCACTGCTGCACCCGGCTATTAATTACCTTGCTCTAAGCTTTTTCCTCAGGGTCCTCAGCCGCTGGTTCTTCAGCTGCAGGTTCTTCAGCCTCTTCAGCCGCAGGTTCTTCAGCCTCTTCAGCTGCAGGTTCTTCAGCTGCAGGTTCTTCAGCCTCTTCAGCTGCAGGTTCTTCAGCCTCTTCAGCTGCAGGTTCTTCAGCTGAAGGCACATCACCCTTATCTGCCAACGCCTGAAGCAAATTAGCCATTTCAGAGAGCAAGTTGTTCATCATCGATGCGATTTGCTGGAGCGGGGCTGCCAATCCACCAGCGATTGAAGACAAGAGTTCGTCGCGAGACGGCAAATCAGCAAGTTCACGAACCTGCGCTTCATCAAGAAGGTCGCCATTTAAGAGACCCCCTTTAATGATCAGGGCTTCGTTGGCAGCAGAGAACTGTTTTAGAGCCTTGGCCGCAGCGCCGGGGTCTTTTTCTACGAATGCCAGAGCGGTTGGGCCAACAAGCATGTCGACTAAACCTTCAGGAGTTCCTTCATCAAGCGCTCTACGTACCAAAGTGTTTTTATAGATCTTGTAAACAGTTTCGGCCTCGCGCAAAGCGCCACGCAGGTCAGCCATTTGGCCGACATCAAGACCTCGATACTCGGTAATTAAAACCGCCTCAGCTTCGTTGAATCGTTCGCGTACGTCTTCAATAACGGCGGATTTCGCTTCTCGATTTTCTTGACTCATGTCTCACCCCCTTCGGGTAGTCGGTGCTCGCAAAGCGAACACCGAAACCGTGGCCGAAATAGTTCGACGGGGATTCAGAATTCACCTATTCGGGCTTGTAATGGTTTCCCACAACAATTTGGGGCCTAGGGCCACCAGAGGTCTACGGCGAGCAGAATTCAATTGTCTGATCAGGCTAGGGGCGCGATAGACGATTGCAAACTGACCGGCACTTATGATTTAAATTTATTCAGTCACCAAGTCTGCTTGGGTCAACCTTGATACCAGGACCCATCGTCGATGAAAGAGTGACTTTTTTGATATACCGACCCTTAGTTGAAGCCGGTCGCGCCCGCTCAATTTCGTCCATAACAGCCGAAAAATTAGCTACAAGGTCAGACGGCTCGAAACTAGTTTTGCCAATGGCAAGTTGCACATTGCCATATTTATCAGTGCGATATTCAACTTTCCCGCCTTTGAATTCACCCACAGCTTTGGCAATCTCATTTGTTACAGTGCCGGACTTTGGATTAGGCATCAGACCACGTGGCCCGAGCACACGACCAAGCTTGCCAACTAACGGCATCATGTCGGGCGTAGCTATAGCAAGGTCAAATTCGGTAAATCCGTCTTCAATACGTTTCGCCAGATCCTCAGCTCCGACAACATCAGCTCCGGCTTCAGTAGCCTCAGCAGCCAAATCTCCTTGAGCGAAGACTGCGACACGAACATCCCCACCAGTTCCGGACGGTAAGGCAACGGTGCCTCTAACCATTTGATCCGCTTTACGCGGGTCTACTCCCAGTCCAACCGCAATGTCGACCGCCTCGTCGAAGTTCGCCGAAGCTAACTCTTTGACCAAACCAATCGCCTCAACAGGTTCATGTAACTTTTGCCTGTCAAAGCGTTCGCTAGCGTCGGAATATTTTTTACCACTCATTAATGTCGCCTTTCAGCTCCCTCTTCGAACGCAATCATCGGGCGAGGTCCTCCCGACGAGCGTTTATAAATTAAGAACCTTGAACTTCAATTCCCATTGAGCGAGCTGTACCCGCAACTTGAAGTTTGGCTGCTTCCAAATCATTAGCGTTCAAGTCAGGCATCTTGATATTGGCTATTTCTTCTAATTGTGCTTGGGAAATCGAGCCAACAGCATCTTCTCGCCCAGGTTCATGAGCTGCCTTATCAAGACGGGCAGCTTCTCGAATCAAGACAGAGGTTGGCGATGTCTTTGTTATGAATGAAAATGATCGATCTTCAAAGATCGTGATTTCAACAGGAACAATAGAACCTCGCTGATCCTCAGTTTGAGCGTTATAGGCCTTACAAAAGTCCATAATTTGAACGCCATGAGGACCAAGCGCCGTACCGACTGGCGGCGCGGGGCTTGCTTGTCCGGCTGGTATCTGAATCTTGACCATTGCGGCGACTTTCTTTTTCGCCATTAGCGTTCTCCATAATTGATGGGGCTCTTGCTTTAGCAAAAGCGAGACATGTCATTGTTTCGGGTTGACTTCAAGAAGACAACCAGCGCAAGCTCAAATTTTTGCGACTTGAGCGAAATCTAGTTCTACGGGTGTTTCACGACCAAAAATATTTACGAGAACCTTTACCTTCAGTTGTTCTTCATTTATTTCCACTATTTCGCCTTGGAAATCAGCGAACGGGCCCTCTTTAATTCGCACACTCTCGTTGAGTTCATATAGCAAACGAGGTTTGATCTTTCGTTGCGGCTCTTCGCCATCTTTTTTGATTGCTAAGAAATTGTCTACTTCTTTTCGGCGAAGTGGCGATGGTTTCCCACCAGGTCCCGCGAACCCAGTCACGCCAGGCGTGTTCCGGATCATGTGATGCACATCGTCGTTTCGGCGAGACCGAATCAACAAATAGCCGGGGAACATCTTTTTCTGCACGACGACCCGCTGGCCATTGCGAAACTCGGTGACATCCTCCATCGGCACCACGACTTCATAAATTTTGTCTTCCATATCGAAAGACTGAACTCGGGCTTCAAGGTTTTGTTTCACCTTTTTTTCATAGCCTGACTGAGTGTGAACAACGAACCACTTTCCAGGTCTGTCGTATGCAGAAACTTCTTTTGTGGTCTCCTCAAGAAGTTCATCCTCGTCAATTATTTCGGTGTCAACGGCAGCGACCTCTGACTGGTCGGTCTCAACGACGCCACCATCTGTTTCAGCTGCAGTTTCGATATCAGCAGAAGTTTCTGCGCCCAATAAGCGCCTGGCGGCGGCCATTGGATCTGTGTTTGAGGAATCAGTGTCGGTCATTAGTTCACATCGAAGAGGCGCAATACCCCTTCGCCGGTTAGGTAGTCCAGGCCTGCGATCATTGCAGTCAAGACCACAATGGTGACGAAGACGACTACGGAATAGTTGACAATTTCGTCCTTGGTAGGCCACACCACTTTGCGTAACTCACCTTTGACTTCACTTACGAACTGGCGCGGACCTGCGCGTTCAGTATCCGGAGATGCTCCCGCTGCCGCACCGCGACGGTCACGATTGGCAATAGGGGCACCGTCTGCGCTCATTTCGCCCTGCTTCTGCAGATGCCTTCGTGTTTGTCGATTCATAGCCATGTGTTTGGTCCGTGGTCGGAGGTGAATAAATGAACTGTTGAGGGCAACAGCGGAGCAGGGCAGGAGGGACTTGAACCCACAACCTTCGGTTTTGGAGACCGGTGCTCTACCAAATTGAGCTACTGCCCTCAGCGGAAAGAAACATCCTTACAATGAGGCAGTGAAAAACGATAGCAGCGAGCTTATGAGTTTCCTTTCCTAAAGCATATTCAGCTGTTCCTTAGCTTGCCTGGCTTACCCGACGACGTCCAGGTCTGGAAGTCAATCCAACAGCAAGCGCAACTCCCAAAGCGCACAAGCCAGCGATTTTCGATCGTTGCTTCCGGACGATAAGAGACTCTCTGTCCAAAGAATTAACCGACTCCAGAATGCGAGTAGCTAATCCCCCTGGAATAGGTAATTCATCGCGTAACGCCAGAAGTTCGCGCTGTATGCGCCGTTCGCGAGACATTTCAGCCTGACATCGAAGGCAGCCGCGAACATGCTCTCGAAGTTTTGAGGATCCAATGATTTCGCCTCTAGCCATGGCTCTGATTTGGCGTTGTCGCGATTCACATCGCATGGCGAACCTGATACGACGCGCTAGATGAAGCAATAGATTCCCGAGTCTCGCGACTGGCCTGCACCGATAGACGCATCCGCTTTCGGCCCCGATGGAGCCGCACTTTCACTGCAGTAGCTGAAATTCCCAATTGGTTAGCTATTTCGGTATGGGCTAGATCGAAGACGTCCTTAAGCACAACAACGACTCGCAAATTGGTTGGAAGGTCATCTAACGCGCTTTGTACCTCGAAGCTGATTTCCGAGGCATCCAGTCGCCGTTCAGGGTGATATTCACCGTTTAGTTCAATGACGTCTTGTTCGATTTGGTCACACCGATAACGACCTCGACGGCTTAATAAGGTACTCGCACAGTTAACAGTAATTCGATGCATCCAAGTGGTGAATCTTGCTTCGCCGCGAAAGTCAATCAGGCCGCGATATGCCCGCAGGTAAGCTTCTTGCACAACGTCTAACGCGTCATCGTGGTTTTGGGTTAGACGCGCAGCCAGGGTGAATATTTCGTTATATGTTGCCTCAACAAGACGTTCAAATGCATCATCATCGCCTCCCCGGGCAGCTGCGACGTCAGCACGAATTTGCGGTGTTGGCATAGACCGACGCTACTCGTCATTTACATGGCCTGTTGGCAAGCCTGAATAGTTATTGGTTGGAGTTTGGGGAAAATGCCACCACGTCATGGATCTTGGGTGTGGCCTTCAATCCTAACTTTGTAGCGGGACCGGGGTTCGAACCCGGGACCTCACGATTATGAGCCGTGCGCTCTGACCAACTGAGCTATCCCGCCATGCTCTTTCGAGCGAGCCACGACCGGGATTCGAACCCGGGACCTCCTCCTTACCATGGAGGCGCTCTACCAACTGAGCTATCGCGGCAACCATGAACGGGCGAACCCGCGCAGGCTTCGAAGCTTACGGATCAACACCGATGATCCACAACCCCTTGAACGGTACCTTTGTATATATGAAAGTCCGTTTGGCCAAACTTTCTGATGCCCCAGAAATCGCAGAGATCTATAACCATGAAGTTCTTTCTAGCGTGGCGACCTTCGATTTGGTCCCAAAATCTCTTGAAGAGCAGCGGGAATGGCTTCGCGATCGGTCGGGTGCCTTGCCTTGCGTTGTCGCCATTGACACAGATGATGCCGTAGTCGGCTGGGCCTGTCTCTCGAAATACAGAGATAGACCCGCCTATGGAACAAGTGTTGAGGATTCGATCTACGTCCATCAAAGCCATCAGGGTCATGGGGTTGGAAATTTGTTACTAGCAGAATTAACGCGGCTTGCAGATGAGCACGGGTTTCATTCAATTTTTGCTCGAATAGCCGGAGAAAACTCTCCTTCAATCTCTCTCCACAAGAAACATGGTTTCGAACTCGTGGGGGTGGAAAAAGAAGTCGGGCGTAAGTTTGGTCAATGGCTAGACGTAACCCTTATGCAGCGACTCACTCCTAGAGGATGAACTCACGATTGTTAGAAATGCCACGGGAATTGTGTGAAGTCTTGTTCACGCTTTTCCAAAAACGCATCTCGCCCTTCTATCGCCTCATCGGTTCCGTATGCCAATCGAGTCGCTTCGCCTGCGAAAACTTGTTGCCCTATTAAACCGTCATCGGTGAGGTTGAGTGCGAACTTTGCCATCCGTTGAGCGGTGGGCGATTTAGAGTTGATTTCTTTCGCCCATTCCAATGCCACAGTTTCTAATTCGGCGTGTTCTACAACTGCGTTAACATCACCCATCAAAAATCTTTCCTCGGCTTCGTAAGTGCGTCCTAGAAAAAAGATTTCGCGCGCTCTTTTCTGACCAACTTGTTTTGCAAGATATGCCGAACCAAACCCTCCATCAAAACTTGCTACATCGGTATCGGTTTGTTTAAAACGCGCATGCTCTCGACTAGCAAGAGTCAGGTCAGCCGTCACGTGAAGGCTATGCCCGCCGCCCGCCGCCCAGCCAGGGACGACGCACATCACTACCTTCGGCATCATTCGGATGAGACGTTGACACTCAAGAATATGAAGTCTTCCTACCTGTGCTGGATCGATTGTTTCGCTTGTCTCTCCGCCCGCGTACTTATATCCATCTTTTCCTCGAATTCTTTGGTCCCCTCCGGAACAAAAAGACCACCCACCATCTTTGGTAGAGGGTCCGTTTCCTGTAAGTAAGACCACTCCTACGTCAGTACTCATGCGCGCATGATCTAGAGCGGTGTAAAGCTCATCGACTGTGTTGGGTCTAAAAGCATTTCGAATGTCGGGACGATCGAACGCAATTCGAACAGTTCCTTGATCTA
>ERZ802824.1774-NODE-1774-length-11273-cov-12.9953_pt1 | contig 11273 bp, 10 predicted proteins | sample MGYA00345650_ERZ802824 | MGnify/ENA primary metagenome ERZ802824 (study PRJEB30503, sample SAMEA104212361) | marine metagenome | biome: Westerlies Biome; feature: [SRF] surface water layer (ENVO:00010504) within the epipelagic zone...; material: water... | reverse complement strand
GACCAATTCCATAAATTCCAGTTAAAGTATCCATCTTATCTGCCAAAGAAACTGCGATTCCTTCATCAGTCGAAGGCAGATCATCACCCGCAAATCTTGGCTGATAATGCTCCCTTATTGCAAATGAGACTTCCTTCGATTCTCCATCATTAAGAGCATAATAACCACCCATAATTCCTTGCAAATCAGCAAACTCTCCAACCATTTCACTTAAAAGATCCGTCTTTGATAGTAAGCCTGCTCTGGCTGACATTTCTTGATCAAATCCTACCAAATCTGAGATATATGAACTAAGTTTCTCAATGCGCTTAGCCTTCTGGCCCATAGAGCCTAAAGACTTCATAAACACGACGCTATCTAGATCAGATAACCTTTCTTCAAGTTTTATAGCTTTATCCTGATTCCAGAAAAACTCTGAATCGGCGAGCCTAGGATGTATAACTCTTTCATTACCCTCAACAACTGCCTGAATGTTCGACGACTCAATATTAGCAACAGAAATAAAAAGTGGTAATAATTTATCCTTACTATCAACTAAGTGAAAATATTTTTGATGAGATTTCATCGCAGAAATAATTGCCTCTTGAGGAACATCTAAGAATTTTTTGTCAAAACTCCCAGAGAATGCCTTGGGATATTCAACTAATGCACAAACTTCATCGAGAAGAGATTCATCAATAACCACTTCAGCATTATTTGTTTTGGCAACTGATAATATTTGTTTTCTTATGAGTTCTTTACGCTTAATAAAATCAACCAGAATCTGAGCCTTTTCGTTCATCATATTCTCGTATTCATTAGCATGTGAGAATGACAAGCTAGAATCTGAAAATCTTAGACCTCTAGATTCTCTTCCGCTTTCAAGCCCCATAAAGTTAGTTTTAACAATATCCTGATCTAACATTACAACTAACCAATGAACAGGTCGAACAAAAGAGTGATCTAAATCGCCCCATTTCATTGGACGGGTAATTGGTATATCCATTATCGACTTTTCGATGATTGCAGGCAAAAGATCCTTTACATGTTGGCCAGGTTCTTCTTTTGAGTAGAAAAAATACTCTTTTCCTCCAAGCTCTTTTTTCTCAAGTTCGTCAACGGTCACACCGCAAGACTTAGCAAATCCATTGATTGCCATTTCAGGTGATTGAGTTGATGGTCCTTTCTTATCAATTACTTGATCTTGCTGCTTACTTTGAAGCTCAGAGATAGAAATAGCTAAGCGCCTGGGTGTGGCAAATGCTTTTATATTATTAAAGCTTAGATTTAATTTATTGAGTTCCTGGTCAAAGTTATCTTTGAGGGTGTTGGACAGCTTTAATAATAACTTTGGGGGTAATTCCTCCGTGCCAAGTTCTAATAAAAAGTCGTGCGTTTTCATCCCAAATATTTTAACTTATTGTATTGAATGTTATTAAGTTTGATTTGGCAACAAAATTACTTAGATTAATTCACACTGAATATAAAAATAAGCTCTTTATCAAAGACCACTTCATCTGGGGCAGATGGGAGTGGTGATGCTTTATAAACTGCCCTTCTTATAGAGTCTTTAAATACTTTAGCTTTATTACTATTATCAACATTTGCATTTCGAACATCTACAGCAACAACTGTTCCATCTCTGTCTTGAACTACATATACTTCAGCAGTCCAATCATCCTCTGCACCTTGATAACGCCAAAATGATTTAACTCTTGCAGCAATATTCATAACATAGGCAGACTTCAAAGTATTTAATTGATCCTCTATCTTAAATAATCTTTCTTGATCCTGCTCAGCCTGGACTTCTTCAGTCAATAAGCGATTGTATTGCTCATTTTCAAAAGCTAACTGCTGAGCTGTTCTCTCAGCCTCTAACTCATCGAGTCTGATTCGCTCCTCTTCAGCAAGCCTCTTAGCCTCATCTTTTTCTTTCTCGGCTAACTTAGCCTTCTCTTCCTCAAGCTTTCGCTTCTCTTCAGCTTCTTTTACCTTTTCTTCTTCTAGCTTACGTTTTTGTTCTTCTAGTTTTCGCTTCTCTTCGGCTTCTTTGGCTTTGGCTTCTTCAGACTTTCTCTTTTCTTCAGCTTTCTTGACTTGTTTTGCAACCTCTTGGGCAAGTATTTCAGCTTCTCTAGCTTTTTCTTCTGCTAGTTTTTCAGCCTCTTTTACTGCATCTTTGGCCTTCAGTTCTTCTTCTATACGCTTCTGTTCAGCCTCTTTAGCTAATATTTCAGCTTCTTTAACCATTAATTCAGCCTCTTTAGCTTTCTCTTCAGCTAACAATTCAGCCTCTTTAACTGTATCTTTAGCCTTTAACTCCTCTTCTATTCTTTTTTCTTCAGCTTCTTTTGCAAGTGTTTCAGCTTCTTTAGTTTTGGCTTCCTCTGCCTTGCGTTTTAATTCAGCGAGCTTAGTTTTAACTTCTTCAGCTTTCCTAAGAGCCTCTGCCTCTGCCTTTTGTTTTTCTGCCGCTAAAACCTGAATTTCAGCCTCTTTAGTTTTGGCCTCTTCCAGGATACGTTTTGCTTCAGCTTCTTTTGCTTTTAACTCTTCAATTTTTGCTTTACTTTCAGCTTCAGCAATTTTTTCTTCTGCCTTAGAGGCTAATTTTTCTGCCTCCTTTGTTTTTGCTTCCTCAGCTTTTCTCTTAACCTCAGCAAAAACTTTCTGCGCTTTAGCTTTCAGTGCTTCTTGCTCAGCAACCTTTTGGTCTTTCTTCGCTGTCTCAGATCGCTTCTCTTCATTCTTAAGTTTTTGTTGCTTTTGCTTTTCTACATCCTTTAATCGATCCTGCTCAGCTTCAATAATCTCCATATCAATCATGACTGCCTGAACTGGAGCAGCCTGAGAGACTGCAGAAGATTGTTGTGGAGCATCCCATCTCTCAACGTTGGCGTAAAGAAGTCCAAACAGAAGCGCTGCATGCAATATGACTGCCACCCAAAATGCAATTGGATGTTTCTTTGAAATTTTTACCATCGGTCTCATCATCGTATTGATGAGCCCCAAAATAAAGATGGTAAGCTTTTTTAAATATTTATAAAGGAATGCTAAAGTTTTTTTCAATAAAATTAAAAACTTAGAGTCACCAGCAACCTGCTTATCGCTAGACTTTTTCTGCTCATTATTATCAGAAGTAGAATCAGTTTTTTTAGAAAAAAGCCCTCTAAAAAAATCAGCAATCTTTTTAACAAAATTCATAAATATAAATTAGTTAATTTGGGTTTTCAGTCATAAAGCCAACCTTATCTATCTTGCTATATTGCTTAAGTATTGCAATGATTTCAATGACTTTTTCATACTCAACTTTTTTATCACCTCTAACAAATACTTGCATATCTGGGAAAATTTCTTTACGAGCAAGAATTTGATTAATGGCCACGTTTAACGAAACTGGCTCTAAATCTTCTATTTCGTCTACGCCTGGACTTGTCATAGGATTAATGAAGTAATTACCATCAACATCAACCGAAATTATAGAAGGTTGCTGATCTTGGTAATCTACGACGTTTGCAGGAGCACTAGGAAGATCTACTTCGACGCCCTGCTCAATAATCGGCGTAGTCATCATAAAAATAACCAGAAGAACAAGCATTACATCAATATATGGAACAATATTGATATCTGCATGTATATCTGGCCTAGAACGCTTTGGTAGTTCTATCATTTTTGTCTCTGAAGAATTACAAATATTTCTTCAACAAAAGCGGTGTATCTATTTCCAATGTCTTCGACTTGTGAGACAAGCCTGTTGTAGGCAATTGTAGCTGGTATAGCTGCAAACAAACCAAAAGCTGTAGCAATTAATGCCTCTGCAATACCAGGGGCAACAACAGCAATCGTAGCCTGCTTAACGGATGCAAGGCCAATAAATGAGTGCATGATTCCCCAGACAGTACCAAAAAGTCCAATGTAAGGGCTTGATGAGGCAATCATAGCAAGAATAGATAGACTTGAGTCTAATCGATCGATTTCATTACTTGCAGAGGTATTCATCGCTCTATATGCTCTTTCCGAGTTCATAATGAGAGACTGGTTAGAGGTTGACTTAGTATGGGTGAATTCTTTATAGCCTGAACCAAAAATATCCTCCATTGCACTCCAATCTGAGGCGAGCGGAGGTAGATTTTTATAAAGGGTAGCTAACTTATCATTTCTTTCAAACTCTTCATGGAAGTTGTCGATGTCACTAGCTGCATCAATCAGAATCTTTTTCTTAGACATAATAACTGTCCAAGAGTAGATCGACATCAAAACCAAAATAATCATTACCAGTTGAACAACCAGTCCTGCATTAAAGATTAAACCGACGATTGATAAACTATTTTCTTCCATTAAGTTTCTCCATGATTTCTTGCGGAACAGCGCAAGGTTTTAAATTATTTTTTAACACTGAAACAACCTTGACTTCCGCATTAAATAATACCGTATTTTTCTCTAAACTCAGAATTTTCTGAGTAAAAACTAGACTCGCATTTTTATTTGATTTGATGATTGTTTGAACTTCAATCATGTCATCTAAATAAGCAGGCGATAAGTAATCTGCGCTCAAAGATTTAACTACAAAAACTATATTTTTTTCTTTGGCTAGAGAGCCTTGATCAAACCCAAGATCTCTAAGATACTCAGTCCTTCCTCTTTCTATAAATTTTAGATAATTGGCATAAAAAACAACACCACCAGCATCAGTATCCTCATAATAAACTCTAAATCTATGCTTACTCATTTACTGAATAAATCTTGGTCCTTTGATTGTCTTACCTCTCCTAAATGCGAAAAAGCAAGGTCCGTTGCAATTCGCCCTCTTGGAGTCCTCATAATAAAACCTTGCTGAAGAAGATAGGGCTCGATCATATCTTCTAGAGTGGTTCTTTCTTCACCTAGGGCTGTAGCTAGAGTATCTAGACCCACGGGACCGGCAGAAAACTTTTGAATAATTAAGCCCAAATAATCTCTATCAAGTTGCTCAAGTCCAGCTTCGTCGACCTTTAGCGCCTCAAGAGCCTCTTGTGCAATCTCAACATTTATAATTCCTTTCGTCTTGACATCCGCAAAATCACGAACGCGTCTCAAAAGACGATTTGCAATTCTTGGAGTTCCTCTTGAACGTTTTGCAATCTCTTCAGATCCTTGCTTTTCAATCTTAATATTTAAGATAGATGCTGATCTTTCGATAATTTCCTGTAGCTCTTTAAGGTTATAAAAAGTTAGTCTATGGACAATTCCAAATCTATCTCTTAGTGGAGATGTAAGCATTCCAGCTCTTGTGGTAGCTCCAATCAAAGTGAATGGTGGTAATTCAAGTTGAACAGAATGTGCTGCAACTCCTTCACCAACAAGTATGTCTAGCTTAAAATCTTCGAGTGCAGGATACAAAATTTCCTCCACTACAGGATTAAGTCTGTGGATTTCATCGATAAAGAGGATGTCATAAGGCTCAAGCTTAGTTAGAATGGCAGCTAAGTCTCCAGAACGCTCCAAAACAGGACCAGAGGTCTGTTTAATTCCAGCATTCATCTGATTAGCAATGACATTTGCAAGGGTCGTCTTACCTAATCCTGGAGGACCATAAATGAGACAATGATCAAGTACATCTTCACGAGATCTAGCAGCCTTAATGAACAGAGTCATTTGTGATTTGACGTCTTCTTGTCCAATGTAATCTGAGAAAGAATTAGGTCTAACTGAGGCAGCCTTGAGATCTTCATTTGACTGATTCTCACCACCAATCAATCTATCCTCTTCTATCATGCAAAGTATTTAATTTGTTAGATTATGATAAGTATTTTAGACCAATCGATAACAAGGTTGATTGTTTATGCATAACTACAAGTGAAGTGAAGATGTATAAATTGGAATGAAATTGAAATGGAAGGTATAATTAATCGATTAATTTTTTAAGACCTGTTCAATGTCAAATATTGCGGTACTCAGTATTAGTCACCAATTGGCTCCAGTAGAAATCAGGGAGAAAGTGGCATTCGCTTCAAGTGAATTACCATCTGCCATTTCGAATTTGTTATCAATTGAAGATATCAGAGCATGCGTGATATTTTCAACTTGTAATAGATCAGAGATTTATGTTTCTCATAATTCCAAAAATATTAGCGATGTTCTATTGAAGTTTTTGGCCTCTACTCATGCTATTGACCATTTATCTCTCGTCGAATATGTTTCTTTTTTTGAGTCTAATGACGCTTTAGATCATGTATCTAAAGTGGCTTGTGGTCTTGAATCATTGGTTCTTGGTGAGCCACAAATATTAGGTCAGCTCAAAGATGCTTATCAAGTTTCAAAAGCTCAAGGTGCGCTGGACAAAATTCTTGAAAAACTTTTTCAACATGTCTTTAAAACGGCTAAAAAAGTAAGAACAGATACCAATATTGGTTCTTCTCCAATCTCTGTTGCCTATTGTGCCGTGAAGCTAAGTGAAAAAATTTTTACCAACCTAGAGAATCAAACGGTCATGCTCATTGGTGCAGGTGAAATGGTTGAATTAAGTGCCCAACATCTTAGCAAAAGAGGCGTTAAGGATATTATTTTTGCCAACAGAACGCTTGAGAATGCTCAGCCTATTGCAATTAAACACAACGCTGAAGCAATCGCTTTGAAAAGCTTATCAGAAAATCTTCATCGAGCTGATATCGTCATTTCATCAACTGCTGCGCCAATCCCAATAATAGGAAAAGGATTAATAGAAACAGTTCTTCTTCAAAGAAAACACCAGCCAATGCTTCTTATAGATTTAGCAATCCCAAGAGATATAGAGCCTGAAGTGAATCAACTTGAAGATGTTTTTCTCTATACAGTTGATGATTTGCAGCAGATTGCAAATAGCAATCTGGAAGAAAGACTTAAAGAAAAAGTTGATGCTGAAAAAATAATCAAACTAAGTAGTATTGAATTCATGGAGTGGATTAATAATATTCCTAACGAAGAGGTTATTAAAAATTATAGAAGGCAGGCCAATTTACTAAAAGATGAACTTCTTCAAATCGCAATTAGAAAACTTAAATCTGGATCTAATCCAGACCTAGTTGTTGAGGAACTTGCTGACAAACTCACCAATAAGTTGTTACACCAATCTATAGAAAAAATAAAGAAACCTTCCAAGTCTCGTTTCAATTCTGAGGTTTTATCCGATAAAGATCCTAAACATTCAAAGATAGAAAGTTAATGAATCAATCTATTCTTTCTAAGTTAGAGCAGTTATCAATGCGCCTTGAAGAAATCAATGCTCTTTTATCAGATCAAGCCATTGCTTCTGATCAAAATAAGTTTAGGGAGCTTTCAATTGAACATTCTCAGTTATCACCTGTCAATGATAAATACAAAGAGTACTTATCAACGGCAGAGAACATTGAAGCTGCGGAAAATTTATTAAATGAGCCAGACGAAGAGATCAAAGAAATGGCGCAGGAAGAGATTTCATCTGGCCAAGAGGTATTGCAGCAGTTAGAGCTAGACCTAAAAAAAGCTTTGCTTCCAAAAGATCCAAACGACTCCAGAAATATAATCATCGAAATTAGAGCTGGAACTGGTGGCGATGAAGCAAGTATTTTCTCAGGTGATCTTTACAGGATGTATACCCGATATGTTGAAAAATCTAAATGGCAGCTAGAAATTTTAAGTTCAAGTATGGGCGAGCATGGCGGCTTTAAAGAAATAATTGCTAGAATAAGTGGGACAAATGTTTACTCAAAACTAAAGTTCGAATCTGGCGCTCATCGCGTCCAAAGAGTTCCTGAAACGGAGTCTCAAGGAAGAGTCCACACCTCTGCATGCACAGTTGCAGTCATGCCAGAAGTTTCTGATATTGAAGAAGTTAATATTAATATGAACGATGTCAGAGTTGATACGTTTAGGGCTTCAGGAGCAGGTGGTCAGCATGTTAATAAAACAGATTCAGCGGTTAGAGTAACCCACATTCCAACTGGAACAGTTGTTGAATGCCAGGATGGAAGATCACAGCATAAAAATAAAGCACAAGCTCTATCAGTTCTCGCTTCAAGAATATTAGATGCTCAGCAGCAGGAGCAACAAAAGGAGCAAGCCTCCCAAAGAAAAGAATTGGTAGGGAGCGGTGACAGATCTCAAAGAATCCGAACCTACAATTACCCTCAAGGAAGAGTAACTGATCACCGAATCAACTTGACTCTCTACAAACTCAATGAGGTCATGGAAGGTGAATTAGAATCAATCATTGACCCTCTCATTATTGAGCAGCAAACCAATCAGTTGACAGAGCTCAACGCAAGCCTTTAAACTTTTTTTGGCAAAAATTGCGCAATAAAAAATAAAGCCCCCAAAGTAATTACAATTGTTGGCCCGGTTGCCAGATCAAAATCAATTGAGAAGTAAAGTCCTGCGAGTACAGATGATATAGACACCACCATAGAGCTAAATATCATCACAACTGGAGAATTTGAAATGACTCGCGCAATAGCTGGAGGAATAATCAGAAGAGAGGTTATAAGGAGTACTCCTACAATTTGAACTGATACCGAAACTGCCAAGGCAATCAGAAACATAAAAAGAAGATCGTAATATAATTTATTAATGCCTTCTGCTTTAGCAAGCTCTTCGTTAAGAGTCAGTAGTAATAACTTTTTCCAGTTAAATACTAGAATTAAGATAACGATGACTACGACCGAGAAAATCCAATAAAGATCTTTTGTAGTAATCGAGAGAATATCGCCAAACAGGTAAGCAAAGTAATCTGTGTTCTGATTTCCAATAATTCCAAGAACCACTATGCCTAATGAGAGCGATATGTGCGAGAAAATGCCAAGCACAGCATCACTTGACCAAAAATCTTTTTGTTGAAGCACCACAATTAGCGCTGCAAACAAACCGCCAACGATGACTAAACCTAAATTAATGCCAAGTCCAGTGGCAAGGCCAAGCGCAACTCCTAAAAGAGCACTATGCGAAATTGAGTCAGAGAAATATGACAGTCGCTTCCAGATTACAAAACACCCAAGCGAACCCGCAATTAATGAAACGCCGACCGAAGCAATGATTGCTCGATATATAAAATCATCCATAAACTATAGGATTAAAAGTAAGATTAATGACAGTCGTTGCAGAGTCCATAAAGATATAAAGAATGATCCGTTAACTCAAATCCATGCTTGTTTGCAATTTGAATCTGATGCTTTTCAATCACATCATCTTGGAATTCGATAATCTTATTGCATTTAACACAAACCAAGTGATCATGATGATCAGCACCGCATAACTCATAAACTGCTTGATTATTTTCAAAGTTTAACTTTTGAACAATGCCTGATTCCTCAAACTGAGACAGTACTCGATAAATTGTTGCAACTCCAACCTCTTCATTTTGCTCAATGAGAACCCTATAAATATCTTCAGCACTAAGATGGTGGCTTGGAGAGCTCTCGAGCACCTCTAAAATTTTAAGTCTTGGCAGGGTGACTTTCAGACCAGCACTTTTTAAATCTTCTGCATCCATTAAAAAATCCTTAAGGTAAAATCCTATTTATATTTTATATGTTTAACTATAGATGAATAGATTAACTTTTATTTTGATAGCTACAATGGCCCTTGCTGGTTGTTCGAATAGTCTTCCAAAGGTTCCTGAACTCCCAAAAATGCCAGAGTTTTCGATGCCTGAGTTACCAAAGATGCCTAAACTCTCTTTACCGAGCTGGGCAAAACCTAAATTACCATCAATTGACGTCTATAAACCTACAATTCTTCAAGGCTCTGTCCTTGAAATGAGTGATGTTAATCTGCTTCAAGTCGGCATGACTAAGGATATGGTAATGAACCTAATTGGCTCACCAAGCATCATTGATCCGTTTCATCAATATCAGTGGGATTATATAAATCACTCATCTATCGAAGGTGAAACCAAGATTCAATATCGTTTAAGATTAATATTTGATGGGAACATCCTAGATGAAATTGACAAAACTGGTCTTGAGGGCTTATTGTCTTCTGACTAAATCCTCTTTTCATAGGCCCAGCTCACTAGATTATTCTTTGTAGATTTAGGGTATCAACTAAAATAGGCAGATGTCGAAACTTATAGTCAACAACTTAAGCTGTCAAAAAGGTTACAACCTTCTATTTGAGAATCTGTCATTTGAGATAAATTCTGGCGAGGTATTAAAGGTTTCTGGAGCAAATGGCTCTGGAAAAACCTCACTACTAAGAATTATTGCTGGACTCAGCTCTTTCGAGTCAGGAGAAATAGACTATGATTCTTTTAATTTAAAGAGTGAGCAATATAAACTTGATCTACTTTACTTGGGTCATTTAGCCTCGTTAAGTCCAGAATTAAGCTGCCTTGAGAACTTAAAATATAGCTCGCTCCTTGGAACAAATAGCTTAAAAAATGACTATTCTAAGGCGCTCAAACAAGTAGGTCTTGAGAAGTATGAGAATGACCTTGTTGGAACCCTTTCTGCTGGTCAGAAAAAAAGAATTGCCTTATCACTACTCTTTATTACTCAGTCAAAAGTTTGGCTTCTCGATGAGCCCTTTTCGGCACTTGACTCAAAGGCAATAACGATAATTGAAAGTAAAATTGAGGAGCATTGCATCAACGGTGGCCTATGTATTTTGACTACTCATCAGGAATGCAATATTAAAAATCTTAAGGAGATTACGCTGTGAGTATCTTCCTTAACACCATATCCAGAGACTTAAAAATGGCAATTAGAAACCCTTCTAGCTTTCTTAATCCTTTGATGTTTTTTGTTATTTCTATTTCTTTATTCCCAATAGCAATAAGCCCAGAAGCAGAAACTTTATCTAGAATGGCTCCAGGCATTATTTGGGTGATCACCATGCTATCGGTTCTTCTATCCCTAAACACATTATTTCATTATGACTTTGATAATGGCGTTCTTGAACAAATGATTATTTCTCACCACTCACTTTCACTCATTCTATTGGCGAAAACGATAGCACATTGGATCCTTTCAGGACTTCCAATTATTATCCTGTCTCCTTTTCTTGGTATGGCGCTTTTTCTAAACTCTGAGAGCATCATTATTTTGATACTGACTTTGATTATAGCAACCCCATGTCTGAGCCTTATTGGGTCAATAGGCGCCTCTCTGGTAGTTGGAATTAAAAATTCTGGAATGCTTTTGTCGCTATTGATACTACCTCTTTATATCCCCATTTTGATTTTTGCAACCAGTGCAATCTCAAATGCCCAATCAAATCTAGCAATTGATGGTCAATTATATTTTTTAGTTTTTTTTCTAGTCTCTAGTCTTATCATTACTCCGTTTCTTTGTTCTTTTTCTTTT